>OASR01000013.1_pt1 | contig 167345 bp, 137 predicted proteins | sample 1475751 | NCBI WGS metagenome assembly OASR01 (sample SAMEA2579907, study PRJEB22360) | human gut metagenome | biome: human gut; feature: human-associated habitat; material: faeces | place: Denmark | collected 2008/2010 | reverse complement strand
TAAGCGGGCAGTGAGCTGCGAAATGCATCAGGATTTCGGAGCGAATGCCCGCGTGCCGCCAAAAAGGGCTTCGGGAAGGTTAGAAAATTCCAGTTCTGCGTTAAGCATTCCAAACCAATGTCCTGGTCCACCCCCTTCTCTTTCCGTACACTACCTCTGCATACAAAGCGTATTTAATCAGCAAAACCCCAATTTATTCGTAATACTCAGCCATTTACAAAATGTTCGCTATAGTACTAATTGCAAAAGGTCCTATTTACAATCAGGCTGCTTTTCAAGAAGAATAGCAATAGTAAGGCTTTTTTCATTACAGGGGTTTCCTGCTACATCACCATATACACCGCATACCTGGAAGCCGGCTTCTTCTGCTTCCTGTATCAGAGCAGCTTCTGTGAAGCAGCTATTCCACAAATAATAGCATTTAAGATCATGATCTGCCGCCACAATCATTTGTTCCAGAGTGACATTATCTCCATATTTGCAATTTCTATTTAGAACGACATGTTCTTTTTCCCGCCAGAATCCGGAACTTTTGAACAGTTCCCAGGTTTGCCCTTCTTGAAATCCGTTGTATTTTTCCATTGAAAAAACATCAAATAGCAGTTTCCCGCCGGGCTTAAGATGATGATATATATGACCCAGAACAATGCGTCGGTTTGATGCTGACAGTGCACCATAATCGCAGTATATCATTGTTATAAGATCAAAATGTGCACCTAAATTTAATGTTAGGTAATTCTGTTGATAATAGTTGATAACCATGCTTTTTTCTTCTGCTGACTGACGCGCATAGGCTATAGAGCGCCTGGAAAAGTCCACACCAGTCACCTTGTATCCGCAATTCGCAAACCGCTCGGTATACAGACCGGGACCACAGCCAAGATCGAGCAGAGAGGGATAGCTCTGGGGAGGCAAAATCTCTTTGATCCAGGAAATGGATTTTTCAATGAAATCTAATTTCCTGCTTGCCCCGTTAAAGTCCGAGTCCAGATGCGCTTGCAGCATTTGCTTTGAGATATAATCATCGTCCCAAAATGCATTCTCGGTTTCCTTGTAAAGTTCTGGTAATTCTAATAATTTTTGTAATTCGTTAAACATGATAATCTCTCCTTTGAATTTGTGCATAAACAAAAAGCCGCAGAGTTTACTCTGCGGCTAATCCTCGTAAGATGAAGAAAGTTTAGAGTAAAATAAAACCAAACATAAGGTACACAAAATAAGCTGAATCAACAGCTGCCTGTTCCCTATGAAATTGATTTTATCTACTCTTTTCCAGCCACACCCACACCACCGATTATGTGATATCTGGTATGCCGGATTTTCATCACCTTTTCTTTAATTGTTTATAGGGGGAATTTTACTTTATGGGGACGGTTTTGTCAACCGTTTTTTTCGAAGATACCAGTGACAACAGTACTTTCTGCAATTAGCCGGATTCATGATTGTATTTGATGAGAAAACCGTCCATTTGGACAGTTTTCTTTTTGTCGGGTATCGGCTGCGAATTACTTACCTCATCTATTGTCATGTAAATCTTTTCCTGCCGGTATTAGAAATTGACTGCTTAAATAGGAGTACTTAGTTCTTTACGGCCACTAGCAGCAATAACATCGCCATATGCCGCACCAAAGCCGCCATCTGAATAATATCGATAGGTATGAATCTGGCCTAATTGATTAAAGGTAAACCATACTGTTGCTCTGGCCGTATATTCCTTACCATTCGGCTGAATAACATGGTTGTCATTGATTGCATATGGCTTAACAAACTTGCCGCATTCAAAAAACTCAGCTACAATCGTATTACCATTTTCGAGTACATCAATAAGTTCCCATTTCGAATCAATAAACGCCTCATTCCATCGCCGCGACATATCCCTGTACATTTCTTTTGACATGTGTTTCCATTTTGTTGACCCGGATACCCGGTTAAAATCAATGGCCATGAGGTCGCATAACCCGTCGTACCATCTACCCGTTACTTTCACAGCTATTAGAAGCAGAATATATCAGCTGTGATGTGATGGAACAAAGTGGGAAACCTGATAAAAAAATATACACCATTACGGAAAAGGGGTTCGATAAATTGGTTGACTGGATGTATAAACCTGCTGGTCCTGCCGTCATTAAGGACGAGATGATGTTAAAATTAAGCTGCATTCAGGTTTTGGATCAAAAAACTGCCAACTGGCTGCTTGATGAGATGGAAACTCGTTATCAGAAACAGCTTAGCGAATATTCTGAAACTTTAGCCCGTATGAAAAGTTCCGGCACAAGTGAAAAAGACCTCCGGGAATCTGAAGACTTTGGCATGTATATACTGCTCAGCAAAGTTGTTTCCGATGCGAAATCAGGCATAGAGTGGTGTAACTGGGTTCGGGATCTATTATCTTAAGCGCTATCTAATCCGACGCTGCGCCATCGCGGTCTGGCGGATCAACGGTATCAGAGAAACAACAAAATCCTGGCGGAGGTAAAATAGATATGTACAAAAAAGATTACCGTAAAGCGAAACGTATGCAGTTCACAGTTGGAATGCTAATGAAATTAAAGGGTAAAACGAAAGCTGATATACGATATGTGCAAACATCGCAAGGTAATATTCGCATTCTGGAATATGGTTTTAAAGACCAACAGATAAAACCATTATTTATTGATATGCATGGCGGCGGTTTTGTACTGATGAATGCGGACTCAGATGAAACTATTAATAATTATTTACTGGATAACACCAATGTGAAAATTATCAGTATTGATTATCCAAAAGCGCCGGACCATCCCTTTCCAAGTGCGCTTGACGCCGTATATGAAATAGTTTCCTATTACTATGAGCATGCCGATGAATTGAGAATAGACCGTACCGGGATAGGTATCGGCGGTCACAGCGCCGGTGCTAATTTAGCGGCGGCAATCTGTATCCGTGCAAAACAGGATCAGCGTCCCTGGCCGCGCTATCAGGTTCTTGATTATCCGCCTTTGGACTTATCCACAAGCCCTTTTGATAAGCCAGCGCCCAAGGGAGCAGTCGATCCCAAAATGGCAGCAATGTTTGATGCTGCTTATGTTAGCGCAGAACAAGTAAGAAATCCGCTGGTGTCGCCTTTGCTTGCCACCGAAGAGATGCTGTTCGGACTTCCGCCTGCTTTGATCATCGCCGCTGGTCAGGATTCCCTTCATGATGAAGCCGTGGGATATGCCGATCTGCTCAGACAAACCGGTGTGACCACTGCTTTACATGATTTCCCAAAGGCGGAACATGGCTTTACATTGAAACCGGGAGAAGATACTGCGAAAGCACTTCGCCTGATAGCTGATTTTATTACGCTGCACTCTGTTTAAAGCCTTACCTGAGCCGGATTTTCTAAATCAATCACCGTATATATCTATGGCAGCCTATAGTACGGTTTTAGTAGGAGAATGGATAGACAGTCTGGAAATGGAATGACAAAAATGGAATGAACCGGATTATTCCTTTACTCCTGCCTGTTTTTTTGCTAACATAAAGGTATAAAAAGGATTTAGATAAGGACGGAGGTGCACTTTTGGAAGTAAGAGTTTTGCGCTATTTTCTGGTCGTTGTAAGGGAAGAGAGCATATCAAAAGCGGCGGCAGTCCTCCACATTACCCAGCCGACATTAAGCCGTCAGCTGGTTCAGCTGGAGGAGGAAGCCGGGGTAAAGCTGTTTGACAGGGGAACCCGGAAGATTTCGCTGACCAACGAGGGAATTCTCCTGCGCCGCAGGGCAGAAGAGATTATCGAACTCATGGATATTACCATGAAAGAGCTGGCTGTGCAGGAGGAGATGGTGGAGGGTGAGGTCTCCATAGGATGCGGGGAACTTGCCTCGGTCAGTATTTTATCAGAAATGATCCGGACCTTCCACCAGCAATACCCTCAGGTGACGTATGATATATTTACAGCCAATGCGGATCAGATCAAAGATCGGATTGATAATGGACTGACTGACATCGGGTTATTATTGGAGCCCATGGATATGGAAAAATACGATTATATCCGTCTTCCCATAAAGGAAAGATGGGTGGTGCTGATGCGTCCGGATGGTCCCCTTGCCCAACATGAGTACGTTACAGCCGAACAGCTTGCTGGGCATCCCATCATCATGGCAAGAAGACCAGGAGTGAAAAGCGAACTTGCAAGCTGGTTCGGGGATCATTACGGAAATCTTCACATTTTATTTACCAGCAATCTGAGCACAAATGCAGCGATGATGGTGCAGGCAGGACTTGGATATTCTCTGGTCATTGAAGGATCTATTCCTTTCTTGGATCAGGAAAAGATCTGCTGCAGACCCATTTATCCAGAACTGACGTCAACAAGTGTACTGGCATGGAAAGGCAGACAGCCTTTTGGAAAAGCAACCGCAAAGTTTATAGAGCATATCAGAAAATGTTTGGTGCAAAGACCCAGTTAGGACCCAGTTACCTATGTAAAGGTAAAGCTGGATTGAAAACATGCTTTAAAAGCATAGGTTTGGCATGAAAACTAGGTATTAGACATATCAAAGAACAGAAATTATAATGTAAGTGTAAAGGGAAACGCTCCTTTTTACACTTACATTTTTTATGCTTAGATTTTAGGCAGGCAGCCTGCGTCGGACTGTCTGAAGAAAAATACAGGAGGTGTTAACGTGACAAAACAGGAGGCGAGCGAAAAACTGCATATCAGGACTGTCGATTTGGAGTATTACAAAACAATGGGATTTTTGGCGGAAAAGAGCTGGAAAAGCAGATTTCGGATTTTGGATCAGGTTATGCCGGAGGAAAATGCAGATATCTGGCCCGGTAAAAGTGGTTTAGAAAAAATGTAGATAGGAGTAAGATTCATGTTTACAAATCAGGAACTGAAAAAATTAATTTATCCCCTTGTTGTTGAGCAGTCACTTGTGATGCTGGTAGGGATGGCGGATACTATGATGGTTTCCTATGCGGGAGAAGCTGCTGTATCAGGGGTGGCTCTGGTAGATATGGTAAATTATCTGATCATTGTGATGCTATCTGCAATTGACACAGGAGGTGCGGTAATTGTGTCCCAATATCTGGGAAAAAAAAATTCCGATAATGCCAACCGCTGTGCAAGCCAGCTTCTTACCGTTACCGTTCTGGCATCAGCCGTAATTATGTGTATCAGCCTCTGCTTCCATAAAGGGATTATAGACGCATTGTTTGGTGCAGTTGATGGAGATGTAAGAACAGCAGCCATTACGTATTTTGTCATTACGGCGCTCTCATTTCCTTTTTTGGGAATCTATAATTCATCAACAGCCGTCTTCCGTTCCATGCAGAAAACGAATGTCACTATGTATGTATCCATTCTGGTGAATATCATTAATATTGTAGGAAATACCATAGGGATTTTCATACTGCATGCAGGTGTGGCAGGAGTTGCGGTGCCTACATTGATTTCCCGGATGGCAGGGGCACTCATTATGTTCATCATGACCTTCAATAAGAGAAATCCGGTGTCGGTACGGTGGAAAGAAATTCTGGTTTGGAATCAGGAGCTGATCTGCAGGATTTTGAAAATCGCAGTTCCAAATGGGATAGAAAATGGGTTGTTTGCACTGGGAAAGGTTTTGGTGACCAGCATCGTGGCATTATTCGGAACGTATCAGATTGCCGCCAACGGAGTTGCTAACAGTATCGACCAAGTTGCCATCCTTGTAGTAAATGCGATTAACCTTGCTATAGTTCCAGTAGTTGGGCAGTGCATGGGAGCCGAGAAACCTGTGGAGGCAGAAAAATACACGAAAAAACTTATGAAAATTTCTTACGCCGCGACAGGGCTTCTGGGGCTTTTTGTCTGTCTTTTACTGCCGGTGATACATGGCTTTTATATCCTGTCAGATGAGACATGGCGTCTCAGCTGTATCTTAGTCGTGCTGCATAACTCATTCGCTTTTCTGCTCCATCCAACCTCTTTTAATCTGCCAAACAGCCTGCGAGCGTCCGGAGATGTGAAGATTACCATGTTTATTGGAATTGGCTCCATGCTGGTCTTCCGGCTTGGCACAGCCGTCTTTTTGGGAATCGTATGTCACATGGGCATTATCGGTGTGTGGATCGCAATGGGCATGGATTGGCTGGCTCGCTCTGTTGCGTTTACGGTGAGGTATAAAACGGGGCGCTGGAAAAAGATTCATGTCATATAGGATTTCATTTCACAAAGAGAAATCATAGCCGATGAAAAACAGTCAGAGACGGAAAGTGAGCAGGAAACTCAGCTGGAAATGCAGCCTGAACCGTCATATAGTGGATCCGGAAACCGGTGAGGAGAGTAAGGATTTCAATTAACCGGTGGTAGTGGGTGTAAATTACTATAATAGGTTTTAATTATACAAATATATTAAATATAAGTATTTGCTATTATTGACCTCATCCAATTATACTATATCTGAACAAAGAATACATTTTGGTCAAAACACGGTGCGGTACAAAATCTGAAGGATGCAGGGTGTGACCAGGTCGCCATTGAGGAATTTCTCGTTCAGGGATAAAGGAGTGCATGGCATTGACAATCAAGAAAAAAATCAGGCTTTCCAATATTATGATGGTCCTGATACCGATATTATTCACGGCAATCGTAATCAACGTCTGTCTGCACACATCACTTGGAAGTTTCTGGTACACACTGGAGGCCATGTACAGCGATGAAAACAGCATACAGTTTGCCCAGAGCATGATTTACACATATCAGCAGGAGCTGTGGGAGAACAACTGGGGGCAGGGGGTACACACGAATACATCAGGGGAAATTAAAAGAAGTGACGAAATGTATCATCTGGAAAATAAATTGTCCGGGATGGGATACCAGTTTATGATAACAAAAAATGAAAAACTAATTTACTCCAACCTTACGGAAGAGGATATGCAGGCAGCGCGTTCTGTGGCGGGGGATGCAATTGATACGGCTAAGACACTGACTGCCAGCAGGCATGAGGTTTCTGTCATCAAGAACACATTTTACCACGGCGAGAAAGTTTTCTGCATTACAGCAGTCCACCGCCAGAAGACAGATGAGGGTGTGGTTAATTATCTGAAGAATTATATCCTAAAGTACTTGTATGGAATTATCATTTTCTTTGTAATACTGACACTTTTTGTAAATGGGATCTCATCCTGGTGGATTTCAAGAAGTATCCTGAAACCGCTGGGCAGGCTGAGTATGGCGACAAAAGAAATCCGGGAAGGAAATCTGGATACCAATATGAAAAGCCAGAATAAAGATGAGTTTGGGGAAGTATGCAGAGATTTTGACGAGATGCGTGTATATCTGAAAGAGTCTGTAGACCAGCGCCTGAGAGATGAAAAGCGCAGACGTTCTCTCATTACGGGCATCTCCCATGATTTAAGGACACCTTTGACGTCCATCATTGGTTATCTGGACGGACTGATGGATGGAATAGCAGATACTCCGGAAAAGAGAATGCGCTATTTGCAGGCGATTAAGACCAGAACAGGAAATCTTGTAAGCCTGGTAGACAGCCTTTCCGAGTACAGCAGGCTGGATAATGGTTTTCGGTACCGCATGGAGGAAGGGGATTTCAAAGAATTTGTAGAGCAATACCTGGAAACCTGCAGGCCTGATGCAGAGCACAACCAGGTTGAGATAGAGTTTATGTATGGAAAAGAGACATTTCCGGTACAGATTGACCGGGAGGAATTTAAGCGGGTATTTGACAATTTGTTTACGAACACAGTCAAGTACCGCATCTCTGAAAAATCGCGGATTCAGATATCATTGAAACGTACTTTAACTGGAACGGATATTGAATTGGTATTTCAGGATGACGGACCAGGGGTGCCAGGAGAGAGCCTGGAACAGATATTTGACAGTTTTTACCGGGTGGATGATGCAAGGACCAAGTCAGAAAAAGGAAGCGGTATTGGACTGGCAGTGGTTAAAGAGATTATTCTTGGGCACGGTGGTAATGTGCAGGCAGAAAACAGGGAAGGACTGGCGATAATTATCCATTTGCCGGTTGCAGGGGAGGATATTGATGGAAAAAATACTGATCGTAGAAGACGATGAATTGATTGCAGAGCTGGAGCGGGATTATCTGGAGGCAAACGGGTTTGAGGCAGATATTGTCTTTGATGGACGGGAAGGAGAAAAAATGGCAAAAACCGGCGGATATGATGCCATATTGCTGGATGTGATGCTTCCGGGGAAAACAGGCTTTGATGTATGCCGTGAGCTTAGGCGGTCTTTACACCTGCCGATTATTATGGTGACGGCAAAGAAAGATGACATTGATAAAATTCGGGGGCTGGGGCTGGGTGCAGACGATTATCTGGAAAAACCCTTCAGTCCTGCAGAATTGGTAGCCCGGGTCAAATCTCATATCCATATCCATAATCTGCTTCTGGATTCCCAGGAAGAAAAAGAAGAGACGGAGAATGAAATTGCTTATCAGAATCTCACCATTTTACCGAGATCCAGAATGGTGTATTTAGATGAAAAAGAAGTGGTACTGGTGAATAAGGAATTTGAACTTTTGCTTTTCATGGCTGAAAACCCCAATATTGTCTTTTCCAAGGACACTCTTTTTGACCGGGTATGGGGAATGGACTCCATAGGAGACGTTGCCACGGTAACGGTACATATTAACCGGTTGCGGGATAAATTGGGCAAGAATTTCAAAAAAACTCAGTTTATCGAAACCGTCTGGGGTGCCGGATACCGTTTCCGTATTAATTGACGACAGTTGAAAAAAGGTATTGACCTTGCGCCGGCTTCAGGTTAAATGAGTCACTGCCCGACCTGTTTCCCTACAGCCGCTACGATTGCAAACAGTTGGGATGTGGATTTAAGGAAAGGAAATCGGAGAAGCCCTGGGAGAGGTACGGCGAGCCGGAACCGGTTCTGTCTGAGGATGGGCAGTATGACCCGGAATGGCTATACTGCCACATGAACCTTCATGAGGTCCTAAGGCTGCAGAAGATTCAGACGTTTCCGTTATCACATTGCATTACAGCTTCCGCGCTTTTATTACAAAAGTGACCGGGAGCTGTTTTGCTTTTTTACTAAAATCATCCGTCAAATTTGGGTTCAGAAGATCTTCGTCCGTTTCTTCAACCATCTGCTCAATGACAAATCCATTTGCTGCTAATGCATTCACATAAGTTGAGAGTTTGCGGTTTGATAACATGATTTCTTTATCTGCCATGGCAACAGAATACCATCCCTCATCAAAATAGGAATTGCGGAAGATTAGTTCCTCATTTTCCACAGATACACATTTATGGATTGGATGTGACCAGCTGAAAATGAATATGCCGTCTTTTTTCAGGTAAGATGAGATGTTGCAAAAGGTCTGATTTAAATCGGTGGTCCATCCGATGGCATAGACAGAATAGACATAATCAAAATATTGTTTGGGTATACCGCCTTCTCTTTCCATCGGAGCACATATAAGATTCGCATCCATTTCATTTGAAGCCAGGAATTCTTTTGTTCGTTCCAGCTGCATGGGGGATATATCAGTGCCCCATAGTTCAGCAGCTCCTTTTTCAATGATATATTTTAAGGAATGGCCGTTACCGCAGCCAATTTCCAGTAACTTTTTATTCGTAACATCACCAAACAACTGCAGCTTTTCTTCTGTAACAAATGAGCCATAGTACGGCAGTGCCGTAGCGCCCAAAAATTCACTTCCGATCGTATCCCAAAAGTTCGTGTTTGTCTTGTGGGCAGTGGCAATGTCCATATCCAGGTTCTTTAATTCGCCTGCACCGCCGCCAATAATACTTTTTTTATTCATATTTTGCTCCTTATATTTTATTAATAAACGAAAGTTTTGTTTTATGTAATGAGAATACAGTAGCAAAGATTCTGGACAAAAGCAATCTTTAATTTTATTACGGGTTTAGCTGAGGAAAGCACCACTCACTCAGGAATCTTATTGATTTGCTCAGAAAAAATAATAATAAGCTAACAAGTTTTTCCGGTGTTGAAAATTTAAAGAATTTAACGTCTATAAGTGCATGGGATAATCGGATTAAAAATATAGATGCTATTAAAAATTTGGATAATCTTGAGAATATCGTATTAAATGGAAATAGATTGACAAGGCTTAGCGCAATAAAAAATTTAAAAAAATTAACTTCTATCTATGCTACTGGCAACAGATTAAAACGCTTACCGAATCTTAATAAGTATACTGAACTGGGTGTTGTAGAATTTAAGTGGAATTGTTTAAGTGAAAAAGAATTAAATGAAAAATTACCACAAAGCTGGAGGAGAGATGATGACTGGTATAAAAGTACAGTCAAACTTCAAAACATTGTAAGAACAATAAAACTTATCCAGCCTGTAGCATTTGATAAGATCAATCAGAATACAAAGAAAATAACTGGTATTGCAAATAAAAATTCAACGATTGCGCTTAGAGATCCAAGTGGCAAAAAGATTGTTTCTATTAAATCCAATAGCAAGGGCAAATTTACATTTAGGAACCTGAATTTAGAAAAATGGGCAGGTATGACTTTGTCTTTAGAATCATATGTTGTGGATAAGTTTTACGGAGAGCGAAATACATTGAAAGTGGAAAAATTTACAGTCTATAATTAAGACAGCAGAAATAGGGGCGTTGGATATTCGTCCCTATTTTTATTGCATTTAAATGCTCCAATTGCTGTAATATCTTCTTGACAGGCTAACAAAAATTAGCCTATAATAAAGCTAATGTTAATTAGCCAATGAAAGGGGATATGTTGATGGAAACGGTTTCTACAAAGAGAAGAATCCTGGAGAAAGCCTTAACGCTGTTTTCAGAAAAAGGCTTTGAGGCGGTGAGCGTAGGGCAGATTGCAAAAGAGGTAGGGATTAAAGCCCCCTCATTATATAAACATTATAAAAGTAAGCAGGATATCTTTGACGCGATTATGGATGAAATGGCGGTTAGGTACAGACAGCAGACCGCTTCCATGCAGATCAATGGTGTTGAAGCAAAAAAGGATATAGATATATATACCGGCATTTCGGAGGAACAGTTAATTCAAATGGGGAAAGATTTATTTTTATACTTTCTTCATGACGAATATGTGTGCAAATTCCGTAAACTGCTGACCATTGAGCAGTATCACAGTAAGGAACTGGCAGATCTTTACGCAAGACAATACGCGGATGATCCATTGTCATATCAGAGAATGCTGTTTGGATTTCTATCCGGTGCGGGCATTTTTAAACAGGAAAATGTGAAGACCATGGCACTTCATTTTTATGCCCCGATTTATTTGCTGCTGACCATGTGCGACTGCCAGCCAAACCGCGAAGCGGAGTCATTGGAAATGTTGGAACAGCATATCCGGCAGTTTAGCAGGCTTTACGGGAAGACTGGAGGAATGAGAGGATGAAAATTACGGTGATACATGGACAGTCACACAAAGGGGTGACCTACACCATGACCAGAGAAGTGCTGAAACGCCTGGCAGATGATCAGGATGAAATCAGGGAATATTTTCTGCCAAAAGATGGTCCGGATTTTTGCTGTGGCTGCAACAGTTGCTTTATAAAGGGAGAAGAGCATTGCCCTTCCGCCAAAAATGTACAGCCTATAGCCAAAGCGATGGAGTGGGCGGATATTATTTTTCTGGACAGCCCTAATTATGTTATGGAGATGAGCGGATCCATGAAAAATTTCCTGGATCATATGGCGTATCGCTGGGTGACGCACAGGCCATACGGTGGAATGTTTAAAAAGGTTGGTGTGGTATTCTGCTCTTCAGCGGGAGCGCCCGCCGGACATACCGCCCGTTCTCTTGCCAGACAGCTCAAATGGATGAGTGTATCCAGGGTATACTGCTTCCCATTTGTCAGCAATGCCATGGGAATATCGGATATGAAAGCAAAGAAGCGGGAAATGTTAGAGCGCAAAGCTGTACGGGTAGCCGCCAGAGTGCGGCAGCGGGCAGAACGACCCAGAGCCAGTCTCAGGGGAAAACTGTTCTTTTATGTTTTTCGGAAAATGCAGTCCAGCCCCGGTGCAGCCTGGAATCCGGTGGATCGGGACTGGTGGGTAAATCAAGGCTGGACAGGGAAGACAAGGCCGTGGAAGAGAACAGGGGTGTGAGAGAAAACAGGGATGTAAAAGAAACAGATTTGAATAACGAGTTGAAGTTGAACATGAAATAAATGAGGTGATCATGATGGATATTCCTAGAAAAATAAAAAATATAATCGGTTCCCGTCCATTTACCATAGACAAAACCGGGATGTCCAATTCCCAGGTGATCTGTTTTGATGATATGGTTCTTAAAATAGAAAAGCAGTGCGAAGAATCAGATAATGAACATCAAATGCTGTCCTGGCTCTCCGGCAGACTTCCGGTGCCGAAACTGCTCTGCACCGAAAAGAGCGGCGGGACAAATTATCTGCTTATGGAACGGGTGGTTGGTGAAATGTCCTGCTCCACGGATTTTCTGGAGGATGCCGTTCTGTTAACGGAGTTGTTGGCAGAAGGGCTGCGAATGCTGTGGAATGTGGATATTTCTGCATGTCCTTATCATAATGGGATAGATAATAAACTGCGGCTGGCGGAAATTCTCGTTGCAAACAATCTCTGTGAAATGGAAGGAGTAGAGCCGGGAACCTATGGGGCTAATGGATTTGCTTCCCCAGCTGATTTACTCTCGTGGTTAATAGATAATAAGCCAACGGAAAATCTTGTGTTCTCCCATGGTGATTATTGTCTTCCTAATATTTTTATCAATCAGAATAAAGTAAGTGGTTTTATAGATCTGGGGAGAAGCGGAATCGCTGATAAATACCAGGATATTGCTCTTTGCTGCCGAAGTCTGAAGCATAATTTTGAAGGCAGGTACGGAGGGAAAATATACGAAGATTTTAATGAAGATATTCTTTTTAACAAGTTAGGGATAGAACCGGATTGGGATCGGATACGATATTATATTTTATTAGACGAGCTTTTTTGAGAAGAAGGCTCAGGTGCATTAGATACATAGATGATTAGGGTGATACAGGAGGTGTAGGCTGTGTCACCCTGTTTTTGTGTAAATGATATAGAATACAGGATATAAACCGGAGATACTGTAGCTTCAATTTGTACATAATAGTGGATTGACAGTTAAAAAATATCGTAGTATAATACAAATACTTAGATAAAAGCTTTTATAAAAGAAAAAGAAAAATATAAAAGAAATGAAGCATTATTTGTGAGGTGGAAAGGAGAATTTATAATGTATCTGGAAAGTATTTTTGGGTTAGCGGGGAAAACAGCTCTGGTTACAGGGGGAAGAGTAGGAATCGGACAGGTAATTGCCATTGCATTGGCAAGGGCGGGAGCCGAGGTAGTTATTATGGGAAAGACGGATTCCCAAGAAACGGTGAGAATGATTGAAGGGGTAGGGGGTAAAGCGTATAGTATTACGGCTAACGTGACAGATGAGCAGGCGGTAGAGAAGGCGATGGATCTCATCATGGAACGTTCCGGACATATTGACATTGTGTTTAATAATGCGGGAATCTGTATACATAAGGATACTTTAGAGGCTACGATAGAAGAGTGGAGACAGGTTATTGATGTCAATCTGACAGGAGAATATATTGTGGCAAGAGCCGCAGGCAGAAGGATGATAGAGTCCGGAACCAAGGGTAGTATTATAAATATGGCATCTATGTCTGGCACAATTGTTAATATCCCGCAGTGGCAGGCATCTTATAATGCCTCTAAAGCCGGAGTAATGCACATGACCAGGTCTCTTGCTATTGAATGGGCAGAGCATGGAATTCGGGTTAACAGTTTAAGCCCGGGTTATATTGGTACGCCTATGTCTGCTGATACACCTCAGGAATTAAAAAATGCCTGGATGCCGCTGATGCCTTATCACCGTATGGGCAAACCGGAAGAGTTGATTCCTGCAATATTATATCTGGCATGTGATGCGGCCGGATACACAACAGGGTCGGATGTGATTGTGGATGGAGGATATGTTGCACAATAATCATTCAGTTATATTGTGTCGATTGTTTCAATCAAATGTTAATTTAGAGTATTGCTGTATTTAAGATCGCAAGGAGCCCCTTTGGGGTTCCTTTTTTTTGCTCTAATTAATTTCTAACTCAATTAATAAATTAATAAAAATTAGTAAATCTAAATAAAATTTATAAAAACTAAAAAATAATATTGACATTATTAAGTGGATATAGTATTATACAGACAAGAACTAAAGAAAAAGGACGGAAAACAATACAATAACTTAAGAAAATTTAGTAAAACTAAACAAAAACGAAACGGAGGTAAAAAAATGTCTCAAAAGGTTCTTGAACTTAAGAATATCTCAAAAATTTTTCCGGGTACGAAAGCATTGGATAATGTTCACTTCGAACTTAGAAAAGGAGAGATACATGCATTGCTTGGTGAGAATGGTGCAGGGAAATCTACGTTGATTAAAGTCATTACCGGTGTGCATCAGCCCGAAACAGGTGAAATTTTCGTTTATGGGAAGCTTGAGAAAATCCAGAATCCCAATATTGCCAGGAATCTGGGAATTGCAGCGATTTACCAGCATGCGACGGCATATCAACATTTAACGGTAGCTGAAAATATTTTTATGGGACATGAGTATATGAAGGGGTATTTAGGGTGTATCGACTGGAAAAAGAACATCAAAAAAGCAAAAGAACTTTTAGAGCGTCTTGGAAGTGATATTGATCCTGAGGCACAGATGGGGAATTTGTCAGTTGCAAAACAGCAAATGGTAGAAATTGCAAAGGCTTTATCTTACGATGCCAGGATCTTGATAATGGATGAGCCAACGGCTGCTCTGTCAGAAGGCGAAAGTGAGGAATTGTATAAGATTACAGAAAATTTAAGAAATCATGATGTATCTATTATTTTTATTTCCCATCGTTTTGAGGATATTGAGAGACTGGCAAATAGGATTACGGTGTTTAGAGACAGCAAATATATCGGAACATGGGACAAAGGGGAAATTTCAAATGAGGTTTTGATGAAACATATGGTTGGAAGAGAGATTGATCAGTTGTTTCCCAAAAAAGAGGTTAAAATAGGCAAAGAACTTTTGAGAGTAGAAAAGCTGGGACGTATTGGTTTTTTTAAAGATATTTCATTTAAGCTTCATGAAGGGGAAATATTGGGGTTAACAGGACTTGTAGGTGCAGGAAGAACGGAAATGGTTCAATGCATATATGGGGTGGAGAGATCGGACGAGGGCGAAATCTATATTGATGGTAAAAAGACTAATCATAAAAATACGCAGTAGGGTTTAAGAAACGGAATAGGGTATGTACCTGAGGACAGACAATTGCAAGGGCTTTTACTGCCATGGAGTATCGCAGATAATATTACCCTGGCGTCCATAGGAAAATATTCAAGACGGGGGATTCTTAATTATAAAAAGCTTCTGCAGGGGGCAAAAGCAACAGCAGAAAAATTAGAGGTGAAGGCAGTCAGCGTATTTGATTCTGCAGAATCGCTGTCAGGGGGGAACCAGCAAAAGGTTGTCGTTGGAAAGGTACTGGAAGGAAATGCAAAAATCATTATTCTGGATGAACCTACGAAAGGTGTAGATGTGGGATCTAAAGCATCTATGTATGAGATTATGGGACAGCTGGCACAACAGGGATATGGAATATTGATGATTTCGTCAGAGATGCCGGAAGTTTTGGGAATGTGTGACCGGATTATAGTAATGCGCTCAGGCAGAATATCAGGTAGTATGCTGCGGGAAGAGGCTACACAGGAATTAATACTTAAGAAATCACTGCCGGTCAGACAAAGTAAGAAGGAGGGGTGAAGAGATTGAAAAAGAAAAGTATTTTTGGACGGGAATTGAGTTTGCTGGGATTTATTATATTTCTTAGTGTTTTGATTGGTATCAGAAATCCTGAATTCTTAACGATAAAAAACTTATTGGATATTTTTAATGATACGGCGATCTTACTGATTTGTGCGATTGGCATGCTTTTGGTAATTGTGACCGGTGGAATTGATTTGTCAATTGGAGCTACTCTGGGCCTTAGCGGCATGGTGTGTGCACTCACCGTAAGAGATTATCCGCAATTACCAATTGTGATTATTATTCTTATTGGAATTGGAGTCGGTCTTTGTGTAGGTACTATAAATGGAATTCTGGTTGCTAAATGCAAAGTGTTGCCAATCATGGCTACTCTTGGAATGATGAATATCTGCAGAGCACTTATTTATTTTGTGAGTGGCGGTAAATGGGTTAATACATATGAACTGACATCTGCATTTATTAATTTTTCCAGCAGCACTTTTTGTGGAATCTCGGTTTTAATCCTTTCCGCAGTAATTATTTATATCGTTTTCGGCTTTTTTATTAATTACAATAAAGTGGGAAGAAAAATATATGCAGTGGGATCGAATGACAGTGCGGCAAAAGTAAGCGGTATAAAAGTGGATAATATTATATTTCTGGTCTATGCTCTTTTGGGAACTGTGGGAGGGCTGGCAGGTATGCTGTGGACATCCCGATATGCATTTGCATCCTTCGAAACAGGCAGTGGTTTTGAAATGTCCGTTATTGCCGCATGTGTACTTGGAGGTGTATCGGTAACAGGTGGAACAGGGAAAATTTCAGGCGTACTTTTGGGAGCGCTGCTGATTGGTATTATTAATACAGCACTACCGATGATACAAGTTTCTTCCTTTGTAAAAGATACTATTGAGGGCTGCATTATCTTAATTGCCATTGTCGCAAATACTTTTATGATGCGATGGGCAAGACAGAAAGCTCTTAGGCAAAGAGAAATCTGATAACTGAGAATGAGAGGAAACGGTGGGAAAATGATATGAAACAAGTCAGAGAATTAAGTATTCAAAAGAATAAATCATTAAAAAACAGGTTTTTTAAATGGGAAACACTGCTGGCCTTGATTTTGCTTGTGGTTTGTCTGGGATTAAAAGTCATGGCGCCTGAGATCGTAAGCTTCGGGGGATTAGTGGAAAACTCAATGGTTTTTATAGATAAGGGCATTATTGTACTTTCTATGATGTTAATATTAGTGATTGGAGAAATAGACATTTCCGTAGGATCTATCGCATGTTTGAGTTCAGTAATCATGGCCTCTTTATATAATCAGGGTGTTCCATTTACGGGTGCACTTGTGATCGCCATGCTGGTTGGAATTATCTGCGGCGGTTTTAATGGATTTATCGTTACTTATTTCAAAGAGCTGGCCCCTATGATAGTAACGCTTGCAACTATGACAATTTATCGGGGAATTGCCTATATTATCCTTGGAGATACTTCTTGCGGCGGTTTTCCTTCCTGGTTCAGCAATCTGGGGTGGGGTTATCTCACGGAAAATTTATCGATTCCAATTAATTTGACTGTTTTTTTAGTGATCGCAGCAGGGTTTTATGTGGTTATGCATCATACGATTACGGGAAAGCGGATCTTTGCAATCGGTACGAATCAAATTGCCAGTGAATATAACGGCATTCATGTAAAGAGAATTAAGTGGACGTTGTATACCATCAATGGATTTATGTCAGCTTTGGCAGGAATATTTCTGATGGCACGGCTGGGGAGTGCCAGACCAAATGTGGCACTTGGATATGAACTGGATGTAATTGCGATGTGCGTACTTGGGGGAGTGAGCACAGCAGGTGGTAAAGGAAGCGTCATAGGAGTAGTGCTGTCAGTATTTTTGATGGGATATCTCCGCTATGGAATGAACATTCAAAATGTGCCGGGACAAATTATGCCAATGGTAATCGGTATTCTGTTATTGATTGTTTTGGTTGTTCCAAATCTTATGTCGGCGGTACGTGACAGAATGAAAGTTGAGCTGCAAAAATAATTTATTATAAAGGAGAAGGTACTATGAAGAGAAGAATGAAAAAGGTAGCAGCATCACTCATGGCAATAGCCATGGCAGCAACTATGATTACAGGATGTGGGAATTCGGCATCCGGTGAACAGACAGCAGGAACGCAGCAGACGAAGGAAGCTGCAAATGCGGAGACTGCAAAGAAAGAAGGCGGGGCAGATGAAACAAAGGAAGCAGCTAAGGATGGAGCAAAAAAAGTAGGAGTTGTAATTAAGATTGCAGGAAATCCTTTTTATGAAGCCACGGACATTGGATTCGCAGAGGCGGGAGAAGAGCTTGGGATTGATTTCATTACAAATGGGCCATCCGAAGCTACAGTAGAAGGACAAATACAGATTATTGAAGGATTTATCAATCAGAAGGTGGATGCCATCGCCATAGCAACGAATGATTTTGATGCCGTTGTTCCGGCACTTGAAAAGGCTAAAAAGGCAGGTATTAAAGTGATTTCCTGGGATTCGGCTGTGAATCCATCCGGGCGTCTGGTGCATGTGAATCAGGCGATTGCATCTGAAATAGGAGCAAGTGAAATCAAAGGTATTGCAAAGACGATTGGCAATGCAGGGGAGATTGCAATTGTGTCCGCAGGGGCTACTATGGTAAATCAAAATGCCTGGGTTGAAGCAATGAAAGAAGAGCTTAAAAAAGAAGAGTATAAAGATATTCAACTGGTAGATGTGGTCTATGGTGATGATGAATCTCAGAAATCTTACAATGAGGCTTTGGGACTTTTAAAGACCTATCCTGATTTGAAAGGAATTATTTCTCCCACTACAGTAGGTATTGCAGCTGTATGCAAAGCCGTTGAAGATCAAAAGCTGACAGGGAAGGTGTATGTCACCGGGATTGGACTTCCCAGCCTCCAGGCGGAGTACATAAAAAACGGTACCTGTGATACTGCTTATATCTGGAATCCCATTGATTTAGGATATTTAAGCGCTTATACGACAAAAGCGCTGCTGGATGAAGAAATTACAGGAGTACTGGGAGATAAGTTCAGTGCAGGGCGATTAGGGGATTTTGAAGTAACAGACGATGGTGCAGGTGGAACAGAAGTAGTGCTTGGACCGCCACTGGAAATGAATAAGGACAATATTGACCAATATAAGGAAATATTCTAATTAAAAAAGAAAAGAGGATACTGACATGGCAAAACCATTATTTACAAATCAACCATTTACAGAAGGACCAAAGAACAGACCGATTCATATAACCAGAGAAAACATAGGACATTTCATCTATCCGGATGAGGGGTTGGACTTCAGCGATTATAATCAGATGTTTATCAGTACCGAAAATATTACCGTTTGTACTATGGACATTGGGCCGGGAGGATTTTTCGATCCGCCGGACTATCATCCGGGAGATGAGATGTATTATGTTCTGAAAGGAGCTATCACGCAGTATAATCCGGAGTTGGGACAGGCAATTCGTGTTAAAGCAGGAGAGTCTCTGCTTATTCCAAAAGGAGGCGCACATGTGGCTTATAATTTTGAAGAGACTTCTCTTCGCATTATGGCGGTAATCGCTCCTAAAATTGTAGAAGACCAGCTTTTCCCGACGGATGGGGAGGCGATGAAGAGAAAGACATTCCTTGGAACCGATAACGTCCAAATGCCAAAAAATCCCCCGCTGATGCACAATACGCGCATTGCTACCGTAGATGATATTGGTACCTGGCCTTTTGAAGGTGAGGTGCTAAGGGAAAACGGATATCTGTATCATATTACGGAAGATAAGAAACTCCTTTCCATCCACGGCAGAAAGCACCCTGCTTTAGTAAAGCTGTCAGTCAGTAATGATTTTATGCAGGTAGGTGAATTCATTGTACCTTTTGGCGGAAGCGTATGCCGGTATACAGAACCAATTTGTCATAAAGGTCAGAGCTTTATTTATGCGATTGAGGATAAAGTTACCGTATATCTTCCTCAAGAAAGAGATACCATTGTACTAATGCCGGAAGAGGGGCTGTATCTTCCGGAAAACACAACATACCAATTAGTGAATTATGGTGATAAAAATATGAAAGCGTTATTTGCAACAGCACCGGGAAACGTATAGGGACTGCAATGCACAAGCAATCATCTGGTTACAGTGCACACCCAAAGGGTGTGCACTGTAACATCATCTGACATGGGAAAGAGATGCAAGTGAGCGGCCTCTGTACATTTATAGATAATAATGGTAAAATAATAACAATAAATTGTGGTATATTGTTAAGGAAGAGAGACAGAATTTTATGGTAATCAAGAATAAAGATATTGCAGAAATTCTTAAGATATCCCCGGCAGCAGTTTCTCTGGCGAGGAATGGGAAATCGGGAGTAAGTGAGCAGACGAGAAAACAGGTATATGAATTATTGCGCAGTATGGAAAATCAGAATAGGAAAGAAGAAGAGACCGGATCCAGGGGCAGTATTACTTTGGTTATGCATAAAAAGTCAGGTAAGATTATTGCAGAGACTCAGTTTTTTATGATGGCAACGGAAGTGATTCAGGAAGAGGCTCAGTCGGCAGGCTATTGTGTTACTATAATGCAGTATAATGAAAATGCGGATGTTAATGAATTTATAAAGTCATTAAAAGGGCTGGAGACAAATGGTATTTTGCTTCTTGCAACAGAAATGGATGTAAAGGATCTGGATCTATACAGAGACATTGAAGTTCCGCTGGTTGTTTTAGATAACTATTATATTACCAAGAGACAGGATTGTGTTGCTATCCATAATGTGGATGCTATGTTTCAGATAGCGGAATACTTGAAAAGAATGGGACATACAAGGATTGGATTTTTAAAAAGTAAGATTGAAAATAACAATTTCAGTGAAAGATATATGGGTCTTCAACTGGCTTTAGACAGCTTTGGAGAGGTACTGGAGCCGAAATTTGTATATAAAGTGGGTACGGAAGTAGACACAGTTTATGAAGATATGAAAAACATATTGATGCAGAAAGTAGAATTGCCCGATGTATTGGTTGCCGGAAATGATATTTTGGCTATCGGAGCGTTGAGAGCACTAAAAGAGTATGGATATCACGTGCCGGAAGACATTTCTATTATCGGATTTGACGACATGCCGGTATCCAGGATGATGGATCCTCCTTTGACAAGCATCCGTATAGAGATAAAGCAATTTGCTATATGCGCTGTGGAGCGGATTGTGCAGAAGATAGAACGTTATAGCTTTGGGCCCACAACGATAAGAGTGGGATGTGAGCTGATGATACGGGACAGTGTGAAAAATATGAATAAAATATAAGCGGCATTTCTTGCAAAAATCGGGCTGTTGGTATAAAATGCTTTTATATAACATTTTATGAAAGCGAGAATATGTATGGTAGTCAACGGCGTAGATGAAAGCAGGCAGTCTAATAAAGTCAGAATAGCAAAATGTATTTTGGACTGCAAAGAAATATCAAAAGCAGAAATAGCATCAAAGCTGGAACTGAGTATGCCTACAGTGTTTAAAAATATTAAGGAGCTCATTCAGCTTGGAATTGTAACGGATGGCAATGAATATCAGTCCACCGGAGGGCGTAAGGCAAAAGGTCTGTCAATCGTGGATCATTTTATGTATGCAGCAGGTATTGATATTACCCGGAATCATATCAGTTATGTATTTATTGATTTAAAAGGGAATTTACTGTGCCAGAAAAGAATTCGCAGGACTTATGAAAATACGCTGGATTACTATGAAGCTCTGTATGAAAACTTTGCCTGTTTTCTGACGGAAAGCGGGATAGAAAGTAATAAAATTCTTGGGGTGGGGATTTCCGTTCCCGGAATCATAGATGCCAAAAACCAAATGATTATTACTTCACATGTTCTGAAAGTAAATAATGTGAGTCTGAAAAATTTAAGTCAGCTGTTCGAATATGAGGTGTACTACGAAAATGATGCAAACTCTGCGGCAATTGCAGAATTTGCAGACCGGAATCGGGATGCTGTCTATGTCTCGCTCAGTGATACGGTAGGCGGCTGCGTTTACATCAACCAAGGAGTCTATACAGGAGAACATTACCGAAGTGCAGAATTTGGACATATGAATCTGGTACGAAATGGTGCGAAATGCTATTGCGGAAAAAAGGGGTGTGCAGATGTCTATTGCTCTGCAAGAGTTCTGTCATGCCATGGGAATGGTAGTCTGGAAGGTTTTTTTGATCTGCTTCAGGCGGGAGATGAAAGTGCAAAGAAAGTATGGGAAAAATATCTGGAAGATCTGGCTGTGCTGGTGACCGACTTACGTATGGTATTTGACTGTGACATCATATTGGGCGGATATGTAGGAGGCTATTTGAAAAAGTATATTATGGATCTCAATAAGAAGGTCGTGAAGCTGGATCCATTCGATAACGATACTACTTATCTGCAGACTTGCCGGTATGAACGGGAAGCCTCGGCTGTTGGGATTGCTATGCGGTTTATTGAGAAATATTTTGATATGCTGTTATAGTGCAATCATTTATTTTTATATTATTATTATATTATTATTACAGCGAACATTCCGAGATTTTATGAAGTTAAATCTAAAAATAGTATTGTTAAATCCCTTCGCATTGGTATTGTACCAAGAACGAAGGGATTATTTAATATCTTTACTAATTAACTAGTATGTAGCATTTTGCTGTTTTCTTATTCGAAGTTTTAGCTGTTATGATAGTGGATCCTTTCTTAAGACCTTTTAATACACCTTTTTGAGTAATAGAAGCAATTTTAGGATTTGAGGAAGTATAACGTATTTTTTCAGTTGCATTGATTGGTGTGCGATTGATAAACAAAGTTATTTTTTTACCTTTTTTCAAAGTTATATTTTTCCGTGTAAATATAATTTTTTTTGTTGTTACTGCCTTCTTCTGAACAGTTAGTTTATACTTTGCACTGGCTCCACTTTTCATAGTTACTTTAATATAGGTGGATCCAACACGTTTTGCGGATACTTTTCCGGTGTTTTTATTGACCGTAGCCACTCTGGTATTTGTGGAAGTCCATTTTTTCACAGAATCACCTTTTGAAAAATCTGTAATTTTTACTATGGAGGAACTCTTTTTTTCCTGCAACACAAGATTAGTGGTATTTAATTTTACTTTTGCAGATAACTTATCTACGGTTTGAACTAAAGTATCAGAACAACGCACGCACTTTTTAATTTTAAGCCCTTCACTAAAAATAGTAGGATTAGAATGCATAATCCAGGATCCATAATTGTGAGGATATTTCAATAGCACAGTTTCATTTTTTGTCTCTTCGCAATTGACACAATGAATACTGGATTGACCATTTTCTTTGCAGGAAGGATATTTATCATATCTATAAATTGATTCCCATTGATGTTTTAATATTGGAATTAATTGATAATCATAGTCATCGCATATGATACAAGTACGTTCTTTTACGCCATAATCAGAACAGGTCGCTTGAGCAATGATCATCCAGTTACTAAAGGAATGGCCTGTAGCCGGTATTTCCTCATTTGTACCAGGTTTGATTTCTGCACAGCGGTTACAATAGGTTGCCTTAAAACCATTTTCAATGCAGCTTGGTAATTTTTCAATTACAGATGACTCGTTCCAATCGTGCTCAAGTCTGGGGATGAATGTGCTATCGGTTTTTGAACAATTGTAGCAGACGCGTTCTTTATTACCATCCATTGTACAAGTAGCAGGATATTCTATGAACCAGTCACTAAAATTGTGGTCTAATAAAGGAAGCTCTTCGGTGGTACCAGGCTTGATTTCGTTGCATCTACTGCAATGGATGGATTGGCTCCCATTTTCAATGCAGCTGGATTCTTTATCAATGGAAGGTTGATTATTCCATATATGGGATATCACTAGTTTACAATCTGCGGATAGGTTAGAATCGATTGTCGCTTTTAACGAAACGGTACCGACTCCTTTGATATCAACGATACCATGTGCATCAACTGTAGCAATTGACTTGTCAGAGCTCTCCCATAGGATAGAGTATACAGGTTCATCCTGCGTCAAAATGACTGGTGCTAATTGTATAGAACTATCAGTACAGCTGGCTTCAAATGTGTCTTGTTTAAAATAGATCGATAATACCTTAGGGTCCACAACGGTAGCAGTTATTGTTTTTTGAGTAACGGCACCTAAGTTATCGGTTACTGTATAAGTGATAGGATAAGTACCACGTCTGGTGTTATCGAAAGATCCTGTTTCTACTTGGACCTTATCAGTCAGGTCACCATCTTCAATATCATAGGCAGTTACATGTTCCAGAAAATTTACATTTTCATGAATGCTAATTGTAAAATCCGAAGCGTTTATTTCTGGCGCATGATGAATTACGCCGGATTCTGAAGTTATACATTTATCAACTGGATATTTTTTTGTAATAGTATTGCCAAAAACAGTGTTCCATTTTATTATAATGGAATCAGAGTCTCCAATATCTAAATTTTTTAATACAAATCTACCATTGTCTGCGGTATCTACCCAAACATCATTTATATACATCGGAGCAATATCAAGGGTTGCTCCTTTTACGCTTACCAAACCGTCAACAGATGTAATATTATTATCTTCTAAAATAATCGGGATATCTGTAACAGGTGTATTGTTTGAAGACATTGTGTAAATCGAATTATTTCCAGATAAATATATGGAGCCATTATAAAAAGTATTTCCATTTCCAAAAATAATAATTCTACCATATAATCCTGATGCAGTAATGCTCATTGCGCGTAAGCCACCTAAAACATATATATTACCATATACAGTTACATTGTTTAAAGTAACAACAGCGTCAGATCCAATATAAATATCACCTAAGAATGTTTCATTAAAAATGTATGAGTTTTCTTTAAATACTGTTATATTTTCGATAGGTGATATTTGATCTATTTCTCTAATAACATTAAAATGTAACGTACTTGCTAAACTTTCATAAATAATTTTATTTCCCGCATTATCCTCTGCGGAGATGCTTTGGAGATTCCAGTCACCCAAATCATTTAATTCTGTACATAAAATTGTTCCCTGATAGATATTATTACCTGTTTCAGTTAATATTTCTTCATAATATGTATTATCAGGTTTTAGAAAAGTTGCTTTTACGGATCTAACACCACTGGCGTCATCGGTAATATGCATTTGATAAGTAAATGCATTACCTAAAACAATTTGATCACCGTTAGTGACTAGCGTACTAAAATCAATAACAGGTGATTCTGAGTCTGGTGTAGTTCCTGAAATCTCAAAATCTCCGGCTCTTAAATCAGCAGTATGATCTTCATCAGAAAAAATCTCTTGATTTTTTATTTCAAGTTTGTTTTTATAGATATCTTCAACAATAATTGATTTTATTCTCCAACAGCCGGATTCAGTAAATTGGTTTGATTGAAAAAGTGCTTCATAATAATCGGTGTTATCTTTACGGCTGCATTCAATAACATACTCATGTTTTGAAATTGGTTGCTCATATATAATTTTAGCATGGGAAATTTCATAATTATCAACAGCTGAAAAAGATATTGTTATATTTTCAGTAGCTTCTGCATTTTTTTGAGATACGTTAAGTGTAGATAGGTCTATGGTGGGTGGGGTTAGGTCTTCAAAAACTTCAAAATTGCCATTGCTTAAATCAGCTGTTTCATCATTGATTCCTCCAGGACCAACATTAATATTATAAAGATATACATAATTATTATTCATATCTTTTGCCGTTATATTATTTATTTGCCACAGTCCAGCAACAACATTTTGATCAATATTAAAAGTATACTCATATTTACCAGTGTTTGAGTTGAGATCCAAATGCCTTAATAATAATTTGCCGGAAAGTACTTCTATATACTGAATAGCAACATAGTTAATACCGCTTTCAATATCATTAACGTCTACGCTAACAGTTACAGAATCTCCATCTGTAACTTTGTTTTGATCAATAGATAAAGTATTGTAATCGATGGTAGGGGCTGTAATATCAGCTTTTCTCTGAACTTCTTTACTTTCATTTATTTCTTTAACTGTGTTTTCTGAATCAGACTCAATCGATATGGGAGCTTCTTTTTGTTTGTCCAATATAGCTTTTAATTCTATTTCGGGCTCTGCTATTTCTTTGTTCTGCTCTGTTTCTGTTTGTAATTCAGATACAATATCTTCTGTTTCATCCGAAATCAAATCTTCTGATTCAGCAACCGTTGTACTATTGCCCTCCGTTCTATTTTCAATAAATTCCGTTTGAGTTTCTTCGCTGCCTTCCGTTTCTGTTTCTACATTCTCAATAGCTGATGCCGCAGGAATTTCTGCTGCAAATGCAATGGAACTAGAACTACATACCATTGCCACGGACAATAAAAGTCCAAGAAGTCTCTTTTTCATAAGTCACTGTTCTCCCTTCAGTTCATTAAACTAAATATTATTTTTTCCTTAAGACTTATTAAGATTATACTCTTATTTATTTGTATTGTCATCTTTTTTATATGCTAATTTAAATCAAAAAAATGAAAAAAGCTGGCAGATTTCTCTGCCAGCCTCTTCCAAAACCCAAAATAAAATCTCTGTCAAAAACCAAGGATAACCATCCTGCCTTTCATTCGCTTAAGCTCCCCGCACCCAATCCAGACAAACATTTACCGTTTCAGCTGCATTAGTAGACCATGCATCGGCACCTGTTACCATCATCGTGTCATAACTGGCACATGCACCGCCGATTGTGACTTTGACATCATCTCTTAATCCGGCATTCTTCAGACCGTCAATGGTATCTTTCATGGAATCAATTGCCATAGTGAGGACTCCGCTCAGTCCAACTATTTCCGGCTTTACTTCCCGCACCTTTTCTACAAAAGTGCTGACCGGTACATCGATACCCAGGTCATATACTTCAAAACCGGAAGCTTCCGCCATACTTTTGAAAATATTTTTTCCGATATCATGCAGATCTTCGTGGACCGTGCCAAGCACGATCTTCCCTACTTTATCGCTGGAATCGGAGCCAATTATGGGTTCCAGAATTTTGATTGCCTCTGATAGTACTTCTCCGGCAAACATGAGGTCGCCAACATAATAATCGCCTGTTTCGAACTGGTCACCAACAATTGCCATTCCTTTCTGGCATGCTTCTATGGCTTCGATTGCTTCCTCTTTCGTTGGATTACCGGTTGCAAAGGTATTTAACATAAATAGAACTTTTTCTTCATCAAGCTCACCAAGAGCTTTGGTTAGTGTGGTTAAATCAAGCATATTAACCTCCTTTGAAAATGGTTCACAGTTCCTTATTAATGAAATAAAGATTCCGCTGACTGATTGGATTTATGTACATCATTTACTAATAGTTTACCGATAGATGCCATATTTATGGACGGCATCTGTCATGGCGGCAACATTTTCGACTTTTGCAGGACCAATTGCATTAAACGGCAGGGTAAATATGAAACCGGATGCTGTTTTCATTTCGGCCAGAAGTTCTTTTACGCGTGTATCGACTTCATCAGCGGTACCTCCGATAAGAAGCGCTGGTGATATGCCGCCTGCGATACACATGTGATCTCCGATAACTTGTTTTGCTTTTATGGGATCTGTCCGGTCAAACCAGGCAATAGCCTTACCGGCAGGCAGTTCAAGAAGTGTGTCCAGAAGGTGGTCATAGCTGCCCTGCAATGACAGAAGTGGAGTAAAGTCAGCCTTAATGAGCTCTTCGCAGATATATTTGAGATATGGCCAGTGGAATTCCCGGAATTGTTTTTCTGACAGGAAGCTATTATACCATACCGGGCAGAATACTCGTCTCGAACCTGTCAGCTGGTATGAAATTTCTCCGGTTGCTTTTCCTACAGCCAGAAGTACCGGTGCCAGTGCCTCACAAATCTTGTGCACCTTGTCCGGAACACGGCGGATATCATAGATCACCTGATCGAAATCTCTGAGAAATGCCCCCAGTGCATCCAGTGGATTTGGATTAAGTGCCATATACCACGGCGGGCAGTTTACGGTTTTCATTTCCTGTGTAAATGTCTGTAAGTCTCCCAAAGCAGGTCCCAGTTTCGTGCCAAATTTAATGAGTGCAGCTGCTGATTCACTGCTGCCGGGTTTGCTTAAAGCACCATATACCCGGGGGATCACCTTATTATTAAGGAACCCGAAGGGATCGTCTATAAATTCGTCATATTCATCAACGCTCATTACCGGACTCTTAATTTTAAACTGGGATTCCACATTTGGTAAAACCTCTCTGCCGGGTTGGGATGAATAGTTGTCCTTTAGAATATCATGTGCAAAACCGCCGCCCAGAACAGACGCTACTGCTGCGTTTACCGCAGTTTCCGGATCTGTTCCTGCAAGTGCCAGACCCAGGGTCACAGACTCAAATGAGCGGAGCATACATGCTGCGTCCCAGTTGAAGTCCTTTGCAAACTTTGTTGAGGCCTCTTTGTACTTATTCTGGTCATAATACATGTCTTCATATGTAATGCCGGAATATTTTGCAGGAAAATACAGTGTTGCTGCTGCGATTGGTACACGGTCTACTTTTTGTAATCCGGCACACCGGTCCAGTCGCTCTAATTTTTCACTGTAACTGCTTGCTACCATGCTTTTCATTAGATTCCCTCCATTTCTTTGTGGGGAAAGTGTGAAAAAATATCGTCTTCACACTACGTATTAATGCAGTATCGCAGGCGGAACCTGAGATATGCAGGGGAAAGAAGAATGACAGAAGTTCGAAATCTTATAATTTAATAGTATATTATATGGAAAAACATGTCAATGTCTAATTTAAATAGTTTTTAAAAAGTATTTTATATACTATTTAAAAGATGATCTGTATTTGAATTGCTGCTTTTTTATTATCTTATAAAATGTACCGGTTACCTTACTTTATTTCTTGACAGGAAGAGAAAGCTTTTATATACTTTTAGTAAGTAAATTCTAAGGGAGGGACCTATGGACAACGCCGGTTTAGAGGCTGACTTTTGTAAAATTTTCATAGGGGTCAATCAAAAATAGATAAGCATGGCTTGTATAAAATTACAGGTTATGCTTTTTTGTGTTGATAACCCGCAGTATACCTGCAGTGAGAAAATTATTCACAGCGTAAAATTACTTGCAGATCTGAGTACATTAAACCCGGAATAAAAGGAGGAGAATATTGGAAATTGTAATACGTTCTATGGAGAAAGAAGAAGCCGAAGAGGTAAAAAGAATTGGAAAGCGTGCATTTAGCCTGGTGGAAGGAATGTTTGTCAGCAAACCAAAACATGCACTGGTGGCTGTAGTGGATGGGAAACTTGCCGGTGCCATTATCTATAAGATCACAGAAGTTCAGGGGAGGAGAACAGGGTATTTTGAATATGCATTTGTAGACCCGGACCATCATGGAAAAGGTATCGGCAGAAAGCTGTATCAGGCGACCACTGAGTATCTATGGGAGCAGGGATGCGACTCACAGGCGGCACTGGTGAAGGATGACAACGTTGGTTCCTGGAGCCTTTTCCTGAAGAATGGATTTGCCCGGGTTACGCTGTGGGAGATTGTCCGGCAGTTGGGGGTATTGGGATTTTTGTCCCAGTTTTTTGGCAATTTGCTTTGGCTGGCTGTGGGGATGGATTTCTATCTGGCGGTGCGCAATGAACCGCTGCAAAGTAAAAGCGGTACCGGCAGGCAGATCGGTGGATATCTTCTCGCTAATTTGCTGCTGATTTTAATAGTGCTTTACCGCATAGAAGATCCGGTTATATTTCTTGGAACTTATGTGGGAATGCTGGCTGGTACAATAGCTATAGGGAGAATTGCTGCTGCAACCGCAAAACGGAAATGGCAGTTTAGGCTGAATAACGGAGGTGCAGGTATTATAGCGAGTGTAAATTTTTTCGGGGGAATCTTTCCTCTGAGCGGCAACTGGTATCCTCACAAATATGAAAATACCGATGAATTCCGCAGGGATATGGGCATGGTAGCTCTGGCTGAATGGGCGTTTATTGCGGCATTGACAGGGGGTTCTATCATATTTTCAGCATCGCACCAGATATTCCACTATGCATCTTTAATTGGTGAAATTCTTTTAGTATATCGTGTGCTGGCATTTTATCCGTTTGAAGCTTATGGCGGAAGCAGGGTTTTTTCCTGGAACAGATGGATTTATGGAGTTATGTCGGTAATATCAGTTTTGCTGATAGTATTTATGCAGGTTTAACAGGTTCTTCGGATGAATGTTCGGTTGATTAAGTGAATAAAATACCATATATGTAAATTTTTCCAAAAAGTATTGCTTTTATCGTAAAATACCATAAAATAGATAATAAGCAGATTAAAAGAAATAAGTATTTATGAATGAAATATAATAAAGAATAATCCTGTATTCCATCCTGATGAACAATGGAATAAATGATGAAGAAAGGAGAGAAAAGTGGAATTTGAACAGGAAACATTGCAGGAACTTCAAATTCGGGAAAGGGAGATGTCTGCCCTGACAAAGAATGTTCCATGTGGACTTCATCATTGTATGGATGATGAAGAATTAACGATAATCAGCATGAGTGACGGTTTTTTGGAAATTTTTGGATATAGCAGGAAAGATATTGAGGAGAGGTTCCATAATCAATTTGTAAGAATGATATATGCAGAGGATCGGAAAGAAGTATTTTTATCAATGAAACACCAGCTGGCAATAAAAAATGATCTGGAACTGGAGTATCGGGTACCGCTTAAGGATGGCGGGCTGGTTTGGGTTCTGGATAAAGGGAAGCTGGTAATTGGTGAAGATGGGAGTAGGACGTTTTATTGTGTCATGCTGGATATAACCGAGCAGAGAAGACAGCGGGAGGACCTGCGCCTTTCTTTGGAACGCCATCAGGTAATCATGGATCAGGCAACGGATATTATATTTGAATGGAATATTGTTGCCGATACCCTGACTTTTTCTAATAACTGGAGTAAGAAGTTTGGTTATTCTGCAATCCGGGAAGGCATCAGTAATAGGATTCCCCAGTCTCCGAATATTCATCCTGACGATATGAAGGCGTTTATTTCTATAATGACGGACACTGCGGCAGGCGTGCCTTATTCTGAGACCGAATTCCGCATCCGTAATGAAAAAGGTAAGTTTAACTGGTGCCGAATCCGTGCAACCACACAGTTTAATAATGACAGAAGACCTATTCGGGCAGTGGGGGTAATCGTAGATATCGAAGAAGAGAAAAGGAAAAGGCAGGAACTCATCATCCAGGCACAGAATGACGGTCTTACGGGGCTTTATAATAAGGCGGAATCCCAGAAGAAAATGGAAGAATATCTGGAATGGAAGGATTGCGAAAAAGGTGCTTTATTTCTGATTGATGTGGATGATTTTAAGTTTATCAACGATCAGTTTGGACACTTGTGCGGAGATAAGACATTAACAGGTATTGCTTCTATGATACGTAATCAACTCCGTTTTACGGATGTGTTAGGCAGGGTGGGAGGCGATGAATTTCTGGCATTTCTGCCGGGCGTTTCAGATCAGCTGGCAGCAGAACTGGTGGATAAAATTATTATGGGTATGAATGGAATCCGCCCGGAAGGCCTTGATATTCATTTGAGCTGCAGTATAGGAATTGCCTTTTATCCCAGAGATGGCAGGGATTTCTACAGTCTCTTCTGCCATGCGGACCAGGCACTTTACCATGTGAAAAATACCGGTAAAGGCGGGTATGCTGTGTATAACTCATCCATGCATGACTACAGGGACTTAAAAGTTTCAAATAAATTACAATATTTTGATCTTTAGAATTTCTAAGAAAGGATTTACGCTGATGGATAAAAAGGTACAGGTTATGAACTGATGTTATACCTGTGATATACTCCGTTAGAGGAAAAACTTTGTATGAGTGTTTCGATTTAGCGAAAAGAAACGTATATAAGACTGTGGGAATTTAATATTAATTATTCTATATATTTTAAAGGATAGAACTGTGTGAGCTTTTTATTTTAGCTGACACAGTTTTTTATTTTTCTAAAATACCTCATAATAATGCATGATCTTGAAGATAATAGTCAGATACAGATTCCAAAATCAGATAATCCAGTATAACAGTTTAGGGAGACAATATATGAGATCAGATGTGAAGCAAAATGTGCAACCGAATGAAAAATCGAATGAGAAACCAGATGTACAACCGAATGAGAAACTAAATGAGAAACCAGATGTGCAACCGAATGAGAAACAAAATAAAGTTACGGAAGAAATTATTACAGAATTTAAAAATCAGCTGCAAAAAGAGGAAAAAAGTGATTTGACCATACAAAAATATATGCGTGATATCAGAAGATTTCAGGTGTTTTTGTCTGGAAATGAAATCGGGAAGGAGATTGTGATTGCTTATAAGAAATATTTGAAAAGTCACTTTGCGGTAACCAGCGTCAATTCCATGTTAGCGGCACTGAATCGTTTTTTGCAGTTCTGCGGGTTAAATGATATATGCGTAAAGCAGCTGCGGGTGCAGAAAAAGCCATTCCGCTCTTCTGAAAAAGAACTGAATAAAGAAGAATATTTACGGCTGCTGAATACGGCTAAGGCAAGTAATAATGAGAGAATGTTTATGATTCTTCAAACGATTGCATCCACTGGAATCCGTATCTCTGAATTGAAATATTTTAAGATCGAGGAAATTAAGCTGGGAGAAATTACGGTATCCAGTAAGAATAAAACCAGGATCATTTTGATTCCGAAAAAGTTGAAAAAGGTATTGATCCACTTTTCCAAGAAACTTGGGATAAAAACAGGCGAGATTTTTATAACGAAGGGCGGCAAATCTTTGAATCGAAGTAATATATGGGCAGAAATGAAGAAGCTGTGCCAGAAGGCGGGGGTTTCCAGAGAAAAGGTTTTTCCACATAATCTGAGAAAGCTGTTTGCCAGATGCTTTTATGAATTAAAAAAAGATATAGCCAAGTTAGCGGATGTACTGGGACACAGCAGTATTAATACGACACGTATCTATATTATGACATCGGGGTATGAACATCAGAGAGACATTGATAAACTGGGTTTAATCTTATAGAAAATAATAACTACATAATTACAATTATGTAGTATCAGACAAATGTAAAATACATTACTATTTTTATGATTGGTATTATATTAGCACTATTTTATTAAAAATGCAAATACATAATAGAAAAAAAAGTCGATTTTTAATCAGATCATTAATTTTAAACATTCAAATAAGTCTTTTTCAAATAAAATTGTAAAAGACTTTTCTTTTAATATCTTAAATTTTCCTATTTCACCAGAATAATTTCACATATTGCATATGAAATAAAGAGTTTCCCCTGTTCTCCGGTTTTTTAACTACATAATTGTAATTATGTAATACGGATAACCAGAGGAAGTTTCAGCATAGTTAATATGCTGCATATTCAGTTCAGAAAGGATGCAGATAAAAAATAAAAATGAACAAGACGAGTAAGCGCCAGTATACACGCCTTGAATGGGATGTATGGTACGAACTGGCAAAGGAATATTATGTGGAAAATCATAACCTGCGAATACCGGCAAAATACAAAACCAAAAATGATCTCTTGCTAGGCAGGTGGATTGAGCGGCAGAGGGCGGCTTATCACGATAAAGGTGTCTATCGGATTGATGGCAGAAGAATTTATCTGCTGAATCAGATCGAAATGGAATGGACCCTGGGAATACGCACCCAATGGGACATCTGGTATCAATATTGTGTACAGTATTATGAACAGTACAAAAATATTGATATTCCAAAAGGATATATGGTTCGTCATCTGCCATTGGGAGAATGGATCAGTTACCAGAGGAAACGCTATAAACAAAATAAACTCCGACCGGAGGAAACGGAAAAACTGGAGCGGCTGGGCATTAACTGGGAGATCCGTAAAAGAAGGGAATGGGATGAATGGTACGAGCAGGCAAGCAGTTACTATGAGACCTATGGGAATCTGGAGGTGCCTTTTAATTATGTAACGGAATCCGGATATAAATTAGGAATATGGATCAATGTACAACGGGAAAAATACAGGGGCACCAGAAAAAATAATCTGGAGGATTGTGAAGTCAGCAAATTGAATCAGATTGGAATGCTGTGGGGAATCCGGAGTACCAGGCACCTGGAAAAAAGTTCGATGTTGGAAAAAAGCAGTTAAATGTGAGGTTAAATACAAAAAAAGGTAGAAAAAGAGTTAATTATGTACCAGAAAAATTTAAATAATTGGATGAAACACCTTGATTTTATAATTATTGACTTGTTATGTGTGGAAGCAGCTTTGATGATTGCCTTCATAATCAGATATGGTATTCAAACGTTTTACTTAAGGGATATCTATCTGGGATGGAGCGTTATTTTCATCTTTATTGACGGTTTGATTGCCCTGGCTTTTGGGAGCTACCAGGATATTTTAAAGAGAGGTATTGGAAAAGAAGCCAAGGAAACGCTGCACCATACTTCCTGTGTAATGATTTGTTTTTTGCTGTATTTGTATCTGGCAAAAAACATGGATGTGTATTCCCGGTCCGTTTATGTGACCATGTGGGCCATCTTTACCGTGCTGAGTTTTTCTTTCCGATGTATCAGGAAAAAAAGCTTAAAATGCGGAAGTAGATTTTTAGTGAGTCAGGGAAGAAGAAACCTGGTCCTGATCACAGATAAAAAAAGTGTCAGGAAAATTATCCTGGATTTTCAAACCCGGAGTTTTGGGAATTTCTTCATTATGGGTGTCATTGTAATGGATGAAGACCAGCGGGGCGAGAATATTCTGGGAATTCCGGTTCTGGCTGACCGAAGCAATGCTTTGGAGTATATGAAAAATGAATGTATTGATGAAGTGTTTTTCTCACTGCCGGAAGTAGATCCTTTTTACAAACCGCTGATTGACGGGTGTACGGAAATGGGAATTACTGTTCATATTAACTTAATTCATATACCGGAATTAAATACCAATCAGCTAGTGGAAAATCTCGTGGGATATACGGTGCTGTCCAGTTCTGTGAATCTGGTTACAACCGGGCAGCTGTTCTGGAAACGGTTGCTGGATATCTGTGGCGGGCTGGTGGGCTGCCTGATGACCCTGGTGATCGGTCTTGTTGTGGGACCGATCATCTATTTCAAGTCACCGGGACCGGTCTTTTTTTCCCAGGTGCGGATCGGAAAAAACGGACGGCGTTTTCATATCTATAAATTCCGGTCTATGTATCTGGATGCGGAAAAAAGAAAAAAAGAACTGATGGAGCAGAACAATATAGAAGACGGGCTGATGTTCAAGATGGACAATGATCCCAGAATTATAAGAGGCATCGGCAATTTTATCAGAAAATCTTCCATAGATGAGCTGCCTCAGTTCTGGAACGTATTAAAAGGGGAGATGAGCCTTGTGGGAACCAGGCCACCGACACTGGATGAATGGGAAAAGTATCAGTTTCACCATAGAAAAAGAATTGCCATCAAACCGGGGATTACGGGATTATGGCAGGTTAGCGGAAGAAGCAACATCACAAATTTTGAAGATATCGTCAAACTGGATGTGAGCTATATCATGGACTGGTCCATTTATCTGGATATTAAAATCCTCTTGAAAACGGTCTGGGTAGTATTAAAAGGGGAAGGTTCTTCCTGAGGAGGAAAAGGGGAATAATTTATGCCAGCATGAATCAGGAAATAGAGAAGGATTCATGCCAGCATGAATCAGAAATAGAGAAGGATTTATGCCAGCATGAATCAGGAAATAGAGAAGGATTTATGCCAGCATGAATTAGGAAATGGAGATGGAAATACGAGATGAAACAAAAGGTCACAAATGATAATAGGAATAAGAAAAAAGTACAGCATGTATTTATCATCGGTTCAAAAGGGATTCCTGCAAAATACGGCGGTTTTGAAACGTTTGTAGAGAAGCTGACTAAGTTTAAGAAGTCAGAGAATGTACAGTATCACGTAGCCTGTGCCGCGGAACCGGAGGATTACCGTGCAGAGGAGGCGGATTTTACTTATAATGGCGCTGCCTGCCATACCATCAGGTGGAAGAAAATCGGTCCGGCAAGGGCCATCTTATATGATGTGGATGCGCTTCGGTGGGCAATCACATTTGCAAAAAAGAATCATATCCGGCAGCCGGTTTTTTATATATTGGCATGCAGAATGGGTATTTTTATCCGGCATTATAAAAAGAAGATCGAAGAAATAGGCGGGATTTTGTATATCAATCCAGACGGTCATGAATTTCTGCGTAAGAAATGGAGTCCAATGGTCAGAAGATATTGGAAATATTCAGAATCGCTTATGGTGAAACATGGGGATCTTTTAATATGTGACAGTAAAAGCATTGAAAGTTACATACGATCAGAATACCGGGTTTACCGTCCGGATACTACCTTTATTGCATATGGAGCCGAGACGGATCCATCCGTATTTTCCGGGGAAGATGAAAAGCTGCTTCACTGGTATCAGGATAAGAAATTGAAACCTAAAGAGTTTTATCTGGTGGTAGGCAGGTTTGTTCCCGAAAATAATTACGAGATCATGATCCGGGAGTTCATGAAGTCCGGGACTACAAAAGATTTTGCTCTAATAACCAATGTCAGTGAAAAATTTCTGGAGGAATTAAAGCAGAAAACAGGATTTGACCGGGATCCCAGGATTAAATTTGCAGGGACAATGTATGATTCTGAAATCTTAAAAAAGATTCGGGAAGATGCATATGGGTATTTTCATGGACATGAGGTGGGCGGAACAAACCCAAGTCTGCTGGAAGCCCTAAGTGCAACGGATCTGAATCTGCTGCTGGATGTTGGATTTAACCGGGAAGTGGGGGAAAACGGCGCCCTGTACTGGAACAAAAAGGACGGGAATCTGGCGCAGTTAATCGATCAGGCTGATCAAATGACACCGGATCAGATCGCGGATATTGGTAAGACAGCCAAAAAAAGAATTTCAGACTGGTACAACTGGGGATACATCGTTGATCAATATGAAAATCTGTTCCTCAGGGAAAATGAGAGGACACGGACATGAAAATACTGCTGGTTAATAAATTTCATTATATTAAGGGCGGATCGGAGACTTACTATCTGGGGTTAGGCAGGTTATTGGAAGAACAAGGCCACGAGGTGCTTTATTTTTCTATGAAGGATGAACGGAACCTTCCATGCAGCCAGGAACGCTATTTTACTGAGAATGTTGAGTTTAACGGCAATCTGAGTAAGGCGCAGATGCTTCATACCGGACTTAAGATCTTGTATTCCAGGGAGGCAAAGAGAAAAATAACCGCGTTAATCCAAAGGGAAAGACCGGACATTGTGCACCTGAATCTGTTCCAGCGGCAGTTGACCCATTCCATCATCGATGCCGTGGAAAGATTCCATATTCCAATAGTTTATACGGCTCACGACCTGAATTGTATCTGTCCCAATTATATGATGCTGACCCATGGAAATATCTGTGAGGCATGCAAAAGCGGACACTATGGAGCCTGTTTTCGCAACCAGTGTGTAAAGGATTCCAGGGTGAAAAGCTTTTTATCTGCGGCAGAAGCTTACTTTTATAAATGGAAAAAATCTTATCAGAAAATTGATCTGTTTATTACACCTTCTGCATTTTATAAACGAAAGATAGAAGAAGCTGGCATTACCGCATCTCCGGTAGTGCATATGAAAAATTTTCTGCCAGGGGGAAGTATCTATTGCGCCGCGCCGGAAAATGACTCCTATTTCCTGTATTTTGGCAGGCTCAGCAAAGAAAAAGGAATTATGACACTGTTAAAAGCCTACCGGGAATCCGGACTTGACAATCCGCTGTTCCTTGCAGGAAGCGGAGAGCTGGAAGAAAGGATTCGGGAGTATATCAGGGATAATCATCTGCAGGACAAGGTCCGGCTGCTGGGATTTCAGTCAGGGGAGGTATTGGAGCATACTGTTCAGAGAGCAAAATGCATCGTTCTGCCTTCAGAGTGGTATGAAAACGGACCCTATACAGTGATGGAAGCCATGGCACAGGGAAAGCCGGTTATCGTAAGCAGCAACGGCGGCCTGCCGGAGATCGTGGAAAACGGGATAACCGGATATATTGCAAAGCCAAAGGACAGTACAAGTCTGGCGGAATGTATGAAGAAGATGGCGCGGCTTTCCCAAGAAGACTATCAGAGCATGGGCGAAAAGGCGGTGGCAAATGCAAAGAGAGACTTCGATGGGGATCAGTATCTGAAGAAATTAGTACAGTACTACGAGCAGGTAAGGAGATCATATGGCAAGAATAGGAGTAGTAACATTACATAATTCCATTAATTATGGTGGGGCTCTTCAGGCTGTGGCACTGAATGCATATCTCAAAGAACAAGGTCATGAGGTGGTTTTTCTGGATTATCAGAAACCATGGCCAGTATATAACAGTCCCATCCGATACCGGAAACTGCGGATCCACTACTATGGCTGTGAGGGAGTCGTGACGAAGTTCCGTATTATAGCCGGCATGGGGAAGACAGCATTAAGCAATGTATTTTATTTCAGGCGAAAGAAGAAACACGATGGTTTTCGGGATTTCGTTCAAAAATATTTAGCAGTAACACCTCATTACCAATCCTATCAGGCGTTAGAAGACGGTTATCCGGATTGTGATTTCTATATCACCGGAAGCGACCAGGTCTGGAACAATTATTACACCATGGACAGGTTTGACAAAGGTTATTTTCTGGGTTTTGTATCGGAAGGAAGTAAGAAAATAGCATATGGAGCCAGTATAGGCGGGGCAAGAGACGATACCTATGTAAAGGAGATTATATCGCTGACTAAGGATTTTAAAGCGGTATCGGTAAGGGAGAAAAGCCTGGAGGAACAGATGAACAGGCTGGGAGCCGCCCGGGCTGTTACCGTTTTGGACCCCACCCTGCTGTTAACGAAAGAACAGTGGCTGAGATTTATAAAGCCGTCCGAGATAAAGGAACCCTATATTCTTATGTACGGACTGGAGTATTCGCCGGAACTGGACCGGGCAGCTGCATATTTGAGAGAGAAATATAATTATAACATTGTTGACATTTTTCCAGGGGTTACAAAATTGAAGCATATAAAATATGCGGACAGGTACTGTTCTCCGGAGGAATTTCTCAGGTATATCAAAAATGCTGCATATATTGTGACGAATTCCTTTCACGGGACGGTATTTTCTATTATTTTTGAAAAACAGTTTTTAACCATTCCCAGAGCACGCCAGGAGAGCCGGATGGCAGATCTGCTGGATTCCCTGAAGCTTTCCCAAAACCTTTGGGACAGAAATAAGAATACGTATGCATTTGATAAGGATAAGACAGATTATAAGGCTGTAAAAAGCAGAATAAAGGAATTGCAGAGGTCGTCTTTTCAATTTTTAGAGGGGGCACTCAATGCTTAGTTTAAAAAATGCAGCCGGACAGCACATAAAAGCCGATGCCTGGAACTTCTTTACCGTTTGCTGGATGCTTACCTTATTATCTTCTTCCATAGGCAGGTATATGAATTACAGTTATGGGGTCACCCTGATTGCTTTTTTCATATATATCATTCGGACCAGGAGGATCAATTTTAACTATATCAATATGCTATGGGGGATGTTTATCGGAATATTTCCGCTTTTGGATTATCTGTTCCATACGCCGGAATTTTTACTTATTGATATTCTGGGATACGTTGTATCTCTGTGCGGGATTTTTGCAGTTAATGAACCGGTCAGAAGGTTTGACGGTATTATTTTATTCATCAAACTCCGGGCGCTGATAGAAGCTTTCTTTGTGCTTTTACAGCAGTTTGCTTACCCGGTATATGTTAAGTTTGCCTGGCGTATTCTAGGAACCTGGAATTATGATGCCGGAGGAATGGCACTGAATATTTCCCTTTCGGCTTATATCATTGTCTTTGGGATCGGAGCATTTTTATTTTGCAGGAACAAAATGAATTCCGGTTTACACATAACGGCAATCCTGTTTTGCTTCATTGCCATTATATATACGGATAAAAGAACGATTATGTTTGTGGCATTAACGTTATGCATGATTGCCTATTTTATTAATTGTAATAAAAAGACCAGAATAAGGCGGCTGCTGATGCTGCCGGTTTTAGTGATCTGCATAGTAGGATTCAGCATTTTATTTTACCGGGCGTTTGGAAATGAAAATGCAATTGGCAGGATCATTGAAACGCTGATTAACTACTCAGAGCAGAAGGATATCACCAACAGCAGGAGTCAGATACAGGCTGTCGCCTGGAAATTGTGGGGAGAATCTAATCAGTCAAAATGGTTTGGGATTGGCTGGGGGGAGTTCAAGCATAACTTTACGTTATTTAAGAATACTTCCCAGGCACATAATATTTACATCCAATTGCTGTGTGAGACAGGTATTGCAGGACTTGTCTGCTTTGTCTCGGTACAGCTGACCTGTCTGCTGTCTTCCCTGTATCTGTTCATTCGATTATTTGGTGAGGACAGCAGCAGGAGGAATCTGATGGGATTTTCCCTAACGGGACAACTTATTTTTGGGATATACGGATTTACCGGGAATCCATTTTATGACAGCACCTGCTATCTGATGTACTTTATGATGATCACAATTTTAATCGTAGTCAGGCGAAGCTGCAGACTGGAGAGAAGACAGCTATGAAGATGGAGAGAACAAGAAATTTTGTCAGAAGTACGTTTTATGGAGTCATGAATGCGCTGGTTATGATGCTGCTTCCTTTTGTAATCCGCACAGTGATGCTCTATATACTGGGGGAAGAATATATTGGTTTGAACAGCCTGTTTACTTCTGTTTTCAGCGTTTTGAACTTTGCGGAGCTGGGATTCGGAGGAGCCATTGTCTACTATATGTATAAACCAATCGCTTCCGGTGACGAGGATACCATATGTTCCTTATTAAACCTTTTCCGTAAATTTTATTATTTTGTTGGCGGTGCGATTCTGCTGCTGGGAATAGCCATTATGCCATTTATAGAACATTTGATTCATGGGGCATGGCCCAGGGACATTAATATATACGTGTTGTATCTGGTGTATCTGTTTAATGCGGTATTTGGCTATTTTTTCTACGGATATAAAGCCTGTTTACTGACCGCGCACCAGAGGAATGATGTATCCAGCAGAATATCCATGTTTGTATATGTGGGGATTTATCTGGTGCAGGCAGCGGTACTGCTGCTGTTTAAAAATTACTATGTATATGTAATCTTTACCCCCATTTGTACGATTTTAATTAATGTGATTACTGCCGTCATCGTGAAAAAGATGTATCCCGGGTATTTCTGCAGAGGCAGGGTATCGGCGGATATCAGGTCGGGGATGAAACAGAAGCTTTTAGGCTTAATCTGTTACCGGCTGGGCGGTACGGCTTTGGTTTCGGTAGATAATATTGTGATTTCCAGTTTTCTGGGCTTGGTGATACTGGGGAAATTCAACAATTATTATTATATTCTGTTTGCCGTGGGCAGTATCCTGACGATTTTCCATAATTCCCTGACAGCAGGCGTGGGGAACAGTCTGGAAACGGAGACTCCCCAGAAGAATTACCAGGACTATAAAATGCTGGTGTTTATCAACCACTGGCTGTGCGGATGGTGTGCAATCTGCCTGCTCTGTCTGTATCAGAACTTTATGTGGCTCTGGGTTGGACAGGAGCGGCTGTTTGGAATGGATACGGTGATTCTATGTGTCCTGTACTTTTATACCAGCTATGTGAGGAAGATTGTTACGGTATACCGGGATGCGGCAGGTGTCTGGTATGAAGACCGGTTCCGGCCTTTGGTTACGGTAGTTTTGAATTTGATTTTGGATATTGTGTTTGTAAAATTATTTGGCATTAACGGGATTTTATTTTCAACGGTCTTCATATCCCTGTTTATTTCCTATCCCTGGGAGCTGAAGGTATTTTATAACGTTGTTTTAAAGAGAAGTTCCCTGGAGTACTACTGGGATTTACTGAAACAGCTGTCGATAACGGTGATCGCTGCTCTGTGCACTTATTTTCTGTGCCGGTTGGTTTCCGTTCCGGGTTCTGCAGTTTCCTTTTTAGGGCAGGCGGGTATATGTCTGGTTATACCCAATTTACTGTATGTGATTGTATTCCATAACAGACCGGAGTTTGGCAGAGTGACAGCTATTATCAAGAGGCAGCCATGGAAAAGATAGAAAGAGGAGAAACTATGAATATTGAACATATCTGGAAATGGACGGACAACCCGGTTATGGATTGGTCCGGGATTCCTTATGGTTTATTTGAAGCTATGAAAAAGCAGTCCGAAGCGCTGACAGACAGCTCTTACTGTCTGAAGAACAGAAAACGGGAGCGGATTTTTCTGTCCAGGGCTGCCAACAAGCTGTTCAGACAATCGGATTACCGTCTGGATGAAATTGCATGGGGAGAAAAATGTGTGAATGAGAACCTGAAGGTCATTCCCGGGAACCGCTATTTCATGTACCGGGAATATGATACGAAAGTAACGGAACATACATATATCTATATAGATTTATCAGATGATTATCTTTACCGGCTGTACCAGGCGCAAAGCCCGATTTTAAAATATACTGCAATGCCGCCGAACACTTCTGCTGAGGTCATGAAAGTGAGAAGGGATAAGGCAGTGAAGTTCTATAAAAAATGTAAAGGGATTTTTACTATGGGACAGTGGCTTGTGGACGACCTGGTCAGCAACACCGGTATAGACCCCGGTAAAGTCCACGCAATCGGCGGAGGATGTAACGTGGATATTTCCGCCATTGACCGTTCCGGGAAGCAGTCCAACAAAATATTGTTTGTAGGAAAAGAATTTGAGCGAAAAGGCGGGGAAGTGGTGCTGGAGGCATTTCGGATATTAAAAAAGGAAAAGATGCCCGATGCCGAACTTTATATCGCCGGACCGGAGAACTGGCCTCTGCCGGTGGAAATACCGGAGGGGGTAAAATTCCTGGGATTGATGAGGCCGGAAAAGCTGGCTGAATATTATAACCTCTGCGACATTTTTGTGATGCCCTCACGATCAGAGCCTTTTGGAATCGTTTTCGCAGAAGCTTTGATCTTCGGGCTTCCCTGCATAGCCAGAAATGCATTTTCCATGAAAGAGATCGTCACAGAGGGAAAAAACGGGTATCTCATTGATGAAGAAAATCCGGTTGAGCTGGCTGATAAAATGCACCTGCTGCTGCACAATGAGGATATCAAAAGTTATGTTGCCAGCCATCAGGAAGCGTACAGAAAAAAATATTCCTGGGATACGATTGCAAAGTTTGTATTAACGACTATTCAGAATGACAGGTGAGCAGACATTTGCATCGTATTTCAGAAAAGATAGCCACATGCAATGCAGATTGCCCGGAAAGCAATTTGCTTTGCAGCTACAGGCAAGATAGCAGCTTTATAATATTTAATTACGAAAACGGAGGAACTGATTATGAAAATTACCGTCATTGGGACAGGATATGTGGGGCTGGTAACAGGCGCGTGTCTGTCTGAAATGGGAAATGAAGTAATCTGCGTGGATACCAATGCAGATAAAATTGAAAATCTGCAGAATGGAATCATTCCAATCTATGAACCCGGTCTGGAGGAAATTGTAGTTCGGAATTTGGAGCTGGGTCATCTTAGCTTTACTACATCTCTGCAGGACGCAATGAAAAAGTCAAAAATCTGTTTTATTGCAGTTGGAACGCCTATGGGAGAAGACGGAAGTGCAGACCTGCAATATGTGCTGTCCGTGGCAGCGTCTATAGGAAAATATATGGAGAAACACATCTTTGTTATTGACAAATCCACAGTTCCGGTGGGAACTGCAGAAAAGGTACGCAAAGCGATTCAGCAAGAACTGGATAAACGGGGGCTTGATCTGACATTTGATGTGATCTCCAATCCTGAATTTTTAAAGGAAGGAAATGCTATTTCAGATACCATGCGTCCGGACAGAATCGTCATTGGCGCCGATAATGAACAGGCATTTTCCATGATGAAGGAACTTTATAAGCATTATGTGCTGAACACCAACCATTTTATCTGCATGGATATCCCCAGTGCAGAGATGACCAAATACGCAGCCAATTCCATGCTGGCAGCCAAGATAAGCTTTATGAATGAAATGGCTAATATCTGTGAACTGGTGGGGGCGGATATCAATCATGTAAGGCTTGGAATCGGCAGTGATTCTAGGATCGGATACAGTTTTATCTATCCGGGCTGCGGCTATGGCGGTTCCTGTTTTCCAAAGGATGTGCAGGCATTGATCCGGACAGCAGAAGAGTCTGGATATCAGGCATCCCTCCTGAAATCGGTAGAAGAGGTGAATTTCATGCAGAAGAAAGTCCTGGTGCAAAAGGTGACAGATTATTTTGGGGAAGACCTTTCCAATAAGTGTTTTGGAGTATGGGGGCTGGCATTTAAACCGGAGACGGATGATATGAGGGAAGCGGCTTCCATTACTATTATTTCGGAACTGACAAAAAGAGGTGCCAGGATCAAAGCTTATGATCCAAAGGCGGAATTAGAAGCCCGGACCTGTTACCTGAAAGACAATGCCCATGTGGAATATGTAAAAAGCAAGTATTCTGCCTTGGTGGATGTGGATGCCATGCTGCTCATAACCGAGTGGAAGGAATTTCGTTCCCCTGATTTTCAGGAGATGATAAAGAGAATGAAAACCCCGGTTATATTTGATGGCAGAAACCAGTATGAAAAGAAAGCTGTGGAAGAGCTTGGATTTACCTATTATCAGATTGGGGTAGGAAAATAAAAGGTCGTGCAGAAAGGATAAAAAAGTGAAGAACAGAATTTTAGTTACAGGGGGAGCGGGATTTTTAGGTTCCCATTTATGTGAACGGCTGGTAGAAGAGGAAAACGAAGTAATCTGCGTGGATAATTTATTTACCGGCAGTAAAAAAAATATTGAGCATTTATTTGGGAAGCGTAATTTTGAGTTTCTCCGGCATGATATTGTGAATCCACTGTATGCAGAGGTGGACATGATCTATAATCTGGCGTGTCCTGCAAGTCCGATTCATTACCAGTATAATCCCATCAAAACGACAAAAGCCAGCGTGCTGGGTGCCATGAATATGCTGGGGCTGGCGAAAAGAGTCCATGCAAGAATCTTACAGGCGAGTACCAGTGAGGTGTACGGGGATCCCGAGATCCATCCGCAGCCGGAAAGCTACCGCGGCTGTGTAAATACCATTGGAATCCGTTCCTGCTATGATGAGGGAAAGCGGGTGGCGGAGACGTTGTTTTTCGACTACCACAGACAGCATAACGTAGATATTAAAGTAATGAGAATCTTCAATACATATGGACCGAAGATGCATCCCAATGATGGAAGAGTGGTATCTAATTTTATTGTACAGGCGCTGAAAAATGAAGATATTACGATTTACGGTGACGGGAGCCAGACGAGAAGCTTCTGCTATGTGGATGATTTAATCGAAGGTATGGTCCGGCTTATGAATTCCCACGAAGGATTTACAGGTCCGGTAAATATCGGCAATCCGGGTGAATTTACGATTAAAAGCCTTGCAGAACTGGTGATTGAATTAACCGGCAGTAAATCGAAACTGGTATTTTACCCATTGCCGTCTGATGATCCCATGCAGAGAAAACCTGTGATTGAACTCGCCAGAAGAGAGCTGGAATGGGAGCCGGGCATCTGTCTGAGAGAAGGCCTTGAAAAAACAATCCGGTATTTTGCGGATTTATGATGGAGGTAAAAACTGATATGCAAACGATTCCGAAGATACTTCATTACTGCTGGTTTGGCAAAGGTGAAAAAAGCAAATTAATACAATTTTGCATAAGTACCTGGGAGAAGATCCTCCCGGATTATCAGATCATAGAGTGGAACGAAGATAATTTTGATTTAAACCTTGCACCTGCGTATGTAAAGCAGGCTTATGAATGCAGGAAATACGCGTTTGTAAGTGATTACGCAAGAATCCAGGTGCTCTGCAATCTCGGCGGGGTGTATCTGGATACGGACATTGAGGCTGTGAAATCTATCAATGATATCCTGGATAATGAAACTTATGTATCGGGATTTGTGACAGATAAATTGTTGACGGCTGCATTTATTGCAACGGTTCCCCACCATCCTTTTCTGGCTGAATTTTTAAAAACGTATCAGACTCGGGATTTTCAATTGGCTGACGGGAAAATGGACATTACCCCTATTAACGATCATCTGACGGTGCTGGCTGAAAAGTATGGTTTGAAGACAGACGATTCGATGCAAATGGTTCAATCCGATATGAAGATTTATCCGGTGGAATATTTTACCGGTTATGACATGGATAATTCCCACATAAAAAAAACGGAAAATACTTATATGATTCACCATATGATGGGTACCTGGCTGGAATTGTCTTTTTCCGAAACGCTGAAACTGTCCGTTAAAAAAATGCTGATTAAGATAATGGGACATGACAGATTCGACCGTTTTAACAACGGACGGAAAAGGAGCTAACCAGATGCGGATACTATACTATGCTTTTTCCTGCGCACCCTGTGCCGGAAGTGATGAAGGACTTGGATGGCGCTGGCCCTTTTACATGAGAAATGACCATGAAGTATATGTGGTGACGCGAAAGGACAGAAAGCCCCAGATCGAGAGATATTTAAAAGATCAGAAAATAACCAACATGCATTTTTTCTATTGTGACATACCGGATTGGATGAATTTCTATTATAAAACAGGAAAAGGCTTTCTGGCATATCAGAAATTATGGCAGTATCCGGCATATGGGATGATAAAAAAGCTGCATAAGAAATATCAGTTTGATTTGATTCATCATGTTTCTACTTCAGATTTCCGCTTAATTGGATTTGTTTATAAATTAGATACACATTATATTTTAGGTCCATTGGGTGGGGCACAGCAGACTCCGGCATACTTAAGAGACTATACAAAGAACAACAGCCGGGAAGAAAAAATGAGGGCATTGATTAACCGGTTCACGATCTTAAGTCCCGGGTATAAAAAAGCAATCAATAAAGCAGATTATATTTTTCTGGCAAACAAAGAAACCTACCAATATATTTACCCTTATATCAAAGAAAAAGAAAGATGCCGGCTGCTTTTGGACATTGCAATTGATAAAGACAGGATTTTACCGGGAAAAGATGCAGGAAAGCAGAAAACAGACCAGATAACAGACCGGAAAACAGATCCGATAACAGATCAGGACAAAGTTATGACCTTCATTTGGTCAGGCAGAATGGTTTACCGGAAAGGGCTGGCATTTTTACTTGATGCTCTGGACTGCATCGACAGAAAACTCCCGTATAAAGTAGTGCTATGCGGTGACGGTCCTGAAATGGAACAGTTGAAAGAATTGAGCAGGGAAAAGAAGCTGGACGGGCATATCAGCTTTACGGGGCAGCTAACTTATGAAAAAATGCAGGAAAATTATGAAAATGCAGATGTGTTCGTATTTCCAAGCCTGAGAGAAACTTCCGGTACGGTTTTGGTTGAGGCAATGGCACACCGGCTTCCGGTGATTGCACTGAATCAGGGCGGTGCTGCGCTGATGATTTCAGAAAAAGAAGGGTTTTTAGTATCCGGTAAAAGCCGCCGGGATTGTGTTGAACGAATGGCGGATACAATCCTGTACTGTATCGGACATCCGCAAATGGTGATGGAGAAAGGAATTCAAGCGCAGAAAAAACTAGCTTTAGGCTATACCTGGGATAAGAAAATATCTTATATGAAAGAGATCTACAAAAATATCAGATGTGATGAGGGATCAGGAAATGGTTTTTAAGATAATCACCATTGGATTCATGATTTATATTTTACTAAATATTACGGCAAGTAGAGGAATCAACAAAAATTATGTCTCCCGGGATATAAATAACAAATTCAGGGGCATGTTTGCAGTGGGGATTATGCTCCATCACATTTCCCAGCAGGCAGCCTGTGATGGGATATTTATCATTTGGAACTATGTTGGATTTATTTTTGTTTCCTATTTTTTCTTCAGCTCCGGTTATGGATTAATGCTGGGGGTTTTGGAGAAAAAAGATTATTTAAAGCACTTTTGGAAAAAACGTATTTTCAACCTCCTTATCCCCTATTGGATTGTTAATACCTTATTTGTGGTCAGGGAATATTCCATGGGGTCCCGGCATTCCATTCTGGAGTATGCCGCATCTTACTTGGGATTCAGCCAGATGGAGCATTTATGGTTTATCAGCGTCATTCTGGCATCCTATGTGGCTTTTTATCTTTGCTTCCGGCTATTTAGAACCAGGACAGCCATATGGGGGATGAGTCTCGTATGCCTGCTGTATATTTTGCTGGGCTGTATCTTTCAGTTTAACGAAACCTGGATTGCCTCGGTATCAGCTTTGCTTATGGGAATCCTCTGGAAATATCAGGAAGGGCAGATTCTTCGTTATCTGGAAAGAGGGTTTACTAAAAAATACGTAATCGTCATTCTTTTATTCCTTTTGATGTTTACCGGGAGGCTGCTGCTTGCCTGGAAGGGAATAGATGGAATATTTTTACAGACATTGTTAAGAAATGCCATTAGCTGTAGTTTTGTTACTTTTATTTTGATGACATCCATGAAAATTATATGGAAAGAAAACAGTATTTTTGGTTTTCTGGGAAGTATTTCTTATGAATTGTATATGATTCATCCCATGTTCATTGCAATGGGGAAATCCTATTTCAAACAGGAGTATTTATACATTATATTTGCAGTCATTTGCAGCATTTTCTGCGCATGGATCATCAAAAATGTATCAAAGCAAGTCAGCAGGTTTGCCTGAATTAATAGGAGTGTGGGAATGAAAAACCTGAAAAAGACAAATTATTTTACAAATTACTTAAAAGGCCTTGCATGTTTGGGAATTGTCCTAGTCCACTGCCGTTTTCCGTCGGCACCCGGTGCAGTCATTACGGCTTTTGCCAGATCCGGAATTCCTTTCTTTTTTATGCTGAGCGGGTATTATACGTTTTATACGGACCGGGAAAAGACTCTTGCAGTGACCGGACGCAGGGTGAAAAAAACATTTCAGCTGCTGGTGACAGCCATGTTCTTTTACATCGCCTGGCGTTTTTTGCCGAAACTGTTAAGCGGTGGCATTCAGGAAGCTTTTTTATGGGTTAAGACGGCACTTTTTCAGCAGCAGATTATATTGGAGTTCCTGCTGTTAAACGTAACGGATTCCGTAAACGGTGTGCTGTGGTATATTCCGGCAGCGCTATATGTTTATATGATGTTTGGCATTCTGGTGAAGTCAGGCAGTAAATGGAATGCCCTTTATATAGCGGCTTTGATCTTATTAGCTGTCAATCTGGTGCTCTGTGAAATTGGAAGTCTGGCGGGATTAGGCATCCATTTGAAATGGTACCGGAACTTTCTGCTTACCGGTTTTCCGCTTTTCATGCTGGGACATTATCTCCATAAAAAGGAAAAAGAGATACAGATGCTGAAAAGAAATACTCCAATCCTGATTGCAGCATTGGGCGGGGCAATGATCCTGCTGGAGTGCCGGTTGGTGGGGAATGCGCTGCTATATACGGGAAATGTGGTTTTTATCATTGGGCTTTACCTGTATGCCATCCAAAACAGCCTGAGTAAAAAAGGAACTCTTATGGAGCAGGTCGGTTCAAAACTCTATCTGTATATATATATTAGCCAGGTAGCGGTAATCGAGACGATGGATAAACTTACGGAACGTGTTTCGTTTTTTGAGGGAACGATGGGGCTGTATGTAAAGCCGGTTCTGGTACTGGCAGCTGTCGTTCTGCTTTCTGCTCTCTTATATTATACAAAGTCAAAATTAACTTATAGAAAATAAAAAGACAGGAGGAATTTCCATGACAGATATCCATGCACATATTTTACCCGGTCTGGACGACGGACCGGAGACAGTGGAAGAGAGTATCGATATGATATGTATGGCTTACGAAAATGGTACGGACCGGATCTTTGCAGCCAGCCATGGAAACTTCTATTCTTATACGCAGCAGGAATATTGGGAAGCCCTGGAGTATCTGAGGATGAGGCTTAAGGGGTATCAGATCCCAGTGGAACTATATCCGGGGATGGAACTGTATTACGATGAACATCTGTGTGAAAAGCTGGATCGCAGGGAAGTGATCCCCATGAATCATGGCAGTTATATTCTCCTGGAGTTTGATTTTCGGGAACACCCGGAACAGGTGCACCAGGCAGTCCGCCAGGTGCAGGAAAAGGGGTACCGGATAATTCTGGCACATCCCGAGCGGTATTATTTTATGCAGGACAATCCGGAATTTATATATGATTTAATTCAGCGGGACTGCGCAATGCAGATCAACAAAGGAAGTATCTTTGGAGAGTTCGGGGCATGTGCAGGCAGGCTGGCATATGCGATGCTTCGCTCCAATCTTGTGCAGGTGATTGCATCTGATGCACATGGATATGCAGGGAGAACGATTTCCATGGAGCGGATTTCCAGGTTTTTAAGAACAGAATTTTCCCCGGAATACGCAGATTTACTGTTAAAGGAAAATCCCGACCGCATTATTCGCAACGAAGAAATACTGACTCTGCAGCCGCATCATTTAACGTTGGTATAGTACAGAAAGAGGAGATTCATATTATGAAGTGGATGAAAAGATTCATTGTATCAGCTTTTATCATTTCACTGGGATTTGGCGTATATGAGGGATATCAGATGCAGCAGAAGCGGGATATCACCGGTCCGGATCTTATCTGTGAGAATGAGGAAATATCAGCTTCCATTGAGGCTGGGAATGAAGAGCTGATGAAAGGAATAAAAGCCATCGATGGACAGGATGGAGATGTTACGGATTCCCTGCTGATTGAGAGCATCGAAAAAAACACGTCAGGTGCGGATAATGAATTTATGATTTCTTATGCCGCATTTGACCACTCCAACAATATTGGGGTGGTAACCAGAAAATTACATTATACGGATTATCACAGCCCCAGATTTTCCATCACCAGTCCCCTTCGCTTTTCCAAAAATGAAGACATTTCTCTGGTTCAGTATGTAAAAGCAGAGGACTGCCTGGATGGGGATATCAGCCCATTTATTAAAATTGACGGAGAAGACAAGTTTGAGGAAGAACCCAAAGAGGGGATCTACGACTGCACGCTTCAGGTAACAAACAGCGTTGGAGATACTGCATCTCTGCCGGTGAAGGTGGAAATCTATGATGACAGTTATGAGGAAAGAAACTTTGTTCCTAAGATTATGTTAAAGCAGTACGTGCTTTATCTTTCCAAAGGAGATAACTTTGAACCCACGGAATACCTGGATTATGTATATGACCAGATGACGCTTAGCATTGACTATGGTCCCATGGTCACCATAAAAGAAAATGGGAAAAAGAAAGAGGTTACAGAGGCACAGGCAAAAGAAAAGTCCGGAAAATGGGTCAATATATCCAGGATCAAATATTCATCTGATGTTGATACCGGCAAAAAAGGCAATTACGCTGTCGTATATACGTACACCACAGACAGCCAGGAGTACACCTGCAATGCGGAGCTTCTGGTGGTAGTAGAATAGGAGGAAATTATGGATTATGACAATCGTCAGGAGGAAGTAAAGGAATCCGGAATTGATTATATATCGATAGGGAGGACATTGCTGAAAAATATTCCATACATACTGATGCTGGCATTTACTATTGGAGTTTGTTTTTTCGGGATTTGGAATCGGCTCAGACCAAATGAGTACGTATCAAAAATGAATATGGTTGTAATATCCAGAGATAACACCCTCAGTTCCCTGGGGGAATACAACATATCCAACGTAGTGGGAAGATGTGTCAGCTCCCTGAACAGTGATGTCCTTGGCAGCAGGGTCCGGGAAGAGCTTGGAACCGGCAAGCTTCCGGGTACGATTCAGGCACAAAGCGTGGAAGGCTCCAACATGATTCTGCTGGAAACCAGAGCTTTAACTGCGGAGGATTCCTTTCGGATGATGTCAGCAGCTTTAAAGAATTATGCCAAGGTTTCTTCGTATCTGACAGGAGGCTATCTGATGGAGAAAATCGGTTCTCCTCTTGCATCGAAGATTACCTGTGAATCGAATAATGCCCTGGCACTTGCCGTCACCGTGTTCATTCTGGTTGCCATAATTGAGATGAGTATGATGAGCATTGTCAGTATTTTCAGCGGTAAAATCCAGAACACCATGCAGGCAAAGAAACTGATTGATGCTGATTTTTTAGGAGAGATACACTTTGAAAATAAATATGCCAAAAAGAGTATTTTACTCTCTAACCCTACCGTCAGCTTTACTTATTCCGAAGAGATGAGCAAAACTGCAACGATGCTTCTGCGCAAGCTGGAAAAGAGCGGAGACAAAACATTTATGGTGACCAGCGTAATGGAGAACGAAGGGAAATCTACCATCGCTGCCAACCTCGCACTTAAGCTGGCATCCAGAGGAAAAAAAGTGCTACTCGTTGATGCAGATATGAAGAAACCGGCGTTATACCGGATTTTAGACCGGGAGATTCCCAAAGAAAGGGATATAAACGCATATCTGGAGGGGAAAGCTTCTTATGAAGATATTATTTTCCGGGAAAAAAACGGACTGGTAAACTACTGTTTTTCTACAAAAACAATTATGGAGAGCGATATTCTGCTTAAAAATGAAAAAGCGAAAGAATTGCTGGCAAAAGCAGAAGAAGAGATGGACTATATTATCCTGGATGTTCCGCCAGCGGGAATTATCCGGGATGTGGAAGTTCTGGCGTCCATCATTCCCCAGACAATTCTGGTGATCCGGCAGAACATGGCGAAGGCAAGAAATGTAAATGACATTATTGATTTATTAGAACGGGGCGGAACGGAGGTTGCCGGGTTTGTATTGAATGCGGTTTGTTCCAGAGTTGTCGGCAAGGCAGGAGCGAAGATCTACGGATATAAGAAATATTATGGAAGATATGACAGAGGTCCGGCGAATAACCCAGACATGAAGGTGAGGAATTAACATGCAGTTATACAATGACAAAATAGACATCATTTATGATGACGAGAAAGTCCTGGACATCAGAAATTTTATTGACAATATGCTGAATGGCTTAAAGCGTTATAAGATTCCGCTTTTCCTTCTCTTCCTTTTAATTTCAGGCGGATTATTTGCCCTGAAGACCTGGAAATATATCCCTTTGTACCAGGCGAAGCTTACCTATGTGGTGACGAAGACAGGAGATGCGGCAACAGATGTTATGATTACCGGGCGGCTGAGTCAGTCTTTTCCGGATATTCTGACTAATACCGGATTATCCGCCGATATGAAGCAGTATATGCAGATGAGCAAAGAGGAAAAGCTGCCGGGGAGTATCCGCATGTATAATACCAGTTCCTCTAATATGCTGAACGTGACCATCACTGCCGGGGACTATAACCATGCAAATGAAATGATGGCTGCAATTCAGGAGGCATATCCCGAGTATGCATCTAAGAATGTAGGAACGGTAGAGCTAAGTGTCATTGATTATACCCAGGCGTCTGAAAATGCGGTAAATCCATATCCCAGGATCAAGTATCTTTTAATGGGCATTGTTGCAGGGGGATGCTGCGTATTTCTGATACTTTTAATCTATGCCCTGACGAGAAAAACGATCCGCAGGGAGTCGGATATGAAAAAAATCGTGAATCTGGATTGTCTGGCTTACATTCCCAAAGTGAAGGAAAAGAAGCGGACCGGCAAAGAAGTACGCCATATTTTGATTTCTGACAAGCGGGTTTCCTACGATTTCCGTCAGGCTGTCCGAACCATACAGTCCCGGACCGCAAAGCATTTAAAAGAGGAGAATGCCAAGACCCTGCTGATCACCAGTTCACTGCCCAGCGAAGGCAAGACAACCTTTGCCGTGAATCTGGCACAGGCAATGGCGGATGAAGGGAAACGGGTAATTCTGGTGGACTGTGACCTGAGGCATCCTTCCATCGGTACGATGCTGGGGATAGAGAACAGCGGGGGAGGACTGCCGGATGTCCTGGATGAAAAACTGGAATTGAACCAGGCGATTCAAAAGTACAAGGATAATATTATGGTATTGTGTGCCGGAAAAGCCCGGGAAGACACAACAAATGTACTTTCCAATCCCCGTTTGCGGGATATTCTGGATACACTTGGCAGCCAATATGACTACGTTGTGATCGATACGCCCCCGGTTTCATTTTTTACCGATGCATCCATTATATCGGAGTATGTGGATGCGGGAATTTATCTGGTGAGGCAGGATTATGTAGAGGCACGCTTCGTGCGGGAGGGTATGGAAATGCTTGCGGGTGCAGAACTCAAACTGGTGGGATACGTCTTAAACTACGTAGAGGCAGGATTTTTAAAATACGGTTACCACAACTATTATTATGGGAAATCTTATCGATATTATAAACAGAATGTATCGGATTCGGAAGGTTAGGATGCTATGAAAGCTATCATTAATTTCAGTAAAGTACTGGAAACTATGTCCGGTGAATTAGAAAAAGTTCCGTTTTCATTCCTGATCATTGTACTGGCTGCTGTTTTACTGTGTATCATTATTTACTTTGCCATTGCCCATGTCCATATGGGAGGACCGGTAAAAATAATGGTTCGCAATATCTCTGTGGTCAGTATGCTGCTACTGTATCTGGGTATCATCCTCAGCATTACTTTTTTTACAAGAGCGCCCATGGAGGAAGCGAAAGTAAATCTGAAGCTATTTGATGAAGTACTTCGTGCCGGTTATTTTAACCGGGCAGTGGTCAGGATCTTCAGCAATATTCTTCTCTTTGTACCAGTGGGGATTTTTCTACAGCTGGTTCGCATGGAAGGAAAGAAAAAATATCTTTTGCTGCTGTTCATTCCTCTTTGCAGTCTTTTTATAGAAACGGTACAGCTAAAAACAAGGACAGGTGTATTTGATATTGATGATCTGGTGTGTAATACCCTGGGTGGATTCCTGGGTTATGGACTGGGGATGTTTTACCGCTATGGTTTTTCTAAAGGCAGAAAAATAAAAATAGCTATTCGGATTTTACTGGTATGCTTTACCCTGTGCGTGTTTACCGGGATGGGCGGGTTTGGAGCCTATCACGTATACCGGGTCATGGGCAAGAACAGCCTGATGCAAAAGAATACGGCAGCCAGGGCACCCACACTGGAAAATGAAAGTGAAGATGCAAACAGGAATGGAAATAAAGATGGAAATGAAAATGGGGAAGAGGAAGCGTATGATCCTACCCTGTATTACCATGATGGAAAAGCTTACCGGTATGAGGAAAATATAATCAATATCCTATGCATGGGTATCGACAAGCGCACGGAAGAAATCGAAACCGTACCCGAGGTATCCGGCAAAGGCGGACAGGCAGACGCCGTTTTTCTGATCTCCCTGAACCCGGATACCCGAGAGATGAAAATATTCGGTATTTCCAGAGATACCATGACTGCAATTAAAAATTATGACTATGAAGGTAATTACATCGGAGAAGAAGAAAATCATTTAGCTCTTGCCTATGCGTATGGGGATGGTTCTCATAAGAGCTGCGAAATGATGAAAGAAGCAGTTTCAAAGTTAATGTATAACCTGCCGGTTCATGGATACGCAGCCATTAATCTGGAAGCAGTTTCCAAGCTGAATGATGCGGTTGGCGGCGTAACGGTCACTATACCCGAAGAGATGGAATATGATGATCCGGCGTTTCAAAAAGGGGCAAAAATCACCCTGACCGGTGAGCAGGCGATGAAATTTATCCAGAGGCGGGATATTACCCAAAGCGGTGGAAACGGGATGCGGATGCAGAGACAGAAGACATATGTCTTATCCTTTTTAAACGCAGCCAAAGGACAGATCAGAAAAGATCCGTCTTTACCAATCCAGCTTTATCAGGAACTGTCTAAAAATATGGTGACTAACCTGGGACTTGATCATGCAGTTTATCTGGCGACACTGATGCTGGATACAGATTTTGGGGGTGATGATATTCAGATGCTTCCCGGAACGACAAAAAAAGGTACTTATTATGAAGAATTTCACGTTGATCAGGATCAGCTATACGACCTGATCCTTGATAATTTTTACGAAGAGGTTGAAACCGAATCAAAGGACAGCGGCGGTGATGGAAGTTGAATAAAAAGAACAAATATGCTGGGAAATGGTTCATTATCGGAATAGCAGCTTTTGTAATGGCAGGGATCTGCATCTGCTTTGTGGTGGACAGGGAAATGCAGAAGCTGGCAGCAGCAAAATTGTATGAACAGGCAGCGGCATCTGAGCATGTGATCGGGGAGGATGAATCCGAAAGCCGGAGTGGGAAAGATCCAAACCAGCCTGATACCGGGGATAAATCATCCAGGGAAAAATCAACAGACCAGCTGACAGACCGATCAAAAAAACAAAAGGATCAGGAAAAAAGTCAGCAAACAGATCTGTCAGCAGACCTTCCGGTAAATATTGCAGAAATTCAGAAGGAAATGCCGGATGTCTATGGGTGGATAGAGATTCCCGGGACAAAAGTAAATTATCCGGTTGTCCAGCGGGAGGATGACAATCTCTATTATCTGGACAGAACACCGGAGGGAAGTTCCAATATAGAGGGATCTATATTCAGTGAAGATTACAACCGCAGAGATTTTACAGATCCGGTTACGGTATTATACGGACATAACATGAAAAATGGGGACATGTTTGGTGAACTTCATCTTTATGAAGACAAGAGTTTTTTTGATGCAAACCGGGATCTTTATATTTACTTGAAAGACAGGAAGCTGACTTATCGGATATTTGCTGCAGTGTTATTCGACAACCGCCATATCATGCAAAGTTATGATTTCTCCGGTGAGGATTCTTTCCTCTCGTTTATCCGGGAAATCATGAGTATCCGCAATATGAGAAGCAATGTGGACGGGGATATTTCCATCCTTCCAACCGATAAAATTCTTACCCTTTCAACCTGTCATGGCATGGGAAGTGATTACAGATATCTGGTTCTGGGAGTGCTGCAAAATAATTAGAATTTAATTTTTGTCAGTTGCGTTATCTGCCTGCTGCAAGGTTATGAAACACTTTTATCTGCAGCAGTTTTAGATAAATAGAATGCGTTTTATACGTATCAGGAGAGGAGGAGTGAGATATATTTTGCGAAGGAACCGTAGAAAATGGAAAAAAGAAACAAAAATAATTTTATTAAGGAGGATTTGGATATGAAGCAAAAAGTGGCGGCAATTCTTTCGGTATGTATGCTGCTGATGACCGGAATGCAGGTTCATGCCAGCGGTATTATACACAGTGTTTCAACCGGAACCGGAGGAATTGTAAGTGCAAGCCCCGACAGAGGTTCTGCAGAACTGTCAGATAAATTTGATGATCCTGAATTACAAAATGAGGTGGATCAAATAAACAACAGTCAGAACCAGAATCTGGCAAAAGCTTTGGGGAAGGATGAACTGGAGCTTTATAACAGCAAGACTAAAGTCATTTCCCTGGAAAAACTGTCTGATTATAAATTTCTGACAAAAATCAGCAATTTGACAATCGAGGCAGATCCCATGCCATCTATTGACCAACCCATCAGCATCGATCTGGTATGCAATAGTATTACCTCTAATATTCAGGTGTACGTCCTGCATAAATGCGATGCACATGGATGGGAACTGCTGGATACCACAACTAGTGGGAATATTGCAACTGCGGTATTTCATTCCGCATCGCCCGTAGCATTGGTATACCAGGACAAAGAGCAGGGAAAAAGCGAAGAAACCGGTGTTTCACCAAAGACCGGAGAAAATGGAAGTGAGCTTATTGCAGTTATAGCAGCCGTATTGTTTATTGGGTTGGGCAGTTTTGCAGTGAGCCACAGTAAAAAGAACAGAGGAGTGAAAATGTGAAGGAACCAGCATTAATGATCCTGGCAGCAGGAATGGGGAGCAGGTATGGCGGGCTTAAACAAGTAGATGCAGTGGGTGATCATGGTGAAAGTATCATAGATTTTTCTATTTATGACGCCATAGAAGCCGGTTTTCGTGATCTTGTGCTGATTATAAGAAGTGAACACGAGGCTATCTTTGAGCAGAATCTGGTAAGGCATATCAGAAAGAAGGTGAAGGTTCAATATGCCTATCAGAACCTGGATGATATCCCGGAAGGTTTTACAGTTCCGGCAGGCAGAGAAAAGCCGTGGGGAACAACACATGCGCTGTTAGCCTGCCGCAGCAGGGATACACCATTTGCCATCTGTAATGCAGATGACTTCTATGGAAGGGATGCATTTCAAAAAATGTATCAATTCTTATGTACGGAGGTTCAGGAGAATCACTACGCCATGATCGGATACCCGCTGGAAAATACATTGACGGATCATGGTTTTGTAACAAGAGGGGTCTGCAAGGTAGAAGACGGGTACCTGACCGGTATTGAGGAAATAGGCGGAATCAGGAAAAAAGACGGGCAGGTCTGCTATGAGACAGGTAAGGCAGACAATCAATACAGCTGTATACATGAAAATACCATGTGTTCCATGAATTTCTGGGGATTTTCTCCAGCAATATTCGGTCAGTGTGACCGGATATTTTCTGAATTTCTAAAACGGGAATTAAATGCAAATCCTATGAAATGTGAACATGTAATACCCACGGCAGTAAGGGATCTCATAAAAGAAGGCAGGTGCCGGGTCAAAGTATTGCCCAGCCGAGATACGTGGTTTGGTGTGACTTATCAGGAAGATAGAGCATTCGTCTAGGAAAAAATAAAAGGTTACAAAAAAGCAGGCAGATTTCCATTGGAACTTTGGAACTAATATTTACTGTGTAGTCTGCCAAAACAGAAATATCGTGGATAGGGGGGGAATACATTGAAGTTTAGAAACAGGAAAATAAGAATTCTGATACTCGTTTTGTGCTTTGCTGTATGTCTCACTGCTAATCCGATTTGGAGTCAGCATGCGGATGCTTCAGCAGGGCCTGCCCGGGAAACGATCAAAGGAGAAATACGGAATAAATCCGGAGAAACAAATACAAGAGATACGGATACCTGGGGGTCGAAGCCGGCGTCAGAAAATGAAAAAGTGTTGAGAGAGAAGGATCAGCTGGTTCAAAGAAAATATGGTGAAGAAGCAGAAACGCAATCCCAAACGGAAGCCCCGACAGAGCCGGAAACCCAGCCCAAACCAGAAGCCCCGACAGAGCCGGAAACCCAGCCCAAACCAGAAGCCCCGACAGAGCCGGAAACCCAGCCCAAACCAGAAGCCCCGACAGAGCCAGAATCCCAGCCAAAGTCGGAAGCCCAGTCAGAGCCGGAATCTCAGCCGCCATCAGAATCACAAAGCGAAACTTCCAACCGGGATCAGGGAATGCCAAAACTGGATATCCGTGATTTCAACCCGGAATCAATACAGGCAGCCGGGATAAAGGATCAGAATTTTGCCCGGGCGATATACGATTCTATTAAGGCAGATCCGTCTAATTTCCTGGATGGGAATACCTTGGAGAAAAATAACTTCTCAACAGTTGTGGATTTATTAAGATCTTATACCGGAACTATCTATGCAAGCAATAAAGAAATTACAGACATAGAAGGAATCTCCTTACTGAAATCCTGTGGGAAATGGGACATTTCCTATAATCGCATTGTAGATATCCGCCCCCTGTCCATAACAAAAGCGGTTACAGAGCAAGAAGTAACACCGGACGAACAGACCTACTACGGTATTTATGGACGTTCCATGGAAGTAAATGTATATGGCAATCCGATCCGTAAATATCCGCTCTGGGTAGGAGGCAGATTTAATCTACAGCCGCTCCTGACGGATAATGTTGTAAAACTGGATGACGAAGTTCTGAAGTATGTCGTTGATGGAACGGAATCATTTGCCGGAACTTATACGGTACCTCTCTCTTTTTATGCAGGAGATGACCACGTCAATATCCGCGAAGACAGCATTAAGATCCGGGAAGTAGACGGCTCATCCACAGGAGCACAGGTCTCTCAGCAGGGCGGTAAAATTGATAGTCTTGAACTGACGAACATACTGGGAAGCGGTAAGTTGTTTATTACTTTGGGAGCCGCAAATGATTCCAGAATGAACTGGTTTGTAATAACCGATTCCGGGTTTGATGATGTGCAGTCAAACGCATCCACAATATCCTGGAGAATACCCTTTGAGATTAAAATGTATACAAAAGTTGAGAAAGGCTCTGTTTACACTGACCACAGGATCTCCCTGATTAAAACTGGTCAGGATGACGGCAAGCCCAAAGGGGGCGCTAAATACGTCCTGTATCGGAAACAGGGTGACAGCTTTGCTCCGGAAACGGATATTATTATTGGCAGCTATATTACGGATGAGAATGGAAAGATAGAAGTAGAAGGTCTGGAAGTGGGAGACTATTATTTTTTAGAAGACAGTCCGCCTGGCGGCTATGACAAAAATCCCGCACCGACTGCTTTTTCTGTTCGTGACGGAGAAGTGAAAATCAATGGCAAAAGCGGCAGCAAAATTGATACAGGTGCGCTGCAGGGTGTTCAGGAAATAGAGGACGGGTCATTTGTCTTGGGCGGGGATGGGACAGACAACATAGATTTAGAAATCATTCCTCCCCAGGGTGGAGATCTGGAATCCCTGACCCTGAAGTGGACAGCGGGGAATCATAACGGAACAGCCGGGATGATGACCTATATCGTTGGAAGCGGGGAATCAGCAGATCCATCCATCGTATATGTTCCCGACAGGAATGCAGCAGAAGCAGCGGCAGAGGCAAAGCTCGCAGAAGCACGTGACATGTATCAGAATGTCTCTGTTGCAGCGGCATTTACACAGCATCTGACGGCAGAACAGCAGGACCCCCTGCATCCCGTCCAGGTATCCTTAGCAGTTTTAAAGAAACTGAAATATCCTACAGGAAAAGAAATAACACCGGTTCCGGAAGGAATGTTTGCGTTTTCCCTGAAAAATGATCCGGCGTATCCGGAAACTCCGTCTCTGCCGTCCACATTAGCTGCAGTAAACAAAGCAGATGGAACCGCAAAGTTTGGAACAATTACTCTGGGAAGTGAAATTACCACGGATACTGTGAAAGAGGGAGAAAATTATGTCTATCATTACCTCATTACAGAAAAAGACAACGGTGATCCCAACTACATTTATGACTCCAACGTCTATGCAGCAGCAGTTGCCATCGGAAAAGCAGAGGGCACAGACCAGCTGGAAGTAAAAAGCATCACTTATACCTCTTCCCAGGGGACGGTTAATGCAGAACATGCTGTTTTTGTTAATACGCTGATTGCGGTTCCATTCCAATTCTACAAAGTGGATGGGAGTGATACCGATAAGCCCTTAAGCAATGTAAAGTTTACTCTTTATTCCTGCGGGGCAGATCATCAGCATGATGCACAGCATGACGAACTGGTTACCAGTGAACCACAAAACTGCTGGATTGAAAGAGATTCAGTGGTAAGCGATGAAAATGGACTGGTTGACTTTGAAGACGTACCAAGCGGCGATTATCAGCTGGTGGAGGTGCAGACGAATCCCGGATACAGCCTGCCTCTGGGACAGTGGCGCATCCATGTGGATGTTACCGACAAAGAAAACCCCATAACCATAAAAGCAGCAGGAGATCCATTGCCGCCCGCTTTTATAAAAGAAATTTTAGGCGATAAAGTAATATACAAATTACCCAATTTGAAAAAAGCACATCTGCCTCTGGCAGGGGGCAGCGGCACACAGATTTTCTCCATGTTCGGTGTGGGAGTGATAATGACAGCAATCATTCTGCTGGTATTTACCGGCGGAAATACAAAAAGAAAGAAAAGGAGTACCAAAGTTATGAGAAGAATAATCAATAAATTAAGTGCTGTATTCATGGCAGCTGTTATAACAGCAGGCATGTTTACGGTTTCCGCAGCAGCAGCCGGAAACAATGGAGATCTGCCCGGAGAAAAGGGCAGCCTTACCATCCATAAGTATTTGATGGAGGACTTAACAGAAGCAGACACCCCCGGAAACGGAAATGAAACAACCGATATACCGGAATCTGCAGTGCCTCTAAATGGAATCCAATTTAAGGTAGAAAAATTAAAGATCACACTGGATGCTGATGGGAATGCTGTTTCCCCCACCGGAGGGAAGATACCTACAAATGCATCGGAAGTTACAGAGGATATGATTGACAAAACAACATCCCAGACAGTTACCACATCAGGAACAGATGCAGACGGCAAAGATCTGGGTATTGCAGTACTTCAAGATCTGGACAGAGGCTTTTATTATGTAACAGAGCTTTCAAGTGAAAAGGTAGCAGAACCGGTAGCACCGTTTATCGTCAGTGTGCCGATGACCAATCCGGAAGGCACCGGATGGATAACCGATGTTCATGTTTACCCGAAAAATGAAAGTGCCAGTATTGATAAATACGTGACCAAAGTTCCCAACAAACACGAAACTTCCGATACCCACGGCGGGAAAGTAACCTGGATCATTCAGCCGTCCGTACCAACCAATGTGGCAGCAGCAAAGAAATATGATATTACCGATGAACTGGATCCTGTATTAAAGTACGTTGCGGATTCCGTTAAGGTGTACGGGGTAAAAGACAGAAATACGGAGACAGGCAGCGCAGGTGAGGTCTTGATTCCAGCGGGAAATTATGATACATCTGAGACAACAGAAAGCAAAGTAAAAGTCAGCTTTACCCAGGCAGGCCGCAAGCATCTCACAGACAGCGGTTACAAATTCATAAGAGTCGTATTTGAAACAACCCTGACCAAAGATGCCCCTATGCAGACCGAAATAAAAAACGGTGCAAAGATGGATTATAAAAACCAGTTTGACCAGGATAAGAGCTATGAGGTACTGCCTGAAAATAAGCCGGAAGTACATACCGGAAAGATAGGTCTTGTGAAAGTCGATGCCAATAATCAGGAGACAAAACTTGCCAATGCCAAATTTGCCATAGCAGCCAGTTTAAACGATGCCCAAAATAAAACATATATCAAAGATACAGATGGAAATGATATCATCGTGACCACAAAAGCAGACGGAACAGCAGAATTTTTGGGATTCTCTTATGGTATTACTGGCGATAAAGTTACGGAAGATACAAAACCTACCACCTATTATTTAGTAGAGACACAGGCGCCGAATGGCTACAACCTTTTAAATGAACCGGTAAAGGTAACCATAAATCCCGCAGGGATAGAGGGCACCGGCTATATTGCAAAGGTAACGGTTAAGAACAGCAGTGCATTTATACTTCCCATAACCGGTGGAATGGGTACCACAATCTTTACGGCAGCCGGAATCGGCTTCATCGTACTGGCGGGAATACTGCTGATACATTCCTTTAAAAAACGTAAAGTAAATCATTAATACAGGAGCAGTATAAGCGAAAGGGGGGAGGAAAGCTTCCCTCTTTTCTTGTATGGAACACGGGAGTATATATGAAGAGAATAATTTCAATCGTGCTTTTATTACTGCTGGGTCTGGGATTCTTCCTGTATCCCCATGTCAGTAACTTTCTAATGGAGCGAAATCAGTCTTATGCCATACAGAATTTTGAAGAACAGGTGAAAAATGCGGACGGCGGTAAAATGGAAGAAGAATGGAAAAAAGCAGAAGAATATAATGAAAGCCTGAGTGGAAATGTACTGAGGGATCCGTTTCTGGAAGGAAGCGGAATGGTACTCCAGGACAATTACAAAGAAGTATTAAATGTGAATGGAATCATGGGCTATATTGATATCCCGGATATCCAGGTAAATCTGGCGATCTATCATGGCACCGGAGAATCCACATTAAAAAAAGGCGTGGGGCATCTGGAGGGAACTTCGCTGCCTGTGGGTGGTGCTGGGACACATGCTGTTTTTACCGGGCATACCGGTCTGGCAACCGCAAAATTGTTTACCGATCTGACCGAACTAAAAGAGGGAAATCTGTTCTATCTGCATATTCTGGATCGTGTTCTGGCTTACCGGGTTGACCAGATAAAGGTTGTGGAACCGGAGCATACAGATGATCTAAAACCGGTGGCGGGAGAAGATTACGTAACGCTGGTAACATGCACCCCCTATGGGGTTAACAGCCACAGGCTTCTGGTGCGGGGCAAAAGAACAGAATACCATGCATGGCAGGAAAAGCAGGCAGTGGCTGACACAGAAAGAAAGCTGACCCGGGAGGAACAGACGCTTTTGATCACTTGCATTACAACAGCAGTAGTGATCCTTCTTATTATAGTTATCGTGATTCTGGGAAAGAGAAAGAAAGGAAGGGAGAAATGATCTTAAAGAAAAAAATTCTGATCAGTCTGGCTGTGGTTTCTTTGGCTGTCGGTCTGGGATTATTGCTCTATCCTTACGTTTCCCAGCAAGTATATGTCCGGGAGGTTAAGAAAGTGTTAGAAGCATTTGACCACAAAGTAGACAAGATGAAAAAAGAAGTGAAAAAAGAAGTGAAAACAGATGTATCCGGTACAGTCGTTCCAGGATCATATTTCGATGAACTTTATGAAAAGATATTAGCCTACAATCGAGACTTGTTTCGATCAGGCCAAAAAGACCTGGTGGATCCCTTTTCCTATGAGCAGATCGGATTCAGTCTGAAGGAATGGGGATTCGATGAAGACATGATCGGAAGCTTAAAAATACCGAAAATGGATATTGAACTTCCCATTTATCTGGGCGCAACCAATGAAAATATGGCGAAAGGAGCGGCGCATCTTACCCAGACTTCACTGCCTGTGGGCGGGATAAACTCAAATGCAGTAATAGCCGCTCATCGCGGGTACAGCAGAGCGGCTATGTTCCGGGACATCGAAAAACTGGAGCAGGGGGATGAGGTAATCATTAAAAATTTCAGAGAAACCCTGGTTTATAAGGTTGTGGAAATTAAAGTTCTGAAACCTACCGACATTCAGGATATCCTGATACAAAAGGGAAGAGACCTGGTAACGCTGCTTACCTGCCATCCCTACGGCTTTAACCTGCAGAGGTATGCGGTGTTTTGTGAGCGGATTCCATAAGATGGTTAATATTGATGAAAAAGGAGTCCTCAACCAGGACTCCTCAATTTCAACTGTTATTCACTTCCATAAATTTCTTCTTTCGTAAAATAACCGCTTTCAATTAAGATCTTATCAATGTTTTTTGCAGTAATCAGTTTACCGGTAATCAGATTGGCTTCTACACCCTCCTCGTAATCATTGTCAAATTTCGCATTTACGTTTACCTTTTCACCCTTTGCCAGGTGATAAGCTTCATTGACTGCAGTGCTGGCTAATTCCTTCAAATCCATGTAAATGGTAACATCCTGTTCACCGGCTGCAATTCTCTTAACTGCATCAAGCTCAGCATCCATACCGGTGATGGGGACGGGATCTGTAATATTTAATTCTTTCAGTGCCTCGGCACAGGCGCCTGCGATTTTATCATTTGGTGCCAGGATAGCATCCACTTTGTTTCCGTTTGCCTGAATCGCTTCCACAACCATTTTCTTGGCTTCATCAGCTGACCAGCCCGGGACATCTTTATCCAGAATAATATTGATATCATTTCCCAGTGGAGAAATGTACCGCATTGCCCCTTCGTACAGAAGAACCGCATTGTGATCGCCAAGGTCTCCTTCCAGTATGATGTAGTCTCCATGATCCACCGTTTCAGCAAGGTACTGGCCTAAGGTCTGTCCGATTTTGCCGCAGTCATATCCCACAAATAAATCAATCTCTTCCCCTAAGGCTACCCGGGCATAATTGACGACTTTTACTTTTTTTTCTTTGGCGTAATCCAGTATTTCTTTTACATTATTAACATCCCTTGGAGTGAGAATTAAGACATCAATACCGCTGTCAATCATTTCAATACAGTCTTCTGTCTGGGTTTTCGGCTCATCGGTTGTATTCAGACGGACTTCAATGGGAACACCAAGCTCTTTCGCCTGTTCTTCCATATAACCTTTTTCCTGTACCCATCTGGACGCCTGGCCAACGCCGAAAGAAACGCCGATTTTCACTTCTTTGTCAGACTGATTACATCCTGCTAAGCTTAGAGACAGACTTGCTGCACACAAAAAATACAGAACCTTTTTTAACATAGGAACCCCTCCCGATACATTTTATCAAATGTACTTTCATCTACTGGTTTTGAATAGTAATATCCCTGGGCGACAAAGCATCCCACTTCTTTCATAAGAGAAACATTTTCCAGTGTTTCCACACCCTCAACTACAACATTTATCTTTAATTGATTTGCCATTTGTGCCACAGCAGAGAAGATGATCCGCTGGCGTTCACTATTCGTTGTTTTATTTAAGAAATCCTTATCAATCTTCAGCGTATCAATGGAAATATCCTTCAGCATATTCAGGGATGAATAACCGGAGCCAAAATCATCCATGGAAATGAGGAAACCTTCCGTATGTAACTGGTCTATAAACCTGGAAATAACTTCGTAATTATCAAAAATGGCGCTTTCTGTCAGCTCCACTTCAATGAGATTAGCCGGTATCCCGTATTCATGGATTTTATCTACGATTTTTTCCAGGAAGTGACTGTCTACTAAGTGCAGCCTGGAAAAGTTTACGGAGATAGGAACACAATGAATACCCTGATCTAAATGCTTTTTGATAAAATGCAGCGTCTGTTCAAATATAGCCATGTCCAATTCCATAATCAATCCCGTTTTTTCACATAAAGGAATAAATTCAAAAGGTGGGATTAAATTTCCGTCTTTTAACCAGCGTGCCAGAGCCTCTGCCCCGACCAGCCTGCCGGTCAGAATATCAACCTTTGGCTGAAAGAAAGGAATCATCTCGTGGTTGCTGAATGCCTGCTTGATGGACCGTTTCATCTGTTCGTTGCGGATCATCTGCTGGTCAAAATTTTCCGAATAGTAGATGACCTTTTTATCAAGCGACCCCTTTGCGGTCTGGGCGGCAGTGCTCGCCTTATCCACCATCAGGTTAATGCTTTCATTTCGATCCGTAATGGCATAAATTCCGGCTGTTATGTAAATCGTAATCTCTTCTTCATTTTCCGGAAAATCAAGAAGATTCTCCAGACGCTGTTCCGACACATCTTCAAGCAGTATTACAAAGTGGTCACCGGATATACGGGCAATGCGCTCGCCGGGCAGCAGTTTGCTTTCGATGGTTTTGTTGATCTGGAATAGCATGCGGTCACCTACGTCAAATCCATAAAAATTATTGACATATTTAAAGTTATCAATATCAAATTTCAGCAGATAGAGCTGTTTGTCGATATGCTCCCGAAGTGCGTCCTTCAGGTCTACTGTAAATTTAGTAAAGGTATTTCCCTGGGTGACACTGTCAACAAAAGCAATCTGTTCCAAATGTGATTTCTGTTTGTTTTTATAAGAGAGGAAAAAGAAAAGACTTAATCCAAATATAATAACTACAACAGAAAGGATCAGATAGAACATCTTTATCACGATGTTAGCATTGGGAGATACCGCTTCTGTTGAAACGCTTGATATCAGATACCAGTCATGTATGTCCTCGATCGGTGTATAAGCGGAAAATATCTTCTTCCCATCTACCGTAGTTTCCATAAAACCGGACTGCTGATTCTGGATATCATTTTGCAGCTGGATGGATTCATTCTCATTGCCCTGGGCGTAAATCATCCTCAAATAATTTTCATTTTCCTGGCTGTATGTCTCCTGTCTGGAACTGACTAATATGTAACCTTCTTTATTTATGATATACATATATCCTTCTTCTGAAAATAAAGAAATGGAGCATATATCATACATTTCCTCCGGTGTAAAAAATTTCTGCACCGTACCAATTATTTCTCCGTTACACTTCAGCGCAACACTGATTACAAAGATTTCTTCCCCGTCATGTCTGGATACCAGGCGGTCAGATATATTGTGCAGATTCTGCATAGCTAACTTGTAATACTGCCGGCCTGAAATATCCAGCGTATTACCGTCTCTAAAATATGCAGTTCCGTCTGTTCCCGCTACAAACATGTTGTTATCTTCATTATTGGCGATGCTCGCTAAAAAAGCTTTGTAAATACTGTCATTGTCAATGGTATTTCCAGTGCTTAGAATATTCGCAATCTGGGTTGCGGTGGAATCCAGATCATTTACCTCCATATTAAGCTTACTGGTAATAACATCTTTATTTTGTGTTACTATCTCGGTCAGATTAATTTTAACATCAGAATTCAGCAAATTTTGGACAGTATTCATTAAAAATATTACAGATATAAATAATAAGATAATGAGTATTAATCGTGGAGCGTAATTAAGTAATTTCGTTTTCTTCATATATATTAACCTGCAATTTCACTTTAAATTAGTATTTGATAGAAGTATTATAGCACCGAATTAATTTTAGTGCATCTTGTTTTTTACAAAATTTTCTTGCAAATAAATAATTTGCAAATCATATTGCAGGAATTTTACTCATTAACAGCAAACACCAGCTTGGAAAGGTTATTTTTTCTGGTAATTTTCTGCATGGTTTTTCCGATACTGCCTCGCCGTTATCCCATAAAATAGTTTAAAAGCATAGGAAAAATGTTCCACGGAGGAATAATTTAACCGGTTGGCAACCTCTGAAATAAGCAGGGATTCGTCCGATAACAGGATCTTAGCCATAGACATCTTGGCTTCACTTTTTTTCTGGGAAAATGTTTTGCCGTAATAATCTTTTAAAAACCGTTCCGTCTGTCTGGTGCTGAGTCCCAGGCGGACTGCGAGATTTTCAAGAGTTATGGATTCATAGTCATATAAGAAGCATTCTTCCACAATGAGATATTTGCTGTCTACCAGATTGGAGGGAGAAAAGTGTGCCCTGGATTCTTTTTTGTTTTCGTAGTTTCGTACCACTTTAACGATGCATTGCTGAAGCAGTGTTTCCACCTGAGTGATATAACCGGTATACTTATTTTCCAACTCATAAAATATCTGCTGCATCAGGTGATAGATGTCCTGTGAGTCTTTTCCGAACCAGAACTTCGTTTTTTGAAACTGCTCCGTGATAGAATCCGCATTTCCCATAGATACGGCGAAAGTGGACGCTTTGTTTATTTTAAAGTAAATGCAGTATTCGGTCATCGGATCGTCTTTAATGGGAATCTGCTCATGTTCCACGTGGGGACCAGTCATATACAGGGTGTTTGGCTCAACGTCATAGAGGGTGTTATCAATATTTACTTTTCCGTGTCCATAAGGGATATAGTGCAGTTCGTAGCTGTTGCTCCCATGGCTGTGCTTCGGCATGGAACGCAAAAAACGCTCAAATACAATATTCAGCACATGGAAGGTAGTGTCTTCTATAGAAAATTTAATATTTAAATCCGTATATACCGTTCGCATAATGATTTCCCACCTTGATAACTTCTTTTTCGTTCATAGTACCAGTAACAAATTTTAAAGTCAAGAAATATTCGATAATGCGACATTTATTGGTTTGTTCTGTCAATTTAATCTCTTGTATTTGTGGCTGAAAAATCTATAATATAAGAAAAGGCAATCAATGGTATTTGATAAGAATTGCATGAAATGAAATATCGGTACAGTGCTGTACCAGGAAAAGCGGCGCAGACAGCCGCAAGGAGGTCATGTATGGGACAATTATTATTGGGAATCGATATCGGTACGAGTGCCTGCAAGATTGCAGTGTTTGAAAAAAATGGCACGGTAATTGCAGCAGGTACCGGCGATTATCCCGTCTATTATCCACAGCCCGGCTGGGCGGAGCAAAATCCCGATGAGTGGTGGACTGCTGTATGTGAGACGATAAAAACATTGTTGGAAAAAAATCATATAGATGCACAGGAGATTGCCGGAGTGGGAATTGACGGGCAGAGCTGGTCTGCAATTCCAATTGATCAGGAAGGAAATGCGCTTGCAAATACACCCATATGGATGGATACCAGGGCGCAGGACATCTGTGACAGAATCAACCGGGAAATCGGAGAAGAAAATATCTTCGCCCTTACCGGAAATTCACTCCAGCCATCATATACGACGGCAAAAATCTTGTGGTATAAAGAGAATCTTCCACAAATGTACGAAAAGATTGATAAGATACTTCAGTCAAATGCATTTATTGCATACCGTTTGACAGATGCCTTGAGCCATGATATGTCACAGGGTTATGGAGTACATTGTTTTGATATGAAAAACGGCTGCTGGAATGATGAAATGTGTGAAAAGATGGGCATTCCCAGAAGTTTTCTGCCGGAATTGGTTCCCAGCCATCAGGTAGTGGGAACCGTTACCCCAAAGGCGGCAGAGAAGACGGGGCTGGCAGTGGGAACCCCTGTAGTTGCAGGCGGTCTGGACGCTGCGTGCGGAACACTTGGAGCAGGTGTCATCCATGTTGGTGAAACCCAGGAACAGGGGGGCCAGGCAGGGGGCATGAGTATCTGTATTGAGGAATACGCAGCTGATCCCCGTCTGATCATGGGAGCTCACGTGGTCCCCGGACAATGGTTGTTACAGGGCGGTACCGTGGGCGGCGGCGGTGTAATGCGCTGGTTCGAAAAAGAGTTTGCCGGCTATGAACGGGAAATAGCGGACAGAGTGGGCAAATCTTCCCTGGATCAACTGAATGAAATTGCACAGGAGACGCCTCCGGGAAGCGATGGTGTGGTATTCCTTCCTTATATGGCGGGGGAACGTTCCCCTATCTGGGACCCAAATGCAAAAGGCGTTTATTACGGTCTGGATTTTAATAAGACAAAGGGGCATATGGTCAGAGCGGCGATGGAAGGAGTTGCATTTTCATTAAAGCATAATCTGGATATAGCTGAGGACACCGGTGCAAAAGTTGAGGAACTCAGGGCAATGGGAGGCTCCGCAAATTCACTGCTGTGGACCCAGATCAAGTCGGATATTACAGGAAAGCCCATCGTAGTTCCTTCTTCTGATACGGCGACCACATTAGGTGCGGTGATTCTCGCCGGAGTTGGTGTAGGCGTTTACAAAGATTTTGAAGAAGCAGTACATATGACTGTAAAATTAACCAGACGGCATGAGCCGGATATGGAAAAACACCGCCTTTACCAGAAAAATTATGAGACATATCTGGAATTGTATAAAAGCCTGAAAGGGTTGATGAAAAAAGGGTGAAGAATCAGGATATAACAAACAGGAAACAACAAAAGCTGATATTACATTCAGAGATCAGCAGAGAAATGATAACTAAATAAATTTAAAAAAATATAATTATAGGAGGAAACAACCATGAGCAATTTTATTAATCCGGCAATTGTACCAAAAAGAAAACTTTACACAGGTGAAGAAATTCCCTGCATCGGAATGGGAACTTTCGGTTCTGATCGCTTTTCTGCTGAGCAGGTATCGGCTGCAGTGGCTGGAGCAATCCGCTGCGGATACCGTATGTTTGACTGTGCGGCATGTTATGGCAATGAAGATCAGATTGGTGAAGTATTCCAGAATGCATTTGACGAAGGTGTGGTAGAACGTAAAGAACTTTACATTATGACAAAAGTATGGAACGACATGCATAAGCGGGTAGAAGAGTCCTGCAAAAAAAGTATTGAAGATCTGAAATGCGGATATGTGGATTTATTCTTTATTCACTGGCCATTCCCGAATTACCATGCACCTCACTGTGACGTAGATTCCCGTAACCCGGATTCCAGACCATTCAGCGTAGAGGAATTTGTGGCTACTTACCAGAGATGTGAAGAATTGGTAGACAAGGGATTAATCAGAAGTATTGGAATTTCCAATATGACAATTCCAAAATTAGAAGCTGTTCTTCCGAAACTGAGAATCAAACCGGTTGCATGTGAAATGGAACTGCATCCATGTTTCCAGCAGCAGGAATTATTTGATTACCTGGTTGCACATGACATTCAGCCAATTGGATTTATGCCCATCGGCTCCCCAACAAGACCGGAAAGAGATATGTGTCCGGAAGATATCGCAGATATCCAGACACCGGAAATGGTTTCCATTGCAAAAGCTCACAATTGCCATCCGGCTGTAATTGCTCTGAAATGGGCAGTACAAAGAGGACAGATTCCGATTCCATTTTCTGTTCATGAAGCGGAATACGTAAGCAATCTGAAACTTACAACAGAAGATCCTTTAACAGAGGAAGAAATGGCTCTCATCGCTACTTTAGAGAGAAATAACAGATTAGTAAAAGGTCAGGTATTCTTATGGGAAGGTGCCAACGACTGGCATGACTTATGGGATGAAGACGGCTTTATCGTAAAATAGAATATGGTATGGAAGGTATTTAGTAAAGTACCCGCAGGTCTGATGATTATCCCGATGTTCATAGGGATAATCATTCATACTTTTTCCCCTGGTATATTAGAAATTGGTTCTTTTACCACCGCCACATTTTCCAATGAAGGAGCCGTTACAATTATGGGGGTGCAGCTATTATGCCTTGGCAGCCAGCTTCGGATAAAAGAATTGGGGCTGGTGGCAAGGCGGAGCGCAGCACTGCTGGTATCCAAGTTTCTGCTGGGATACCTGGGGATTCTGCTGGTGGGAAGTCTGGCGGGAAGGGATGGCATATTTGGAATTTCACTACTGGCATTGGTTTGTTCCATCACAAATGTCAACGGCAGTATTTATCTTTCCCTTACTGCAGCTTATGGAGATGAGGCGGATGCAGCTGTGGTGGGACCACTGTCACTGACCAACGGACCATTTCTCACCTTACTTGTTTTTGGTGCATCAGGGACAGCAGGCTTTTCGGCGGTTTCACTGATTGCCACTGTCATGCCTCTTCTATTTGGCATATTAGCAGGAAATATAAGCAAAACCATAAGGGAATTTCTAAGACCGGGGATACAGCTGCTGCTGCCGTTTATCGGCTTTACCCTGGGGGCTGGCATTGATTTGAGAAATGTTTCCAGTGCCGGAATAGAAGGAATCTTATTAAGTATCATCGTTTTGGGGATTGGGGGAGGATTTACCTTTCTCTGTGATAAATTCATTGCACGCCGTCCCGGATATGCGGGGCTTGCAGCCGGCGCAACCGGAGCAAATGCCATCGGAGTACCGGCGGCAATTGCCCTTGCAGATCCGGCATGCCAGCCATACGTGGAGTCAGCAGCTGCCCAGATTGCGGCAGTTGTGGTAATCACAGCAATCGCAGTGCCAATGATAACAGGTGTATTTGTAAATAAAAGAAAAACTGGAGGACAGTAAAATGTTAAAAGGAATACCACAGATATTATCACCGCAACTATTAAAAGTATTATGTGAAATGGGACACAGTGACAGAATCATCATCTCCGACGGCAATTTCCCGGCAGAATCCATGGGTAAAAATGCAATCGTGATTCGCTGCGACGGACACGGAGTTCCTGAAATATTAGATGCCATTTTAAAGGTCATGCCGCTGGACACCTACGTGGAACAGCCAGTGAACCTGATGGAAGTAATGGCTGGAGACAATGTGGAAACCCCCATCTGGGATACATACAAAGAAATCGTTGCAAAGCATGATGACAGAGGCGAAAAGGCAGTTGGCAACATAGAGCGGTTCGCATTTTATGAAGAAGCAAAAAAAGTCTATGCAATTATTACAACCAGCGAAAAAGCACTCTACGCAAATGTAATGCTGCAAAAAGGTGTGGTAGTGGAATAAAACAGTTTTTAATCAGAAAAGAAAAAGGCGCTGCCTGATGAAGAAAATGAAGTTTGATTTTCGTCATTGGACAGCGCTTTTTGCAATTAATGCAGCAGTTTATTTGGATTTTTTCTTATTCTTCTTTACTTCATATATTTCCATATTTTCCTTTATACGGAATGCAACAATCTCGCTAATAAGATCAAGTGGCAGAGGTTCATCATAAGGAAATTGAATCGCGCCTTTACTGCACTTGTATTCCGATAATTTTTCATGAAAGCGGGCAACGCCATTTTCACCGGGATAAAACCCTAAATGATGTTTATTTGCGGCAAAATGAACTAAATTCCCATGATATACAAAGGTTGGCATACCCCAGCTGATTTTCTCGGAAGCGTCCGGAGCACATTCACGGATGTGGCTGTGCATGGCATTTAACTTTTCCTGTATCTCTGGCGGGTATTGGGCGATGTAGCTGTCGACGGTGTTAATTTCACTGGTCATGGTCTGGGGTCTCCTTATTTTTTAATTGTGTTTTGGGTGCGTGTGTTTCCGGTAATCAGTAAGCGTCATCCCGGTATGATTTTTAAAAAGCGTGCTCAGGTAAGTGGGATTATTTTCAAATCCTAGGGCATCGCATAATTCAATAACTTTGATCTCAGGGTTTTCCTGCAAATATTTTTTTGCAAAATTTATTTTTTGTTCCGTTAGATACTTTGTAAATTTCACTCCGGCAGTTTTGGAAAATAATTTGCTCAGGTAATCTTCACTCATATACAATTTTGTTCGGGCAATCCATTTCAGACTGAGAGAAGGGTTTGAAATATGTTCGTCAACGAGTTTCATAATGGTTTCTGCAATGCTTTTCTGGTGATCCTGCAGAAAGTTTTGATTCTCTGCAGCAAGCTGTTCTAAGGTATGCAGGATAAATACTCTTGCGTCAGAGAGTGTATCTAAGGATATCAGTTTTCTTAGTTTTTGATAATCCAGAATTTTATTTTCATTTTTGCTCAGGCTTTTGAGAAACAAATATAAGTCAAAAATGCGGTTCTGCATGTCCTCCACCCGGCACATGGAATTTTGAAGTCCCTGGAAGAAGAGGTCAATGTAGATTACGGAATCATCAAATGAGCCGGTGAAAAGGCAGCTTTTCAGTTTCTCTTTGGAAAACTGAAAATCACCCTGGTGCTTAATCAACAGTTTTTGAGTAATATCCGGAGTCATGATCGTATCGGCTGGCAGATAATAATAGTAGACCAGGCTTTCCTTAGCTTCGTCATATAAGGCAGGCAATTCCCGGAAAGTGCGGCTGGACGTGATGACAGCGCGCAGGGGAATGGAGAAGAAGGATTCAAATTTTTCTTTTATCAATTTTAATTTTTCAATCAGATGGTTCAAAGGATTCAGGGTGGTAAGAAGTATGATTTGTTCGTAAAGGATTGCGGAACAAAAGGAAGCATCCTCACCTAATATTTCCTGGCTGATATTCCTTAAGGCGAACTGGGATAAATAGGTGTTTTCATTCTCTAATTGAAACGCAATCAGGCGGCAGTCCGTTGCCTGACTCATTAATATCTGATGAAAAAAATCATAGTCAGAATCACTGCAGGCTCCCTGCAAAATGAAATTGGATAAAAAGCCTTCCTTAGCTGTGGGAAGCAGTTTATGCATATTTCTCTTACTGGTATTCAGAGTCTGCAGCATTTGCTTTTCTTCCTGTATTTTTTCAATCAGGGAATTGAGCGCCTGAATGATCTGGGTCTCGTCGCTGGGCTTTAAGATATAATGCTGTACGCCGTATTCCATGGCTGCTTTTGCATATTCAAATTCCCCGTAACCGGATAACAATATAAACTTGACGGGGAGCTGATGGTAATTCGCTTCTTTCACTAACTGGATACCATCCATAACAGGCATTTTGATATCTGTAATAACAATGTCGGCAGGACAGCTGCACAGATAGTCAAATGCCTGTTTTCCATTTTCGAAAACGGCTGTAAGTTCACAGCCTGCGTTATGCCAATCAATTATTTTTGAAATTCCGGTTCGAATGATTTCTTCATCATCAACAAGTACCACTTTTATCATGAGCGGTTTCCTCCGATTTATGTATAATTTGAATTAGTTATTTGAATTAGTTACTTGCTTCAGTTATTTGCTTCAGTTATTTGTTTCAGCGAAAGGATGAACCAAGGGAATGGGAAACCCAACGGCTGTTTCTGTATTTCGGGTACTTTGAATGATCAGATGATAATCTGCACCGTAAAATAATTTAATCCGTTCGTTTACATTTTTGAGACCCACCCCATTTCCGTTTGTTACGGCAGTTCCATTGAGAATTAATGGAATCTGAGTCTCCGGGAATCCCGGTCCGTTATCTTTTACCAGTATCTGCAGTTGTTCTCCTGACTGCTGAACAACCAGGGTAATGGTACAGGGGTGATCAGATGGTTCCAGTCCGTACTTGATGGAATTCTCGATAATGGGCTGAATCATGAGTTTCGGCATCTCTATAGAGAGTATAGTTTCATCAATTTTCGTTTCATAGATTAAGCGTTTACCAAATCGGATCTGCTGAATCGCGATATAATGATTTATTAATGTAATTTCATCCTGGATGGTATGAAAGTTTTGCTTTTGAGTCATGGCACTGCGCATAAGAATAGCCAGGGACTGTACGATAGTTGAGATCTGGGGCTGCCCATTCACCTTAGCGATCCAGTTAACGCAATCCAGGGCATTATATAGAAAGTGAGGATCGATCTGTGCCTGAAGAGCCTGAAGCTGTGCTTCCTTGGTGAGAAGCTGGGTCTTATAATTTTCATTAATCAGGGTATCTATCTGTTTGGTGGTATTGATAAAATTATGGCAGATTGCACCGATTTCATCTTCGCCTACCGATTCCAGCAGATACTCTTCCCGAATCTGGAAATTACCGTGGGCAAGTGAATGCATTTCTTCATTCATGCGGGACAGAGGTATGGTAATCATTCTGGAAATCCGGATACAGCTGACCAGAACGAGTAAAAAAACGATTACCAGGATAATAATTGCTACCTGAACTGCCGTATCAATGCCCTGCATAACCTGGGTTTGTGAAATCAACAGATAATAATTCCAGTTTGTGATGGGAGACTGGCGCTGGGAAACGATATAGGACTGTCCCTGTAATTTTTGGATGGAATCATCTGACAAGGAAGCAATCAGGGCAGGATCAAGCTCATCGGAGGGCTGGTAAAGCAAGGTATCGCTGTCTTTTATATAGATAAAACTCTTATAGTAATTTTCATTAAAGGAAGTATTGTCTGTAAGCTTATCCATATCAATCCAGATAATAATAGCACCCAGGGTATCAAAATTATCTTTTCGGCTTGTGGAACGTATCAGCCTGGCACAGCCAATCAGATTATCCTTTGTGCGGCTTTGCAGCCAGACAGCCCCGCCGCTTTCAGTGGATACTTCTCTCGGCAGATCCTCCATGGAGGAGAAAGAGTGTCCAAAAGGTGAGGAAGCAGAACTGTATACGGCATTTTTTATAGAAAATACTTCAATCTTTTCTATTGATTTTGAATAGGTACAACTGTTAAACAGATAGTCCCTGATGTGTTCTTCACAGCTGAGTCTTGTAAAAGGATCATTAGAAACTGAATTAATGATTTTCAGATTTTTCTGTACATCCGGAGAGGTCATGAGCGTAACCGAGTAATCCTTTAAATCTGTTATTTGAAGCTCCATCATTTCCTGATAGAGATTCAGGGTTTTCGAAGTCATAAGTGTGACCTGTTTATGTAATTGGTAACGTATTGCAGTTAAAACAGTGATCATTACCAGACCGGTTACCAGAATGGAGAGCAGCAGTGAGAGCAGCATCTTACTTTGTACAGGAAGGTTTCGGAAATTTTTTTTCGAGGGAAAGATTAATATTTTCATATGTTATACTCCTTGGTATTTAAAACGGTTGTGATTTTGCACCATTATGATCATTCAGGATTCGTTATTATAAAGTAAGATTGATGACTTCATTATAGCAAAGTTTTAGAAAAAAGAAAGCAGTACCGGTTTACATGTCGCTTTTTTCAAACATCACAGCGGTTTTTTAAATTGGATATCCGCTGTAAGTCCGATATAATCAAGGCATGAAAGAGAGGATGGTGTCTATGAGAGAAAGAAAGGGAATGTCTGGTAAAAAAGTACACAGAAGGATACAGTGGTCGCCTTATGTTATGATTTTACCTTCCGTTATTTTAATGATTGGAATATTTGGATATCCCATCTGTAAAGTTTTTTTGCTGAGTTTTCAAAATTATAATTATGCGGATTTCGCCAATACCGGATTTATAGGACTGGAAAATTTCAAGACTATTTTTACAAACGATGATGTTGTAGGAGGAAGTATTCTATTTACCGTAAAGTGGGTTGTTGTGGAAGTAGGACTTCAGCTGGTATTTGGAATGATCCTGGCGTTGTTATTAAACTGTAAATTTAAAGGAAGGGGAATTGTGCGTTCCCTGTCGCTGATACCCTGGGCGGTTTCCGGTGTGCTCACAACGATGCTGTGGATGCTGATCCTGAATCAAAGCATCGGTCTGGTAAACACACTGATGATGAAAGGGGGCGTGTCTGCAGGTAATGTTCCGGCATGGCTGGCAAGTCCTAAGCTGATTTTCTTTTCGGTCGTCATGATTGAACTATGGCGGGGAATCCCGTTTTTTGCAATTACACTGCTGGCTGCCATGCAGTCAATTCCAGGTGACATTTATGAAGCCTGTGATATAGACGGTGCCGGGAGGATAGCAAAATTTCGTTACATAACCCTGCCTTATTTAAAAGAAACGATTGTTTTGACAACACTGCTTCGCAGCATCTGGGAATTTAATTCTACGGATATGATATTTACATTGACAAACGGAGGACCGGTTAACTTGACTACAACCCTGCCAATCTATATGATGAAGACATCTATTGTTAATGGTAATTATGGCTATGGTTCCGCACTTGGGGTTCTGGTATTTTTCTTCCTGTTGATATTTGCAGTGTTATATATGAAATTGAGTAAGTTTGGAGGTGATGGAAATGAGTAATCAGAAAAAACTGGTGAAATGGTTCCTGTTCCGGATTCCTTTAGCTCTGATTCTGATCTTTATACTGATACCGTTTATCTGGGCAGTCATCACTTCATTTAAGACGAAGGATGTAATTACAGGTATGAATATTTCCCTGCTTCCCAATCCGGTTACGTTTGAGAATTATGTGAATGTCTGGAAGGTGAGCAAGTTTTCCAGCTATTTTATAAACAGCCTGTATGTATCTTTTATTGCATTGGTTATCATCGTTGTATGCTCTGTATTAAACGGTTATGCATTGGCAAGATATAAATTCAGAGGGAAAAATATATTTATGATGCTGTTGATCGGTACGCAGCTTATGCCGGTCATCATATTGATTATCCCGTTGTTCGTCATTTTTAAGCAGATGGGTCTGGTAAATAACAGATGGTCCCTGATTATTTTTTACATCGCAATGCAGATTCCGTTCAATTCGATTTTAATGAAGGGATTTGTGTCCGGTATTCCGGTGGCGGTGGAGGAAGCGGCATGGGTAGACGGGGCGAGCCGAACAAAGACAGCAATTTACATACTGCTTCCCATGCTGCTGCCAGGTATTGTAGCTACCGGTGCATTTGCATTTGTCAGCTGCTGGAATGAATTCATGGTTTCGTTTTCCTTCCTGACCTCCCAGAAATTATTTACCATCCCTGTGGGATTAAAGTATATGATAGGGGAATATACCATTGATTATGGTTCGCTGGCAGCAGGAAGTATTATTGCATTGATACCGCCGGTTATCTTATTTGCATACATTCAGAAATATCTGGTTAATGGACTGGGAGCCGGAGCAATTAAAGGATAAAAAAGAAAAGGAGAAAAGTATGAGAAGAAGAAAGTTAAGCAAAATTCTGGCATTGGCTGCCATTGGAGCGGCTGTTATGGCTGGGTGTGCATCTCCCTCAGGAGACACGGGTGAGAACAGTAACAAAGAGGCAGATGTAAAAGAATCAGGAGGAAGTACGAAAGAAACAACTGCCAAAGGAACGGATGCAAATGATGCAGGTACTGAGGAAACAACACTTACATTCTGGAAAGCGAGTGCAAATGAAGAACGAAATGCCTGGTGGGAGGAAACCATAGCTAAATTTGAACAGGAACACCCGGAAATTAAAGTAGAGTATCTGGGTGTGGCAGGGGATCTCAGCGCCTTTGATCAGAAACTGGATATGGCGGTTGCAGCAAATGAAGCGCCGGATATCTTCAGCTCTTATCTGGACCCGAGCTATATATCAAGGGGCATTATAGAACCTCTGGATCAGTATTATGACAGCTGGGCGGATAAGGATCAGATTCCGGAGAAATACGTGGATCTGTACCGGGATATGGATTACAGCAGTGACAATCCGAAACTCTATGCAACACCTGCGGGAGGCAATGTACAGTGCCTGTATGTGAGGCCGGACCTGTTAAAAGAGAAAGGCTTGGAAATTCCTGCAACCTGGGATGAGTTCTTTGAGGCGGAAGAGAAGACTACGGATAAGGAAAAAGGAATATTTGGAGGAATTATACGGGGCGGTGGTGGAAATGCGTCAGCCCTTGAGATGCTGATGTATTCTTACTCCGGCATTACGGATTTCTTCATAGATGGGAAGTGCACCATCAATGATCCGAAAAATGTAGAATTTGTAGAAAAATATTTAGGCAGTTACAGTACCTATACATCTGAAGATGATATTAATAAGGCATGGCCGGAAATGGCTGCCCAGTTCCAGTCTGGAAAGGGTGTCATGATGGCACACAATCTGGGATCTGCCCAGGCAAATTATGAAGCATTTGGAAATGATGAAGCAAAGGTAAAGGCAGTTCCCTATCCGAAGAGTGCAACCGGTAAAATTGTAATTCCCAGTTTTCAACCGGCTGGAAATATGATCACGGCTACCTCTAAAAATAAAGAAGCTGCATGGACATTTCTGGAGTGGCTGTTAAGTGCTCAGGAGACAAGTTCTTATGAAAAAATGATGTCTAATATGCCGGTAAATACAGAGGCTCAGAAAGACAGCTGGATTCAGGAAACTTCCTATATGAAAATGGGTGCAGATATGAATAATGACGAAAATGTTGTATTTTGTAATTTCCCGTATTATTTACCGAATTTTACAAATATAGAATCCGATTATGCTATGCCAAATATCCAGAAAGTAATGCTTGGACAGATGACTGCGCAGGAATTACTGGATGGATGGGCAGAAAAGTTACAGGAAGATTATGACAGTGTTATGAGCAAATAAATGAAGCGGGGGTGCAGGATATGGACATTTTGGAGCAAATTCCAAAAAGTCCATAGAGCTGCACCCTTTGAGATATAATGGGGGACAAGATGAAGGATAAGTTGAATGACATAATGAATGACAAAATGAAGGATAAAATGATGTACCATAAGCCCGCCCAATGCTTTGAAGAGGCATTGCCTATTGGAAACGGACGGTTGGGCGCCATGATATACGGCGGCACTTTGCAGGAGCGGATTTCCTTAAATGAAGACACGTTTTGGTCTGGATATCCCAGGGACTGCAACATCAATGATAGTGCTCTCCACCATAGAAAAGCCCTGGAACTGGTACAAAAAGGTGCATATGAAGAGGCATATCAAGAAATAGATACCCATTTCCTCAGTGAATACAGCGAATCTTATTTACCAATAGGTACGCTGTATTTGTCATTTCAGAATGAGAGGGCGCAATCCTATCAGAGGTCTTTGGATCTCTGTTCAGGTATCGCAGAGATTAATTACTGCCAGGATGAAGTAAGATATCACAGAGAATATTTTATCAGCATAGAGTATCAGGTTCTTGTGATGCGGCTGACAGCAAGTAAAGCGGGAGCACTGAATTTTCAAATCACTGCAGAAAGTGACCTGGTAAGCCAATTACGAATTACAGACCGGCGGCTCTGCCTGGAGGTGGAGGCTCCCGGGCATGTCCTGCCGTATTATGGCAGTTCAAAAGAAGACGATCCATTTTCGGTGTGCTATTACGAAGAGAAAGACAGGAGAGGCATGTCCGCCCAGGCTTCACTTGCAGTTTCCACTGATGGAAATGTACTGGTCAGAGGAAGAGATACCTCCCATCTGTATGTGGAGAATGCAACGGAGGCAGTGATATACGTCGCTGTTAATACATCCTTTAAAGATTATCATACCCATCCTTTTCAGGATGGAATAGATTATCAATCCCTTAATAAGCAGCAGATAGAGCGGGTATTGAAATTAGAGTATGGTTTTCTTCGGGAGAAACAGACAGAAGATTTCAAGCGCTATTATGAACGGGTGGAGCTTACCTTAGGGAGAGGACAGGAAAACTATTATGATATGGATCAGATATTGGGTGGCAGCCAGGAAAAGGATGCTCTGAAACTGGCAGAGCTTTTGTTCCGGTTTGGGCGGTATCTGCTGATCAGCTCATCCATGCCAGGCACCCAGCCGGCAAACCTGCAAGGCATCTGGAATGAAGATATCCGTCCTGTCTGGAGCTGCAATCTAACTACTAATATTAATCTGGAAATGAATTACTGGCCAGCCTATTCCACGAATTTAGCCGAGATGGCAGAACCTTTGGTAACATTTATGAAAGAGGTGTCGGAAAATGGGAGAATAACTGCAGACAAACACTATGATGCAGAAGGGTTTGTTCTGCATCACAATTCGGATCTTTGGAGGATCACCTGGCCGGTAGGGCGTGGAAAGGCAAATGCCCCTACTGCCTGCTATTGGAATCTGGCGGGCGGCTGGCTGTGCAATCAGTTATGGGACTTTTATTTGTATTCTCGGGATGAGGAATTTTTAAGAGACAGTGTATTGCCTGTTATGGAAGAAGCAGTACGTTTTTATCTTTCCATACAGGTAGAAAATGAGGATGGTATCTATCTGTCCCCTGCGACATCACCCGAAAACCGTTTTCAGACAGAAGACCAGAGTTCCGGTGTCTCGAAGATGAGCACCATGTCAAACAGCATCCTGAAAGAACTGTATCAGGCATATCGGAAGGGAATGGAGATTACTGGACAAACCAGTGATATTCTGGAAGAGGTAAAAAGAAGTATTCTCCTGATACCCAATTACCGCATCGGAAGCAAAGGACAGCTCCTGGAATGGGAAGCAGAATTTGAAGAGCCGGAGAAAAACCACAGACATATATCCCATCTCTACCCCCTGTTTCCCGGACAGGATATCACCATAGAGAATAAAAAGCTGTCAGGCGCGATTATTAAATCTCATCAGCTGCGGGGAAATGAGGGAACCGGGTGGAGTCTTGCCTGGAAAATGAATCAATGGGCACATCTTCATGACGGGAATATGGCTTGGAACATCATGAAGCGGTTTATGCAGGTGCGGATTCTAAGAGATGCCACACAGGACACAGACGGAGGAGGCATCTGCCCCAATTTATTTTCCACCTGCCCGCCTATGCAGATTGACGGTAACTTCGGATTTACGTCAGCTGTGGCGGAGATGCTTCTGCAGTCAGAGCCGGGGAAGCTCTACATTTTGCCTGCCCTGCCCGATGCATGGCGGGATGGATGTGTGAAAGGATTAAGAGCAAGAGGAGGACTGGTGGCTGATATAGAATGGCGGGAGCATGAATTGTATGGGCTTCAGGTGAGGTATGTGGGGAAGGAGCAGAGGAATGTTGATGCTGAGGTTTATTATAAGGGGGAGAGGATTAAAACGTTAGCAGGATTAAAAATTAGATGTATATAGAGATTTGTACTAAAATAAAGAACCGATAACCCCGTTCTCCACACGGATTTATCGGTTCCTTTTTCATACTTCTTCATACACAAAAAAAGAACCGCTGAAATAGCCGGATGCCTATTTGCCGTTCGTAAAATACTTTATTTTATGATAATGACTGAAAATATGTTAAAAATCAACTTAAATTATGGCATGAGTCTAACATAATTGGATATAATTGTCAATACTATGTAGATTTTTTCAAAATTCAGTTCTGTATTGTGGGTACGGGTTAGAATTTTTAAGCCGTCAGATAAGCCGTCAATTTTAGAAGGAGAGTGAACAGCATGGCAAGACGTGGAGAGAACATCTATAAGCGGAAGGATGGCAGGTGGGAAGGCAGATATGTAATAGGAAAAAAGCCTGATGGCAGGACGGCTTTTTCTTATATCTATGGAAAGACCTATACCGAGGTTAAGAAAAAGCTGGAGGTCTGCAAAGCAGACAGGACACTGGCCAAAACAATGGACAGGGCACAGGAAGTTTTCCGGGACGGAACGGTAGGTGCATGGATGGAGTTTTGGCTGGATGGAGTAATCAAGCCTGAAGTAAAGCATTCTACATACGCTGTGTACAGGGGACAGGTAGAGCGTCATATCCTTCCCGCAGCAGGAAAATTAAATTTAAGTGATATCAGTAACAAGACTATGGAGATCCTTTACAATGAAATACTTGATAAAAATATTTCAACATCTACCGCTCAAAATATCTGCAAACGTTTTATAGCGGCGCTGTGCAGCGCCAGGGATAGAAACCTGATTTCCAGTCTTCCCACTTTGCCATATAAAAAGAAGAAATACAATCGGAAGAAACCCAGATTTATGACATTGGAAGAACAGAAGCGAATAGAAAAGAAACTGGATGAAAGGAATCCAAAGGATCTGGCAGTGTTGCTGGCGCTATACAGCGGCAGCCGGGTGGGGGAGTGCTGCGGATATACCTGGCAGGATTTTGATCCGCTGGCAGGTGGAATCCATGTGTCGCACAGCATTCAGAGAGTAACTTTATTTCATCCGCAGACGCAGAAAACTAAACTGGTCCTGACGGAGACCAAATCGGATTCATCCAGACGATTTATTCCACTTCCCCGTTTTATGGTTCAGATATTGGTTCAGTTTCAAAAAGAGAACAAAGCGACAGGGAGTGATTATATCTTTGGCACAGGAAGAAAAGCGATGGATCCAAGAGTATTACAATATTATTTAACCAGAGTGTCGGAATCAATCGGACTGCGGGGCATTCACTTTCACACACTGCGGCATACGTTTGCTACAAGATTTATGGAAAGAAATGGGGATGTCCAGGCACTGAAAGAAATACTGGGGCATAGTTCTGCAAAAATTACCCTGGAATGGTACGGACATTCCACAAAACAGCATATTCAAAAATCAATGTTAAAGCTGAATCGTCTTACAGCATAAAAATATAAGCCGTCATAAGCCGTCAGGACCGATGGCGGGAAATGGGATAGGAAAAAGGAAAAGAAGTTATTCTCGTAAAATAAAGTATTTTACGAAAGATAAGCCAGATATTATGATTCGTTATTTCTTAAAGATATCATATAACAGAAGCAGCGGAGAAATATACAGGAAAAATTTTCCGAAGTGCAAGGTATGCTATCCGTCCGGCACTTGTTTACGAATCCCAGTCTGGTGGAGGAGGGGTAATGATGCAAAGATTAAAACAGAACAATGTCCAGGAAATCTTCAAAAGGCTTTATTTAAATTTGCCGAAAGAACTTTATATTCATCAAGGTCTTACTGCAAAATATGCCTGTGTCCTGTTTGTAAAGATGTGCTCTGCCAGGATGTATGTGCAGGAAGCAAGAGAACTTACGATAGAAGCGGTTCGTCTGGGTGCCCTCTATCACGATGCTGGTAAAATATTAATTCCGGGAGAAATCCTCTGTAAAAAGGCACCTCTCACACAAAAAGAGTGGTCCATCACCCATTGCCATGCCGAATATGGCGGAGATATTGCTGTCTGTATGCTAAAAGAAGACCAGCAGAAATATGAGAATACAGTCTGGGCTATGGCGGAATACCATCATGAACACTGGGATGGAAGCGGTTATCCCGATGGCCTGCGCCGGGAGGAAATCCCGCTGGAAGCCCGGATATGCTGTATTGCAGACAGTTATGATAAAATGGTAAACGATGCCGGGAATCATAATGGATCAAAAGAGTATGCCTGTGCTGAGATAGCTAAAAATATGGGAGCCCGATTTGATCCGCTTTTAGCGGGGTTATTTTTGGAGTGTATCAAAGAAGAAAGTTAGCTGAAATACAAGGCGAAAGGAGGCAGGAGGGAGTAAATTCTTTGACTATAATCATAGAATATCCTCCTGTTTTTTACTATAATAAATCAAACATGAATTTCTTCTCACTTTGTGGTAAAATAAAGAAAAACGCTGTTATATATAATCCCAAAAACATAATGCAAATTCTAATAAAAAATTGACCGAAATAAAGGATGGGATTTCATTAACATGCGCAATGGATTTAGGAATGAGGTAACTATGAACAAGTGGAAAATCTTCATGTGGCTTTCTATTTTCATCGCCAATATTTCATGGGCTGGAATGTTCATTGCTGTTAGCTATAACTGGGGGTACCAGCAGTGCCTGACGGACCGCAAAGCGGATTATTTCAGCGCACCGCTTTATTTAAATTTGTTAAATGGGGTTCCTTTTCTCTTCGTAGCTGCAATATTTGGTGGATTAGCTGTTTACTTCTACAGGAAGAGTAAATAAATCGGCATCAGGTAATGATTTTGCATATTTACTTGACTTTGACACCGTGTCGCAGTTTAAACTATATTCGATAACGATAGAGTATACGAGGAGGTACATAATGGAGGAAATGACCATAAGCCAGGTATCCAGAAGCCTGGGGATTTCAACAAGAATGCTTCGCTATTACGAAAAGGCAGGATTAATCAGCAGTTCCAGACGGGAAGGATATTCTTACCGTATCTATGATGAACAAGCAGTTTCCAGAATGAAACAAATCCTACTGCTGCGTAAACTGCGAATCCCTGTCCGGCAAATTGCAATTATATTAAATAATACGAATGCCGTTGCGGCTATCGAGATTTTCCGGAGGAACATGGAGGAGTTAGACGAAGAAATAACGGCTCTTTCTACAATCAGAGATATTTTGAACCATTTTGTTGAGGAACTCAGCAAGTCCACTGAGCTGCCGCTGAAGACTTTGATCACCCAGGATGATACGTTCCTGGCGGCTATTGAATCTTTAAATTTGATTAGTATTAATTTTAAAGAAGAACAGTCGGCGGAGAAATTAAAGAAAGCAGACGAGACGCTTTCAAAAATCAACGATGTACGAATTATTTATCTGCCCCCGGTTACAGTAGCGGCTGCTCATTATATTGGCGATGAGCCTGAATGGAATGCAAACTTCTTAGTCGATAACTTTGTCAAGGAAAGTTCTTTAGGAAAAATAAAGCCAGATCTGAGGCGGTTTGGTTTTAATCATCCGAATCCGGTAGATGAAACAGGTTATCATGGCTATGAGGCATGGGTAACGATTCCGGATGATATGGAAGTACCTGAGCCACTTGAAAAAAAGCAGTTTGCAGGAGGATTATTTGCGGCTCATATGATTGCTTTTGGAAATTTCAATGAATGGGATGCATTTCTGGAATGGATTATGAAAAGCGAAAGCTATGAATTTGCAGGTGACTTACAAGACCAGGAGCATATGTGCGGACTGCTGGAGGAACACTTGAACTTCTATAATCACATTGGACAATCAGAAATAGAGTTAGAGCATTTACAGTTAGATCTTTTAATGCCGATAAAAGAAAAATAGACAGCAGAAGAGATAGGAAGCGGCTTCTGTCGTGGAAAATGGGGAGGGAGATATTATGAAAGAAGAAAAGAAGACGTTATGTTACGTAATTTCAGTCACCATAATCGGTGTTTTGACCGTATTGGCGATACCATGGTTATTCAGGATTTTGTAAATGTTTGTGTGAATATTTCTGTATGGCGGAGGTGCACAATTCATACGTGCACCCCGCTTTTGCAGTTGCATTTCCCGGAGTTAATCTGAAAATGCATTCTTATATTTTCCGGCGATCTCTTTTATTATCCCTAAGATATGCCTTTTCACATGATCCGGTTCCAGAACCTCCACATCTTTACCAAACGAAAGGATATAACCGTAAATCCAGTCGTTCAGCGGATATTCTGCAGTTACGATCAAATTTCCTTTACCGTCAGCCTGTATCTGGTTCATGTCAAATTCATCATATACCCGGTAAGCGGCTTCACTGGCAAAAAGAAGCTTTAATTTCACAAGTTCAAAGGTGTGTTTCATTTCTATATGTGCAGGTTCAGATGATAAATCTCTCTTGGAAAAGGATTGTGATCCAGCCTTTAAGTTTTTTATGCGAACCATCTTATAAATCCGAAAATCCTCATGCTTCAGGCTATACCCTTTCAGATACCACGATTTTTCTTTGAACCACAGCTTGTAGGGTTCTATTTTTTGGAAACTGCATTGACCAAAAGAATTATAATAATCAAATTCAATGATCACCTGCTGCAAAATACAGCCTTTGATGATGGAAAAAGTATCGATTTCATCAGCATGGCTTCCCCAGTGGGAAAAATCCACAGATATCCAGTCATCATTGGTTTTCTGAAACAGATTTGCCAGCCTGCAGAGAGTTTCTTTGGCATTTGGGTATTTCAGCTCTTCCAGTATTTTTAAGGATGCCAGTATTTCATGCTGTTCAGAGTCTGAGATCAGGGATTTATCCAGGACGAAATTGTCCAGCAGACTGATTCCACCGTACCTGCCCATATCGGCATAAATGGGAATGCCCGCAGAAGAGAGCAGCTCAATATCCCTGCAAATAGTACGTCTTGAGACTTCAAAATGATCTGCTAATTCTGAAGCAGTTATTTTCTTTTTATCCAGCAGTATATAAATGATTTCAAACAGCCGATTACTCTGCATGGCAATCCCCTTTCCTATGATTAATGTTCTTATATTAACATAAATGCAACGGGAGGAACAGATTTATTTTGAACATACATCGTAGCGCAGAACGGTCTTTCGGTTAGCCTGAATAACTGTTTTAACTACGATATATATTTCTTTGTGCGTATCGTGGATTCGTCTGAGATTATGATCCAGGCAAAAATCGTCCATCCGTTTAAAACTGTCTGGTTCATTATCATAGGATCCAGTATGGAGAATTTGTACGGATAAATGCTCTTCTGTGGTAATCAATGATAGTTCATTTAAGAGAGGGTTCTGTTTCTTCTTCTTAACACTTGCAATTCCTTCTTCAATTATTTCATCCGAAACAAAATCCGGTATGGCGATCATCATTTCGTAGATCAGCTCACTTTTTATTAATCTGCCAGACTGTTTTCCAAATTCTGTCATATCCCAAACTGCCTCCAGGGGGTTAACGGCATAATTATCATATATATTCTCCAGGGTCTTGGACTTGCAATATTTTTTATATTGGGATTTTATGCTGTATGCGGCAGGGAATAGTGCACTGATTTTTTCGCTGAACTCATGGCTGTTGGGATCTCCCTTACCTTTTAGGGCTATAAATTTCTGCCTGGGGACAGTGACCAGTACAGCTTGTGTTTTGGGCAGATATATTTCTTTTTCTTGTTTTTTCCATTCGTAGTTCATGATGATTCCTCCTTTTTTCTATCATCATACCATCATAAGTGTGACATCTGTGTGTCACACTTTTGAATCTTAACTTTTATCTATTTGTCGAATTCCCGGAACTATGTAGTGAATTGAACGGTTAAATGGTGTTGCACTTTTTATTCTATGTATGCGATAATATAAAAAAGAAGTGTTACCGCCGGGGAGGGAAAATTGAGAAAAAAGATTTTACAAAAGATTAAAAATAGTTTTCAGTTAAAATTAATGATTGTAATTATTATCTGTGTTTTGACACCACTGTTTATTACATTGGGTATATCTTATCAACTATATCATAACCTGATTGAGTCAGAAATTGAAATGAATAATAAGCGTCAGCTTGATTGGACTGTGAATTCACTCCAGGGTGAATTTGCAGGAATTGATCAAAGTGTGATTGCTTTTTATGTGAAATCGGATATCTATGATTTCTTTAATAAAAAGACGGTAAATCTAACAGACAGTGTGAATATAAGCAATCAGTTAGATTATTTTTGCTATAGTAATCAAATGTTAAGCAATGCTTATGCTATCAATGACAAGAAGGAGGTAGTCTACAGCGCCTATAGCCAGTTTGGAGAAAATATGAATTATGAGAAAGTGAAGGACAGAGATTGGTATCAGGAGGTAAAAGACAGGAATGGATATCACATACAGTTTTTTCAGGATAACCAGGGCGGATTTAAGAATGAATGTCTTTTATATTTGAGACCATTGTATCAATTCGAGAACGCTAAATGCCAGGGTGCAATAGGTGTACGTATCAAAATTAAGTTGTTGGAAGATAGTTTAAAAACACTGAACCAACAGGAGGGGTACAGTTACATAATTGATGCTAACGGCAGAGTGATATGTTCAGCCGGACACGATGCTGCTCCAGATGAGGCCCGTAAGAATGAAATTTTACAATCTGTTATATTAAATCCAAACAAGGAATTTATAAAAAATAATGGGGATTATATATTTTATCAAAAATGCTCAAATACTGATTTTTATGTAGTTAACGTAATTTTGCAGGGAACGGTAGATAAGTCTGCACTGGTTCCATATCTGGTCGGGACTACAATGGTGGTTATGTTCCTTTTGATTGGCTTGGCTATATTGTTGTTTTTAATTAGAAGAATGGTAAATCCAATCAATCATTTAGCGGCAACTCTCCAAAAGGCAGATCCTAATCATTTGACTACGATAGAAGTTTCAAAATGTGAGGATGAAGTTGGAATATTGGAACGCAGTTATAATAATATGGTGATTCAATATAATGATCTGCTGGAAAATCACTATAAGGCCAAACTTCAAAAAAAGATGGCACAGCTAAAAGCGTTACAGTTTCAGATAAATCCCCATTTTGTGAACAATACCCTTCAGATGATTGGAACGAAAGCCATCGAAAATAAGGTGCCTGCAATCTATAAGCTGCTGAAAAGTTTTTCTAATATGTTTTATTACTGTATTAAATACAAAGATGATGTAGTAACGATGAAAGACGAATTGGCTTATTTACAGGATTATATATTGCTTCAACAGGAACGCTTTCCGGATAAGATAAAAGTTCGCCAGGCAATTGACAAACGAAGTGAGACCTGTCTTATTCCCAAGATGACTTTACAGCCGATATTAGAAAATTGCTTCGTTCATGGATTTTCGAAGAAAAAAGATATTTGGGAGATTCAGATTGCGGTTGTTCAATTTGAAAGAAGTTATGAAATTATGATTAAAGATAATGGCTGTGGTATGGATAATGAACAGCTTGTTCAACTTCGGAAAACGCTTTGCTTTAGTGGTGATGGTGAAACATATGATTATTCGGGAAGTATAGGAATACAAAATGTCAATGCCAGAATACGGTTGCTTTACGGAGAAGGTTATGGTTTGTCTGTGGATAGTTGTGAGGGAGAAGAGACATCGGTTATAATAAAACTGCCGTTGTAAGTTATGTGAAGACATAAGTATTAATTGAAAGAGGGGATAGAATGATCAGGATGTTAATTGTGGATGATGAATCCGCAACCAGAAGAATTATAAAAGCGTTTTTAGATCTTGATGAGATTGGTTTGGAATTGCTTGGTGAGGCTGAAGATGGGGCTGAGGCACTGGAGTTTTTTGAAATGGAAGATAAGCCACAACTTGTAATCACAGATATGAATATGCCGGTTTTAGATGGAATATCTTTTACAAAGTATATGGCAGATCGTTATCCGGAGGTTAAGATCATCGTGATCAGTGGATATTTTGACTATGAGTATACCAGGGCAGCAGTTAAGAATGGAGCGATTGATTATATTTTAAAGCCAATAGATGAAAATGAATTGCTGGAGGCTGTTCAAAAATGTGTTAGAGCCATAAATAAAGAAAATGCAGAGCATTATGTTCCGGATGAAATAGATCAGCTGCACGATATAGACATTGAGGTTTATCAGGAGATCATAAATCAATCACGTTATGTGGATAGTGCATTGGAAAATCTGCAAAAAGATTTTATTTTTGAATTGCTGGAGGGTTTACAGATGAAAATATCGGAGAAAACAGACGGAAAGGGAGCCGCCAAACTTGCATGTAAGGTATGGTATGAAAAACTATTGTACTATTGTATTAATCAGAAAGCAGTTGTTCCGGATCTGGAATATCCCAACCCTGATATAAATTTAATGAGCGGTTCAGATGTAACTGTACACTATTTTAAGTTCTTAAAAGAAATTTATGCAGCATATTTTGATATGCAGATAGATTTAAGGCAGGGAGAAGGAACGATTCAGGCTATTAAAAAATATGTAGATAACCATTATCGTGAAAATCTGCGTGTGGATGAAATCGCTGCAAGATTTTTTATTAGCAAAGAATACCTGAGTACGGCTTTTCGTAATCAGTATGGTACAACAATAAGTAATTATATAATAGAACGTAAGATGACAAATGCCATGAAACAGCTTGAATATGGAGCAAGATCAGTCAAAGACATAGCGCTTAATGTGGGGTACGAAGATGTAGGTTATTTTAGCCGTGTATTCAAAAAGTTTACGGGAGTATCTCCTGCCAGATTCCGTGAATGCTTAAAATAATCCAACAGAGGTGCATAGAATTGTCCATGTCCTTCTCTTTTAAAATTGTTTATAATGTACTTACCAGTTAAGGAATAAACAATTGAGAAAGAGAGGGATTTTTTTGAAAAAGAAATTAATATCAATGCTATTGGCGGTTTCTATGGTGGTCGGCGCTGCATTTACGGGAGGGTGCTCCACAACAAATCAAGGTGATAAAAATGCTGCAAGTAAGAAATTAGATGACAGTGAAGGGGTAAAGGAAACAGCAGTTAAAAGCGGTGATGAAGTTCATCTGAAGATGTTTATTGGAATTCCAAGATTTAAAGATCAGTTTGAAGGATACTTTGATAAGTTTTGTGAAAAGTATGAAAAAGAAAATGGCGTAAAAGTCACTTATGAATTGGAAATGCCTGGTCAAAATGCCGCTACTGTTTTAAAGACGAGGCTGGCATCAAAGGATTCCGTAGATATTATGGCAGTTCATGCGATTACAGAATTGCCAGCCTATGTTCAGGCAGGCTATATTGAACCAATGGATGGACAGCCCTTTGTAGATAAAATGGTTGATTCTGCAAAAGATGCGGTGACGATAGATGGACATCCACAGGGAGTATTACTGGAAAGTCTGATGTGGGGATATCTTTATAACAAGGATATGTTTGCTGAAATTGGAATTAAAACAGCTGACCAGATGCCAATGACGATGGCAGAGATGGAAGAGGTATGTAAGAAATTGGAGGATAAAGGAAATAAGCCTTTTGTCCAGGCTTATAAGGAGATTGCATTTTTATTCTGGCCGTCATTTCTGGGGATTCAGGGTATTACCAGAACGGATAATAAAGACTGGTATGAAAGAATGAATAAAGGAGAAGGTTCATTTTCAGAGGTTACAGATTTTTTCAATGTTCTGGATATGATAGAAAAATATGGAACCGACAAAGCGTTAGATAAGAGTAGTGGTGATGCCTGCGCAGACTTTGCACTGGGTAAAGGGGCGATGCTGGTAACCGGTCCATGGTATGCGGATTCGATCATGGAGGTAAACAAAGATATAAACATGGGTGTAGCTGCATTACCGGTTAATGATAATCCGGATGCGACGATGATTAATGTAAGTGCATCAACCACACTGTGCGTCAATTCAGGAAGTCAGAATAAAGAAGTGGCAACCGCATTACTGAATTACATGCTGGATGATCAGGAATCAGGGGAATTTTATGAAAGCTGCATGTTTAATCCTGTGACTGATGCACAACAGAAATCAATGAATGTATTTCCCTGGGTGCAGGATGCACTTGATTGGGTAGATATGGGACATTTCTATCCGGATGATCAGAATTGGCCTAATTCCTGTAGTGAGGACATACAGAAGGTACTCCAGGCTTATTATTCAGGAGCAGAAACGAAGGAAAGTTTTGTAGAAAAAGCGGATAAATTGTGGAAAGACTCTCTGTCAGCTAATTAGTGGCATTTTTATGTTAACAGGCACATGCAGCTAGTGATAGATCATTCAGGGGTTTCATGACAATAAAATGTCCAGAAGAGAGGTATTTCATGAGAGGAAAACATTTGAACCGCAATTTGATGATATTTGTTTTACCGGCGTTAGTTTTCTATTGTATTTTTATGGTAGGTCCTATTTTAGGAGGTTTGTATTACAGTTTTACCGACTGGAATGGTTTGGGGGATAATCCAAATTTCATTGGACTGGAAAACTATATAAAGATATTTAAGGATCAATACTTTTTGGAAAGTATAGGATTTACTTTTAAATATACGGTTGCGGTAGTTTTGATATTGAATGTATTAGCAATTGCATTAGCAATGCTAGTGGAAAACAGAAAAAGAAGCAAAGGTTTTTTTCGTACCGTAATGTTTATGCCGAATATGATAAGTTTAATAATCAGTTCATTTGTGTGGGCATTTATCTTTTCAAAAGTCATACCAGAATTTGCAGAGAAATATGAAATTGGATTTCTTAATATTTCCTGGCTGGGAGATCCGAACAACTCTTTTTGGGCTATTATGATCGTATCTGCATGGGCCTGGGTAGGTTATATTATGCTGATTTATACAGCAGGTATCCAAAGTGTTCCAAATGAGTTGAAGGAAGCTGCCAGAATAGATGGAGCCAGTGGGTGGCAGGTGTTTAAGAGTGTTATACTGCCGCTCATTATTCCATCCATGACAATTTGCATATTCATTACACTTAATTGGGGATTTAAGGCTTTTGACATATCCTACGCACTGACTAATGGAGGACCTGGCAGAGCAACGGAAACAATGGCTTTGAACATCTATAATGAAGCATTTTCTGATAAGCTGAGATATGCTTATGCAAATGCAAAAGCAATTATTCTTGTACTTGTTATGCTTGTTATTGCAGGAACACAGGTTATTATGATGAAGCGTAAGGAGGTGGAGGCATAGTGAAGAAAAGCAATAAGCGTATGAACATCTTCAGCCTGATCTTAATGATAATAGCCTCAGTTTATACTATATTTCCGATTTATGTTGCATTTTTGAATTCGTTTAAAACCCAAGGCGAAATGTATCAATCAGTTCTTGCCTGGCCACAACAATTTACTTTAGATAATTATATAGATGCATTTATCAGAATTGAATTTGTGAAAAGTTTTTTGAACACCTTGGTTGTAACAGGTGCAGGTGTATTTGGAATTGTTGCGGTATCGTCGTTGGCGGGTTATAAACTGTCGAGGACAAAGACCAAATTATCTAATGCATTATACTTATTTTTTATATTTTCTATGTTAGTGCCTTTTTCAGCAGTAATGATTTCAATTACCAGGGAAATTACCGCAATGGGACTATCTGGTACAAAAACTGGATTAATTCTGACGTACATAGGGTTTGGATGCAGTCAGGCAATTTTCTTATACCATGGTTTTGTAAAAGGAGTGCCAAGGGATTTGGATGAAGCTGCTATGATTGATGGATGCGGGCAGTTCAGAACATTTACACAGGTCATATTTCCCTGTCTGAAACCAATAACTGCGACTATCACTATCTTAAATGTGTTGTGGCTTTGGAATGATTTCCTGCTGCCGTTGGTTTTAATTTCAAAACAAAAAAATTACACACTTGTTTTATCTACTAATATGTTTTTTGGAAAATATAATAATGAATGGTCCAATATAATGGCAGGACTTATATTAACCGTAATTCCGGTAATTATTTTTTACGCCATATTCCAGAAACACATTATGGAAGGTATTGTTTCAGGGGCCATTAAAGGATGATAAAACGAAAGGAGTTAGAAAATGGATTATTCACCACTGACAAGAGAAGAAATGATAAATGTAATTGAGGGCAAGGATAATGCACGAAGGATACCAATGATTTATCAGTTCTGGACATACGATGGAATCTGGGGTGACGATAATAATAGGGTGAAACAGTTAAAGAAACGGTATCCTTATGATATTTCATATATTAAGTATCGTTATCCTGAGGTACTGGAGGCACCGGAAGATGACCCTTGTTATCGGTGGGTCAACAATGTGGATGAGAAAGATTTTGAAGGAGTGGCACAGGATGCAAGGGTAGTAATCAGCGACTATGAAACTCAGCTGGATGAAATGCTTGCAAATTTTCCATCTCCATTTTATAAAGGATTATTTCCTGAAAATCCACCCGAGGATGGAAGATACCGATTAGGTCATTGGTGGCATTTTATGTTTGAAAGGCTATGGTCGATCAGAGGAATGACAGAACTGCTGATGGACTTAATATGTGATCAGGAATCTGTTCACAGGATTTTAGAAAAGCTGACTGACTTCTATTGTGTATGGGTAGAAAGAGGAAGGAATGAATGTAATCTGGATGGTATATTTGTTAGTGATGACTTGGGTACGCAGACAGGATCATTTTTTTCAACAGATATTTTACGGGAAATATTTCAACCATATTATAAGAAAGTGATAGATAAAGTACATAGCCTGGGGATGCATTTCTGGCTTCATACTTGTGGGAATATTGAGAATTTTTTACCTGATCTCATTGAGATGGGAGTAGATGTTATTCATCCGATTCAGAAATATACAATGGATGAAAAAAGAATAGCACAGAAATATGGCGATAAAATCTGTGTATTGGCTGGATTTGATGTACAGAGACTGATACCTTATGGTACTCCTGAGGAGTGCAGACAAGAAGTCCGGTTTTTAATAGACACGTTCTGGAAACAAGAAGGGAAATTGATGTTAACTTTTGGAAATGGATTAACGGTAGATACTCCCATTGAGAGTATAGAAGCGGTTATGGATGAAGCTCTTCAATATGGAACTATGAAATGCAGCACTGCATTAGAAAGCAGGAGGCCAAATGGAGAGAATACATATTAATACGAGAGATGAAGGAGACATAGTAGTACCTCTTTGGAAAAAATTAATTTGTGCCGGGAGAGCCGCTGAAGGTCTCAGGGCAGACTGGCAGGCACAATTTAGAAATATGTTAAAGGATATGCAATTTGAATACATTAGATTTCATGGATTATTTGAAGATGAAATGGGAATATGCCGGCGTGATAGCATGGGAAAATTACAATTCAGCTGGCAGTACCTGGATCAGTTATTTGATTTTTTACTATCCTGTCAGGTCAGGCCGGTAGTTGAATTTGGATTTATGCCCCCTTGTATGGCAAGTGGTGATAAAACTATGTTTTGGTGGAAAGGAAATGTGACGCCGCCGGTTAGTTATGAAGAGTGGAATGAATTAATAAGCAATACTGTAAAACACTTTAAAGACCGATATGGGATAGACGAAATAAGAAAATGGTATTTTGAAGTGTGGAATGAACCTAATTATCATGCATTTTGGGCTGGGACACAAGAGGATTATTGGAAATTGTACAGAGTAACAGCGTTGGCTGTGAAAAGTATTGACAAGGAGTTAAAGATAGGAGGACCCGGGACAACACAGTTTATTGACGGGAAGCCGCCATGGGTTGAGGAATTAATCCAATTTTGCCATCAGAACAATCTGCCTCTTGATTTTATATCGTTTCATCCTTATCCGAATGGCAATATCAATGACCAGATTATGCAGTACAGAGAAGAAAATGCAACATATAATGACCTTAAGGTTACCAGGGAGTTATTATCACAAAGTGATTATGCAGATACAGAGTTAATTTTGACAGAATGGAATTCTTCTTATAGCCCACGGGATGCGGTACATGATACAGCATTTATGGCACCTTTTATTATACAAAATTATTTAATGTGCAGGGGATTAGTAACGGCACTGGGATTTTGGACTTTTACCGATGTATTTGAAGAAGAGCAAATTGATAATCGGATGTTTCATGGTGGATTTGGCATGCTAAATTTACAAGGCATAAAAAAACCGGCATATCATGGATTCTGGTTTTTGAATAGGCTTGGAGATCGATGTATTGGGGCGGGAAATGGATATTTTGTCACAAAAAAAGGGGATGACTGTATACAAATCTTAATGTGGAATTATATACATTACAGCAAAGAGTTTGCTTTGGGTGACAGGACACTGATTTCAGATATGGAGCGTTACGAGAAGGTATTTGCAGATGAGGAAGATAAAGCATACCATGTTCGGGTGGAAGGACTTGGAGATATTTGTCGGATAAATTCTTATCATTTTGACCGGGATAATGGTTCAGCTTATGATGCCTGGATGAAAATGAATTGCTATGAGAATCTTACCGAGGATGAATTAGCTATATTAAAACAGAAGTCCTTTCCGGAAGCCAGGTTTTCAAAGCATAATCAGGAGATCTATGAAGAAACAATTCATATTTCGCCTCATGGGGTATGTTTAATAGAATTGTACAGTTGTTAATGAAATATGAGGAAAGTCCTAAATAACAAACTTAAAGTTATTTGGGGCTTTCCGTTTAAATTTAAAAAATAAAATTATATTTTTACATTTTGCTTCACAGGACAGATGAATTAAGGAAAAAAATAAAAAAAGAAGTTGCGCGCGCAAAAAGATAGTGCTATAATGACTTAAAAAGAAAGCAGGGTATTGTCATGGGTCAAGAGTTTAAGTGGCTGTCTATTTTAGGGAGATTGGGTAATGTATATGCTGATCAGAATTTTAAGGAATTAAATATCAACAGCAGCCACCATGTCTTTATTATCCATATCTGCAAAAATCCCGGAATTACGCAGGATAAGCTGAAAACGCTGATCTATGTCCATCCAAGTAATATTACAAGGGCTTTGGATTATTTAGAAAAAGAAGAGTATCTTACCAGAGAAACTTTTATAAGCGATAAGCGTACCTGCAAACTATATCCCACTGAGAAAGCCTACAGGGCATTTGATACGATAAACAATGTAATGACGGACTGGGAAAAGATAATCACGGCGGATATGACAGATGAGCAGACAGAAATATTTCTTGCCTTATTAAAACAGGCGGGAAGCAAGGCAACTGAATATTTTTTTGGAAGGTAATCTTTAACCAATGAATAGCGGGTACAAGTAAATATAGCAGCTAGAATGCGAAACGAGTAGTGTTAATCACATAAATCCGGTTGATTAACCTGCCCGTTATTTTGTTGGTAAAGAGGAAGGAAAATAAAAAAGGAGATAGAAAAGCAATGATAAGAGAACTTATGAAATGTATCAGAGAATTTAAAAAAGCCTCCATTCAGGCACCAATATTGGTTTCTTTGGAAGTTGTTATGGAATGTATTATTCCATTTTTGATAGCACAGTTAGTCAATCAGATCAAGGCTGGCTGTGATCTGATTGTGCTGCTTCAATACGGGTTGCTGCTGGTAGTTATGGCAGGATTGTCCCTGACTTTTGGAGCACTGGCGGGAACTGCCTGCGCTACGGCATCCTGCGGTTTTGCAAGGAACATCAGAAAGGATATGTATTATAAAATACAGAGTTATTCCTTTGAAAATATTGATAAATTTTCAACTTCTTCCCTGGTAACCCGGCTTACCACGGATGTTACAAATGTGCAGAATGCCTATATGATGATCGTGAGAACGGCGATCCGGTGTCCGCTTATGCTGCTGTTTGCATTTGCCATGGCTTTCATTATGGGTGGGAAAATGGCGTTTATTTTTCTGATTGTAATCCCGATTCTGGGCTTTGGGCTCTTTCTGGTAATTCGAAAAGTAATGCCGTTATTCAAGAAAGTTTTTAAAAAGTATGATGCACTGAACAACTCGGTACAGGAAAATATCAAGGGTATGCGGGTTGTAAAATCATATGTGCGAGAAGACTATGAAAAAGAAAAATTCGGAACTGCAGCAGGAGATGTCTGCAATGATTTTACAAGGGCTGAACGGATTTTAGCAATTAACAATCCATTGATGCAGTTTTGTATTTATTCCGTCATGATATTTGTAATGTCATTTGGTTCTTACACAATTATTACTTCCAGAGGACTGGATCTGGACGTAGGCCAGTTATCATCTCTGTTAGCGTACAGCTTTCAGATATTGAGCAGCCTTATGATGCTTTCTATGGTATTTGTCATGATCACCATGGCAAGTGAATCTTCCAAGCGTATTGTGGAAGTGTTAAGTGAAGACAGTACCCTTGCGAATTCGGCGGATCCAGTTTTTGCAGTGGCAGACGGCTCCATTGATTTTGAACAGGTTAATTTCAAATATTCAATGAAAGCGGAGAAGATGGCGCTTGCCGATATCAATCTTCACATAAAGTCAGGAGAAACAATCGGTATTATCGGCGGAACCGGCTCTTCGAAATCTTCGCTGATCCAGTTGATTTCCAGGCTCTACGATGCTACAGAAGGTGTTGTAAAAGTAGGCGGAACTGATGTCAGGGATTATGATTTAGAGACCCTTAGAAATCAGGTTGCAGTTGTACTGCAGAAAAATATCCTGTTTTCCGGTACGATTAAAGATAATCTGAGATGGGGAAATAAAGAAGCTACAGAGGAAGAAATGATAGAGGCTTGTAAACTGGCGCAGGCGGATGAATTTATAATGCAGTTCCCAAAACAATATGATACATATATTGAGCAGGGAGGATCAAATGTCTCGGGCGGCCAGAAACAGAGACTTTGTATCGCCAGAGCTCTTTTAAAGAAGCCGAAAATCATTATTTTAGATGATTCCACAAGTGCTGTTGATACGAAAACGGATGCGCTGATCAGAAAGGCATTTCGGGAGTTTATACCCGACACAACGAAACTTATCATTGCACAGAGAACTTCTTCCGTACAGGATGCAGACCGCATTGTGGTTATGGATGGGGGTACCATCAATGCGGTGGGAACTCATGAAGAACTGTTGAGAGACAACACAATTTATCAGGAAGTATACAATTCACAAAATAAGGCAGGTGGTTCTGATGAAGAATAAAAAAGGAGTATTAGGGAGGGTTATTAAGACGCTGTTTGGTTTTTACCCTGTGATGATGCCGGTGGTGCTGATCTGTATCATTTTCAACGCGGTTGTCAGTTCTATTCCCGCTGTATTCATGCAGAATGTAATTGCGACCATAGAGCAGAGCTGGCAAAGCGGCAATTGGGATAAAGTATCAGCAAAAATCATGGGACTGGTACTGCTGCTGGTGACGTTTTATGTACTGTCGCTTTTAGCATCCGTAATTTACAACCAGATGATGGCTGTAATTACCCAGGGTACGTTGAAAAAGCTGCGCCAGAAAATGTTTAATGGCATGCAGGATCTGCCTGTCAGCTATTTTGATACTCATAACCATGGGGATATCATGAGCTATTACACTAATGATATCGATACGCTGCGCCAGATGATTTCCCAGAGTTTTCCCCAGCTTCTGGTGTCCGGTGTTACGGTGCTGACGATATTTTTTATCATGCTTTACTATAGCGTTTGGCTGACAATTGTAGTTGTGATCGGTGTGGTATTTATGGTAGTTGTCACCAAAAAGATTGGGGGGAATTCAGCCAAATATTTTATCCGCCAGCAGAGATCACTGGGTGAGGCGGAAGGATTTGTTGAGGAAATGATGAACGGGCAGAAGGTTATCAAGGTATTCTGCCATGAAGAAGAGAGCAAATCTGATTTCGACCGCTACAACGATGCTTTATTTCATGATGCACAGCAGGCAAATAAATTTGCCAATACCCTTATGCCCATATTAAATAACATTGGAAATGTCCTCTATGTTATCGTGGCATTGGTCGGGGGAATCCTGCTACTCTATAATGTGCCCAATATCAGCATTTCCGGTATGGCAATCGGTATCAGTATCGTAGTTCCGTTCTTAAATATGACCAGACAGTTCTCCGGAAATGTAAGCCAGGTGTCCAATCAGCTGAATGCGGTTATTATGGGACTGGCAGGTGCAGGCAGGGTATTTTCTCTGATCGATGAGGTTCCGGAAGTAGACGAAGGATATGTAACATTAGTCAATACAAAGGAAGTAAACGACGAGATGGTGGAATGCAAGGAACGCACCGGCATGTGGGCATGGAAACATCCCCATGAAAATGGTACCACAACCTACACCAAATTAACTGGAGATGTAAGGATGTACGATGTTGATTTTGGTTATGTAGAAGATAAAATTGTGCTTCACAATATTACCCTTTATGCTGAACCCGGGCAGAAAGTAGCTTTTGTTGGGGCAACCGGAGCCGGGAAAACCACCATTACAAACCTGATTAACCGTTTTTATGATATCGCAGACGGTAAGATTCGCTACGATGGCATAAATATTAATAAAATTAAAAAAGCGGATCTGCGCCGTTCCCTGGGCATAGTGCTCCAGGATACAAATCTATTCACAGGTACCGTTATGGATAATATCAGATATGGAAAACTGGATGCTACAGAGAAGGAATGCATGGAAGCTGCAAAGCTTTCCGGTGCCCATGACTTTATCACCAGGCTTCCGGATGGATATCACACGCAGCTGTCCGGAAATGGCGGAAACTTATCCCAGGGACAGAGGCAGCTTCTGGCAATTGCCCGTGCCGCAGTAGCCGATCCGCCGGTAATGATTTTAGATGAAGCCACAAGCTCAATTGATACGCGTACAGAAGCCATTGTACAAAGAGGCATGGACGCCCTGATGAAGGGTAGAACTGTATTTGTAATAGCACATCGGTTGTCCACTGTTAGAAATTCAGATGTTATTATGGTTCTGGATCAAGGAAATATTATTGAACGTGGCAGCCATGATAAGCTGATAGAAGATAAGGGCAAATATTATCAGCTGTATACGGGGGCATTTGAACTGGAATAACTGGAGATAATGGATATTGATATCGACATCTTAAAATTGTAAAATAGGGAAGTATAACCCGGAAAGAGAATGGGGTGTAGTCTGACAGGTATTTGAGAGGGAAATAGCAGATCTGCTGTAAACCTTTCAAATGGTTGTTATGGTACACCTCCATTCTTTTTTATATACTGCTTCGCAATCCCCCTCAATATACCAACTTCATATTGAAATCCGGTGACGATGAACTGAACAGAGGGGTAATTACGTACAGTTCACTCAAAGCGCTAACCCCTTTCTAATACAGCTTTTTCCCTATGAGTGCTAAAAGGAATCTTAATGTGTAAATACAAGTGTCTTTGGATAAATATACAATACCCAAGTGTAGTTATCAAAGGGCATTTTTTCATAAAAGCAAAAATTCCCAACTTGACAATCGAACAAATATTCGATATAATGAATGTATAAAAAGAACATGTGTTCGATGATGAACAGAGGTAAAAATTATGAACTATAATAAAAATATAATCACATTCCAAAGCGAAAATGCCAGAATATTATATCAGGAAGTAAAAACTAAATATCCGTCCCTAGATCTCAAGGGGCAACCACTAACAGAAGACCAAGCACTGGCTATGTATTATCACGCTAAAGGGCTTCACATTCCGGTTATTAATAATAAGCAATACATTCCAATCTATAACATAATTGCATGTTAATTCGTCATTACATAAATACGTAAGAAATGGAGATGATAATAATGCTACGAACCATAAATAATATTCCTTATGAGAATGAGAATGCTAAACTTCTCTTCGAATCAATCCGTATGTTCTTCCCCAATATAGAATTAAACTGGGATGGGGAAGAGCTAACGGAGAGAGAGGCACTAAAGATGTATCATAATGCTTGCCGTAGGCTTAAAGTTAAAACAGCTCCATATAATAATTTGCATATAATGGCTTAGAGCGTGTTTTACGCGCTCTAGCTAGTGGAGGATAGAAAATAATGAGTGCACAAACTCAAGTAATTAATAATAACATACAGGAAATTGCATGTGGCTGCTGGTATACTTCTACCGGAAGAACAATTCCGATGATGTTTAAATACCAGGATGAAGAGGGGAATATCTATACTATACGAGATTTTAGAATTATCGAAGCCAAAGAACGTAATTTTGTTGGTATCCATCAAGAAGATTTTCATTGCGAATTGATTCAGGATGGAATTACGTACAATTTCAGATTACTTAATCACATGACAAAATGTCGCTGGACTGTGATTTGGGGAGATTAAGAAGAGTCATTTGGGGGCTCTTCTTTATTCTGCTAAGATTACCGTTTCTATTACAGTTGGTGCTATCAAAAGTAGTAATAAGCATTCTGATTTCTGTGTGCGACTTCAGAATGAATGGCATTCTAAAAGGTATCGCCGTTGCCCTACGTTTATGCCATAAAAAATATTTAAACGTTATATTATGTACAATAGTACTACATTATTTAGATGACTAAGAATAAAAATAAAAAATAGGAGAGCAGAAATTAATCTGTTCTCCTTCATTCAATCCTCTTATTTAAAGATTATGCAACATAAACGTTAATAGCTTGTGCGCCACGGTTTCCAGTTGTAATATCAAATGTAACTGCCTGTCCGTCTTCTAAAGATTTGAAACCATCCGTTGCAATTCCGGAGAAATGTACAAATATATCTTCTCCTCCTTCGTCGTTAGTGATAAAACCGAATCCTTTTTGTGAGTTAAACCATTTTACTGTACCTTTATTCATGAAAGATACCTCCTAAATTTTTATTATACTCTATAATAAAATAAAAAAATCACACATTTTTGTAAATCATTAGATTAAGAAATAATGACTTACAAAAATATGTGAAATCCAGATCTCATTTAAAATACTATTTTATAATAACATGGAATAATGCTTATGTCAAGATAAACTTTAAAATTTATCGTACACAGTTTGAATGGATATCTTCGTCATTACACCAGTATTTACCGTCAATCTGTTCCTACTAAGCTGCCGTCTTCTATTACCTCAGCTGTCGATCCTATGGCACAGGTATGCTTACCATTCGATCCAGCAGAGGTTGGAAGATCATTTATTTCGATATAAGGATAAACATGTTACTGCAAAAACCATAGGAACAACTGCATAGCCAGCACTGACTTGTCCTTTATTATAAAGAACATAAACACTACCGATTAAAGTAAGTATTGTGAATATTATACTTAATGCCAGAGCTAATTTTTTCATGCATTGTCCTCCAATGAATAATAATTTATCCGAATTATATCATATTTATTTTAATATTACATTATTCTTTATGCGTGTGTCAAGAATCATAACATGTGCCTTTTATTTGTAGAGCATCCGATAAATGGTATTTAACATTTCTTCCATACGAATCTTGGTCCTTCCTCTCCCATTACTCCATTTGCTATAAACCCTGCTTTTTGAAGGACTCTTTGTGAAGCTATGTTATCGGAGGCTGTTTCTGATTCAATGCACGACACGCCCACTTGAGTAATCGCCCATTTAGCCATGGCAGCAACAGCCTCCGTCATTAAACCCCTACCTTCATAATCTTGTTTGATTCCGTATCCAATTTCAACGCTTCCGTCATCATTTAAGCCCTTAAAGCACAGGTCTCCAACTATTTGTTTGCTGCCATCATTCAGCTGCATTAACCATATTGCATACCATATTCGTTGCTCAGGTATTTTTGTGCAACATGCAAGCATTTCAGTGTATGCTTTTTTCATTTCCGCATCAACTTCTTCTTCGATTTTCTTTTGCATTTCTTGGTCAGAAATTGGAAATATAGACATTCTTTCTGTTGCTATCATCATCATTATATGACATCCTCTCAAAATTTAACGTTCTAACCGCCTGGTATTATAAGTCTGCCACAATATAGGCACGCTCCGCCGAAAGCAAGAGCAAATAATATCTTTCGCCTTTTTCACCAAATGCGAACTAATTCTAATTTCCTAATTCTAATATTTCAGCGTGTATTTGTCAAATTATGATTTTATGAGAAGTTGACAAGCAAAATAAAGAGGAATATACTTCAATTATAGCTTTCTAACATGCATTGTTAATCAAAGTGTGGAGGTGATACCAATGCAGAGTCTTAATTTTCTCAAATGAAAAAATAAAAGAATATGTCAGATATTTATATACATTCTCAAAGGGAGGAATTCATTAATAATGAGAAATGTAACTTTATAATATAATTCGATAATGGTCATCTATATATAATCGATGTTTTAGAGGCTGTGTAGGTGACGATTGATTATAAAATAGACTCCGTTTCTATGACTTGGTAAAAATAATGAAAAATAAAAAAATATTTGAGTATTTAATACTAGGTTGTATTATTATACTTGTACTTTTGAATTTTGTTGATTCTAATTTTAAGTCACAATATAAAATAGGTTTTATTTTGCTTTATGCTATAATTATTCTAACTATCTATTTATTTAGAAAAAAGTTATGACTGTATAATTTATAGTGTTTACATTATAACAATAATTGAGGTTGGATTTAAAAACCAGCCTCAATTATTAATTGTAAGGTGTCAATATAAATTTCTGAAGTTTCACCCATTCACCCGCCTATATATAAGTTTCTCTTGATTAAGTTAAAACTAATAATTTCTTATGGTAATGCTATTACTAATGTTATATAATAAAAGAAAAAAAGGGAAAATAAATTATGAAGAAAGTTATCGCATATTCATTACAGGCAATCTATTATATTTTATTGCTGGTTTGCTTTCTCTTTGGTGCTCCTTTGCTAAAAATTATAGCAGTGCTATTAATAGCAGCGGAACTGATTTTAAAATTTATTCAGAAATTTGTAGAATGTATCTGGAAGCTTGTTAATAAAAGAAACTTTTGACAAGGTGAAATATATGCTCCACAAGTGATATTTTAAGATGGCAGGAAAGCAATTTTAAAACACGCTCTAAGCATACGGTGAAGGGAGTATTCATGACAGGAAAAGAAAAAAGAAATATAGTGCTGAGGGAAACGATTAATCCTGCAATAAAAGAGGCAGGCTATTCTAAAATTGGTCAAACATATTATAAGCAGTGCAGGGAGTGCTGTATGGTTCTGCGGATGCAAAACTCCAGATTTAACTCTGAAGCAACCGGATATGACTTCTGGTTTCATATCGGTATTCTGTCAAATGAAGATGCGCAGGACCGCCAGAATCTAAAAGACTGGTGGGGAGGAATAGGATCGGTAAAAGAGGATATTCTATTGCCTGACTGTGGCATGCTGCATCCTTATCGGAATGGAAGAATGGGGTACTGTATAGATCCTTATAAAAATTACCAGCCTCAGGATATGGATTTAGATGATATAAAGTCAGCATTGCATAGAGATTTTTCGGAATATATCTTACCTCAGCTGGATAACATCCAGTCACTAAAAGAGTGGGAAGAGCAGAAGGAAAAGTGGATGGGGCAAAATGAAACAAAGAGAGTGCATTTGCTGACGTATTATTTTTCTGCGCAAATGCTTTCCTGTGCAGAATCCAACAGACCATTTTTAAAACAACAGCAGGAGCAGCTTGGTCTTACGGCAGAAGATATAGTAGGCAATATTGATTTACTGCATCAAATCCAGGCATTATCGCAATGGCCGGAAATGAATGCAGAACCATATGTGCGGGCAACACTCTACTAGTTGCTGTAGTACTAGCTGTGTTCCCGAAATTCCTGTGGTGTGACCCCTGTCATTTTCTTAAATATCCGTGAAAAATGCGCCGGAGATTCGTATCCTACCTGGCAGGCAATTTCACTTATTTTCAAATTGCTGTTAGCAAGTAAAATGCGTGCTTTCTCTATCCGCCGGTCAGAGATATATTTCGATATATTCTGGCCGGTGATTTGTTTGTAAGCCCGGGATAGATATACCGGATTCAGATATACCTGCTCTGCAAGCGCTGCAAGGGAGATTGATTCGCTTAAGTGCTGGTCTATATAATTGTGAATCGTATCTAGCGTTTGCTTATAGCGCAGGCTGTTTTCCGCGTCATCCGTAAAGAAGATCCAATCTGCAATTTCCAGAAATTTTTCATACAGGTTAATATCCCAATGCTCACAGGACAGTGAAAAGATGGAGATATTTTGAAAGTGCTCAATAAAATCTTCGTATTTATTGGATTGTATAATCTGATTTAATAATATGGAACTTAGGTTATGGTATAGGAGGATCTGCGTTTCCGTGTCGGAAAAATTCATCATTTTGTTCAGCAGTTTCTGAAAGAGATCCAGAAACTCTTTTTTATTCTGGCATTCCAGCAGCTGGGAGAGTCTGCCGATGGACAGCAGCAGCTCATTGGTGTGGAAGTCATTTTCGGTTGGTGTAAGGTAGAAAATCGTATTGCCCAGTACCATTTCTTCTGCCGGGTTCAATTTATGCATCAGGATAAAATGCAGGTTTTGATAGTAGCGGGGCAATTCTTCAAAAGGTATGGCGGCAGGTTCCAGCAGGAAGGACACGGACAGATTCAACGCATAACGGCAATAGTTCTGTACTGTTTCCAAAATACCATTGATATAATTTACGGTAATTTCTGTGGATATTTTGGTATTTCGGGCTTGTATGATCCAAAGCATGTATCTGGTATTTTCCAGGACGAAGGGGATGCTTTGTAATCTTGCAGCAGTTGTCTGTTTGAAAATGCTGTCAATAGCGGTGTTTATGGTACCGGATGTCTCCAGGAAACCATTATCCGGTGTATCCAGACGGGCAGCTGTAAGATGGACCGGGGCATCAGGACTCAGTGGAATCTGCAGCTCTGTAAATTTTGCGGCAAGTATATCTGCAGCGGGAATCTCTCCTGATAATAGCTGGCGGATAAAGTTTTGCTGCAAGATCGGGGCTGCTTTTCTCAATGCTGCATTTACGTCTTCTTTCCATTTTATTTCTTTGATGGATGCCTCTATTTTTGAAATACAGCTTTTTACCGCATCAATCAGAACCTGATCCCCGTCACTTTTTAGTATGTAGAAATCAGCGCCATAGCGGAGTGCAGTCTGAGCATAGTCAAATTCGTTATAACCGGACAATATGATGGTGCGGCAGTCCGGCCAGCGCAGTTTTATTTCTTTTAGCATGTCAAGTCCGGAGAGACCCGGCATATTGATATCTGTAATGACAATATCCATACGGTATTGATCCAGGATTGCCAGCGCTGACTTTGCGGAATAACAACGGTATACATCCAGTGAAATTTCCTGCAGATTTAAAAAGGTCCGATAGAGGCCGTCAGCTATAAATGCCTCGTCATCTACGATCATAAGTTTATACATTTGTATTTCCTCCTGAATAATGCATTAAAATACGTTTTAAAGCGTGTTTGAAAATTGCTATCTGACAGCTGGGCGTTCCTGTTTTGGGACATGTGTTCAATTACGCTACTGTACAGGAATATGGACTATAATCTGAATGCCCCCTAAAGCCCCATAGGATAATTGAAGCCCTGCGGCTGAACCGAATTTTAGCTGAAGCCTGCGGTGGATATTAATGATCGCTGTCGTTTCCAGGGAAGTATCTGTTGAAACAAGCTTTTGCTGTAATCCCAGGAAGACATCCTCAGGCAACGGAGGCCCGTTATCGGCAATGCAGATGCACAATTCCTGCTTATTTTCTGTAAAAGTGATTGTAAGCTGCGGTGATTCCACTTCCTTTAGCCCGTGTTCAAAGGCATTTTCTATGATAGGCTGAATGATTAACCTGGGTACGCAGCAGCTCTGGTAAGCCTCGGGCAGTGAGTCTAACCGGAGGTTCAGACGGTTATGGAAACGCATCTGCTGGATACTGCAATAGGTTTTTGCATGGTTATATTCATCCACAAGCATTACTTCCATATTTGCATTTCGTGTGATGTATTGATAATAGGTACCAAGATACTGGGAAAATGCTGTAATATTTTCGTAGTCCTCATCCTTGGCAAGCCGGTAAATATTAAAGAAACTATTGTATAAAAAATGAGGGTTGATCTGTGACTGAAGCTGTTTTAACTCGGCACGCTGCGTTAAAATTTTCTGTTCATAGACCTGGTGAATCAGTTCCTGAAGATTTTGCGTCATTTTATTAAAAGAATGGTTCAGGTAATGGAACTCATCTTCATTTTTGTTTGTTACGGAGGCGGAATAATCGCCCTGTTCCACTTTTTTAATTGCCTGGATTAAGTTGTTTACCGGACGATGAATCATGCGGTGGATAAACAGTCCAAATGCAATAATGATTATAACCGCCAGAACGACATAACAGAAAAAGAAAAACCGGTAGTTTGTTATGTTGCCGTAAATATGTGCAGTGGGAACCACAGATACCAGCCGCAGCCCCAATGTATTCAGGGCAGCAGTGGTGATTACCTGCTTTTTGCTGTCCTTTATGTAGCCGGGAAGGGAGTCAGCCGGGCTTGCATTTAGCGCATTCGGGTCTGTAGCCAGCAGATACTGGTGTGAATCATCTGTCAGGAAAATGCTGCTGTCGGGATACTGATTAAAGCCTTCCAGCATTTTCAGAATCTGGGCGTTTGACAGGGATATTTCCATAATGAACAGAGGCTGTCTGCCTTCTGGTACATTTACGGGATATTGCATGTTCATATAAATACAGCCGTTTTCATAAGTAAGCCCGGAACTGCTGATGTGATCCAGCCGGGTTTGTGCCGATTCCCAGTTTTTCCACAGAGGATCAATTCCCCGGGAAGAGGAAATTGTTTTTTCCAGGGAGGGAATATGTACCGTTATGGTATCGATAAATTTACTGCTTTCATTCAGTATACGCAGCCGTTCCTGAATCTGCAGCAGGTATTTGGAGCGTTCGTACTGGTCTAAAATGGAATATGTGTTGATAAGGTAATCCAGATCTTTTTCCATTACATATTCGGATTGCAGTTTTTGAATCCGCAGAACTTCGTCTTCCAGTGACTTTGCGTACAGGGTAAGCTGGGCATTGGAAGAATTTTCGATCTCATTTTTAATGATCCGATAGCCTCTGCCGTATATATTACTGCCCATAAGAATGACGGGAATAAACAGCAGCAGGAAAACCAGTATTATTTTCAATGAGATGGAGGGGGCAGGTTTTTTTACTTTCATAATAGGAATCCTCCTGACAGTAACATTGACTTTATTTTATCATAGGAGGTTTGGAAAAACAATTTACCGATTGCCTGATATTTACCTGTACTCTTGCTCTTTTTTTACTTATTTACAATTAGCGGAAATTAAGTATATTTAAAGCAAGGAATGTAAATATGAGGCATTTACATTTATTTGCCGGTTCAGTAAAATGTGAATATGAAAAACGTCACTCGTAAATGACAGTTATAAAATATGGAGGTAAGTTCATGAAGAAGAAAGTGTTATGTATGATATTGGGCATTACAATGACGGCGGCGCTTGCCGGCTGTTCCGGGAAAACAGATCATACGGATAGTACCGGGAAAACGGAAACCCAGGAAGAATCCCTGGCGGCTGAAAAGGCAGAACCCCTGGGAAAGTACAACGAGCCGGTCACCTTAACCGCGGTTAGATATCAGCCGGACGGAATGGAATTTGCAGAAGGAGAATCCATTGATAATAATGTGTGGTCCAGAGCCTACGCAGATGATTTGAATATAAAACTGGACTATCTCTGGACTACCCCACAGTCGCAATACGCACAAAAATTAAATGCTTCCATAGTAACGGAGGTGCCGGATCTGATGTGGGTGGATGCAGGTCAGCTGAAACGCATGGTAGAAGATGATATGCTGGCTGATCTGACGGATGTCTATGATGCCTATAAATCAGATTTCACGGATAAAGTGCTCCATGATGACGGTGGAAGTGCAATGGAATCTGCAACCTTTGATGGAAAACTCTATGGGCTGCCCCATATCCAGTCGGGTTATGGATCTGCGGAGGTGCTCTGGATCCGTACAGACTGGCTAGAAAAACTGAACCTGGAAGAACCCAAAAATATGGATGATGTGTTGAAAATCGCAAGGGCATTTGCCAATGAAGACCCGGATGGAAATGGGGAGAAAGATACTTATGGTCTGGCTGTAAATAAAGGAATTGTGGCAAAAAATAATCTTCCCTATGCAGTACTGGACGGATTCTTTAACGGTTACCATGCTTACCCCACAATCTGGATCAAAGATAAGGATGGGAAACTTGCCTATGGCGGTGTGCAGCCTGAGATGAAAGAAGCACTTTCAGAACTTCAGGCGCTATATAAAGAAGGCGTCATCGATATGGAATTCGGGGTAAAAGATGCCGCTAAAGTCAGTGAAGATGTGAACAGTGGAAAAACCGGTATGCTGTATGGCTATTTCTGGAACAGCGGAAATGGCTGGCTGCAGGATGGGGTGGTTAGTAATCCTGATGCAAAGTGGCAGGCATATCAGGTGATGTCTGTGGATGAAGAACCGGCGAAAGTAATGGCACCATTTGCTACGACTTACTATACGGTCGTAAGCAAAGAATGCAAAAACCCGGAAGCAGCTGTAAAAATGTATAACCTGGTATTGGAAAAGAACTTTGGGGAAACGGCAGAACCATCCGTTTACAATGTAGATAAGGATAATGTTGCGATATTTAACTATGCGTATACCTATGGGGAGCCGCCGATGAAAAATCTGGATGCCCAGAAAAAAGTGACGGCAGCGCTTAAAAGCAAGGATACTTCCCCATTGAATGTAGAAGAAAAAGGCTACTACGACAATTGCGAGAGTTATCTGAATGGGGACATGAACTCCTGGGGCAGTTATATGATGTATGGTCCGGACAGCGGTCTGGCAGTGATCAATGAATATGTAGCTAATGACAATGTTCTGGTAGACCAGTACTTTGGTGCACCAACGGATGGAATGGCTGAAAAAAATGCTACATTAGAAAAACTCCAATTGGAAACATTTTCAAAAATCATTACGGGAAATGCAGACATTTCGGAATTTGATAATTTTGTAAAAAACTGGGAGAACCTGGGAGGAAGCACCATTACCGAAGAAGTAAATGAATGGCTGGCAAACCGGTAAAACCCCACAGATCTCTGGGAGGAATCTAAGATGAAGAAATATAAATTTATAAAAGACCTGCCGCTGCATCTGATGATGCTTCCGGGAATGATTCTGGTACTGCTGTTCTGTTATAAACCCATGATCGGAATTGTAATGGCCTTTCAGAAATTCTCGCCCCGCAAGGGCATATTCGGGTCAAAATGGGTTGGGCTTGAGAATTTCAGTTACCTGGCTGATATCCCTGATATTGAAAAAGTAATATGGAATACTTTTTTTATCTCATTGTTAAAGCTGGTGCTGGGCGTTGTGATCCCGGTGATTGTTGCACTGATGCTAAATGAACTTCGAAGAAAATTCTTAAAGAAGAGTATTCAGACCATTATTTATTTTCCACACTTTTTGTCCTGGGTTATTTTGAGCGGAATTTTCATCGATGTATTATCACCGTCTACTGGTATTTTAAATGGTTTTTTAAACAGCATCGGTATTGATTCCGTCTTCTTTTTAGGCGATCCCAAGTGGTTTCCCTATACCATGGCAATTACGGAAACCTGGAAAGAATTTGGTTTTGGAACCATTGTATATCTTGCAGCCATTGTGGGAATTGATCCAACGCTGTATGAAGCTGCTTCCGTTGATGGGGCAGGCAGGTGGCGGCAGACGCTGGTAGTTACACTGCCGGCTGTCATGCCCATTGCAACCCTGATGCTGATATTGAATATGGGTTCCGTACTCAATCTGAGTTTTGAGCAGATATATAATTTATACAGTCCCCAGGTTTATGCTACAGGAGATATCCTGGATACCCTGGTATATCGTCTTGGCATGCATGATGCACAGTATGGGGTTGCTACTGCAGTTGGATTGTTTAAGTCACTTGTTTCTACTGCACTAGTGGTATTGTCTTATAAATTAGCCAATAAAACCAGTGATTACCGGATTTTTTAGAAAGGAGACCAGATCATGAAAAAGGAATCAATCGGTAAAAAAATATTCAACATCTGCAATATGATGATCCTGATACTGCTGGCACTGTTGTGTCTGCTGCCGCTGCTAAATATTCTGGCAATCTCCTTTAGCTCCAGTTCAGCCGCAGGAAGCGGCATGGTCAGCTTCCTCCCGGTGGACTTCAGCCTGAAATCTTATGAATTTGTCCTGAAAAAGTCGGAATTCTGGGAGGCATTCTGGGTGGCGGTGAAAAGAGTTGTGGTGGCAGTTCCCTTCAGCCTGCTATTGACGATACTGATGGCATATCCCCTGTCCAAGTCAGACAATAAGTTCCGGGGACGAAAAGTATATACCAGTATCCTGGTGTTCACCATGCTGTTCAGCGGAGGCCTGATCCCCTGGTATATGGCGATATCGGATCTGAAGCTCATTAACAGTTTCTGGGCGCTGGTGCTGCCCAATGCAGTATCTGCTTATAATACCATTATTTTAATGAATTTCTTTCGCCAGCTTCCGGTTGAACTGGAGGAGGCGGCATCCATAGACGGGGCATCACACTGGAGGATCTTATTTCAGATCGTGGTACCGCTATCCAAGCCGGCGATTGCTACAATAGCACTATTCTGTATCGTAACAAACTGGAATTCCTGGTTTGACGGATTGCTTTTAATGAACAGTCCTTCTAAATATCCGCTGCAGAGCTATTTGCAGACCGTCATTGTGAATCAGGATATGTCACTTATGAGTGCCAGTAATATCCTGACCATGGGAGAGGTTTCCAACCGAACCCAGAAAGCAGCCCAGGCATTCGTAGCAGCTCTTCCCATACTGTGTGTCTATCCATTCCTGCAGAAGTATTTTACGGAAGGACTTGTGGTAGGGAGTGTGAAGGGGTGATTAATTACAGGAATTATGAAGTATTAGTGATAAGTTATATAGAAACAGGAAGTGTGAATGTCAATTAATGATGGAATTAAGAAGAACAAAAGATTATGAATTAGTCCAAATGATAGTTAATTTTGTAATATAGAAAATGACAAGGAGATATATAAACATGGTTAAAATCGTATTTATTGGAGCTGGAAGTATTATATTTGTTAAAAATCTGATAGGAGACTGTATGATGACGCCCTGTCTTCAAAACAGTGAATTTGCGCTTTTGGATATTGACAAAGAAAAACTGTATCTGGCTGAAAAAATGTTGCAGAATCTGAATCAGAACGTAAATCAGGGCAGGGCGAAGGTAAAAGCCTATGACACCCAGAGAGAGGCGCTGAAAGGAGCGGATTTTGTAATCAATGCCATTCAGGTGGGAGGCTATGATCCCTGTGTGATCAATGATTTTGAGATTCCCCTTAAGTACGGCTTAAAACAGACCTATGCGGATACCCTGGGTATCGGAGGAATCTTCCGGGGACTGCGCACCATTCTTGTTATGAAAGGAATCACTGATGACATGGAAGAATGCTGCCCGGATGCACTGTTATTGAACTATACGAATCCAATGGCAATTGTGACAGGAGCCATCCAGAGAAACTCTTCCATACAGGCTATCGGTTTGTGCCACAGCGTGCAGGTATGTGCACATGATCTTCTGAAAGGTCTGGGAATGGAAACCGATCAGGTGGAATATGAGATCGCCGGCATCAACCACCAGGCATGGCTGCTGGGAGTAAAGAGAAATGGCATGGATCTTTACCCGGAAATTAAAGAGCGGGCAGGCAGAAGAACAGAGAAACACGATGATATGGTACGTTATGAGATTATGAAACGCTTTGGTTATTATGTGACGGAGTCCACCCAGCACAGCGGGGAATACTTGCCTTACTTTATTAAGAAAAGTTATCCGGAATTAACAGAGCGCTTCGGACTTCATACGAATATGTATAAGGAATGGGGGAAATCACAGGTTGCCTATTGGGAGTCTGCGAAAAGGGAACTGGTTGATAACCATGAAGTCAATCATGAAAGAACAAAAGAATTTGCATCTTACATATTGGAATCCATTATTACCGGAAAACTATATAAGATTGCAGCCAATGTTCAAAATGAGGGTTATATCAGTAATCTGCCGGATCACTGCTGCGTAGAAGTACCCTGTCTGGTAGACGGAACGGGAATTCATCCATGCCATGTGGGAAGTCTTCCACCACAGTGTGCGGCACTGAATCTGACGAATATCAATGTGCAGAATCTGACCATTGAAGCAGCATTGACCGGACGCAGGGAACATGTGTATCACGCGGCTATGTTAGATCCGCATACTGCTGCGGAGTTAAGCCTGGATGATATCAGGGCGATGTGCGATGAGATGATAGAGGCAAACAGGATGTGGCTGCCGGATCTGGAGTGAAGGGGATAGCATATGCTGAGATGAATTAACTTTAACGTAGAAGATTTGATAGTGAAAAAGAGGATTTCCAATGCGGAATCCTCTTTTTTGTTATATGCAGCTTTTTTTTCGTATCACGAAAACTCCCATAGTTCCAACCCCCTATACAAAAGAATAAACACTTGCCACAAAAATCCTCACCCTCAAAATCCCAAGTATTAACAGTTATCACAAGTATACGTTCTGTACGGGTGAAGCATTTCAGTGTAGTGTAATTTCAGTAAGGAATGAAACAAAACAATTACCTGTCATGCAGTGTAAAAAGGAGGAACTATGATAAAAGAAATATGGTGTATGTCTCACAGCCATCTGGATATTGGTTATACACATCCGCAGCCTCTGATAATGGAGCTTCAGTCGGATTATCTGGAACAGGCAATGGAACTGATTGAGAAAACGAGGAATTACCCAAAAGAGGCTCAGTTCAGATGGACCATTGAGGCCAGTTGTGTTTTGAAGCGATGGCTGAAGACAGCTACACAGGAACAGATTGCAAGACTGAAAGGGCATATAAAGGAAGGAAGAATCTGTGTGACTGCGCTGCCCATGCATACCACGCCGGGAGTGGATGCAGGCGAACTGGTTTATATGCTTGGAGATCTTGAGGCGCTGGAACAGGAGCTGGAAACGAAAATTAAAGTGGCTGTCAATCATGATGTAAATGGTCAGCCATGGACCCTTGGGCAGCTGCTGATAGACAGCGGCATTGATTTTTACCTGACAGGTATCAATACCCATTTTGGGGGAATCCCATTTCCGAGGATGACTTTCTTTCAGTGGGAAATGTCCGATGGCAGAAAGCTTCCCTCTTTTATCGGAGAACATTATTCCATGTTCAGTCAGTTCATCCGTTCCTGGGAGCCTTCAACGGATACTATGCATCAAGGTCTGACTGAATATGTGAAATGGATGGAGAATCAGGGATATGAGCGAGATTTTCTTTTCCTGACGGCTACCAATCCACCGCTATACGACAATAACCCGCCGGATTGGGAGCTGCCGGATTTGATCTGCCGCTATAATGAAGAAAATCGCGGACTGAAGATACGCTTTGTGACAGCAGATATGTTAAGAGAAAAATTGCTGAATAGCGAAGATGCAATGGTGCATAAAGGCGACTGGACCGATTACTGGAACTTCGGATGTGCCAGTACTGCGAGAGAGACAAGAGTAAACAGGCTGGGAAAGGACGTTTTGCAGACGGCTCAGATGCTGGAGTGCTACACCCTTTTGAAAGACCGTCATTATGAGTATGTGAAAGAGAAGTGCAGGGAAAGTATGATCATTTATGATGAACATACCTGGGGAGCGTCCCAGTCTGTGTCGGAACCGGAAGCGCAGGAAACTTTCTGCCAGTTGAACTATAAGCTTCAAAATGCCTACAGAGCAGCAGATCTTTCGGCTTATATGCTCAGCCGGCAGATGGAACAATACTGCCATAACCCCTGTCAAAGTGATAAGCTGGAAGGTATTATTGCGGTGAATCCCACAGCTTACAGCCAGACATTTCAGGTGCAGTTTCCCAGTGAATATCAGGAAGAAAGAAGACATATTGGAGCCCACAGAAGTAAATATTTTGTATCCTACCTGGAAAAGTCAGTACCACATGAAAACTGCGGTGTGATGACATTGCCTCCCTTTACCGTTAAAACGATGCCCTTTGCATCGCTGATGACAATTCTAGAGGAAAGCAGCGCTTTGAAAGAAAATTATAGTGTGGAAAATAATGTGATTACCACTCCTTTTTATCGTGTATATCTGGATGAATGCACCGGTGGTATCCGGCAGATCGTTGATCAGAAAAGTGGCAGAGAAATTTTGAGTTCGGAAAGTGAGTACGACTTTTTTGAGGCAGTGCGGGAAACGGTGGATACCCAGCGGGATGAAGCAGTGAGGGAAACCATGTATGGTGCCCGCAATGAAGTGAATGATCATGATAAATCACACTGGAACCATCAGTGGAATCCAAAGCATACGACCCGATGCAGCTGCAGCTGGAGTATAGAATGCCAGGATTATCAGGTTTCCATTGTTACAGAGGGTTCTATGGAGGGAACCAGAGGGATAAGGCAGAAAATGATCTTTTATACATACCGTCCGGGCATTAGAATGGAAGCTGACTTCTATAAGGAACCAGTCAGCGAGCCGGAGTCACTGATGTTTGTGATCCCGCTGAAGATGTCAGAAGGCTGGCAATGCAGTTATGACACTGCTGGTGAAATGGTACGTCTGGACGAAGATCAGCTGGGTTTTTCCTGCAGGGATTACCTGACCGTGGACACGGGCGTGAGCATGTATGATGACAGTGGCTGTGTTACATTGTCCTGCCCGGATGCGCCTATGGTTCAAGTAGGAAGCTTTCAGTTTGCAAAAGAAAACAAGAGCATTGAAAGAAAAGAGAATCCTCTTCTGGCAGCATGGCCCCTGAATAATTACTGGAGTACCAATTTCTGTGCCAATCAGTCCGGAACAATGACGTTTGCCTATGAATTGAATATACATGACCAGTTCATGGTACAGAGGATGCATTTAGACGGCATCAGAGCGAAGCAGCCAGTGATCATAGGCGCAGCGGTAAATGCCGTGGAAGAAGAGCAAAGTCTGCTGGAGTTCCGGGGGGAGAGTACGGTATTATCCGTTTCAACGTCCAGGAATTATGAGGGAATTAATATCCTGCTGAAAAATAATACATCCCGGATGGATGTCTGTTATTTGAAGCCTTCTGTCTGGAAAATCATTGATGCAGAAAGAATATCACCTTCCGAAGAAAGCATGGAACATCTTGAAACAGATGGAGATCAGGTTCTCATTGTGATGCAGCCGGGAACCATGAAACTCATACATCTTAAGGTTGAAATGGGAAAATAGAAAGAATAAACACTTGCCACAAAAATCCTCACCTCGAAAAAATCAAGAATGATCAGTTATCACAAGGATACATTCTATACGGGTGAATGATATAGGTGTAGGGTGTTATCAAGTGGAAGATGTTACCAGGTAAAAGTCAGGCAGTAGTATGGCAGGCAACTGAAATCCTTATAAAAAGACAGAAAGGAAAAAAGAATGGAAAAAAAGAAAAAATGGAGCCTGAAGGAAGATTTAAAGCGCAGATGGCAATTGTACCTGATGCTTGTTCTGCCGCTGGCTTATATTATTGTTTTTTGCTATGTGCCCATGGGCGGAATCGCAATTGCCTTTAAAGATTATTCTTTTAAGAAAGGCATTATGGGAAGCGATTGGGTAGGGATGAAATATTTTATACAGTTTTTTGAAAATCCGGATTTAATGCGGCTTTTGAAAAACACACTGATACTTAGCTTTTATCAGCTCCTTGTCAGTTTTCCGGCACCTATTATTCTGGCTCTGGCGTTAAATATGATAGGAGGAAAGCGTTTTAAGAAATTTATGCAGTCCTTAACCTATGCTCCGTATTTTATATCCACGGTTGTTATGGTAGGAATTATACTGCAATGCCTCCACCTGAACATTGGAATTGTAAACAATATGATGGAGACGGTGAATATTGACAGGGTTGATTTTATGGGGAAAGCTTCTTATTTCAGACATATTTTTGTGTGGTCAGGTGTCTGGCAGACTACCGGATATTCCGCTATCATTTATATTGCAGCCCTTGGCAACACGGATCAGTCGCTGGTAGAAGCATCCCTGCTTGATGGTGCAAACCGTCTGCAGCGAATACGCAATATAGAGCTCCCGGCGCTTAAGCCGATTATTACCATTCAGCTGATTTTAGCAGTCGGAAGTATTATGGGCATTGGATTTGAAAAAGTATTTTTGATGCAGAACAGTCTGAATCTTCCAATCTCAGAGATTATATCCACTTACGTTTATAAACGGGGTCTTCGGGATATGCAGTATTCCTTTGCCACAGCGGTAGGATTATTCAACTCAGTGGTAAACTTCATATTGCTGTTTGCCGCAAACAAAATATCCAAAAAATTTGGCGAGACAAGTCTATGGTAAGGGAGATGGTATAATGCTGGTAAATATAAAACGAAAAAAAGATAATAAAATAAAATTGTATCATTCGACATCTGACAGAATGCTGATGGTCTTTGTATGGGTTTTACTGTTTGTAATTATGGTGATTATTCTGGTTCCTATCCTGTTTGTTCTGGCATCCTCTTTCAGTGATGCAAGTGCAGTATCCTCCGGTAAGGTATTTCTGCTTCCGGTTGATTTTTCACTGGCGGGTTATCAGGTCATCTTTCAATCACCCAATATCATGAAGGGATTTTTAAATTCCATTGCCTACACCGTTGTTGGTACCATCATTAGTGTAAGCCTGACATTATTGGCTGGATATCCGCTGTCCAGAACGGATTTGAAAATCCGGGGTCCGGTTATGTTTTTATTTACCGTGACCATGTTTTTTAGCGGAGGTATGATTCCTACTTATCTGGTGGTCAGTAAGCTGCACCTGATCGACACCTTCTGGGCAATGGTCATTCCATCGGCTGTGGGAGTATGGAATGTCATTTTGATTAAGACCTATATACAGAGTTCCATTCCTTTAGATATTTATGAAAGTGCTTCAATTGACGGGTGCTCGGACTGGAAGTATTTCGTAAATATGGTAATACCTCTTTCAAAACCAATTATTGCCGTAATGATTCTGCTGTATGCCGTTGGAAAATGGAATGATTTCTTCTCGGGTCTGCTTTACATAAATGATGTGGCAAAACAACCCCTGCAGATGATCCTGAGAAATATTCTGGTATTGAATGACAGCATGGGCATGTCTCTAAGTCTGGCAGAGCAGATGAACCGCCAGGAATTGAAGACGTTGATGCAGTATTCCCTGATTATTGTCTCATCCCTTCCGGTTATGATCCTGTACCCCTTTATTCAGAAATATTTTGTAAAAGGAATCATGATGGGATCCATCAAAGGGTAAGGAAAGTATTTGTTTTACAAAAAAATATATTATAATATAAAAAGAAGGAGAATGAATATGAAAAGAAAAACATTAGCAACAGGAGCAGCCGCAATAGGTCTTGCCGCAGTAATGATGCTTGGAGGCTGCGGAAAGAGTGCAGGTTCACAAACAGGTGCAAACACCACATCCAATGAAAGTAAGGCATCCGAAGATGGTACGAAAGACAGTTCCAAAAGTGCAGGGGCAGAAGGGCAGGAGACAATTACGGTCGCGGTTCAGATGAATGAAAAGGGAGAGTACTCGGATCAGAACTATGCAATCCGCTGGCTGGAAGAGCAGACCGGAGTAAATCTTGAGTTTGTTGCACTTCCCAGTGATGCGGCGGATGCGGATACAAAGCTGAATCTGATGCTTTCCAGCGGAGATTATCCCGATGTCATCTGCTATAACCTGAATAAACAGAAGATGGTTAAATTCGGAAAAGAAGGTATCTTCATTCCAATCAATGATTTATATGAAAAGTATGGAAATAACATGAAGAAAATGTTTGCGGACAGGCCGCAGTATGAGCAGAACGCTTATGCACCGGATGGAAATATGTATGGCTTCCCTACCGCAAGCGAATCCTACCATGGTCAGGCTTACCCGAAGCTGTGGTATAATTCCGAATGGCTGAAAAGTCTGAATCTGTCTGAGCCGACTACTACAGAAGAGCTGAAGGAAGTCCTGACGGCAGTGAAAAACAGTGATTACAACGGAAATGGCAAGGCAGATGAGATTCCGCTGACCGGAAGTCCGGACTGGGACTGTCAGCTGGAATGGTATCTGATGAATTCCTTTATTCCCTGTGATAAAGAGAGCCTCTCTTATGCAAAAGACGGAAAAGTCATTTTTGCCGGGGATAAACCGGAATTCAAGGAAGGACTTGCTTATATGCATGATTTGTTCCAGAACGGACTGATTGATCCAACTGCATTTTCACAGAAAAGCGATCAGATGCAGCAGGTTATCCATTCTGATGAAAAATTAGTATTTGGTTATACGGCAGATCATTTTGCCATGGGCATTGATCTGGAAAACAAACATTTAAATGAGATTACAAATGCGATGGTACCGGTAGATGGACCAACGGGTGCAAGATATCAGCCCCACAAAGATTATATTGATATGACAAAAGGATTTAACTGGTTTATTACAGATGAATGCAAGAATCCGGAACTGGCTTTTAAAGTAGGCGATTTCATCATGGGGGATGAGGCATCCATGGTTATGATGTATGGCGAAAAGGGAAAATACTGGGGTGACTTAGAGAAGCCTGTAGAGTCTATTCTGCCTGGCACAGAAGCTATTTACTGGATCAAACCGGGATACACATCTAACGAAAACGATGAGTATAATAAAAATACATTCTGGACAGGTCTGGAAAACCAGATGGCAGAATTCCGCTCTTCCATGAATCCGCTTCCGGAGGATATGTACGTTTCCACTTCCTACGAAGCCAGATTATACGAAGAAACAGAAAAAGTTGTGGGCTATTTTTATAAAGAATACCTTCCAAGGCAGATCTTTTTAGAGGAAGATGCAGATGCAGAACAGTTTGCCACACTTCAAACCTCCCTGCAGGAATATGTGAAAACATCCATGGCACAGTTTATCACAGGAGAACTCAGCCTGGATAAGGATTGGGATACCTATGTATCGACGCTGCAAAGCTATAACGTAGAAACTTATACACAGTTGTATCAGAAAGCATACGATTTATATTCTAAAGCAAGATAGTGAGGTTATGATGATATTAAATTCGGAGTGGAATGACAGAATACAGCATTGGATCAGAACCCTGAAGGCTGATTTTTACACACCAATAGACGAAATTCATTTTAAAGCACACAGAACAGCCAGGCATTATGATTATAAAGACCTGAACAGCCTTTCATTTGAAACTGTGAATCCTGGTTTTACATGGGGTGAAACATGGGAATACTGCTGGTTCCTCGGGAAGTTTACGCTTCCCGGGGAAGCGCAGGGCAAAAAGATTGTCCTGAATTTACAGCCCCGGGGAGAGTCCACAATATTTGTAAACGGACAGGAATTTGGTACATACCGGGCTGACTGGGTGGCACAACCCCACCACTTTATGGTGGATAATATTCTGACGGAAGAAGGGCTGGCTGGGAACAGCTATGAAATTTGTATGGAAACTTATGCCGGTCATTATTTTCCCAATTGTGAAACCGGTTATTGTGCTACAGGTCCGGTACTTCCCGGCAGCTTTCGGGATCCGTTACAGGAAGGAGAGAGAAGGACTCTGGGGAGATCCACCTATGGTATTTGGAGGGAAGAGGCATATCAGCTTTATCTGGATGTGAATACCCTCTTTCATTTGCTGGAAGTGCTGGATGGAGACTCTTTGAGAGCTTCTGGAATTGCGGCGGCATTAAAGCGCTTTACCTATGATGTGGATTTTGAACAGGATGAGTCCGGCAGGGTGGCATGCTATACCAGGGCAAGGCTGCATCTGCAGGAAGTCCTGTCAGCAGTAAACGGAACCACCGTACCGCATTTTTGGGCTGTGGGAAATGCACATCTGGATCTGGCGTGGCTATGGCCTGTGGAGGAAACAAAACGCAAAACAGCCAGAACCTTTGCAGCGCAGCTGCGGCTTCTGGATCAATATCCACAGTATCGGTTTATACAGAGTCAGCCGGCGGCTTATGAATTGTGCCGGCAGAATTATCCCAGACTCTTTTCGCGGATTCAGGAGAAAATTGCCCGGGGACAGTGGATTGCCGACGGCGCCATGTGGGTAGAACCGGATACGAATATGGCGGGAGGAGAAGCACTGATCCGCCAGCTTCTCTATGGAAAAAAATATTACAAAGAGGTGCTGGGGGTGGACAGCAGGGTGCTCTGGCTTCCGGATACCTTTGGATATACCGCTGCATTGCCGCAGATTCTGGCGGGATGCGATGTTCCTTATCTGGTGACTCAGAAAATCTTCTGGTGCTGTAATGACGGAGAGCGCTTTCCGTATCATTATTTCTACTGGGAAGGGCTGGATGGCAGCCGGGTTACTTCATTTTTGCCCACCAGCTATACTTACCAGACAGATCCACAGGAAGTAGGGACGGTATGGAATCAACGAGAGCAAAAAGAGGATCTGGAAGCCTTTTTGTTTCCCTTCGGATATGGTGACGGAGGTGGGGGACCTGCAAGAGATCACATAGAATATGTGTTAAGACAGGAGAATCTGGAGGGAAGTCCCAGAATGAAGATGGGGGCTCCGGAGGAATTTTTCAAAGCGATGGAAGCAAAGGGAGGCCCTGGGCATACCTACTGCGGAGAATTATATTTCAGCTCCCACAGGGGTACCTACACCTCCCAGGCACAGGTAAAAAATCATAACAGAAGATGTGAGCTTGCAATGAGAGAAATGGAAATCTGGAGCAGCCTTGCATTGAGCAGGGGGATGGTCTGGCAGTCACAGCGGTCGGAAAGCTTATGGAAGTCCCTTCTGTTTCAGCAGTTTCATGATATACTGCCTGGATCCTCGATTGAAAGAGTCTATCAGGAAACGGAGGAAGCACATAAGGCGATTTTAGAAGGTGCAGCGGAAATGATCTGGGAGGCGGCAGCCTGCCTGACTTTGCCCGGAGAAGACATTACCCTATTGAATTCCCTGTCGTTCCCAAGGAATGTGCTGGTGGAACTGCCTGACAGGTATCAATATGGTGTCGTAACTGCAGAAGGAAAGGCAGTACCGGTTCAAAAAGATGGAAACCGGGTATTGGCATGTGTGCAGCTTCCGTCATGCGGATGGATTACGCTCAAAGCCTGCAGGTGTGAAGCTGTTGCAGAAGACGCTGAGTCTGAAAATAGGTCTGAGTATAGGACAGAAAATAGATCTGAAGAAAAGCCTGTGATAAAGTCGGTTGAAACAAAACAGCCACAAGCCTGTGCGTGGCAGGATAATGCCGGCTTCCACATGGAAAACGAATATGTTTCAGTTTTGATAAATGAATGGGGACATGTGATTTCTTACATACTGAAAGGCTCAAAACGAGAGATGGCTGCCGGAGAAATGAACAGGCTCAGGCTGTTTAAGGATGTGCCGAGACATTTTGATGCCTGGGATATTGACGATAACTATCTGGAACAGGAGACAGATGGGGCATATGGACAGAAGATTACAATAGTGTCTCAGGGGCTTCAGGCGGTGGTGAAGGTCAGCGGGCTGATCAGCCAATCCTCTTATGAACAGTATATTCGTCTGGATGCCGGACAGCAGAGACTGGAATTTGAAACCACGATAGAATGGCACGAGCTTCACAGACTGCTCAAAGCGTCATTTCCCGTAGCTGTATATGCACTGAATGGGAAAAATGAAATGCAATTTGGCTATGTGGAACGTCCAACACACCGTTCCCGTACTTATGACAAAGATCGCTTTGAGGTGTGCAATCACCGGTATACGGCGCTCTGCGACAACGGTCATGGAGCAGCGGTCCTGAATGACTGCAAGTACGGAATCAGCGTGGAAGGAAATCAGATGGAACTGACCCTGCTGCGGGCGGCTTCCAGTCCCCAGATGCGTGCAGACAACGGAACCCAGCATTTTACTTATGGGTTTTATGCCTGGGAAGGAAGCTTTGTGGATTCCGATGTGATTCGACAGGGTTATGAGTTAAACGTAAAGCCTCAGGTGATCCGGGGATCGGCATCCCTTTTTGAGTTTATACATATGAATCAGAAAAATATCATAATGGAGACCTTGAAGCCCGCGGAGGATAACAGCGGAGATGTCATTCTGCGTTTGTATGAGGCAGCGGGTGCAGCAGTTTCCACAGAGGTCAAAATTAATCAAAAACTGGAAAGTGCGTGGAGTTGTAATATGCTGGAGGCAAACCGGGAAGTATTAGCGGTTACAGATGGAGTATTATGTTTGAACTTCAGAGCATTTGAAATCAAGACTATCCGGCTGCGCATGTGCCGGAAGATCTGACAACACACGAATAGGGAGAAAATGAAGAATAAAAAAGTATATACCAGAATGATTATTACCTACCTGCTTGTTTTTTTAATTCCGCTTTTGCTGAATATAGTCAGTCTGGAGAACATTTCAAATGTTACAAAAGATAATATCAGCAAAAGTGTACTGGCGAATCTGACACATGCCAGGGATACCATTGATAACAATTTCCGGGAAATAGATACCATTGTTTACAATTTGTCTGCAAATAATACCATACAGGATATGTCTGCCCATATGAAGGAAAAGGATAAATATATCCAGATTTCCAAACTTTTGTCAGCCCAGGATTATATGAGTGCCATGCGTATACAGACTTTTGTAGAAGAATATTATCTGTTCCTGCGAGAGAGCCAGATGGTGATCAGCCCTGACCACATTTTCCTGGACCAGGCTTCCTGTAAGGACTTTTTCCAGTATGACGGCATGGAGTGGGGAGAATGGGAAAAACGGATGCAGGAGAGCTATTCCAAGTATATTTTTCCGGAAGCGGTCAGTATGCAGAACAAGAATAGCCAGAATATGATTTTGTATGTACAGTCTCTGGTTACTTATTCTGGGGTGAAGGGAAACTTTGTATTTCCCATTAAAAGTCAGGCTATAAAATCTTTGCTCAAGGATCCATACGTGGCAAATGCCGGCTGGGCGTATCTGACCGATAAAGAAGGGAGAGTAATCCTGACCATTCCTTCAGCCCAGGATGAATTTGAACTGGTACCTGGGAAATATCTGGAAAATGGACAAAGCATCCAGTCAGCAGAGATGAGCGGCCGCAGTGTGGAGATTATACGGTCTGTTTCGGAAGAAACCGGACTGTCTTTTGTGGCGGTGCTGCCCCAGGATTACATATCCGCCCAGATTACGGATGCACAACATAAAACAGTGTTGTTGATTATGCTTGCAGTACTGTTGGGAATTATCAGCATCCTTCTGGTTTCCTGGCACCGTGGGAGAAAGGTAGATCAGATTCTGCAGATGCTGTTCAAATTGGATGACAAGGAAGATCATTCCATGAAGGGAGATGAAATGAGTTATATTTCAAACTCTCTCAGGCAGTTGATCCACAGCAATTCCAATCTGAAAGACAGTATTCGGGAGAAGAAGCTGGTGACCAGGGGGCTGCTCCTGGAAAATCTTCTGTGCGGAATGGAGAGCCGGCTGGACGGCAGCCTGGAGGAATATGATATCTATATGACAGGTAAGAAAATTCTGGTAATCGCATTCCAGATTCATGGGGATACACTGACGGAGGAGCGTATGTACGCTACGGAGTCCGCACTGTATAAACAGGTGATCCAAAATGGCCTGGAGGAAATCATACATGGGACAAAGTATGCGTGTGACATGGATATTCGTGCAGGAGCAATGATCTGTACCATGGATCAGTCCTATAAGCTGAACAAGGCAAAGCTGAAAGAACAAATGGAAGAGCTCCTGGATGCCCTGTGGGAAAAATACGGAATACGGGCGAGAATCGCCGTAGGAAATCTCTGTGAGGAAGTATCACAGATCAGCAAAATTTATGACAAGGTCTATGAGATGCTGCAGTATGGACCTGTTTCAGATCGAAATGTGCTGTTTTACGAAAATTATGTCAATAGCAATGAATATTATTATTTTCCTGCACCGCTGGAGGAAAGACTGGTAAATGCGGTGAGAACAGGAAATGTGAAAAGTATGCATGAGCAGTTGACGGAGGTCTATCAGGTGAATGTCATAGAGCACAGTGTCAGTCCGGCAATGATGCATTTTCTGGTAAATGACCTTCAGTGTACGGTATTTAAAGTGCTGCACAATCTGAATGGGCAGATCGATGTGGAAGAAGAGGAACTTTACCGGCAGATTGAACAGCTAAACCGGGAAAGCGATATCCTGCTGCGTTTCCAGCGGATTAATAATATTTTTAAATTTGTCTGTGAAAAAGTTCAGGAAGAAAATAATGTAAGAAGCGACCGTCAGATGGAAAAGATTCAAGAATATATCAGTTGTAACTACAGCAGCAGCGATATGAGTCTGACGAAGATATCAGATGATTTTGGGTATGCCAGTACCTATTTTTCAAAGCTGTTCAAGGAACTGTTTGGGGAGAATTTTGCAACCTATCTTGAAAAAGTAAGAATCGAGCAGGTGTGTCTCATGCTCCGGACGAATGCCACCGTAGAAAAGATTGCAGAACAGACTGGTTATAACAGTGTCTATGTAATGCGGACAGCATTTAAGCGGATTAAGGGGGCAACACCAAATGAATACCGGAAGATGATTGCAAATGAACCGAAAGAATAATTTAGAATGAAAACAGAGGTAGTAATAGATGGGTAAAGACATAATTATTGACAGAATTCCCCGCCAGTTCTGTGAAGGACCTTTTTGGGGAAATGGGAAAATGGGAGCAGTACTATACGTTCGAGATGAAAAATTATGCATCTCATTGGACCATGTGAAGCTGTGGGAGTTAAGGGAGACCCTTCCTGACGAGCCAAAAGCAGTATTTCAGCAGATCCTGCAGCATAGAGAGGAGTATTTAAAGGGCAATCCGGAATATGTACAGGATACGAATATTTTTGAAGAGCATATGGGGAGAACCAGACTTCCGGCGCTGGCAGTTGAAATCGGAATTCCGGGAAAAGTAACCGGGTTTTGTGCACGGACAAATCCGAATCTTGCGCAGACCGTTATTTCTCTGGAACTGGATCATGTAAAAACAATAAAATGCCGCATATGGCTGGATTCCTGTGTAAATATTCTGTATATGGAATGGAGCGGGGATTTGCCGGATGTAGAAAAAGGATTCGAGATACATGCACTTGGCTGGGATCTGGAATCGCCCAGACAAAAGCCTTTGAAAAACTGGAATTATGAGCCTTGCATCCAGATTGAGAAGGGGGATACCTTTACCGTAAAGCAGCATTTCGGCGGGGATATGTCAGCGGTGCTTTGCGGCAGACAGAAGCATTTACAGCAGAAAATAGCGCTGGCAGTTGGAATCCATGTGGGAAACCAGGAAGAGGAATCCTCTATGAGTGCGGCAGGAGATCATCTGGCGGGGGATTACCTTGAAAGGACAGAAGACTATCTTAATAGTCATGAGAAGGATTGGAACACCTACTGGTCGGGCTTTGGAATACAGATTCCAAGTGAAAGGCTGCAGGGGGCATTTGAGCAGGAAATGTATAAGCTCTTCTGTAATGAAAGAGAGGATTCCGCACCCATTACCCTTCAGGGAGTATGGAATCCGGACAACCGCATGCCGGCATGGTTCGGAGATCTGCACAATGACCTGAATGTACAATCCTGTTACTGGCCTGCCTATAAAACGGGAAATGTAAATCTGGTGCGTCCATATATCGATTATTATGCGAAAGCAATGCCCAGACTGGAAGAGCGGGCATGGAAGCTGTTTGGAATTAAAAATGCCATTCATGTACCGACCATGATGGCACCGGATGGAACAGGGGCTGCCTCCGAGTGGTGTTACTGGAATACGATTCTGGGACCGGAGCTGTTTGTGGCGGTGGACTTTACCTGGTTCTATGAATACAGCAGGGAAAAGAATACGCTTCGGGATAAGATCTATCCGTTTATAGAAAAGGTAATCCATTTGTATCAGGCAATTGCATATGAAAAGGAAGATGCATATTTACATATTCCATTTACCCAGTCTCCTGAGGTAGACCGTGATGGGCATATGCTGATGGCAGATGATTCCACGTTTACTTTATCCTGTCTGCATTATTTATGTCGGAAAATGGACAAATACTCAAAAGTTCTGGGCAGGGATGGAAGTGAATTTCTGAACTGGGAGCGCCGACTGTTACCGGTAGTTCCAACGGAAAAGGGTTTTCAGCTGTTTGACGGGATCGAAGTATTTGGTTCCCATCGTCATTTTTGCCAGATGTACCCCATTTATCCCCTGTGTGAGGAGTCCCATAATGAGGTGGCTAATCGTTCATTGGATACGGCGATCAATCAGGGATTTTTAGAATATGCAGCATTTTCATTCCCCTATATGGGCATTATGGCAGCCAGATGCGGAAGAGGAAATATGTGCCGCACCATGCTGGAAATCTATTGTATGGTTTTTAGATCCCGCAATTCCTTTACCGTGAACGGAGATCCTTATCAGAACGGAGTTTTGCGGATATCGGACATCAACGCAGGAGAGAGCGCAGATGCGTTTACTCTGGAGTCGGGCTTTTTTATTCCAGCCGCACTTTGTGAAATGTTCGTACACAGAGCAGAAAACGGAATATGGCTGATGATGGGAATGCCGGATGAATGGAAGGAATGCAGCTGCCGGGGACTTGTGGTAGAAGGCGGACATCGCATATCTCTGGAGAGAAAGAATTATCATTTGAAAAGAGCTGTCATTCATACGGCAGCAGAAGAAACTCTGATCCTGCACTGGAAGGAAGACAATCTTTTAAAATGTATGATCAGAAACGGTGATGAAATATTCACTTATGGAACCGGAGCCTGCTCCATTTATGTGCATCCTGATGAGGAATGGGTACTCGAGTTCCAGGATGGTGTATAAAATTTATTTCAGCTTAAAATTATGGATGAACAAGGAGTATAAGTTATGACGAAAAATCTGCATTTAATTTGTAACGCACATATTGATCCCGTGTGGTTGTGGGACATGGAAGAAGGAATAACTACAGCCCTTTCCACTTTTCGCATGGCTGCAGCTTTCTGTGAAGAATATGACGGACTGGTGTTTAATCATAATGAGGCACTGTTATATGAATGGATCGAGGAGCATGAACCAAGGCTGTTTGACCGGATCCGCAGTCTTGTGGAAAAGGGGAAATGGCATATTATGGGAGGCTGGTATCTCCAGCCGGACTGCAATATGCCCAGCGGAGAATCCCTTCTTCGGCAGATGGAGGCTGGCAGAAAATATTTTAAAGAAAAGTTTGGTGTAACAAACTCTACGGCTGTTAATTTTGACTCCTTTGGGCACAGCAGAGGTCTGGTGCAGCTTTTAGCAAAGGCCGGATATGATTCTTATCTGTTTTGCCGTCCGGGACAGGGAGATTGTCCGTTGCCAGAAGATGATTTTATCTGGGAAGGATTTGACGGCTCAAGAGTAATGGCACACAGATCGGACACCTATGGTACTCTGATGGGGGAAGCTGGAAAGACCATACAGAATTGGCTGAAAGAGCAGGGAAACAATTCATCTCTTCAGAACGGATGCATTTTGTGGGGAGTGGGCAATCATGGGGGCGGACCCTCCAGGATAGATCTGGAAGAAATCGGACGGTTGATGGAGGCGGGAGATCCAGAGGCAGAAAAATCAGATTTAGAATATCCAGATTTAGAATACCCAGATGCAGACTCATCCGTTTCCGGTATTGGTTCATCGGATGGTACACAATGGATGCTGATACACTCCACTCCGGAAGCCTATTTTTCTGAACGCAGACAGCTGTGTATGGATTTGGGGAAAACAGAACCGATCGTGAAAAGGGATTTGAATGCCTGGGCCGTGGGCTGCTATACATCGCAGATCCGCATCAAGCAGAAACACAGGGAGCTGGAAGGAGAATTGTCCGTAACAGAGAAGATGCTTTCACAGGCTGTGGCTCTGGGACTTCTCTCCTACCCGGAGGAAGAGTTACAGGAGGCACAAAAAGCATTGCTGTTTTGTGAATTTCATGATATTTTGCCGGGGACAGCTATCCGCTCCGCAGAAGAAAGAAGTCTGCAGACCTTAAGTCATGGACTGGAAATCGTGAAAAAGTGGAAACGCAGAGCCTTTTTTGCATTAATGAATGGAGAAGAGGCGGCACAGGAGGGAGAGTATCCCATTCTGATCTACAATCCCCACCCTTACCGGCTGGAAGGCGACTTCACCTGTGAATTCCAGCTGGCAAATCAAAACTGGACAAATAAATATGCGCTGCCATATATTACTCAGAATGGAAAAGAACTTATAAGCCAGGTAGAAAAGGAAGCCTGTAATTTGAATCTGGACTGGAGAAAACGAGTAACCTTCCATGCATCTTTGGCACCCTCATCTATGAACCGTTTTTCTGCCAGAATTCGGATGATTGAGCAGGCGGAATGCGTGCGAATTTCGGAGGGAAGAGAGGGAGTCGGGCATAGCGAGGATAGAAGAGCGGAATGGGTGCGAAATTCGGATAGAAGAGGGAGAGTCTGGCATAACTCGGAGCAGATTGTATTTGACAATGGTACGCTTTATGTGGTTGTGAACCGCAAAACAGGTCTTCTGGATACCTATCGGGTGAACGGAAGGGACTATCTTAAGGCAGGTGGATGTGCCCTTACAGTCATGGAGACGGACTGTGATCCATGGGGAATGAACCGCAAAAACTACCGACAGGAGAGTGGGCGGTTCGTATTGATGGACAAGGAGGAAGGAAGCCGCTTCAGTGGTGTGTACAATGATTGCCACGGCAGAGCAGGAACGGTGATCGACAGCGTGCGGATCATTGAGAATGGTCCCGTCAGAACTGTGGTAGAGGCTGTATTTACCTACGAATCCTCTAAAGCCTGTATCAATTATATTCTTCCTGTACAGGGTACTGCCATTACGGTGGAATTAAAGGTGAACTGGACAGAAAAAGGCAAGTTTTTGAAATTTGAGATTCCCACCTGCCTGAAGGGAGCCAAAGGGCGCAGCGAGACGGCATATGGTGTGGTGAATCAGGAGGCAGACGGAAATGAGAAAGTATTCCATCGTTGGTGCGGGTTATGGAACAGTGAAGAAAATTCTGCCCTGACCGTACTGAATAAGGGCAATTACGGTGTGGATTTTATGGATGGAACCATGAGGATATCTCTGATTCATTCTGCCGTATATTCGGCACATCCAATTGGAGACAGACCCCTTCTGGTTCAGGATCGTTACCTGCCTTACATTGATCAGGGAGAACGAGAATTTTCCTTTGTGATTCAGGGAGGAAATGGCTCCGAACGTCTGGAGCAGGTAATGAAGGAAACCGTTGTGTTCCAGGAGGCACCGATTGTTTTGCAGGCATTCCCCTCCGGAGAAGGAAGCAAGCAGGGAAGCGTTCTATTAGTGGATGATCCGGCTGTAATTCTGTCTGCCTGGAGAAAGGTTGCCGGCCAGGAGGTTTATGTCATTCGTCTGTTTGAAAGTACAGGATGCGAGCGAAAGGTGAAGATTTGCCTTCCTCTGGACGGGTATGAGAGGGAACTTGTGATGCAGCCCTTTGAACTTAGAACCTGTCAGTGGATGCCTGGAGAGGCAGAACTCAAAGATTGTGATATATAGACTGGCCAAAATATTGATTACGAAATGCAGGTAGACGCCATAGGAAAAACCACTCGTTCACCGGTAAAGTTCAGAGTGGTTTTTTCTTGAAATGCAAAATGATTATTCAGATCCCTTTCAGCTCCTCTTTCTGTGGAAGAATAATTTTAACGGTAGTACCCACACCCACTTCGCTCTCAATCTCCAGCGAGCCGCCGCATTGCAGCATCAGTCGATTGCGTACATTTTCAATGCCCACGTGTGTACGACCATCCTCTTTCGGAATGTCCGGATCAAATCCAAGTCCGTCATCACGGATAGTAACGATTATGTTTTCGTCAGTCTGTTCACTTTTTATACGCACTGTGCCGCCGGCTTTTTTCTTAATAATACCATGTCTCACTGCATTCTCTACGATCGTCTGGACCGTCAGAGGAGGAAGTAAAAAGTCCTGGTACAGTATCTCTATTTCTATATTCAGCTTTTTCGGAAACCTCATTTTTTCCAGATACAAATAATTGTTAACATGAAACATTTCTCTTTCAAATGAAATCAGCTGCTTATCGATCAATGAATCCAGATTGCCCCTGAGATAAAAAGAAAAATGTTCCAAAGCTTCAGAAGCTTGTTTCGGTTCTGTGTCACAGAGTTGTTTAATCCCCTGCAGTGCATTAAAGAGGAAATGTGGCTGTACCTGGCTGAGCATTACGGATATGCGATTTTGGTTTAACTCATTCTCCAGAATCAGGGCACGCTTTTCGCTATTCATACTCCTTTTGATGCGCCGTATGGTATAGATTTCCTCTATCAGAGAGAAAGAAATTAATCCAAGCCCTAATAAAATTGCTGCTTCTAAAAATTGTACATAACCATTGATCAGTTCTACTACAGCGCAGACCGCCAGCGGCAGGATTGCCTTCAGTAATTGTGCAGATTCCCGGTTATGCAGTCTGCGTGTTTCGTAGCCCAGGCAGTAGATAACCCAAAGCGCCACAAGCAGCTCCAGAATGGAAAAATAATTTATGGCTGAATAGAGATCCTGGATCATAAATATTTGATTCACCATTGCTGCAAGCGTGACGAGCAGCAGCAGTCCGGTACAGTATAACAGCGATTTCTTTCTCCAGCCGGTCAGATGTTCAGCCGCAAATAATACCACAAATACTGCAATACCCTGCATGGAACAGGAATACATGACGTTGAGGAACACGGGGAATGGTAAAATCAATGTAGGGGCAGGAGATAATGTATAAAACCATATGGAGGAAAACAGGGTAATCAGTCCCAGCCACAGAAAACGGCGCGCGCCGTCAATTCGCAGTATGGTGCATTCTAAAGCAACGATTAGCAGAAATAACGTCAGGAACAGAAAAATCGTCCCGATGGTCATTGTCCATCCGTCATTGCTGACTGCTTTAAATAACATCATCCGCTCATCTCCGGTATGCATTTGCCGGAGTAATTCATCAAACTGAATCATATAGGCATTCCAGTAGAGATTGCCAAAATTTAATTCAACCTTATCACTGACGGTTATACCTGGTGAAACAATCGTAACCCACTGTTTTCCTACAGCCTGGGTAGGATTGCCCCCGCTTCGCACAGGACCGGTAGAATAGATCTCTTCACCGTTTATCCGAAGAGTAACACGCATGTGGTCGATGTTAAGAAAAAGCTTATCACCTTCCGGAATATCCCTGCTGAAGTGACCGCGCACCGTAATATCCCGCAAATCTTTGTTTTCGAAATCGGTCTGGTGGGTTAAGGTTTTCCAGGGTCCCCCTTCTTCGCTGTATTCGCCAAGAACTTCCACTGGGTATAACTTTCCCTCTGTTTTCATTTTTTGATCAAAGCGAAACAAGACAGAGAAAAGTATCACTGCAGCTATTAAAACAGCAGCAGTGAGAAATATCAGCGTAAAACGTAATAATATGGCATTTTTATTGGAACAAGGTTCTTTATACATAGTGGGTCCTTCCTCATATGCGTTTCAGCTGGCTTATTGGAGCAAAAGCTGTTTCCAGCCATTTATTTATCCTCCTAAATATCAATATTTTATTAGAACATTATAGCCAGCCTGTGAGGGATTGTCAATGCCAGAGGTATAGTTACAGACCCATAGAAAATGGTATAGATTGCCCGTGTCTATCATTTTTATACCCCTGCATACCGCAGACAGGTGTGCGGTATTGCACTTTCAACGGCTTATTACTGGCTGCAGATTTTTTTGTCTGTCTCTTAATCTCATTGCCAAGAACCTATATTCTTTTTCACAAACTGCTGGAATGTCTGAGCTTTCCTGCCCATAACCTGTTCAAATACAGGGGTAACCTTTTTTGCAGTTCCCAAACGTGTCATCATATATAGCATACTCATAACGGTACAGTATTCTTTTTCTAAGCCACGTACCGTAATCCAATATTTTTTTGCAAAGGATGGTTTTGGATTGGTATAAGTGATCTCTCTGCCCAGTTCCTTTGATAAGATTTTTGCAACTTTCCAATAATCAATGGCTTCTGAACCTGTAATGGAATAGCCTTTATTTTGATGAAGTTCCGGTTTACTTAAAATCTTTGCTGTCATTTCTCCAATATCCTCAGCGTCTATGAAGCTGGTTAATGCTTTCTTTACCGGAACTACAATCCTGTTAAAATATTTAATTTCATAAGCATGAACTCCGCTAATGTTCTGCATAAAGAAGCTGGGGCGTATGTGACAATACGGCAAATCTGCTTGTTCAATATACTTCTCGATTTTATGATGTGGTGGAACCGGGTTATTTTCAACACCAATCAAAGATAAAAAGCAAACCAGCTTTATTCCGCCTTTGGACTTTAATGCGTCAATGAATGGTTTTAAGTCCTCTGGTTTTCCTAAATGCGGAGGACGCATAATAAACACCCTGTCTACATCCTCTAAAACATCGCGAAATGTAGAGGGGTCAGTAAAATCAAAGTGAGCAATCTTTGCTCTATCGCCAAACATTTTAGCAAGTATTTCTAGATGTGTTCCCGCAACTGTTATTTTCTGATCATTTTTAAGTGCATATTGTGCTATATATTTTCCAACGTTTCCGGAAGCACCAGTCACTAAAATTCTACCCATTGTTTTTTTCCTCCAATAAAATATTGTTCGCAGTTTCCAGAAGTACCAGGAAATCACTGAACTTTTTTTCACCCATTCTTGTTTTTAAAACGGACATCATTTTAAAATATTCCTCGTAAGTGTCTTCTACAAGCTGAATAGCCTTATCAGTGGGAATGAGCAGAAAACTACGTTTGTCAGTTTCAGACTGTTTTTTTATAATGTATCCATTTGCTGAAAGAGAGGTCACCATATTGGTAGCCATTGACTTTGTAAAGCGGAAGAAACGAGCTGCTCCATTTGGTGTTTTTTCTTCTTCTGTTTTCACAAGATAAATCAGCATTCCCATTTCACTGGATCGGATGGGCAATTCCCGTTTGGTATTGACATTCATTCTGCAAAACAAAGAAATCTGTTCAGAAGCTTTTATTAAGTTATCCATAATCATACTCCTATCTATAAGGTACACTCGATGTACTATTTTGCTATTTTAGTACATCTGATGTACTTTGTCAATGAAGATAGATTTTTATTTTGTATGTGGGGGTAATGTTTAGCCATTAGAAAATCTTTAGATATTCTGAACCTGTCTGTTTTATTTTCTGATCTATTCGAAACAAGGCAGAGAAAAGTAGTAAAATCTCACTGCTGCTTTTAATTCAGCAACAGTGAGAAATATCAGCGAAACGTAATTATATTGCATTTTAATGTAACAAGATTCTTCTTACATAGTATTCCTTACTTATATGCGTTTCAGCTGGCTTTTCAAAGAAATTTTAAACTTTCCGGAATTTCCTGAAGGCGATGAGAAATAATGTCATGCTGGGTGATCAGGCGGATGGACTCTGCTTCATCGCGGTCGGTCAGGGCCTGTACTAAATCATAGTGAGCCTGGTACTGTTTTTCGGGAAGTACGGCTTTGGAATACTGAATCGCCTGGAAAAATTCTATTTGGAGCAAAAGCTGCCGCTGCATCTCCATCAGTGTTTTGTTTTTACTGATTTTAGCAATTTCCATATGAAAATTGGAATCCATTTTAATACGGGATGCGATGTCGTTGCCCTTTGAGGCATTATAACAGGCATCCGCATAGCAGGTAAGGGAATCGAACTCCGCGTTGCTTCCATAATAAATAGCAAGCTTTACAGCCAGCACATCCAAACTGATTCGAACAATCCCGATTTGGCGGAATTTTTCCTCGTCATAAGTAGCTACTTCTGCATACCGTTTTGGATAGATGGTAATGATACCATCATTTGCCAGCTGGTGTAAAGCTTCTCTGACCGGAGTGCGGCTCACTCCAAATTCACTGGCAATCTTAGCTTCCGGTATTCTGTCTCCGGGTTCCATTTTCTGGGATAGTATCTGTTGCATCAGATAATCATAAATTACGTCAACCATATTATTTTTATTATTTCCATCCATTTATTTATCCACCTAGATATCAAGATTTTATTAGAACATTATAGCCAGCCTGTGTGGGATTGTCAATGCCGGAGGTGTAGGTATGATTCCCTTAGAAAATGGCTTTAAATGCCCGCGACTTTATTATATCACAGTAAGTTGGAAAATTATACCAAATTAGTAAATAAGCACAAAAATCAAAAATTGTATACTATTTTTAAAAATGGTATTGACATTAAAAGAAAAATAGTATAGTATTTTAACTGTAAAGAGAAAAAAATTGTGCAAATTAACAACATTCAGGATTAAAAGGAGGGTTTTATGATGAAAAAGAAATTGGCAGTGCTAATGACATGTTTTATGGTATTGTCCCTGACCGCTTGCGGTAACAGCGGAGAAACAACTACAAAGGAGACAGCGGTCCAAAAGGAGACACAGACACAGCCGGCAGAAACCAGGGGGTCCGCTCCCACAGAAACCCAGGCTGATGATCAGGCTGAAGCAAAAACATCCTCAGGCGGAGGGGAAATAACACTGGATAAGTCCGTTGAGCCACCATCGGGATTTACACCGGAGGATGTGGTACCTGATAAAAAGTATAAAATAGCTTTTGCAAATTTTAACAGTACAAATGCGGGTGCAGCTATTATGGCGGAAGAAATAGAAAAAGCTGCAAAATATTATGGAGTTGAACTGCTTTCAATGGACAACAAGCAGGATCCGCTTCAGGCAGTGGATAATTTTAATAATGCGAAAACTTGGGGATGTGAATATTACATACAGTACAATGAGGACCCGGAGGCAAATAAACGCATTGGAGAAATGCTGAAAGCTGACAGCACGCCGGCGATTGCTGTGCAGGTTCCGCTTGGAGAGGATTTCCCTTACTATCGGTTAGACCCGGCAGAGTCCGGCAGGGTGGGAGGAGAGGCCCTGGCGAAAAAGGCGAAAGAAAAATGGGGTGATGACGTGGCATTCTTTATTTGCATGGACTGCCCGGAGGCAGGCCAGGTCATTCAGGATCGTGCAGAAGCAGCAACTGCCGCTGTAAAAGAAATTTATCCGGATATTAAAGTAATTACCTATAGTTCAGAAGGAGATCCTGAGGTATCCAGAAACAAGATGACGGATGTGCTGACAGCCAACCCAGAAGGGAATTTCATGTTCTGGGGGCATATGGACCAGTGGACATTAGCGGCAGTATCCTCCATTCGTGCGGCGGGGCGTGAAGATCAGTGTATTGCAACTTCTGTTATGGGACTTGACAGTATGATTGAGGAAATGCAAAGAGAAGGAACACCTGTCTATGGAACGGTAGCCATACGTCCGGAAGTATGGGCATGGGAACTTCTGCCAAAGGCAATCCGTGAACTGAATACGGGAGAAAAACCAGAACTTGATATGTACCAGCCATGTATTTTACTTACACTTGAAAATCTGTCAGAGATTTATCCGGATAAGGTGAAAAATTAATAGGAGATATTAAAACAGGTACGCTGTCCGGGATACCTGTCAGATACCAGGTATCCCGTTTGGCATTGGAGGTAGAGAATGGTAGAGAGCGTAGTTTTAAAAACAGTGGATATTGAAAAGTCATTTGGCGGGACATATGCTCTGAGAAAAGTTAACTTTGAATTAAGAAAAGGAGAGATTCTGGGGTTAATCGGTGAGAATGGGGCGGGAAAATCTACTCTGATAAAAATTATTGCAGGACATTACAAGAAAGATGGCGGAGAAATTTACATAAATGGCGATAAGGTGGAAATCCATTCGCCTCACGACTCCTTAAAGCAGGGCATACGGGTGATCAGTCAGGAATTCAATTTAATGAGTGATATGACTGTGGCTGAAAATATTGCGCTTGGCTATTACCCGAAGAAGGCCGGATGCATTGTAAAGAAAGGGGAAATGAATCAGCGGGCAGGTGAAATTCTGAAAAAGATGGGAATTAATATTGACCCGGGAATGAAGCTGCGTCGATTATCCATTGCACAGCAGCAGATGGTAGAAATTGCAAAGGCACTTTGGAAACAGCCCTATATTCTTATAATGGACGAGCCTACAGCAGCGTTGAATGATCAGGAGACGGAACACCTTTTCCAGGTTCTGAAAAATCTGAAAAAAGAAGGTGTGACAATCGTTTTTATTACGCACAGGATGCAGGAACAGTTTGAGCTTGCGGACCGCATTACGGTGTTGAGAAATGGAGAACTAATAGCTACAGTCAATACAGATATGGTGACGCCGGATGAATTAGTAGAAATGATGGTTGGCAGAGACATTGGAGCAAACTATACCCGTCAGAAAATCATCAAACCCGGGCAGAAGATATTTGAGGCGAAAAATATCACAGCAGGACATCAGGTTAAAAATGTTTCCATTCATATAAGAAGTGGGGAAATTGTCTCGATCTTTGGGCTTTTAGGGCAGGGGCAGGAAGAATTAAGCAGGGCTTTGATTGGGGATCTGGCGCTGCAGGGGGGGAGCCTGGAAGTTAATGAAAAAGAAGTTCATCTTCATAATCCGGCAGATGCAAAACGCTGTAAAATTGGCTATGTATCAGATGACCGAAAGAAAACGGGCTTGTTTCCGGTACAGTCCACAAAGAATAATATTACAATCTCAGCATTATCCTATTTTGCTCAAATGGGATTTATCGTTCCATCAGCTGAGAAGGAGGGGGCAAATACCTGGATTACAAAGCTGAAAGTAAAGTGCAGTTCTTCTTTGCAGAAAATTTCCACATTGAGCGGAGGGAACCAGCAAAAGGCTATGATTGCAAGGCAATTGGCAAATGAATCAAAACTTTTAATTCTGCATCTGCCAACACGAGGTGTTGACATTGGAGCCAAATATGACATTTATGAACTGCTGGAAGTACTGTGTGAGCAGGGAGTGGGGATTTTAATTATATCGCTGGAACTGCCGGAAGTACTGGGATTAAGCGACCGGATCTATATTATCCGGGATGGCAGAATTGCGGAAGAACTGAAAGGGGCAGAGGCAGATGATTCGAATCTGATGCTTCACGCAATCGGTAATTTAAAGGAGGAGAAAAAAGTTGAATCAGACGAAAGCAGAAAAAGCAAACCTTAGGTCGGCAGGAAACAGGATGCTGCGAAAGCTGGCTGAAAGCGGACTTATCTTATTTATTGTGCTGTTAGCGCTATTTTTTACGCTAAAGTCAGAGCATTTTTTATCTGTTAGAAACTTTATGAATATTTTCCAGGCAGTATCCGTACTGGGAATTACTGCGGCAGGCATGATGATGATCATTGTATCGGGAGGGATTGATTTATCTGCAGGGTCAACCATTGCTTTTATTGGCTGTGTTCAAACGGAAATTGTGGTACGGCTTGGAGTGCCATGGTATCTTGGGATTCTGCTTGGACTTGCTATCGGTATGCTCTGTGGGCTGTTTAACGGCTTTATTATTACTTATTTAAAATACCAGCCTTTCATTGCTACTCTTGGAACCATGAATTTAATCCGTGGTCTTGCATATGTGATCTCTTCCGGGCAGAGTACATTTCTGGATTCAAAGCCCTTGGAATGGTTTGGCCTTGGCAGATTATTTGGTGCGATTCCCGTTCCGGTTGTGCTGCTCCTTATCAGCTTTCTTGTGGTATGGATCATAATGCACTATACGGTTTTCGGAAGATATGTCTATTCCATCGGAGGCAATCAGGAGGCCGCCCGGCTGACAGGGATTCCTGTTAAATTGTATACCATGCTGCTCTATGTGGGTACCGGATTTTTAGCAGCCGTATCGGGACTGGTATTGCTGGGGCTTTCAGGCAGTTCGGTACCTTCTGCCGGAGAGAATTATGGAATGGATATCGTGACTGCAGTTATTCTGGGGGGTGCCAGTCTAAAAGGTGGAAAGGGGAGCATCGTGCTGACATTTCTGGGGGTGCTGACAATTGGCATTATGAATAATGGGATGACTCTCATCTCGGTTCCTCAGTACTGGCAGATTTTTGCAAAAGGAGCATTGCTTATTTTCGCTGTGGGTCTGGACCAGATTAAAGAGCGGGTTTCCGCTGCCTAAAGGCAATCTGGTATGTTACCAGTCATAAGCGGAGAAAGGATTGATATGAAAAAAGCAAGGAAACGGTGTAACGATACGGTATTTTTTATGAATCACCCGTTTTTTGCATCTGCCTGCGGGATTACGCTTAAACAGTATTTTGAGAGTCCACAGGAGATGATGCAGGCGCAGATAAAGACTTTTGAACTGACGGGATATAAAAACCCCCTGCTTCCGGACTTTGGCGTAGTGCCCGTAGCAAACGGACTGGGATGTCAGGTGACATGGGATAACATCGGAATTCCCGGTTGTGAAAAACGAAAAGCAGAGTCTTTAGAAGATTTGGAAGGATTAAAACCTGCTGATCCTAAGGCTGAAAATTATATGCAAAAAGTATTAGCGTTCCTTTCTTATATGAAGGAACATATGCCGGAGGGAATTCAGGCAGGTCCTTCACTTTTGATGGGACCGGTGACCGTAGCATCTATGATCCGGGGGACGACAGAATTTTGTACCGATATCTTTGATGATCCGGACAGAGTCAAAGAGCTGCTGGATGTCATTACCGAAACCTCCATTGCCTATTTGAATGCCCAGGAAGAGATACTTGGAACTTTGAAGCATCTGGTGGTATCCGACGATATTTCCAGCTTTTTAAACAGAAACCAATTTGAAGAATTTGTGGTTCCCTATTATGACAAGCTGCTCAGTCATTTTCCACATGCGGATAAAATACTGCATAATGATGCAAGTGCAGCACATTTGGCAGAAGCCATTGGGGAGACGGATTTTGATTACTGGCATGTGGGCAGCTGCATCGATATTTTAAAAGCAAGAGAGGACAGCCGAGGGAAGATCACTCTGATCGGAGGGCTGGACCCGATCAGAGAAGTGGCAGGACTTGATCAGGAAAGTCTCTGTAACACAGTGATAAAACGGCTGGAGGAATTTGGAGAGGATACTAAATTAATATTAAGTGCAGGAGGATTTATTAACTATGGGACACCACCTGAAAATATTAAAACTGTTCATCAGGTGGTATTGGAACATTTAAGGAGGAGCAAAGAATGGGAGACAGAGTAGAGAGGACAGACGGAAGAGGTATCCTGGCAGGGGATTATTTAAATCAAAACAGGAAATTAACCAGGCAGGATTGGCTGGAAGACTGCTTCCCTGAGTGGGGGACAATATTAAATAAGGAAATAGAAGAGATTGAGGTGGAGAAAGGAAAGGTGGCGATATGGTGGCTGGGTGGGCCTTCCTGGATTCTAAAGACCGATGAAGGAGGGATTTTCTTCATAGATGTATATTCCGGACCTTCCCATTATACCCAATTCTATTACTGCGGAGTGTGCAAACAGGCGGAAGCCCAGACCATTAACTGGATGAGAATGAATCCCCAGCTTGTAGATCCCTGGAAATTCAATCGGCTGGACGGGGCATTTTCCACCCATCAACATCAGGATCACTGCGATTTGTATACGGTCAAAGCAACATTACAAACAACCGACTGCATATTTTATGGACCGCCCAGGACGGTAGAAAAATTAAAGAGTTTTGAAGTACCGGATGAACGAATTGTGACAACTAGAGTGGGAGAGTCTGTAAAAGTACCCGGAGCCGAAGTAGAATTTTTGATGAATTATGATGAAACGGTAGTACGAACCGGATCGGGTATGAAAAAAGCGCCTTATGAAGAGTGTGCTACCAGCTTTTTGTTTAAAACATCAGCAGGAAATATTATGTTTTTGGGTGATACCTGGTATCATGACGGCTATCAGGCGGTGGGACAGAATTATGATATAGATGTAGCAATTTTTGATATGGGAAGAAATGCATCCGGTGCTACAGATAAAATGACACCCTATGACTGTGCAAGGCTGGGAGAAACCCTCCAGGCAAAAGTGTTGATTCCCGACCACTATGATAACTGGGCAAATACAGCATCGGATCCAGAGCTGCTGGTAAACCAGTTTGAACGTCTGGTAGCAGAGAACACGCCAGAAATAAAAACGGTGATCCTGAGACCAGGTGCCAGATTTATCTATCCGGACGATCAGAATATAAAACGCTATCGATATCCAAACCAGAGTGAGGGATATGATGCCACCCGTTCGGTTACTTATGGGGAACAGGCTAGAAAATATGGCAGTAAGAAGCTGTAAGAAAAGCGGCAGGAAAGGGATGTTGAAATATACATCCCTTTGCCATGTTAGAAATACAGATTATTCAAAAACACAGATTGCCAACGGGCATCATATGGGGTATGATGAATAAATAGTTAATATAAATGATCTCAACTGACAGGGAGGAAACAGCTATGTACAAATTATGGGAAGAATTACAGAAACTGAAAAATTATCGCTGGATTGAACTTTCACATCCCCTGAACAACAGCAGCCCTTATTGGAGCGGTATACCGGATGGTTCTGTGGAGCTTTCAAAAACGGTTTACGACTGGGGTAATGAATTGGAATGCCTGATTCAGACCTTCAAATTTCCGGGGCAGTTTGGTACACATATTGATTTTCCGGGGCATTTTATTAAAGGAGAAGCCTTATCGGAAGCATATTCAGTAAAAGATATGGTATTTCCTTTGGTGGTCATTGATATTTCGGATAAGGTAAAGGAAGATGTGCACTATGCGGTTACGGTAGAAGACCTGAAAGAATATGAAGAAAAATACGGTGAAATTCCGGATGGAGCCTTTGTTGCACTGTATACAGGCTGGAGTACCCGCTGGCCGGATATGGACGCCATTTCCAATTTCGATGAAAATGGCGGTGAACATTTTCCAGGATGGTCTATGGAGGCGCTTCAGTACATATACGAGGTAAGAAATGCTGCCGCAAACGGCCATGAGACGCTGGATACCGATGCCTCCCAGCTGGCAGAACAAGCAGGGGATCTGGCATGTGAGCGTTATCTTCTGAAACAGGGAAAGCTTCAGGTAGAGGTAATGTGCAATCTGGACAAAGTTCCTCCTGCCGGAGCCGTAGTCATTGCAGCGTTTCTTCCTATTGAGGGCGCAACGGGACTTCCGGTGCGGATGTGGGCGATTGCGGAATAAATTTAAAAAGTTAGATTGGTATTATTTAAATACACTTTAGTATGCAGGTATGGAACACTGGTTGTGAAATAAAAAAAAATCGGTTATACTCTTAGAATAGGTGTATAACCGATTTTTATATAAGAGGGGGATAATTTTATGAATTACTTAAATAGAAATAATCCTATTATTTTATTTCAGGAGTCACTAAACAGTGAGATCTATGTAGATAAGAGCATGTTGATTGAAAAAGTATCCACTAAGATAAAAACAGGAAATAAATATATCTGTATTACCAGGCCAAGGCGTTTTGGAAAAACGGTGAATGCAAATATGCTGGGTGCATATTATACATGTGGTTATGACAGCCATACTCTGTTTGAAGGTTTAGCAATTTCAAAATCGGATCTTTATCCGAAACATCTGAATCAGCATAATGTAATTTTTATGGATCTTAGTCGAATGCCAGACCCTTGCAGTACCTACGAGTCATATATTTCTTATGTAAAACAAAGGCTGGCGGCAGATATAGAGAAAGCTTATGGACTGAAAAAAGAAGAAGGGGTGCCGGTTAGTGATCTGTTTACCGCATCAGGCGATTCGTTTATTTTTATTTTGGATGAATGGGATTCTATCTTTTATAAAAAATTCATGACGAAAGATGAGAAAGAAGATTATCTGGGATTTTTAAAAAACTTGTTAAAAGATCAACCTTATGTAGAGCTGGCTTATATGACAGGGGTTTTACCCATTGCAAAATATTCCAGCGGCTCAGAACTGAATATGTTTGATGAGTATAATTTTATGAATGATAATGTATATGACCGATATTTTGGGTTTAGCGAAGACGAAGTAAAAGAGTTGTGCGAACAATATCAGAGTATTTCTTTTGATGAAGTGAAGCAGTGGTATGATGGTTATTATCTGAGTGATAGTAAAAGCCTTTTTAATCCTCGTTCTGTCAGCAAAGCTCTAATGCGCGGTATGTGTTTGAATTATTGGACGGAGACCGGACCTATGAATGAGATAGCAGACTGTATCGAACATAATGTAGATGAAGTACGGGAAGATATTGTGAAAATGGTAGCGGGAATCAAGGTACCTGTGAAGTTAAAAGGATATAGTGCATCTGAACTGCAACTGGATACCAGGGATGAAATTTTATCTGCAATGGTGGTCTATGGCTTCTTGTCTTATCATGATGGTTATCTGTGCATTCCCAATCATGAATTAATGGAAAAATACCAGGATGTTTTGACAAGAAAGAGTATGGGAGAAGTGAAGAAGATTGTAGAACGCTCAAAAGAAATGCTGGAAGCAACTCTGGCGTGTGATGAAGATAAAGTATCAGCCATGTTAGAAGCGGTTCATGATAAAGAAATTCCCTTCTTAAACTATAATGATGAAAATTCTTTATCATGTGTGATTACGTTATGCTATTTGTTTGCAAGAGATGAATATCAGATAGAAAGAGAAGCCAGAACAGGTAAAGGATATTGTGATTATTTATTTATACCAAAGAAATCAGGTAAGCCGGCTATCATTTTGGAACTTAAGGTGGGGAAATCATGTGAGGACGCTATCTTGCAGATAAAGAAAAAGAATTATGTACAAAAGGTTGAGGATTGTCCAGAAATTTTATTGGTCGGAATTAATTATGATGAGGAAAAGCACCATAATTGCAGGATTGAAAAGCTAAAATTGAAGGATGTATAAAAAGATGAATTATGAACTACGCTGACTATTATTGGATCTGTGTTTGGCATAGGTTATATTCGAATGACTTCTCAAAAAATCCTAGAAATTATACCCATTTCGGCTAGCCGTGCATATATATAAAAAGAACGCTTTAAGGCGTGTTTGTAAATTGCTTTCAAACACGATCTGGTAAGGTAGAGATTAAATATGCATCACTTTATTACGCAATCATTGGAACTACATCTGTTTTTTGCACGAATTATGAAAGAACATTCCCTGTTTCTTGAAGCGGGATTCATGAGAAAGGATGCGGCCTGTATCAGGACGGCATCATGCTACAGAGTACAATTTGAAAATTTATTGGCAGAAATTGCAAGAATCAGCGATGGGATTATCAGCTGTGAAGTCTTGGAGTCGTGTGAAATTGTAACGCCTTACACATTACTGGCAGAAAAGAAAACGCAGCATCTTACAGGAATCCCGATCAATAGCAACATTACCCTGATTGAGCATCAGCTTAGATGTAACTGTGAGGTTTGTAATGTGCAAGAGTTAGAAAAACGAACGAGAGCTTTAAACCGAAGAGCTTTCGAGCTGGTGAGCGGATTAATAGATTTTAAAGAGAATATTTTAAAGGATGTAAATACATGCCGGCTTTTTACCGCCAATTATCCGCTGCTCATTCAGCATATTATCCGGGAAGCAAAGTTATATCAATCATTTTTAAGGGAATTAGAGTGCGAAGGAACCATATGTCCAGAGAATAGAAGAGAGATGGAATTATTCTGGAACCAGATTATGATGGAACATGCATTGTTTATCCGGGGATTACTGGATCCTTCAGAGGCGGAACTGATCGAAACTGCGAATAATTTTGCCAAAGAATATGCCTGTCTTCTGGAAGAAGCAAATGCCAAGAATTGCATGACAATGGATGCACTTACCCAGAGAACACTGGAGGAAACCTGCAGATACCGTGATTTTAAAGAAGCGGGTACAAAAGGAATCTCGGATTGTGAGATCTCATCCATTATACTTCCGCTCCTTGCAGACCATGTTCTGAGGGAAGCGAACCATTACCTGAGATTATTGCAGGAACAGGATTAGGAATAGATGAAATGAAAATAAGAAGTATTTAGCGGAAGTGATGATCCGCCCATATACTTCTTATTTTTATGCAGTAACTTTGCAAATATTTGAGGAGCGTCTATCTATACCACGTCTCTGAGTTCCGCCTTATAAACAGAAAGAAACGCAAAGATAATAGAAATTATCGTTAAGATTACAGGAAATGCAGCACTGTCTGACATTGTAAAATCACCGATGTTTGCCTGTGTTAAAAAGATTAGTAAAAAGGAAGTAATGATGGTTGCTGTAGGCGATTTCATTGCGATGCCGATAAACAGGGCGATAAACCCCATGCTGACAATCACAGCTGATTTCAGGATAAGCTGGATATAAAAGTGTAAACTGCCCATGTCAAACCCTAATGAAAATGCGGAATTCATAAAGCGGGAGCCAGTCAGAATAGTTGTGTACATCAACAGTTTGGTAATTACCAATGCTAAAAAGTTAAATATCCAGACGGCAAGCATTTGGGATGCCAGAATTTTCTGCCTTTTAATGGGGTAGGAGAACATCAGGTTCATGGTTTTGTTCTTGTAGGCATTTACAATAAAGGAAGATAACATCACGCCAGTAAAAACCAGGAAAACCATACTGGAAAACAGTTCAATTGTGGAAGCAATCATGTTCATGCCGGGTGCAGCGTCGGGAACTCCGGTTTCGGCATCGTTGGCGATCCCAAGAAAGTCCATTGCAAAAACGAACAAACAGAGAATAGCTGCTAAAACCAGAGCGTTGCGTATATGTTTACCGATGTGGTTCTTTTTCCATTCTAATTTTATTAATTTTACCATGATTTTTCTGCCTCCCCTGTCATTTTTAAAAAGTAATCTTCCAGTGTTTCGGATTTGGAATGAAGAATTTTGATTTCAACTCCTCCATTACTCAAAACCTTTGCTATTTGCTGTGCAGCCACGTGTTTATCATAGATGCGGATATTTCCGTTATCTATGATTTTAAAATTCGTTAAGTGTAATTTATCAGTCAGTAGATATGCAGCGCGTTTCGTATTGTTAACACCCAGTTCTATATATGCAGTGCCCAGCTCAGCAATTTTCTCCATGGAAATTTCTTTTATCAAATTCCCGTGGCTGATCACTCCGATTGTATCTGCAATACTTTCGATTTCTGAAAGAATGTGTGTGGAAACCATAACGGTAATTCCATATTCGGTACACAGCATTTTCAGCAGATCACGGATTTGCTTCATCCCGGCAGGATCCAGGCCGTTTGTGGGTTCGTCCAGAATCAGCAGTTTTGGCTTGCTGAGAATCGCCCTGGCAATCCCAAGGCGTTGTTTCATCCCCAGAGAATAGTTTTTCACAGGCTTGGTTCCAGTATCGGATAATCCGAGTAATTCCAACGCATTTTCAATACTTCCGGGGTTATAATATCCCATATATTCACAATGCAGCTTCAGGTTTTCGTATCCGCTCATGTATTCATACATGGTAGGAAATTCTATGATGCTTCCGATCTGTTTTAATACTTCATATGAAGTTGGGGTAAGCTGCCTGCCGAAGATTTCAATGGTTCCGCTGGTGGGCTTCCACAGGTTGGTAATCATTTTCATTACCGTGGTTTTACCTGCGCCGTTTGGACCTAAGAAACCGTAAATTTCACCTTTTCGAATATGAAGATTCACATCTTGGACAAGTTCTTTCCTGCCGATAGATTTCGTAAGATGATTTGTTTGTAAAATGTAAGTCATGTTGTTCCCTCCTTGCTTTGATGATTCTTATTATAGTGGGTTGGATTTTCAAAACTCTTGACTAATTCTTACGAATTTCTTTCGCGGTATTTTAATGGTTTATTAATAGTTTAATTTTCTTAACTTAACCGTAAATGTGGTACGGATATTCGGCTCACTTTCCAGCAATAGTTCGCCCCCTAACTGTTCAGTCAGATTTTTGGCAATGGTAAGGCCCAGCCCATTCCCCTGAATTTCCCGGTTTCTGGAATCCTCCATGGTAAACAGCCGGTCAAATACAGTTTTTGCAAATGCTTTTTCAATACCTTTCCCCTTGTCTGTGATATCAATGAAGACATGTTTTTCATCTGACCGGACAGACACGCCCAGATATTTTCCATCTGCACCATACCGGATTCCATTTGATATCAGGTTGAACAGGATCCGCTGTAAAGCGTCTTTATTTCCCTGGACGAAAATGGGATGTTCCGGTATTTCAACATCCACAAGAATCTCTTTTTGTGTAAGTAACTCATAGAATTCCAGGACATTTTCCCGGCAGCACTCATTGATATTGATCTTTGAAAGTTCAATATTTGTATCACCTGCTTCCAGTTTGGCGAGAGTAAAAAACTGATTGATCAGTTCCATTACTTTTTGGGCTTTGCATTCAACTGCTGTCAGCATTTCAGCGTTATCTGCATGACTTATCTGCATGATTTCCAAATACCCCAATATGACAGTCATTGGGGTTTTGATGTCATGGGAAATATTCGAAAGCATTTTTTTGGAGGTTAACTGCGAACGCTGGTAATCAACTCTGATTTTCTGATGTTTTTCCAGAAGGCGGTTGATCTGGGCAGCTAAATCCATAAGGGATTTCTGATTGGTAAACACCATTACCTTTTCATCACTGTCGTTATCCAGGATTTCCTCCAGCTGCGATGCTGCTTCCATCAGATTTTTTTGAATTCCCTTGTGGAACATAAATTGCTGATATAATACAATGATTATCAAAACTGCAATACACAGGGAAAGGAAGAATATGATAACATCACTCATTATAGATCTCCTAACTTATAGCCGATTCCCCATACTGTAATTACATATTCAGGAGAACGGGGGTTATCTTCAATTTTATTTCTCAATCTGCTGATATGTACATTAACGGCATTTTCATCACCCAAATATGCGTCATTCCAGATCAGGGAATAAATCTGTTCCTTTGTATAGACTTTCTTGGGATTTTGTAAAAGCAGCTTTAAAATATCAAATTCTTTTGCTGTAAGCTCCAGTTTCTGTCCATTTTTCTGAACAGAGTAATCATCGGCATTCAAAATAAGATCCCTGCAGGTAAAAAGGGTCTTTTCGTTATCAGAGACTGCCGGCGAAAGCGGAGCGTATTGCTGGGTTCTGCGCAGATTTGCCTTGATTCTTGCCACAACCTGAGTGACAGAAAATGGCTTGATTATATAATCATCTGCCCCTAAGCCTAATCCTAATGTAATATCGGAATCGGTATCTTTTGCGGACATAATGATAATGGGCACAACACTTTCTTTTCGGATCTGCAGCATGACTTCCATACCGCTGATTTTTGGAATCATTAAATCTAACAATACAAGATCAAAGGATATTTCACGGAATAATTGACATGCCTCCGCACCATCCTTTGCGGCAATGACCTCAAAATTTTCTGTGAGTAAAAAATTTCTCAGCATGTTACTGATTTCTATATCGTCTTCAACTAATAAAATTTTCAATTTTTCCACCTCATTTCGGTTGATACAACCTGGCATTTACGAATTGATTCGTATCAGCATTAAGTTGTTTTTTTCATTATAGTGCCTGGGAATGAACATTGCAAACAGATAATGAGTTCAGGTCTTAGCATCATAGGAATCTTGCGGTAAAATAATGGACTAAGATCTGCATATTGCGTATACACTACTGGAAAAGGAGGTTTCGAATGACGATGATATTTAAAGGAAGATTTGAAGATAAGGTTATGATCATAACCGGCGCTTCCAGAGGAATCGGGAAAGCAACGGCAAAGAGAGCAGCTGCAGAAGGAGCAAAGGTGGTGTTAGTTGATATCCGGGCAGAGCAGGGGGAAGAGGTTTTACGGGAAATAACAGAAAGCGGCGGCGAAGGCATCTTTTTAAATCTGGATATTTCAAAGCAGGAGAATGCTGACAGAATGGTACAGGAAACAGTGCAGCATTTTGGAAAACTGGATATCGCCGTTAACAATGCAGGAGTGATGGGTAACCCCAGTCCTTTGCATAACTTAAAAAAAGAAGATATGGATTATACAATGGCTAATAACTTTTACAGTGTTTATTTTTGCTGTAAAAGTGAACTGTCCCAATTTTTGAGCCAGGGTACAGGAGGCGTTATCGTAAATAATGCATCCATAGCAGGAGTGACGGGCTTGCCGGGAAATCCGGCTTATGTTTCCTCAAAACATGCCGTAAATGGACTGACCAAGAATCTGGCGCTGGATTATGCCCGTTATGGTATTCGTGTCAATTCTGTAAACCCTGCAGGGACGGCAACCCCAATGGTGGAGGAAGCCTATGCATTTGTAATGAAGAAGCAGAAGGAAGCTCTGGATGCTGGACTGGACCCGAAAAAAGCACAGTCCATGGCAGGGCAGAAAACGAAAACCATGCAGGAGAGAGAAGCGACGGCAGAGGAACAGGCGGCATCCATTTTATTTTTGGTTTCTGAGGATGCGACGCATATGACAGGTGCCGTGGTTCAGACTGATGGTGGATGGACTTCGTTTTGATTTTGCAGCCAGTACAGCAATGCTGTACCAGGGGCATGATTTACCAGTCATGCCCTTCACTTAGATTTTGCAGGAAATCTTTTATATAGTAAAGAGCAGCTCCGGTAGCGACGGTGCTGCTTTTTCTTTTCCCAAGGGAAAGGAATGTTTCTGTTTCCGGAAAGGCTGTGATTTTTTGCATGCGGGCATGGAGATATACCAGATCCTGCTCGTTCATGTAAGGTGCCAGATGTCCGCCCAGGATGACCTCGCTGTCGATCACCATATGAAGATTGTTGATTGCCATGGCAAGATAGTTGAGATAGCGTACCCAGCGGTCCTCTTGTTCCCGGCTGCCGGCATTTTTGGCTTCGAAGAATGCATCCAGATCCTCATTCCCGGAATCCCCGGTTCCCGCAAGCAGGGCATTGGCTGAGCAATAGCATTCCATGCAGCCCATTTGTCCGCAGTAACAGGGAAGTCCTCCTGGAACAAGGGTCATATGTTCAATGGTGCCGCTCCGTCCCGTGCGCCCGCTCTGGATTTCTCCATTGATAATGATAGCACCGCCCAAATGGTAGCCCAGCGAAAAATATACGGCGTGTGAAAGCTCCGGATGATCCCAGAGTTCTGTCATGGCAGCACACTCTGCGTCATGTACAAAACGGCAGGGATAGTCCAGATATTTTTCAAAGGAAGCGATGGACAGCCCGGTGCAGTTCAGAATTTTGCCATAGATGATATTCCGGCTGTCCTGGGACACCAGACCCTGCAGAGCAAATGCAATTCCAAGAACATCTTTACCCTCGATTTCATGTTCCAGGATAAACTGCCTGATTTCGGTGCTGACATCTTTAAAATAATCCGCGGAGTCCTGAAAAGGGATCCGGCAGACTTTCTGAAACCGGATATGTCCATACAGGTCCAGAACAGCGATGGTCAGCTTGTTTTTTAAAATTTCCACTCCAATGGATACTCTGGCAGCAGGGGTAATGGTATAGGCAACCGCCTTTCTGCCAATCTGAGACTGAAGCTGTCCGCAGGTCTCAATAAAGCCTTCTTCCAGAAGCATATTTAAATGCTGTGTTACGGTAGGAAGGCTCATCTGCAGTGCATTTGCAATGGATTGCTTGGAACATTTATCATTGGCATAGATAAAATGATAAACGTCAGAATAGTTCATTTTTTTTATATCGGTAAGAGAAAACTTTTCCATAATAACAGACTCCTTTTATTAAAGTAAATCGCGGATTTTATTTAGTTATGTAAAATAGATTTGCAAAATCATTATAGCATATTATTTTATGTAAATAAATTATAAAAAGACTTTTGGTAAATTTAACTAAAAATCAAATTGTAATTTTGAGTATTATTCCATCTTGCACAAGTTGTAAAAAAGAGCTATTATTTAATTACATTTTACAAAATCATTTTATAAAATGAAAGTACATAAATTGAAATTTCAAAAACGATACTAAAAAGAAACCATAAACAGAGATACAAAACGGTATCACAAAAGCAAACTACGTAAAAGTGTAGAAAGGATGGAACGATATGGGAATTATTGAAAAAATGAGACTGGACGGTAAAAAAATCTTTGTAACAGGAGGAGCTAGAGGTATCGGGAAATCAGTTGCTACGGCATTTGCCCAAGCAGGGGCAGATCTGGCGATTGTGGATGTGGATATAGAAGAGGCTGAAAGAACCGCAGAACAGCTTGCTGCTGAAAATGGAGTAGAAACCATTGCTGTCAAAACAGATGTAACAAAGCCGGATGAAGTGCAGGCAATGATGGATACGATTTTAAATAGATTTCAGAGACTGGATGTTGCATTTTGTAATGCAGGAATCTGCATGAATATACCGGCTGAAGAGATGACCTTTGACCAATGGAAAAAAGTGATCGATATTAATCTCACTGGTGTATTTTTAACTGCTCAGGCAGCAGGGAAAGTGATGCTGAAGCAGGGCGGCGGTTCCATTATTAATACGGCATCTATGTCTGCCCACATTGTTAATGTACCACAGCCCCAGTGTTCCTACAATGCATCAAAAGCAGGAGTGATCCAGCTGACGAAATCACTGGCTATTGAATGGGCGAAGAGAAATGTACGGGTTAACTGTATCAGCCCGGGATATATTGGGACTGAACTGACCCTGAATTCACCAAGCCTGCAGCCACTGATTGAGCAGTGGAACGCAATGGCACCCCTTGGCAGAATGGGCAGACCCGAGGAACTCCAGTCTATCTGCGTCTATCTGGCAGGAGATACCAGTTCCTTTACAACAGGATCAGACTTTATTGTGGACGGAGCATTTACCTGCTTCTAATGCGATTCGGTATATCGTTTGCGAAAGAAGTACCAATAAAATGAACAGTAAAAAACACATTAAATAGGAATAGCATAAATGAACAGTATAAAAACCCCACCAGGAGGAAGAAAGATGAATTATTTATTAGGAACGGATATCGGAACATCCGGTACGAAAACTATTTTGATGGATACCCAGGGAAAATTGATTGCCCAGAATCTGCAGGAATATGATGTGCTGACGCCAAAGCCATTATGGGCAGAGCAGTGGCCGGAAGTGTGGACGGATGCAGCTTTGGCATCCATTAAGGAGACAGTTAAGGCATCCGGAATCAATCCCCGGGATATCCGGGGAATTGCAATCAGTGGATTATACGGAGGATCCGGTATTCCTCTGGATGATCAGATGAACCCGGTCAGGCCCTGTATGATCTGGATGGACAGGCGGGCAGATGAAGAGGCTTCCTGGGTGCTGGAAAATATCGGGGAAGAGAAACTGCTTGAAATCACACACAATGGAGCAGATCCCTATTACGGCTATACCAAGATACTCTGGATGAAGAACCATGAACCGGAAAACTGGGAAAAGACCAGAATGTTTCTGCCGCCGAATGACTATGTCATCTATAAAATGACAGGAGAAATTGCCATTGATTATTCTTCAGCAGGTAATATCGGAGGTATCTTTGATATGAACCGCAGAGAATGGTCGGAAGAAATGATGGAAGCCATGGGAATACCGCTGTCCATGATGCCTCAGAAAATAGTGGAGTCCACAGATATTGTGGGGGGACTCACAGAAGAGATGGCACAGGAACTGGGACTGTGGGAAGGAATGCCGGTTATAGCAGGAGGGATTGACTGCGGAGCTGCGAATATAGGTCTTGGTGTTTTTGATTCCGGCATCTATGCAGCTGCCATCGGAACCTCTATGTGTGCGGCACTGATTTCGGATAAACCGGTAAAGGGAAAAGGACTGATTGTATGGCCTTATCTGTATGACGCAAAGAAACTATCTTATTATTTTGCCGGGGGAGCTACAGCCGGGGCAATTGTGAAATGGTTTCGTAATACGATCTGCCAGTTCGAAGTGGAGGCGGAAAAAGCGGGTGGTCCAAAGGCATATGATGTATTAAATGCTGAAGCAGAAAAGCTTCCGGCTGGAAGCGAAGGGCTTGTGGTGCTGCCGTATTTTATGGGAGAAAGAAGCCCTGTATGGGATTCTGATGCAAAAGGAACCATTCTGGGACTGTCGCTGACTCACACCAGGGCACATCTGTACCGGGCATTTTTGGAAGCTGTGGCATATTCCCTTAGAAATGCAATGGAAGCTACCGGAGAAAATCTGGGTGAATACATTCTGCTGGCAGGGGGAGTGACCAAGTCAAAGGTATGGCGTCAGATTTTCGCGGATGTAACGGGATATCCTGTGGTATGCCCCATCTATGATGTGGAGGCAAATATGGGGGATGTAATGCTGGCTGGTATCGGAACAGGGCTGCTCACCTACGAACAGGTAAAGCAATGGCAGGTTCTGGATGAGAAAATTATGCCAAACCAGCAAAACCATGAAAAATACAATGAATATTATGCGGTTTACCAGTCAATGTATGAAAATTTGAAAGAAGACATGAAAAAACTGTCAAAGATATAAATGCAAAGAAATTCAGAAAGTCTTTTAGAGGAGAATGATTATGAAAAAGTGGAGAAAAAGAGTGGGATATGGAATCGGTGACCTGGGGTGCAATCTTGTATTCAGTACAATGGCGTCCTATCTGATGATATTTTATACGGATGTATTTGGTATATCGGCAGCTGTTGCCGGTACCCTGATGCTTGTTACCAAATTTATTGATGCACTTACCGATACGGGGATGGGGATTATTGTGGATAAGACTCATACCCGGTGGGGGCAGGGCAGGCCGTATTTTCTTATAGGAGCGATCCCTTTTGCCGTATTTACCATTGCGACTTTCTATATACCGGAGCTGGGGAGTGTGGGAAAAATTGTATGGGCGTATGTTACGTACTGTCTTCTCTGTACTGCGTATACCATTGTAAATATCCCCCTGAATACCATCGTGCCAAGGCTCACATCTGATCTGCATGAGAGAAACTGTCTGGTTTCGACCAGAATGATTTGTGCAATGCTTGGGACTGCGGTTGTTATGACAATTACTGCACCACTGGTGGAATTCTTTGGAAAAGGAGACAAAGCCCGGGGATATCTCATCACCATGAGTCTGTATGGAATTGTGGCTATGATTATATTTATAATTACTTTTCTCAGTACGAAAGAGGTTGTTCCTTCTACCGTGCAGGAACAAAAGGTGACGCTTCGGGAAAGCCTGAAGGGGCTGACAGACCAGAGTATCTTGTTTTTTATCCTGAACTTTCTGTATTTTGGACTGTATGTATTCCGAAGTACCACGGTCATTTACTATTTTACATATAATCTCCAAAAGACACAATGGCTGACACTTGTGGGGCTTCTTGGAATTCTTTCGGGGCTTCCTATGCTCTTGGTTCTGCCGGCACTTCAGAGGAAATATGGAAAGAAGTGGGTGATGTATCTAAGCCTCATCATTTATATTGCAGGTGACATCATGATTTATGCAGGCAGGTCTTCTTCCTTTTTCCTGCTGACCGGTCTGGTAGTTACCGGACTTGGAATTTATGGAATCTTTGGTGTTACTTTTGCCATCCAGCCGGATGTGATTGATTATTCGGAGTATAAAAAGAATAAGAATATATCAGGACTGATTGCAGCGTTTCAGGGGTTCTTCGTGAAGGCGAGCATGGGACTTGCAAGTGCGGTGATCGGAGGAATTTTGAAATGGGGCGGCTATGCGGCAAATGAAAAACAGTCCCCAAAGGCGCTGGCATGTATCGAAGCAAGCTTTATCTGGATTCCACTGGGATTGTGTCTGGTAATTGGAATTTTAATGTATTTTTATAATCTGGATAAGAAAAGGGCGGAAATGAGCAAGGTTTTGGACGAGAGAAGAATAAGCATCATTCCTTAGCAAATTCCCCAAATTACACCACAGTTACATTTACCCCTTTGCTTTTTAAAAACTCCGCTATTTCATCAGAAATCCCGGAATCAGTGATCAGGCAGGATACTTCATGGTATTGCAGAAGTGAGACAGCTCCTTTTTGGGAAAACTTCTCGCATTCTGTTAATATGGTGGTGTATTCTGCCTGTTCGGACATGGCGCGGATGACCTCACGGCGCATTAAATTACTCCCGGTAAAGCCAAAACTTTCCTGGAATCCGTCTATTCCGATAAAAAGTCTGTTTACAAAAAAAGTCCGCACATTATGAATGGTTAACGGACCTACCACAGCCTGGGAATCTTTCTGGTAAGTACCGCCAAGCAGAATGACCTGCACCGAAGGATAGTGGCGGATATACCCGGCTATAAATGCAGAGTTGGTAATGATAGTCAGGTCTTTCTTTGTGCGTGCCAATTCGTCGGCGAGCAGAATGCAGCAAGATCCCGATTCGATCATTAAGGTTTCCCCGTCCTGCACCATGCCGGCAGCTGCCCGGGCAATCTGTTTCTTTTTTTCATAATGAAATGCCAGATGGTAGTTCATATCTTCCCGGGAACCAAGCACTGCAAATCCATGTTCCCTTTTTATCAATCCCTTTTCCTCTAAGCTGTCCAGGTCTTTTCGAATTGTGACTTTAGAAACGTCTAACAGGTCGGAAAGCCTGGCTACTTCTATTTTATTCTCCAGTGTAAGCAGTTCTAAGATTTTTTCTTCACGATGATTCATCGGGCATCCCCTTTACATGTTTGGATTATTTTATTGATTATATCATAAAGAAAGTAAAAGTACAATCACCTGGTTTCGTAAGAAAGAGATTCTGGGTTCGAATAAAAATATGCCTTACTGATACCTGGAACAGATAAGATCAGGACAGGCAAAAACTATATAGCAGAAAAGGGGGATTTTTATGCGGAGGGATAAGAATATAGGAAAAGTTGGAAATGATGGTCATATTGATTTTACGCTGCTGCGCAGATATTTTGCGAAAAGCAGACTCATTGTAATAGGGGGAATTCTGGTACTTTCCAACCAGTTTTTGTTTATGCTCAATCCATATGATTATAACTGGTGTGTATTCACTACCGTGCTGCGGGGAATAGGCCAGGCGCCGCTCAGTGCCTTCATATTCGGTATGATCGGTGATGTAGTGGGCTTCCACCGGCGCGGCAGTTACGCAGCCTCAGACCGTTATACAGGGGATAATCGGCATATATGTCTTTGCACCGGTTATTGTGTGGGTATTCGTTTTGATTGTGGCATTATTGTACCGGCTGGATAAAAAATATCCGGTGATTATGGCAGAACTGGGAGAGCGGGAAGCCCGGGGAGAAATGTAGTGATGAAAGGAATTTGAACTTACGAAAGAAATAAATAATACTTTCATTGGTAAATATGGTGTTGACAAACAGATGAAATAAAATTATAATCCTCTTATAGAAAAAGAAAGAGGAGATTAGTATGGAATTATTATTTGATACAGCCAATTTAGAAGAGATTAAAAAGTACAGCCAGTATTATCCGATAACAGGGGTTACCAGCAATCCCAGTATACTTAAGGCAGAGGGAAATGTGGATCTGTACGGTACGTTACGTGAAATCAGGAAAGTAATCGGCATGGAAAAGTCTCTTCATGTGCAGGTACTTGCGGAAGATGCAGATGGAATGCTCAAAGAAGCAGAGGCGGTTTTGAAAAATGTAGATGATAAAGTGTTTATTAAAATCCCGGCTACGGAAGAGGGATTAAAAGCGATGATGCTGTTAAAGTCTAAGGGAATCGGTGTTACAGCAACCGCCATTTATACCGAAATCCAGGGATTCATGGCGATTATGGCGGGGGCTGATTTCATTGCACCCTACTGCAACCGCATGGAAAATCTGGATGTGGATTTTGAAGAAACGATTGCTGATTTCCGCCAGATAATTGAAGAAAATAATTCTTCCTGTAAGATTCTTGCAGCCAGTTTTAAGAATATCCGCCAGGTGAACCGTGCTTTTACCGCTGGGGCACATACAGCTACGGTACAGCCGATGCTGATGCACAGTTCTTTTGAAATGGCGGCAGTGAAGAAAGCAGTGGATGACTTTAAAGCAGACTGGGCAGCTGTGAGAGGAGACGTCTCTCTTACGGATCTGTAATAAATGTATTTCGAATGAAAGCAGGAGAGAAGGTGACTTTATGAAACAGTATTTGATTGCCCATGATTTGGGGACATCGGGAGACAAAGCCACGCTGTTTACCACAGAAGGCGAAATGATCCGAAGCGCAGTGGTTTCCTATGACGTAGATTTCTTCGGTGACAATCGTGCTGAACAGAATCCTCAGGACTGGTGGAATGCTTTTTGTCAGGCTACGGGAGAAATTCTGGAAGGTATTGACCCGAACCAGGTTCTGGCAATTTCTTTCAGTGCCCAGATGCAGGGATGTCTGCCGGTAGATGAGCAGGGGATTCCTCTTCGGAAATCCATTATATGGGCGGATCAAAGAGCCGTGAAGGAAGCGGCAATATTAGAAGAAAAGCTGGGAGCAGACCACATCTATGAACTGACCGGACACAGAGTCAGCCCAAGCTACACGATTGAAAAGCTGATGTGGCTGAAAAAACATGAGCCTGATATCTATCAGAAAACATATAAGGTACTTCAGGCAAAAGACTACATTATATTCCGCCTGACCGGAAAATTTGTTACGGATTATTCTGATGGTTCCGGTACCCAGGCAATGGATCTGAAAAAAATGGAATGGTCCCGGGAAATACTGGCTGCTGCTGAAATAGACGGCGATAAATTTCCGGAGTTACATAACGCTACGGACATCGCGGGAAAGGTTACGGCACATGCTTCTTCTGACTGCGGTCTGGGAGAGCATACCCTTGTAATCTGTGGAGGCGGGGACGGACCCTGTTCTGCAGTAGGCGCAGGCTGTGTAAAAGACGGAGAATTATTTACTACCTTTGGAACCTCTGCCTGGATTGGCGGCACATCCACGGTCCCCTTTTCAGACGAAGAGAAAGTATTGTTCTGCTTTGCCCATGTGATACCCGGAAAATACATGCCCTGCGGAACCATGCAGGCGGCAGGGAGTGCTTATTCCTATGTTCGCCGCGTCATTTGTGACGGAGAAGACTATCATTTGCTGGATGAACGGATGAAACGCTCCCCGGCAGGGGCAAAAGGGTTGATTTTCCTTCCCTATCTTCTTGGGGAGAGAAGCCCCAGGTGGAATTCCGATACCAGCGGAGCCTATCTTGGGATTCATCCGGAGCATACAAAGGATGATTATGTCCGTGCTGCGATGGAAGGCATCGCCATGAATCTGGAGTTGATTTTGAAGGCTTACCGCAGGAAAATGTCCGTTGATTCAATGATCTTAACCGGAGGCGGAGCCAAAAGCCAGGTAAATGCCGGGATACTGGCTGATGTTATGCAGGTGGATTTTCAGGTGCCGGATCATGTGGAAGAAGCAACTTCCATTGGTGCAGCAATGATCGCTGGTGTGGGAGCCGGGGTATTTGGGAGTTTTGACGAGGTGGGCAAATTTCTGCATTTCCGTCAAAGGTATCAGGCAGACAGAGAAAAAGAAAACGTGTATGGCTTTGTAAAACAAAGATTTGAATTGGCTTATCAGGGGCTTTTACCTTTTTTTAAAGCTCATGAATGATAGTACCATTAATTTTATATGTTATCCTGCGAAGGCGGTTTTGAGAGTAAGATTTCGAAACCGCCTTCTTTTTATTAATTTGTTCTATTTTTTCAATCATCTTAATTCTGCCAGGGGCTTGTTCTGCGCTCTGAAATTTATGTATATGGAGAATGGAGAAGCTATAAAAATAAAAAGATGAAAATAAAATGTTTACAAATACTGTAAACGATGTTATATTGAGTTTACAAAATATTAGAACGGAGGAAACTATGGATTACGGTAAATTCACATTGGAAGAGTTAAAGAAGGGATATCGGTTTGACAAGGATAAGGAAGCCTATGTCTGTATATATTGTGAACAGACTTTCCCGGCAGGGCAGATTTTTTCAATGGATGGTCATTTTTATATGGCGGAGCACGCAGTGGCTAAACATATTGCAAAAGAGCATGATGGCAACTTTACCCGGCTCGTGAATGCAGATACGAAATACAATACATTAACGCAAAATCAAAGAGAACTTATGACCTTATTTTATTCTGGTCTGACCGACAGTGAGATTGCTAAAAAATCCCAAATTACCGATTCTACGGTCAGACGGCAGAGATTTACATTCCGTGAAAAAGCAAAACAGGCCAGACTATACCTTGCAGTTTATGAACAGGTGTTTGAAGAACATACGGAAAATGAAAATGCGTTTATTCCAATCCATGACAAAGCAATTTATGTAGATGACCGGTATCTGATTACGGAGCAGGAAAAACGCCATATTTTAGAAACGTCTTTTAAATCCCTGTCACCTTTAGTACTAAAAAACTTCTCCCCAAAAGAAAAGAAAAAAATTGTTATTTTAGGTAAAATAGCCGAGGAATTCCAACGGGAAAGGCATTATAGTGAGAAAGAGGTAAATGAAATTTTGAAGCCGGTTTATGAAGATTATATGACTTTGCGGCGCTATTTGGTTATGTATGGATTTATGGAAAGAACGAAAGACGGGGCGGAATACTGGCTCACAGTGTAATTGTAAATGTATAATAAAGATAGAGGAGATCTGTATGAAACGAGTAGAGAAATCAGATATGGAAATAAACAGACCCAAAATATTAATGGGACCTATTGTTATGGACTGTGGAGTGGGAGATGCCAGAGTTCTTTCCGAATTTTATAGCAGGCTGCTTGGATGGACTCTCTCGCATCCGGCGCTAAATGGGACGGCTGCGATTACTTCGCCCCAGGGAAATGTAATGGCATTTCAGGAGGCAGAGGAGTATGAGCCTCCGGTCTGGCCATGGACGGCCGGAAGGCAGGGACAAATGATGCACTTTGATTTAGAAGTGGAAGATCTGGAAGAAGCCATTGGCTATGCGGTATCTTGCGGTGCGAGGGTGGCGGCAGAGAAATTCTTCGAAGATTCCAGAACGCTGTTTGACCCTGCAGGGCACCCCTTCTGTCTGGACACATACCGGGCGGAGTAAAAAGGGGTTCCCCAGCTGATTTAACTGATTCCGGCATGGGGAACTCTGCTGTTCACTGTAGTATTAAAATTCCAGGGGATAATCTCTGCATGCTTCCACATATGCCAGGATATTTTCCCATGGTACTTCCGGTTCCAGCAAATGGGTTGGTGCCAGGAAGAGCCTGCCGGAATTGCCGGCAATGTCCAGTAAACGTTTGACGGTTTCTTTCACTTCCCGGGGGGAAGCATAGGGCATGGTGGTCTGAGTGCCAATGGTGCCATGGAATCCAATTTTCCCCCCATATTTCCGGAAAATTTCCTGAAAGTCCATGCATTCACTTTGAATCGGATTCAGTACATCAATCCCGGCTTCAATTAAATAAGGTATAAATGGGGTTACATAGCCGCAGCTGTGGTAAAATATTAGAATGTCAGGATTGACGGAGCGGATTGTTTGAATTACCCTTTTTAAACGGGGTAAAATCCATTCACAATAGAGTTCTTCGCTCATCATCAGCGTGTGCTGCATACCGATATCGTCACCCAGATAAATGATATCCACTCCTGCCAGGGCAAAAGATCTGGCACGAATCTGTGCTTCTTCCGTGACTTTGTCAAAAATGAAAGCAGCCATTTCCGGTTCACAAATCATATCAGACATGAGATTTTCCATGCCCCGGATGTACCAGGAGGTTTCCCAGATGGTTGTCTGCATATTGCCTACAGCGGCCAGACCCTCTTCGTGTATTGCCTTTACCTGTTTTGGCTGGTGGGAAGCATCTCCTGCGGAAAAATCGGGGAAAGGAAAGGCTTTCAATTCTTCCAGATCCTCTGCCAGGTCTAGGGGATAGCGCATTCTTGTCATATGCTTCGCAGCGGCACTTCCCGGTTCATGAGCAATCCCCCACAGATCGATATGGGTTCCTTCTTTTAGACCATATGGATAGTATTTTAGAAACTGCTTGGGATTCGCATCAATGGCGATATCATCCACGTTTCGCCAGGGCATCTGAAAGTATTCCATATAGTTCTGATCACTTCCTGTTTTTTCATGATAGGTTTCCACCAGTTCCGGGCATAAATTGAATTCAACAGGTACTTCCTGGTAAGGTTCTCCTCTCAGCATTGCAATTAAATTTTCTTTTTTTGTCATCGTATCACCTGTTTTTAATCCTTTCTTAGTCTCATGGTTAATGAAATTCTTGATCTTATATTTAATAAAATTCCTGATCTTATATTTAATGAAACTCTTGATCTTATATTTGATGAAATTCTTGATCTTATATCTAATTAAATTTCTGAGTTCATATATAATCAAATTCTTGATGTCATATTTTATAATTTCTGATTCTGGTTTTTTCTATATTGACTTATTCACATGGTAGCATATATGATTAGAAATAAGAATGGACATTTTGGCATGTGCATGTCATTTTTGGAAATAGAAAGGGCGATGAATAATGAGAATACCAGAGCAGCTGTATCGCAATCAAACCATACATTATAATATAACCCACAGTCCCCAGGATGGTGTTTTAAGCTGTGGCTTCCTGCATAAACCCAATGCAGGTTTTTCCCAATCGGGACTTGTATTTGAACACTACGGTGCATTTTTGCTGTTAGACGGATCAGGGACTTATACGGATTCGGAAGGATATGAATATGAATTGGAACCGGGTGCGTATGTGCAGAGGCTGCCGGGCAGGGAGCATACTACGTTGGTAAATCCCGATGGAAAATGGCTGGAGTTTTTTGTTTGCTTTGGTAAAAGAACCTATGAAAATCTAAGGGATCTGAAGTTGATATCAGACACGCCAGTAGTTTATCCCGGTTTAACGCCGCATACTTTTCAGAGATGCAATTATTTAATGGGGTGTTTTCAAAGACTGACAGAAGACCAGCTGTCGGTTTTGTACCTTTACAGCCAGGAATTTGCAATCGAGATGTTTCGGTATGCCAGAAATTTATATGTGGACGGCAGGGAATTTGCCAGGATGCAGGAAGCGGAGGAATTACTCAATCAGAGAAAGCCCCGGTTTTTAAATGTCAGGGAGGTATCGGAACATATTGGAATGCCTTATGACAGATTTCGGAAAAAATTTAAAGAAATGTACGGTATTTCACCAGGGGCATATCAGATAGACAGCCGTATTAATTATTCGAAAACATTGCTGCTGGACACTCAGAAAAGCCTGAATGAAATAGCACTTATATGTAATTTTGCAGATGGATTTTCTTATTCCAAAGCATTTAAGCAGCGCTGTCATTTGTCTCCCCGGGAGTTTCGGAAGAGTCATCTGAATATGTGATAGAAAAGGGATTTATTTTAATTTTTAAATATATGCGAATATGACATAATATTTATACAACATGACATTTTTATTATATGAAAAGTTAAGGACTGCCATTATAATAAGGTTCTATGCGGTGCAGAATTCTTCGGAGTTTTTAACGGAATGAAGAGCCGCAGCCGTGCGTTTGGATTTCCAGACGTGCTATCATAAAGAGATGGAGAGTCAGTTATGTTTTCGTTTTTACTAGTGATTATTTATGTTGCATTTATCAGTCTGGGACTGCCGGATTCCCTGGTGGGTTCCGCATGGCCTGTGATGCATTCTGAATTGGGGGTTCCTGTTTCCTATGCAGGTATCATTACCATGATTATAGCCTGTGGGACAATTGTTTCAAGTCTTTTATCAGACAGGCTGACCAGGAAGCTTGGAGCAGGATTGGTTACGGCTTTCAGCGTATTTTTAACAGCTCTGGCGCTGTTTGGCTTTTCGGTATCAGATTCTTTTATTCTGCTTTGTTTATGGGCAATACCATATGGTCTGGGGGCAGGAGCGGTAGATGCGGCTCTGAATAACTACGTTGCCCTGCACTATGCGTCCCGCCATATGAGCTGGCTGCATTGTTTCTGGGGAGTTGGCGCCGCTGTCAGTCCGTACATAATGAGCTTTTGTCTGACCGGCGGCTATGGATGGCACAATGGTTATCGTGTGGTCAGTATAGTGCAGATTGTATTAACGGTAATACTCTTTATCAGTCTGCCCCTTTGGAAGCGGGGAAATACGGACCATATGCAGCATGCAGAACTGGATAAGGAGGTATCTTCCAAACCCCTGAGCTTTGCACAGATTATCAAAATGAAAGGGGTGCCCCTGGTTCTGGTAACTTTTTTCTCATATTGTGCGCTGGAACAGACGGCAATGTTATGGGCAAGCAGTTACCTGGTGCAGCATCGGGGAGTGGATGTGAGTATTGCAGCCAGGTTCGCTTCTCTGTTCTGCCTTGGTATTACAGCGGGAAGATTTCTATGCGGATTTATAGCAGATAAAATAGGAGATAAGCTATTAATCCGTCTTGGTATTCTGGTTTCACTCATCGGAATCATTTTCGTTGCACTTCCGGTAGAGACCACGCTTTTGGCAATGCTTGGATTAATTATTACCGGGCTGGGATGCGCACCTACGTATCCGGCTATTATCCATTCAACACCCTTTAATTTCGGCAGAGAAAATTCTCAGGGAATCATCGGAATCCAAATGGCAAGCGCCTACGTAGGTACAACGTTTATGCCGCCGCTTTTTGGTTTCCTTGCGTCCGCTGTTGATATTAGTATTTTTCCGTTATACTTAAGTATCTTTGCGATTCTAATGCTGATTATGTCGGAGCGTTTAAATAAGATCGTGGCAAAAAAATATGCATCTTCTAGGGAATGATTTCCCTGAGAATGTCGACACCCGCTGTGATTGCTTCAAAATTCAAATGGGAGTATCCCAAAAGTATTTGATTGGAATGGCTGGTGTCAGAGTGTTCCAATAGATAATTTTCAACTGGGTAAATGCGGACGCCATGGTGTTCTATTTCCTGTACCAGTTCTTTCGAAAAGGTGGTGTTGTGAAATTGAACGACCATATGCAGTCCGGCAGCCTGCCCGAGAATATGAAACTCACCGGCAAATTGTCTGTTTAATTCCCGGATCAGATGGTTTCTGTTTTTGTGATAGTATTTTTTCATTTTCCAGATATGTTTTTCTAAAGAGCCGCTGCGTATAAATTCAGCCAGCGTATATTGGGACAGGGCATCCGTGTGCACGTCTGAGTACGTTTTCAGCGTTTTGCAGTCTTTCAATAATGGATCGGGTAGAATCATGAATCCCAACCGAATTGCCGGAGTCAATATTTTACTAAAAGAACCGAGATAAATTACCCGTTCCGGGTTCAGTTCATAGAGGGCGTTGACCGGAGGTCCCTCATAGCGAAACTCACTGTCGTAGTCGTCCTCCACCACATAACAATTGTTAGCTTCAGCAAATGACAGCAGAGACAGCCGTCTTTGAATGGGAAGGATTCCACCCAGAGGATACTGATGGGATGGGGTTGTATAGACAAAGGAAAGATGATCAGCAGGGTTGAGAAGATCCGTTTTGATGCCCCGTTCATCCGTTGGGTGGGTTTTTATCCTGCAACCTGCTGTGGTTATTACTTTACGAAGTCCCGGATGAGTCGGATCTTCTACGAGAACGTTTTTGTTTTCCTGATTCAGGAGATGGGCGATCAGGGACAGGCCCTGGGTGGCGCCGGAGGTAATGATAATGCGCTCCGGTGTACAGGAAATGCCCCGGGAACGGGACAGATAGCGGGAAATTTCTTCCCGCAGTGCCCAAACACCGGAAGAGCTGCAATAACCATAGGATGCGGCCGGAAGATTGCAGCAGGTACTCTGATAGAGTCTTGCCCATGCTTTTTGCGGAAATAATTCCAATGCAGGAACACCGGATCGAAAATCGATTCGCTGCTGTTTTTGAACTTCTTCTTTGTTATTTATACTTTTCTTTCGATTAAATTCGTCTTCACTCCGATACCCATTTACACTATTCACAGGGAATTTTAAATCCTGCATACCTCCTGATACTACAGTGCCGGAACCATGGTGTCCCTCCAAATAGCCTTCTGCAATCATTTGATTGTATACTTCCAAAATGGTATTTCTGGATACGCCTAAATCTTTTGAAAGGCGGCGGGTGGAAGGAAGTTTTTCTCCGGATATCAGAGTGCCATTCAAAATCATTTCCCGAATCCGATTATAAATCTGCCTGGTGAGGGGCATTTTACTATCGCTGTCAATTGCTATCCACATAAAAATATATCCTTTCGTTAAAATGGTTCTATAAAAATAGTAGAAAAGTGGAACTGTACAGACCACTTGTGAGATTATAGAATTATAACACACTTTATTAAATAAAAATATGGAGGATATTAGTGTGAAAGAAAGTCGTGGACAGCCAGAAAATGGCGCACTTAAACAAGCTATC
>OASR01000011.1_pt1 | contig 200172 bp, 161 predicted proteins | sample 1475751 | NCBI WGS metagenome assembly OASR01 (sample SAMEA2579907, study PRJEB22360) | human gut metagenome | biome: human gut; feature: human-associated habitat; material: faeces | place: Denmark | collected 2008/2010 | reverse complement strand
AAAAAGCGCTTCGGGAAGGTTAGAAAATGCCAGTTCTGCGTTAAGCCTTCCAAACACCTCTCCTGGTCCGCCCCCTTCTCTTTTCGTACACTACCCACTGATACAAAGCGTCCTTACTCAGCGAAACCCCAATATAGTCTATTTAGACAAGGATAATGATTATAATACAAATAATCCATATTATTGTACAAATCATAAATAAATATAAACAAAAGAAAGAAATTTTTTAGTGAAAGTTCTTAAATTGTTCACAAATTCTTACTATTTTGTCCACGATAGAGGTTTATAATACCATTATAGACTAAGCAGAGAGGAGGATGATTTATTATGACAAGAATTCCGGTTCATTTTAACACAGTGAATGATTTATTGAAATTTGTGAATATCGTAAGCCGCTACAATTATGATGTAGAGCTTAAATCCGGCGACTGTGTTCTGGATGCCAAGTCCATTGTCAGTGCAATCGTGTTAAGCCCATCCAGTGATTTAGAGATGCTCGTTGATACAAATGATTGTCAGGATCTGGTAGCAAACGTTTCAGCATATGCATGAAAACCTGAGAATGGAGATAAAAATAATGTATAATGGAATGATATAGCCTGAAGATTGGTGAAAACGTCAATCTTCGGGCTATTTTAATGTCTATAGATATTTTAAATAAATTCAAAATTAATTAGTAATAAAATGTAAATACACCTAAAATTACACTTACCGGAGCAACCTAATACTTGCTTTGCAAAAGAATTACAAACTATGCTAAAAAATTACAACAAATTCCATGATATTTTTATAGATATTGTCATTTTTTTCTATTAAAATAAGAATATTATAAAAAATATAATGGAGGCGGAACAATGAGAAAGGTATTGAAAAAGACTATGTCTGTGGTGTTGGCAGCATCGCTTCTGGCTGGATCCGTGGGAGCAGTTGATGCAGCAGAAGTAAAAAACAAAAGCGCCAGGCGCGGAAATGCGAATTATGTTTCCAATCAGGGAGAGCTGATTACCACTCCATTTGTACAATTACCGGTGGGGGCGGTGCGTGCAAATGGGTGGCTTGAAAACCAGCTGTTGTTACAAAAAGTAAATTTAACGGGAAACATGCATTTATTCAATGATTATAATGAGGCTACCAGTGGATGGCTTGGGGCAGAAAACGGCGAAAGCTGGGAGAGAGGTCCTTACTATATGAGAGGCCTTGTTGCGCTGGCATATGTGCTGGATGATGAGGACCTGAAGTCAGAGGCCCAGATGTGGGTGGAAGCAATTCTGAAAAGCCAGAAGGAGGACGGATCTTTTGGAGCAGGCAGCAAGACTGACTGGTGGGCGAAGATGCCGGTTCTTATGGCAATGCGGGATTACTACGAAGCTACGGAAGCAGCCGGAGAAACGGACGAGCGGGTAATTCCTTTTATGGAAAGTTATTTCCGATACCAGCAGGCAGCACTGCCGAACAATCACTTAAGCAACTGGGCAGATGCCAGAGGCGGTGACAATATTGACAGTGTTTACTGGCTGTACAACAGAGTTTATAATGAAGCGGATCCCCAGTCATCAGATTGGCTGCTTGACCTGGGTAACTTACTGGAAGAACAGACAACAGACTGGACAGGGCAGTATAATGATACCACGGTAAGACAGCACGTGGTAAATACCAGCCAGGGCATGAAAACTCCGGCAGTATATTATCAGTATTCTAAAAATGAACTGGATAAGAATGCTCTTCAGAACGGGCTGTTAAACATGTCTATAGACCATGGCCGTGTAGACGGACTTCCCAATTCCGATGAAGCAGCAAGAGATAACCGCAGTACCAGAGGTACTGAGAACTGTGGTATTGTGGAAGGTCTGCTTTCTTCAGAGATAGCAGAGAAAGTGCTGGGTGAGGCATGGATTGGTGACCGGATTGAAAAATTGGCATATAATGCACTTCCGGCTGCTTATACACCGGATATGTCAGGACATGTCTACTATGTCCTTCAGAATCAGGTCATGGCAACCCTGGGAAATCATGAATTTGATTGTGATCATGGTGACAGTTCCGCATTCGGGGCACCGCTGGGATTTGACTGCTGTTATTCCAATACCCATATGGGTTGGCCGAAATTTGTACAGAATATGTGGATGGCAACCGAGAACAACGGACTTGTATTGACCGCATACGGACCAAATCAGGTTACGGCTAAAGTAGCGGACGGAAAGACAGCTGAATTTGTACAGCAGACCGATTATCCGTTTAAAGATGCTATACACCTGGATTATAAGGGGGAAACAGCTGATTTTGAACTTCAGCTTCGAATTCCGGAATGGGCAGTAGATCCGGTTGTTAAAGTAAATGATACAGTGGTTGATGGAGTTGTGAACGGTGAATATTATAAGGTAAACCGGGAATGGAAAAAAGGAGATACCATTGATCTGGTATTCCCAAGTGACATTGAAACATCTTCCTGGTACAACGACTCTGTTGCAGTAGAAAAGGGACCGCTTCTTTACGGACTTAAGATAGAAGAGGACTGGCGGGTAGAGGAAAGCAATGATGCCAGGGAATTAAAGGTAGAACATCAGGCACAGTCTCCGCTGCGAGAAGTATATCCGGCATCCCAGTGGAATTATGGATTGGTTGTAGAGGATGGATTTGAGATTTCTTACGCGGATGAGGTGGCGCTGCAGCCATTTAGTACTCAGACGGCACCGGTTACCATCAAAGCTACCGGACAGTTAATTCCTGAGTGGACCTATGATGGCAATATTGCAGGACCTCAGCCATATGGCGCAACACCTGCAGATGAGAGCTTACAGACGGATATAGAATTAATCCCTTATGGCAGCGGCAGACTGCGTATATCCCAGTTCCCCGCAATTGGAGAACCATACACAGATGTTGTGAAAGCAGAGGGCGACAGCAGCAAGATCAATCATTTGGGTAATACTTATCAGGAATTTAAAAATATTATGGTACCGGCTGCGCAGAACTATACATTAACAGTAGAAGGAAGCGGGCAGGGAGAGGTTATTGTAAATAATAAAGCCAGAGAGGCAATTGATTTAAGTTCCGGTTCCGCAACGTTGGAAGGACTGAAAAATCTAATATCTGACGGTAACTTCAAATTTACAAATGGTCATTATAATAATCTTCGTTTTACCGACGGACTTCAGGTTGACAGACTGGTTGTTACACCGGTAAACATGGAAATTACGGATATTAATATTGAAAGCTATAGCCGTACAGATGATTACATTAAGATTAATACCAATTTAAATGCTCAGGAGACACCATATGAACTTCTGTATAAGACAACGGAAGAAGGGGATTTCACCAACAGCATCATCGGATTTGAGTCCCAGACTGCGTATATTACAGGCATTGATCCTGAACAGGACTATTATGTACAGATCGTTGCAAAGGTTCACGGAGAAGATAAAGCAAGTGATGTAATTGTATTAAAGGCAGAAGAAGTCAACGGTGGCGGATTAAAACCAAATCCTGGTGCTCCCAATGCCCAGTATTCCGGATTCACAACCCTGAACTATATGGAGGATGGATCAGCAGGATGGGTAAGATATGATCCGGGAAATAATATCAGGTATATACAGGATGAAAATGAAGGCGTAACAGTAGCGAAGATTGGAAAAAATGAAAGAGTTAAGATGACTTATGAGCCGGCTGACGGTTCGGCACAGAACTGGACGGATTATGTAGTTACCGGAACGGTTTCTGTTGATGAAATGTCAAAAAATAATGCAGGTATTATCTTCCGCGGCAGCAATTTTGGCAATGATCCGGATGCTTATGCAGGATACTTTGTTGGTATCGGAAGAGTGGATTACAATGCAGAAAATATTCATGATCTGGGACTAATGATTGGTTATGCAGATGGACAATGGCATGACATCAAAGGATTTAAGATGGAAAATCTTCAGACGAATACAAAATATGACATTAAGGTAGTAGCGTTTGGAGACCAGTTTGCTGTTTATTTAAAAGCTCATGGCGATGCAGATTATGAATTTATTGCAAAATTCAGCGATTCCAGATTCTCAAAAGGAACAATTGGTTTCCGTTCCTACAATGAGGCATTTACTGCTTATGGGGTAGATGTGAGACCGGTTGTGCAAGAAGACCTCGGAGTATTTGAAGAAACTGAGGAAGAACCGGGAGAACAGCCGGGTGAAGTTCTTTTCTCAGATGATTTTAACGATGCACAGAAATCCCAGGAGAATTGGGTGAAGGTACCGGAACAGGCGGATATCCAATATGTTGATGAAAAAGTTGTACTTGGATCAAGTACAGATATGAAGCTGGTAACAGCAGAGCCATATCAGTGGAAAGATTTTGTATATGAAGCAAATGTTACACTGCGGGGAGAAGGTCAGAATGCAGGTCTTATTTTCCGGTCTTCCAACGAAGAAAGCGGCGCAGACAGCTATAACGGTTATTACTTTGGTATTGGTTATGGTAAGGGCAAGGGAAGCTTTGAAGTTGGAAAGGCTGCTGATAAAAAGTGGAACGGCATAAGCGGAACAGTGGACTCAGAGCTGGTAAAACCGGATCAGGCACATCGCCTAAAGGTAATTGCCTACGGCTCCAAATTGAATTTCTTCATTGACGATACAAAGGTATACTCTATTGCCGACAGCTCCCATAAGATGGGGCGGGTAGGTCTTCGCGGGTATAACAGGCAGTTCGAAGTGGACGATATCAATGTACGTACCCTGACAGAAGAAGAAAAAGAGTTATATTCAAAGATTGAAGTAGAAGAAATTGCGATTACGGCGGAAGCTTTCCAGGATGGATTCCAGATTACATATCCGAAGACAGCTGCAGCTTCTTACAAGGTACAATATGGCACAGAACCCGGCGTGTATACGAACGAGTTTGTAGATGTAAAATTCAATAATTATAAAGGCGGCGGCGTATTTACCAAAGATAAAGTTGCATTTGGGGTACCGTTAGATGGTACATATTATTTCAGACTGGTAGGCTTATCATCCGGACAGATCGTGGTAGCAGAGTCCAACGAATTAATGATGGATACCGGATACCGTGAAGATACTTCAGCAAATGCACAGAGACTGGATGAAACAAAAACACTGGTGTCTGGAACAGATACTTCAAAAGCAAGACCGGATGACCTGGCACGCCTGAAAACAGCCATTGCTGATGCGGGAGCACTTCAGGATGCAGAGGGAAATCAGATGGATTATGATCTGGCATCCAGCCTGCTTACGATCTCAAAATATGCAATAGACAATCGTGCAGCAGAACCAACGGATCCGGGAGAACCAGAAGAACCGGAAGAAACGGAAACAGAAACGGAAACAGAAACAGAAAAGCCACAGGAAACAGAAAAGCCACAGGAAACAGAAAAGCCACAGGAAACAGAAAAACCAGTGGAACCTTCTAAACCGGTGAAAAAGAATCAGACAATCAGTGCCAGAAATATTTCCAAAATATACGGAACAAAGCCTTACAAATTAAATGTAAAGACAAATGGCGATGGAAAGCTTTCTTACAAGTCTGATAATAAAAAGGTTGTTACCATCAGCTCTTCCGGTAAAGTTACCGTTAAAAATTACGGGAAAGCTAAGATTACCATTAAAGCCACTGCTACCAGCAAATACAATGCTGCCTCCAAGACAATCACATTCGAGGTACGTCCTAAAAAGGCAGTGATATCTAAAGTAACAGCAGATGGCAAGGGCAGTATGAAAGTAACCTGGAGAAAAGATTCCAGAGTAACCGGATATCAGATCGCTTATGCTAAGAACAGTAAGTTTACAAAAGGAAAGAAATCTGTCAGCGTAAAAAATGTAAAGACCGTTACGAAGACAATTTCCAAATTGAAAAAAGGTACAAAGTATTTTGTAAAAGTGAGATCTTACAAGACGGTTAAAAACCATAAATACTATAGCAGCTATAGTAGGGTGAAGACGGTTAAAATTAAATAATTGAAGTTGAGAAAGAGCAGGAGCTAAATAGCGGCGACCTGCTCTTTCTTTTTGTGTCCACCTCAACACCAAGTCAAACCAGTGATAGTATGAAGTCAGACCAGTTATAGCAATCTTTTTTAATCACAGCTATAATACCACTATAAATTAATCGGAGGGAATGGATTTTAGACATCCCCGAAGACCTATCAGGAGGAAAATTGATGAAAAAGAGTAAATGGATCAGCCTTGTACTAGCAGGTATATTAACGTTATCTCTGGCAGGATGCGGCGGTGGAAGTGCAGCAGGAACTGCCGGAACTGCAGGAACCGGCAGTGAATCCGGGGGCAGTGAGACGAATGACAAAGGAGAGCCTTATACGGTTACTATGGTTCTGCAGGGAAGCCAGCCCCAGGATGAAGAGAGAATTGAAGGAAAGATCAATGAAATTCTGGAAAAAGAGTTGAATGCTAAGCTGGATATTGTAATGCTTCCCTGGGCAAGTGCATCTCAGCAGCTGCAGTTAATGTTATCAGGGGATGAGAAAATAGACTGCTTTTACACAAATGCTACGGGGGCTATGAAGTTTATGCATGCAGGACAGATCATGGATATGTCGGAGCTGGTAGAAAAGCATGGGACAAACTTAAAAGAAATCTACGGAGAAGAGGTATTAAAGCTGAATTCGGTAGACGGATTTCTCTACGGAGTGCCGAATCAAATCGAGCGTGGCAGTATTCCTGCTGTTTTCATGAGAAAAGATATCATAGAAAAATATAATATTGACACATCTGCAATTAAGGAACCAAAGGATTTGGAAAAGGTCTATGAGGCTGTTAAAAAGGGAGAGCCGGATATGACCATGTTATTTTCTATTAACAGCGGGGACACGCCTCTGGACAGGTTATTCCCGGGAGATACGCTGTCTGATGCAAACGGGTTAGGGGTACTGATGGATCAGACCGATAATACAAAAATTGAAAATTTATTTGCAAGTGACTGGTACATGCAGACCACAAAAATGCTTTATGACTGGTATCAGAAAGGCTATATCAGCAAAGATGCAGGTACGGCAACGGAAAACTGGAGAACGGTATGCAAAGCAGGAAACCTGTTCTCATTGTTCTTTGCGTACCATCCAGGTACTCCAGTAGAATTTAAAAGTTCTACAGGATATGATTTTGAGATCGTGAAGTTCAGGGACTATCCGATTAAAAACTGTCAGACCTATTCCGGAATTATATTTTCAATAGCTCAAAACTGCGAAAACCCGGATAAGACCATGCAGGTACTGGATTATATTTATGGAAGTAAGGATATTATGAACCTCCTGAACTGGGGTGAAGAAGGAACGGACTATGTGGTGGAAGATCAGGAAAATGATATTATCAACTATCCAGAAGGAATCACCACGGATAATGTAGGATACAGCCTGAACCTGGGCTGGGAATTACCCAATCAGTTTATCGCACATAAATGGAATGGCAGTGATCCAAAGCTCTGGGAAAAAATGGAGGAGTTTAACGAGAGTGCAAGGGATTCTAAAGCAATGGGCTTTTTATTTGATGATTCAGCGGTAGAAAGCGACGTCTCTGCGTTGGCTAATGTGGTATCTCAATACCGGGGATCTCTAAACAGCGGATCTGTAAATCCCGAAGAATACATTCCTAAATTTCTAAAAGATCTGGAAGCAGCGGGAATTGATCGCGTTATAGAGGCGAAACAGAAACAGTTTGATGAATGGCTTAAGCGTGATTGATAAACTGGCACAGACAGACAAATAGAAATGGAATGACTGCCGTAAAACAAGGGTTTTACGGCAGTTTTAAAGGAGAATAAATGTGAACAAAAAATCAAAGCTGTTGGTTTACAAAAAACATTTCCCGCTGTATCTAATGATTTTACCGGGTGTACTCTACTTAATTATAAACAATTATATCCCTATGGCAGGTATGATAATTGCCTTTAAGAAGGTTGATTTTTCAAAGGGGATTTTAGCCAGTCCATTTTGTGGATTCGATAACTTTAAGTTTCTGTTTTCATCGGATCAGGCATGGATGATTACCAGGAATACCTTATTATACAATCTTGCCTTTATATTCGTTAATATGGTGATTGGAATTGCAATTGCCATTTTAATCACGCAAATCCGCAGTAAGAAAATGAAAAAATTATATCAGAGCGCTATTTTGCTTCCTTTTTTAATGTCTATGGTCATTCTCAGCTATATTGTTTATGCCATGTTAAGTGCAGAGAACGGAATGGTGAATAACTCCATATTAAAGGCACTTCATATTGATCCGGTACAGTGGTACCAGAAACCGGAATACTGGCCCTTTATCTTAGTGATTGCCAACTGCTGGAAAGGAGTTGGGTATGGGTGCTTAATCTATATTGCTACACTGATTGGCATAGACCCCACATTTTATGAGGCAGCCAGGCTGGACGGGGCGACGAAATGGCAGGAGATTAAGAAAATTACGCTCCCGTGTATGATTCCTACAATCATTACACTGCTGCTTTTAAGTATCGGTAGAATCTTCTATTCGGATTTTGGGCTATTTTACCAGGTTCCCATGAATTCCGGTGTCCTTCTTCCTACCACAAATGTAATTGATACCTATGTCTATCGTGCATTAATTGAACAGGGAAATATCAGCATGTCTTCGGCGGCAGGTGTTTATCAGTCTCTTGTGGGATTTGCAGTGGTTATGGTCAGCAATTGGATAGTCAGACGGTCGGATAAAGAAAAAGCCCTATTTTAGAAACGAATTAGGTGTCAGCGGCAGACAGATCCGCAATACGCGGTGTGAATTAGTTGAAAGAAACTCAGTAAACAGAAAGGAAGCCACGCAAAGATTCTTTCAACGGGATTTAAATGTGGCAGTATTGCAGGCAGGCCTGCGATATGCAAGAGGTATAAAGATGTATAATTCAAAAAAGAACAAACGCTATCAGATCATCATTAATATGCTGCTTATAATCGTAACGCTTTCTATTATTTTACCGTTTCTGCTTGTTTTTATCTCATCAATAACAGATGAGAATACACTGATCCGGGAGGGGTATTCCTTTTTTCCAAAACAACTCAGCCTTTATGCGTATCAGTATATTATCCGGCAGGGCGATAAGATTTTAAGGGCTTATGGAATTACCATTCTTGTAACGCTTTTGGGAACGGCGGTTAATGTCACAATGTCTGCCCTCATGGCGTATCCCTTATCGGTGAAAACATTGCCTCACAGACGGGCAATTACCTTTTTTGTGTTTTTTACCATGCTCTTTAATGGCGGATTAGTACCTTCTTATCTGATGTATGTAAATTATTTCCATATTAAAAATACGCTCTTTGCATTGCTGGTTCCAAATCTTTTGCTGAGTGCTAATAATATTTTGTTAATCCGCACATATTTTACCGGAAGTATCCCGGATGCACTGTATGAGGCAGCTAAGATCGATGGTGCAACCCATTTCCAGATCTTTGGAAAAATAGTGATTCCCCTCGGCAAGCCGATTCTTGTTACGATGGGTCTGTTTTCCGGACTTGCCTATTGGAATGACTGGACGAATGGTTTATACTATTTATCAGGAAATAGCGGTCAGAAGTTATATGGGATACAGAATCTGTTAAACCAGATGATTACGGATATCCAATACCTTGCAAGCGGCAAGGTGGTGGGAAATATAGGGGCTGAAGTTGCAAAGATGCCTACTATATCAATTCGTATGGCAATCGCATTTATTGCAATGCTGCCGTTGTTTTTGATCTATCCGTTTTTACAGAAATATTTTTCGGAAGGAATAACGCTGGGAGCCGTTAAGGGCTAGTAAGGAGTGGTGATGTGATTAGTAAGAAGGATAGGCGGCAGAAAAATATTGCACAGCAAATGAAAGGAATTGTAAAGATATTAATTCCCGTTTTAATTCTCTATATTTTTCTGGGCGGCGTTATCCTTGAGAATATCCGCAAGCAGGCAATTAAGAATATGAATGAGATGTCAGAACTCTATATGGATGAGCTGGATAACCGCTTTTTCCGCATTAGCCGCAGAATCCTGATCAATATCATGGAGGACAGCTCCGAGGAATCTGTCTTTCGGAAAAATGTAGAGTTGATCTGTGAAGACAGCAAAAATGATATCCAGGTCAATTATGCCATCGGAAAGATCCGAGAAGATTTTCTGCAGTTTACCTGGGAATACGGAGAAGAGTATCATTTTTTTCTGTATCTGGAGGAGCTGGGACAGTTTATCAATCTGGATCTGGATGCAGATACGGATCTGCTTAGCGACAAGATAAAGAGTTCCCTGATTGAAAAAATCCAAACAAAGAAAAATACTACATATTCCATAAAGCAAAAATGGGACAGCCTGTTCCTGGATGAAGGCAACTATGTATATAAGGCGGCACAGAAAAAGGGAATTTATCTGGGGTGCTATGTAAATGTAAAAGATATCCTGGAACCTTTTTGGAAGATTACATCCGGCGGTGACGGCTATGTGCAGATGGTCAGCCATGACGGTCAGATCATCGGCAGAATTACGGATAAGGGAATTGAAGTCAACAGCAGGAAGAAAGAAGACGATAACAGTCAGAAAGAAAACGATAACAGGCAGGAAGATGACACCAGCAGAAAGAAAGAAGACAATGAAAATAAAAATACCGGAAACTTCGCCGCGGGGGAGGATGGATCTGAGAAATATGCTGCCGGGGAATATGGTGCCGGGAAAAAAGAGTGGACAATGATTGTAAAAGAAATGAAACGTGCACCGTTTTTCCTGGAACTTCATATTTCGGGAGAAAAGATCATCGGTATTCTGTCAGTAGTTCTGGCGGCTTTGTTTGTCCTGGTACTGGTGCTTCTGTCGGCAGGGTATGGGACGGTATTTTACCTGAGAAAGTATGTACTCAGCCCCATTTCGAAATTTACAGATAATCTGCTTCAGTATGATGCCGGGGATTATACTTATCATATTACCAACGGCAATCTTCTGGAGCTGGAGCAGATGGATGGGCAGTTCCGTAAAATGATGCATCAGATCCGGAAGTTAAAGATTACTTTGTATGAGCAGGAACTGGAAAAACAAAAGATAGAGATGGATTTTTTAAAACTGCAGATCAGACCGCATTTTTATTTAAACTGCCTGAATTTTATTTACAGTATGATTGATTTCAAAGAATATCAAAGTGCCAGGAAAATGTCAGCTATTACGGCGGATTATCTCCAGTACGTCTTCAAAAATAATCTGGAAAAAGTGAAGATTGAAGCGGAACTGAATCATTGCAGGAATTATCTGGACATTTTGTTACTCCGCTATCAGGGCGGATTTGAATACTATATGGAGCAAAACGAAGAAGTCATAAATGCGGAGATTTTTCCATTTCTGATTCAGGTATTTGTAGAAAATGCAGCAAAACATGCGCTGACCATGGAGCGAAAGATTCTGATTTCGGTTACGGTGTATCCGGAGGAACGGGAAGAGGGAGAATTTGTGAATATATATATTTCCGATACCGGCAAGGGATTTCCGAAAGAAGTTCTGGATCGGTTGAATCAGGGGATTCCTCTGGAAAATTCCAATGGACATGGATTTGGGATTCAAAACTGCCTGAAGAGGTTTCAGTATTTTTATGGGGATCGTGCAGATAAGGGTGAGATTTATTTTGCTAACAGCCCTTTGGGGGGAGCGATTGTAGATATTCATATACCGTTGGAAGAAGCCGGCGGTGCAAAATGTATTTGAAAAATTGCTTTTTGACAGCTGTGAGCTCCCACAAAGAAATAATGGGGTATTACCATGAACATTCTAATTGTAGATGATGAAAATTATGTGATTGACAGTATTAAGAAAAATATCTGCTGGGACAGGCTGCCGGTTACGAAAATTTATACGGCAAACAGTATGCAGCAGGCGCAGACTATTGTAGAGATGATTCCAATAGGGATCATTATCAGCGATATCGTGATGCCCCAGGGAACCGGGCTGGACTTTGTGGACTGGGTGCGGGAACAGGCGTATCCCATACAGGTGATATTCTTAACCAGCTATGCAGAATTTGAGTTTGTTAAGAAAGCAATAGCATTGGAGTCCGTAGATTATCTGCTAAAACCGATTGATTTTGAAAAGCTGTCAGAGGTACTGGACAAAGCAGTGGAAAAATGTGAAATGCAGCAGAAATTCAAAGAATACCAAACCGGATGTGAAAAGTGGGATCTGAATAAAAGGCTTGTGCATGAAAATTTTCTAAAGGATGTTCTGGAAGATCAATATACGGTTCTGGATTTTCCGGCATTTGAGCACCTGGATTATACAATGGAAGACATCTTTATACCTCTGTATCTGCACTGTTACGACAGCGGCAGAACTTCTGAAAACTGGGATGAAAGCATCCTGGAATTTATAATCAGAAATGTTCTGGGCGAGCTTGTAGAGGATATGGGTTTTGAAGTGGAAATCGTTTATCCGGAACTGCGTTACCGCTATGTCGCCATATTAAGAAAGAAGGACTGCCGTAATAAAGAAAGAGCGGATACGGACAAACTGCCTGAAATTATGGAGATGTTTCTGTCCTGGGCAAAGGGAAAACTAAAGAAAGATATCTGGTTCGGGGCAGGAAATCAGGTCTCATTGGAACATCTTTCTGACAGTTTCGCCGCCCTTACGAAAATGAGGGAAGAAAATCTGGCAGTCTGGAACTGTGTAATGTGTGCAGAGAATTATGAGCACAAGGAAATTGAATATCAGAATCCCCATCTGCAGATGTGGAAAACACTTCTGGAAGAGAAAAAAACAGAAGATTTGATTTCCTGTATGTATGCGTATCTGGAGCAAATGGAACAGGAAGTGATGATTACCCTGGAAAGCCTGAAAAAGTTTCGGATGGATGTGGTCCAGATGATCTATTCCTATCTGGCAGTTCAGGAGGTCACCGCACATCTGCTCTTCGGGGTAAAGGAGAGTGAACAGGCTTATCTGATGGCGGTAGACGGAATATGGGGCGCAAAGGAATTTGTCAGCCATTACGTCAAAAAGGCAGTAAATCACATCGGGTTTGTCCAGGAGGCAACCTCTGTGGTGGATGAACTGCGCAGGTATATTGATATGCATTACCAGGAAGACATACGAAGGAGTGACCTGGCTGATCTGGTGTATCTGAATACAGATTATATCTCCAGAATATTTAAGAAAGAGACCGGTATCTCCATTAGCAATTATTTGATTCAGAAACGTGTGGAAGTGGCGAAAAAGCTTTTGACACAGAGTAAGCTGCCCATTAATACAGTATCCATTCATGTAGGATACAGCAATTTTTCCTATTTTACGAAAATGTTCCGGGAGAATGCAGGATGTTCGCCGCTGGAATATAGAAGAAATTATAGCGAATAAAAGAAAGGGATGTAAGGATTCAGCAGGCACTGAACCGTTACAAAGGGATCAAAGTATGAAACAGTCAGAATTAGAGCAATTATTAAAAAGCATGTCTTTGGAAGAAAAGATTAATCAGATGCTGCAGGTGACCGGAGACTTTTATCTGGGGAAAACCGTAATCACCGGACCCATGAGAGAAAACGGGTTTACGGAAGAAAGCGTGGCGCAGGCAGGCTCCGTAATCGGGCTTTTAGGAGCGGATGTGGTGAAGAAGGTACAAAAAGCATATATGGAACAGCAGCCACATCATATTCCACTGCTGTTTATGCTGGATGTAATCAATGGATTTAAAACCGTATTCCCCATTCCTCTGGGGCAGGGGGCTACATTTGAACCGGAATTATCCAGGCGCTGTGCACAGGCAGCGGCTAAGGAGGCAGCGGTAGCAGGGCTTCACGTGACGTTTGCACCAATGGTTGACCTTGTAAGGGATGCCAGATGGGGAAGAGTCATGGAATCCACAGGAGAAGACACCTATTTGAACAGCTGCTTTTCCAAAGCAATGGTGGAAGGCTTCCAGGGCAGTGATTTAAAAGAACCCTACCGGGTTGCTGCGTGCATTAAGCATTTTGCAGGCTATGGGGCACCGGATGCCGGGCGGGATTACAATACGGTGGAGCTGTCAGAACATACTTTACGGGAATTTTATCTTCCTGCTTACCAGGCAGGAATCGAGGCGGGAAGTGCCCTGGTGATGACGTCTTTTAACACCATAGACGGCGTTCCGGCTACAGGTAATAAATGGCTGATGCGGGATATCCTCCGGGATGAAATGGGATTTGACGGCGTATTGATTTCAGACTGGGCTGCAATGGAAGAGATTATTTATCACGGTTATTGTGAGGACCGCTCTGATGCAGCTAAAAGATCAATTGCGGCGGGCGTGGATATCGATATGATGACAGGCATATACTCCGAGCGCCTCCTTGAACTGATCCAAAACGGAACCGTAGAGGAGAGCCTGGTAGATGAGGCAGCCATGCGGATTCTGGAGTTGAAAAATAAGCTGGGACTCTTCGAGAACCCGTATAAGGATGCAGATGAGGAAAAAAGCAGGGAAATCATACTCTGTAGAGAACACCGCGAACTGGCAAGGGAATGTGCACGCAAGTCTTTTGTCTTGCTGAAAAATGAAGGCATTCTTCCGATCCGTAAAGAACAAAAGACTGCGTTTATAGGACCATATACAGACAACCATAATATTCTGGGGGCATGGTCTTTTATCGGAACAAGTGAAGATGCTGTCTCTATCCGGGATGCAGCCATGGAAGTACTGGATCAAAGCAAAACCACATTTTTCCAGGGATGCCCTGTGTTAGATGACACGGTAAAACTGGAAGGATTTAATTCCGGTGAGGGCGCGGAAGAAGAGTCAAAGGCTGCCACGAACCTGGAGGCAGAAAAAGTTAAGCAGGAAAAAATGCTGCAGGAAGCCATAGAGGCGGCAAAAGAGGCGGACCTTGTAATCATGCCGCTGGGTGAACACCGTCTCCAGTCAGGAGAGGCGTGCAGCAGGGCAGAGATTGTAATACCTGAAGTACAGATGGAATTATTCCGTAAAATCTGTCAGGTCCAGCCCAATGTAGCGGTAGTCCTTTTTAACGGTCGGCCATTGGACATCCGGGAGATTTCCGGGAAGGCAAAAGCCGTATTGGAAGTGTGGATGCCCGGAACAGAAGGCGGTCATGCCATCCTGGATGTACTGACCGGAACATACAATCCCACCGGTAAATTGACTATGAGCTTTCCCTACAGCGTTGGGCAGGTTCCGGTACACTATAATGAGTACTCTACCGGCAGGCCCCACGTCCCTGGAAAAGACAAGGACAGGTTCCGTTCAAAATACCTGGACATTCCAAATACACCCCTCTATCCTTTTGGATACGGACTCAGTTACACCAGCTTTGAGGTTTCTAAGGCAGAGCTTGACCGCAGAGAAATGAAGCTTGGGCAAGTACTAAATGCAACGGTAAAGATTAAGAATACCGGTGAGACAGCAGGTACACAGGTGCTGCAGCTGTACATCCGGGATGTGAAAGCCAGTGTTGTACGACCGGTAAAAGAGTTAAAAGGATTTTGCAAGGTACATTTACTTCCGGGAGAGGAAAAATCCGTAACGTTTGAGATCAGGGAAGAGATGCTTCGTTTTTATTCCGAAAATAAGGTTTTTGAGAGTGAAGCTGGAGAATTCCAGGTGTTTATAGGAGTGGACAGCAGTGTGGAAGATTATGAGCGGTTTTATTTGAGAAAGTAGGTTTTGGAAGGCTTGCGAATCAGTGTAAATTGATTTGCAGGTCTTTTTTTAAATAAGGGAAAAACTGGATATATTGGAGTCATTTCATATAGATACAAGTATAAATTAAGAGAATAATAAAAAAAAATTCATCCCAGCTAAATGTTTATCCCGCTAAAGGTGTTATACTGATAACATGTCTAATTGTGATATAAATGTGTTCCATTGGAAGCGAAGCTGGACTGCGCTTACAAACTTAAAACTTATAGGTATATCATAAAATATAATGAGACCCATAATTTCTATCAGGATTGATTGATGAAATTATGGGTTTTCTAAATAAAAAATCCGGGAGGTATGGCAATGAATATATTAATGATCGAAGATAACGCAGAGATAAGGGAAGGTGTCAGAATTCTTTTAGAGGGAGAGGACTACACAGTGACCGAGGCCGGTAACGGGACCGAGGGGCTGAAACTCCTGGACAGCGATACGGATCTGGTTATTCTGGATGTTATGATGCCTGGGATCTCGGGATTTCGAACCTGTGAAGAGATTCGGAAAGTATCTAATGTACCGGTTCTTTTTCTGACTGCCAAATCCCAGGATTCGGATAAATTAATGGGTCTGATGGCAGGGGGCGACGATTATTTATCCAAGCCGTTTTCTTATTCGGAACTTTTGGCGAGAGTAAAGGCGCTGGTGAGAAGATATTGTGTCTATAAGGGGAAAGAAGAGGTGAATGAAGACCGCTATGTAAACGGCATGGGGATTCGTATTAATGAAAATTATAATGAGGTTTGGAAAGGCGATAAAGAACTGGCGTTAACAGACATTGAATATAAGATATTGCTTCTTTTGATGAAACATCCAAAGAGAATATTTACCATACAAAATATTTACGAAAGTGTGTGGAATGAACCGTATTTTTACGTGTCTAATGGTACAGTTATGGTACATATCCGTAAACTGCGGCTGAAGATTGAGGATGACCCGCAGGATCCAAAGTGCATACGCACAGTTTGGGGCAGGGGGTATCGGTTTGGATAAAAAGATAAAGTTTCAGAAAAGGGGACTGAGAAGAAAGCTGGTACAGCTGATGATCTTTGCATTTATTATAAGCGGAGGCCTGTACTATTTTCTGCATAAGACAGTGGATCTAAAACTGAATAATTATTTTGATACGTCAGATTATGCAGAAAAGACGGAGTCTAAATATGCCCAGAAATTCCAGGATTACATACTGAAGAACAATATTTCCACATCCGATACGGACAAGATTACAAAATGGGTCAGAGACCAGGATGTAGTGCATATCAGCATCTATAAGGATTCGGTGTTGATCTACGATTCCTACTATCCCGATAATGATAGTATCGCTGAAAATGATGTGGAGGCAGAATATTACGGGTGGCAGGCATATTATCCCATGAAATTTTCAGATGCCCAGACAGATGTTTTTCTGGACGGATTTTATGATTACCGGGTTTTTAACTATGCAACGATTGCAGAAATTCTTCTTTCCTGTCTTGTGTTTATTGGAATTGTGATGCTTGGAATAAAAAGAACCATTGATTATATTGGAAAGCTGGAACAGGAGGTGGAGATTCTGGAAGGCGGGCAGCTTGACTGTCCGATTACATTAAAAGGAAATGACGAGCTCTCTGCTTTGGCACATGGTCTGGATGAAATGAGGAAATCCTTTAAGCTGCGGGTGGAAAGGGATGAGAAATTGTCAAAAGCAAATAAAGAGCTGGTTACCGAGATGTCCCACGATCTGCGAACACCCCTCACTACTCTTCTTCTCTACACACAGATATTAAAGAGCAGAAAATATCATGGCACAGAGCAGATGGAGGATTACATAGAGAAGATTGACGAAAAGGCAAATCAGATTAAGAGCCTGTCAGACAATATGTTTGAATTTTTCCTGATTTTAAGAGAAGAAGAAATTGAACTTATGGATCCCCAGTCTTTTCAGGATATTTTTTACGATATCATGTCAGAAATGGTATTGTCTCTTCAAAAACGTGGTTTCCAGGTAAAACACTATATCGAATTCCGTGAAGTTAAAGTAGAAGTTTCCATAGATTATGTACTCAGGATCATGAATAATATTGTCTCTAATATGATCAAGTATGCAGATACCAAAGAAGAAATTGTGATTTCTACTATTTATGAGAAAGAACAGGTATTCATTTTATTTGCAAACCACAAGTTAAAGAAAATAGAAAGGGTAGAGAGTACCGGAATCGGAATCCGTAACATTAAGGGAATGATGGATAAGATGGAAGGAAGCTGTGAAGTAGAGGAAACCGGGGATTTGTACCGGATCAAATTACAATTTAAAACCGTTGTTTAGATTTCATCATGAACCTTTAAGGATTGGTTAAGAATTAGGTGATATGATAAATTTTGTAGTCAAATACAAATGGTTAGGCATGCATCAGAGCGTGCCTTAAAATGAAAGATATGTCTGACCGCCCCACAGCTGCCGGGTGCAGCCGTGTATTTCCGAATCAAAGCCCCACTACACCCCCTGGAATTACATGACACATCTGACAGTTGAGTGTCAGGCGAAATAGTTTTTAAGGTACGCTTTGAATTGCACAAGAAAGTGAGGACAAATTATATGAGAAAAATACTTATAAAAGGAATAATAGTCGCTGCGTTAGGAGCATTATCCATTACCATGGCGGCATGTGGAGCAAATCCCAGTACGAACGAAACTACTTCTAAAACGGAATCTACAATCGTGACCAGAGAAAGCGGATCCAGACAAAAAGAAACGCAGACCAGTGAGAAACCGGTTGGAAGCCAGAAAAACGAGATGCAGACAAGCGGCAGTGGGTCCAATAAAAAGCAGACAAGCGGTAGTGGATCCAGTGAAAAGCAGATTGACCGCAGTCAGAAAAAGGAAATGCAAAATGAGTCTGAAGAGGGCGGCATGTCTGAGAATAATGATGACGGACAGGCCATGATGCAGTCGGATTCCGGAACAGGAAACACACAAAGCAGTGAACTGACAAAATAGGAGAATTATCTGTGAGAGAAAAAAATATATTACAGCTTTTTGAAGCGTCTGTGGAAAAATACTCCGCGAAAGAAGTTTTTGCAGATGGAGACAGGAGCATCTCTTATTGTGAATTAAAGGACCGTGCAAGGAGAATTGGGAGTTGTCTTGGCAACTCCCATCTTCGGAATGCGCCTGTGGCAATTTATCTGGATAGAAGTGTTAAGAGTATGGAAGCACTTCTGGGAGTTGCGTACAGCGGGAACTTTTACACCATGATGGATATTCAGATGCCAAAAGACAGGCTGAAGGTGATCTTAGAGAACCTGCAACCCTTTGCCATATTAACGGACAGGGAGCATGAAGAAGCAGCCAGAGAACTTTTACCCCAGGGAGCCGTAATCATCTATGAGACGGTGGTGGAACAGGAAGAAAGCAGCTGGCTGTTAAGAGACATCAGAAGGGCTATGATCGAAACGGACCCGCTGTATGTGCTCTATACATCAGGATCTACCGGTGAGCCAAAAGGTGTGGTGGTAAGCCACGATAGCGTGATTGCCTATTCAGATTGGGTGGTGGAGACTTTTGGGATCAGCCAGAACACCGTTTTTGGCAGCCAGACGCCTTTTTACTTTAGTATGTCAGTGCTGGATATTTTCAGTACGATCAGAAGCGGCGCAGCTATGCAGATTATACCGCGGCAACTCTTTTCATTTCCCATGCAGCTGCTGGAATATTTAAGAGACAGAAAGGTAAATACCATTTACTGGGTACCATCTGCCCTCTGTCTTGTGGCAAACTGGAAGGCTCTGGATTATATGGAGCTGCCGGACTTAAAAAAAGTGCTCTTTGCGGGAGAAGTAATGCCCATGAAGCAGTTAAATGTCTGGAGGGCGCACATGCCGGATTTGTTATATGCAAACTTGTACGGGCCTACGGAAATAACCGATATATGCACGTATTATATTGTGGATCGGGATTTTGAAGACGAGGAAGTACTGCCCATTGGCAAGGCATGTAATAACTGTGATATCCTGATTCTGAATGAAGAAGGAAGAAAAGTTCCTTACGGTGAAGAAGGAGAACTTTGCGTCAGAGGCCCCTTTCTGGCAAAAGGTTATTACCGCAGCCCGGAGAAGACGAACAGCGTATTTGTGCAGAACCCCTGCAATGACAGGTATCCGGAGCTGATTTACAAAACAGGAGATATTGTTAAGTATAATGAGCTGGGAGAACTTATGTATGTATCCCGCAAAGATTTTCAGATTAAACATATGGGGTGCCGCATTGAACTGGGTGAAATTGAGGCTGCGGCAGGCTCCCTGGAGAATATCGACAACTGTGTCTGCGTCTATGATGAAAATGAGAAAAAAATAGTACTGGTTTACAAAGGCAAAAATGTGGATCAGAATACGGTTATCACAAAAATAAAAAACAAAGTTCCTTCCTATATGTACCCCGGACTATACATTTTAACAGAGAAGATGCCGGTAAACACAAATGGAAAAATAGACCGGAAGTGGCTGCAGAGAAATTATAAAAAATTAGGAGGCATATGTAATGGATGAAATATTTAAAATACTGGAACAGATAAAACCCGGAGTAGATTTTAGAAAAGAGGAAAATCTGATCGAGGATCATATTTTAGACTCCTTCGAAATGATCCAGCTGGTATCTGAAATCAGTGATATTTACCAGATGGATATTACTCCGGTAGATATTACCCCGGATCACTTCCGCTCTGCGGATACTATTTATGCGTTTATCTCGGCTCGCCAGCCTTCCCGGGTGTAGTGAGGGGAACCTATGGCTTATAATTCCTATACATACATGCTGCTGTTTCTGACTGGGACTGGTATCCTTTATTATATCCTCCCTAAAAAAGTCAGATGGACTGTATTATTGGCAGCCAGTTATCTGTTTTACTATCTGTCCAGTGCAAAATTAATGGGATTTCTTATGCTGTCTACGGTTGTTGTATATGGTACAGGTATCATTCTAACCATATTGCAGGACGAATACCGGGACAAAATGGCGGATGCAGGGCAGGCGGAACAGATGGTTCTGCGCTTGCAGCTACAGAAAAGGAAACGCCTGGCTGCAGCGTGCGCCATTTTGTTCAACCTGGGTATTCTGGCATTTTTAAAATACTATAATTTCTTTGCATTAAATGTGAATCATATCTTACAGGGTTTACATATAGACGGCGGGATGACGGAGCTGCGGCTTCTGCTCCCTCTTGGGATTTCCTTTTATACCCTGTCGGCTATTGGTTATATCATTGATGTATACCGGGGCAAATACAGAGCAGATAAAAACCTGGGTCATCTGGCACTGTTTCTAAGCTTTTTTGGTCAGATTGTGGAAGGACCTATTGGACGCTACGACCAAATGTCAGACGAACTTTTGAAAGGGCACTCCTTTCAGCCAAAAAATATATCATTTGGTATACAGCGGATCGTATGGGGGCTATTTAAGAAAATTGTAATTGCAGACCGCTTAAATATTCTGGTAAATACCGTTTTTACCGCCTATCCTGATTATACCGGGATTACAATTGCCACAGCAGTTCTATGCTATACCATACAAATCTATTGTGAATTTTCCGGGTGTATGGATATGGTAATCGGCAGCGCCCAGCTGTTTGGCGTCCGGCTGCCTGAAAATTTTGAAAGGCCATTCTTTTCGAAAAATGTATCTGAATTCTGGAGGAGGTGGCATATTACACTTGGAGCCTGGTTCCGGGATTACATTTTCTATTCGGTATCTTTGTCCAAACGGGTGATGCGACTGGGCAAATGGGGCAGGAACCATCTTTCTCCACATCTGGCGAAGCTGCTGCCTTCTGCCTGTGCGCTGTTTCCAGTGTGGCTGTGCAACGGATTTTGGCATGGCTCCAGCTGGAAATATGTATTTTACGGCATGTATTATTTTCTGATTATTATGCTGGGTATGCTGGCAGAGCCTCTGTTTGTAAAGATTTGCAAAGTACTTCATATTAATCGTAAAAGCTGGAGATTTCAATTTTGGCAGATTTTAAGAACCTTCTTTTTAGTCAATATCGGCATGCTGTTCTTCCGGGCGGTAAGTCTGAAAGTTGGGGTCAAAATGCTGTTTTCCATGTTTGGCGGATTTTCCCTGGCACCACTCAGAGAAGGTGTTTTATTGAATCTGGGAATGGACAGGATGGACTATGCAGCAGTGGGTTTTGGGATCATAGTGGTATTTGCTGTAAGTTTTGCCCAGGAAATGGGAGTACATCTAAGAGAATGGATTTCCAAAAGGCATATCGCAGTCAGGTTTGCTATTTACTATGCAGCCGCCTTTTCGGTGCTGCTGCTGGGGGCTTACGGAATGGGATATATGCCGGTTGACTTTATCTATGCTCAGTTTTAGAGTTTGCTGAAAAACCATGCCTTAAAACCATGTCATGAATCTAAAGAGAAATAGCAGCAGGAGGAAACAAAATGAACTTCAATCAACGGACGCTACTGAAAAGCGGATTTCTATTCCTGTTGAAAATGGCTGTATTTCTGGGAATCGCCCTGGTACTTCTCACCGGCGCATCCCAGGTCTTGAAACCAAAGGATAATACCCCCGCCAGCGGAATCAAAGAACCGGAGACACGGGCAATCTATACGGAACGAAAAAATTCCCTGGATGTAATTGCAATAGGCAACAGTGATATATATGCAGCTTACACACCCATGCAGCTGTGGAAGGATTATGGGCTGGCATCTTATGTCTGCGGAGAACCGGGGCAGCGTGTGTATGAGGCATATTATCTACTGAAATCCGTACTGGAGCACCAGTCGCCCAGGGTAGTTGTGTATGAAACCGACGAAATTTTCCAGAATGCAAGTCCTGCAAAGGAACGGGAAAAGTTGATTTTTGCTGGCCTGGCAGATAAATTCCCGGTGTTCCAATACCATAACCGCTGGAAAATGTTAAAGCCGGAGGATTTCACGGGAAAAGTAAAGTATACGTTTGATAATTTCTGGAAAGGTTTCCGATATACGGACCGTGTGGATGCATATCTTGGCAAACGTTATATGCGCAGGCGCAAGAGAATTACAACAATGGATCCCATTCCACGGTATTATCTGGATAAGATTGTTGCCCTGTGCAGGGAGAAAGGAATTGAACTTTTATTTGTAGAGGTACCTTCCGCAAATTCCTGGAATTATAAGAGGCATCGTACAGTCGCCCAATATGCCAAGGAAAATGAAATCCCATTCCTGGATCTGAACAAGCCGGGAAAGGAGTATCAGGTGGACTGGATATCCGATACAAGGGATAAGGGCGACCACATGAACTACAATGGTGCCCGGAAGATAACCGCTTATCTGGGAAAATATCTGAAGGAAAATTATACGTTACCAGACAGGCGGGAGGATCCTGCGTATGCGGACTGGAATGCAGATCTGCAAAAGTATGAAAAGGCGATACAGAGCGTGGGTCTGTAAAGCAGGTATACGTAATTAATGCCTTGTATAATAAATTGGATATTTCCATAAAGGGATTGAAAAAACAGCCATACTAAGAAGAATTGTTATTTTCTTAGTGTGGCTGTTTTTATTTAATGCGTTTGCCGCTGCTTTCCCGGATTACCAGTTCAGGAGAAAAGTCAGGCTCTTTGGGAGGAGCAGTGTTCTGTATAAGACTGAGCAATAAAGAAATTACATATCTGCCCAGCCGTTCATTATGTCGGTTCAGGCTTGTCAGGCGAGGTGTCAGAAAACTGCCGTCGTAAAACTGGTCACAGCTGATCAATGCCATATCACTTGGAATGAAAATACCGCAATCAGCAGCAGCCCGCAGTGCCCCAATGGATACATTATCATTCATCGCCAACATGGCGGTTACTGTGGGAGCCTGATCTAGCAGCTGCCTGGCTGCATTATATCCATCAGACATGTAGTAGTTAGAAGTGGATATAAGGGATGGGTCATCATCCAGGCCTAGTGCCCGGACTGTCTCGTGATATACATTGAGTCTGGATTCTGTAATATGAACACCGCGTTCTCCGCCGACAAATCCAATCCGCCGATGTCCAAGTGAAGCAAGGTAGCGGAGTGCAATAGATAAGCCTTTATCATTTTCTTTATTTATAAAGGTACAGGGAATCCCGGGCAGGGATCTTCCAATTACAATTACCGGTATGGAGAATGCCAGACGTCTCAGCGCATCTCTGTAATCTTCACTTATTTCACATAAATCAATTTGCCCGCCGGCAATAATAACTCCATCTACTTTCTTGTCAAGAATCATCTGAAAATATTTATCTTCTTTTTCCCGTTCCCCATCAGCATAGGAGGCGGCGGAAAAGGAGGTATTGCAGAGGATAACAGAATAGTTTGATTGATGTGCGGAACGTTCAATCTCGCTAAACAATGTGGAGAAATACGGATTTGTAATATCAGGAACGATAACCCCCAGAGTCTTTGTCTGACGGAGAATGAGTCCCTGTGCCAATGTATTGGGGGAGTAGTGGTATTTCTTTATAACCTCTTCGACCCGGGCTTTGGTTTTAGGCGAGACAGGAACAGTGCCGTTTAAAACTCTGGAAACCGTAGCGATTGAGACTCCGCTCTCTTCGGCTATCTGAACAATTGTTACATTTTTATCCATAAGTACCTCCATCTATTACTGAAATTATATCATTGGTATATAGTTTAGCATACAGATATTGGTATTTCAATACCGGGTAATGTAACGGAAATGGAATAAAGCAAAATAAAGCGTATTTTCCAATGAAGGCATATAGGAAAAAAGATATTTCAATGACCAATTTAAACAATGAAAGATAAAAGGTTAAAAAAAACGCTTATAAATATATACATTTTATACAAAATAGGTGCGGTAAATTCTACAAGAATGTATAAAATAGTCTGAACGAAAAAAATATTGAGATTTTTTGTTGACAAGCCATTGAGAAAAGAGTATATTAAGCTCATTAAATGTAAAGGTTTTCAGAAAACCTTTTCAAAACTTAGGAGGTAGAAAATGAGAAAGGTAAAAAAGGTGACCGCAATAATTTTGGCAGCAGCAATGACAATGTCCATGGCAGCATGTGGAGGTTCAGGGGATTCAAAAGGAGGGTCTGCATCCAATGACGGAAAGACCAGTATTGAATTCTGGACACTTGCATTGGCGCCCACATATACGGACTTTATACAGGGGCTGATTGATAAATATGAAGAAGAGAATCCGGAGATAGAAGTGAAGTGGCAGGATCTCCCATACGATGCCATAGAGCAGAAACTTCTGGCTGCCACAGCAGGAAGTAATCCTCCCGACGTTGTTAATATCTGGTCACAGCTGGCGCTGACACTGGCAGGCAAAGAGGCGCTGCTGAATCTAGATGAAGCGGCAACAGAGGAACAGAAATCAATTTATATTGATTCTATGTATGAATCTGCAAAGCTGTATGATGGTGTCTATGCATTCCCCTGGTACTCTACACCAAACGTAGTTACATATAATACAGAACTTTTTAAAGAAGCAGGCATTGAAAAAGTGCCGACGACCTGGGATGAAGCATTTGACCTGGCTGCAGATTTTAAAGAAAAAACAGGCGCATGGCTGATTACACCAAGTTCTATGTACCATATGCTCTGTTACTATGACATTCCGATTCTTTCTGAAGATAAAACAAAGGCAGCATTTAATTGTCAGGAAGCAGTAGAGCTGATAAACCGGCTTATAAAATATGCAGATGACGGAGCAATTATGGTAGACCGGACAGATGGATGGGATAATTGGGACAATGACCGTCAGATGTATGCCAATGGAAATCTTGGAATGCTTTGCGGAGGACCTCAGACAATTGCACGAATAAGAGATGAGTCCCCGGAAAAATATGAATTGACAGATGTTGCGGAATCACTGTATGGGCCAGGCGGTTTTACCGGAGCAGCTGTTATGAATCTGGTAGTACCGGCTAACAGCAAGAAACAGGAAGAAGCGATTAAATTTGCTAATTATATCACAAACGACAAGAATCAGTTGGCATTCTGTGAGGCAGCTTCCGTATTCCCTACTACAAAAGCAGCAGCCAATGACGATTACTTTAAGTCTGATATGGAGACTGTTGAGGGCAGAACGAATTATTATGCTGCTCTGGCTGCTATGAAGAGTACAGATATGACCATGGGGATTCCAAATGATAATGCAGTAAAGCTGGAAATTGATGAAATGATGGCAGCAATTTTTGCAGATAATATGAGCCCGGAAGAGGCGCTGAAACAGTGTGAAGACCGTGTTAATAAACTGTTGGCAGAAAATCAGAAATAGATGCGGAAACAATGACAAATAAATCACATGCTGCTGCAAAAGACAGCAAATTTTTGCAGCAGCTATTCTATTGGAGAGAAACTGTATGAAAAAATTATTTAGAGCACAGAAAATGAGAACAACCATAATTTCCTATGTATTTATGGCTCCGGCTCTGATTATCCTGGGAATCTTTGTGTTTTATCCCATTGTATTCAGTATCCCACTTGCATTTACAGACTACTCGGCGGTAGGTGGCACTACAAACTTTATCGGATTTGAAAATTTCAAAAGACTGGCTGGTGATCCGGATTTCTGGCTGTCATTAAAAAATTCCTGTCTGTTCGTAATCGTAGTTCCGATTCTTCAGATACTGGCTATATTGCTTGCATTGCTGATGAATAATAAATTTCGTGGAAATTCTGCCTTTCGTGTATTGATTTATATGCCGGTAGTTACTTCCATGGTAGCAGTATCAATCATCTGGAAATTCATATTTGATCCCGATGGAATAATTAATGCATTGCTTATGAAATGGGATGTAATTTCAAAACCGATTTTATTTCTTTCGGATTCTAAAATTGCGTTGATTGTTCTGATGGCGGTGACAATCTGGCAGGGAATCGGTTATTACATGATGATGTATCTTTCCGCACTGCAGTCATTTCCGGAGGAAATTATCGATGCAACAAAAATTGACGGAGCCAACGCATGGCAGACATTCTGGAAAGTACGGCTGCCTCTTTTGAAAAATCAGATTGGATTCTGCTCTATGATTTCGATTATCGCGGCTGTAGGAGTATTTGATGTGGTATTTACTATGACAAATGGTGGTCCGAATAAAGCAACCTATGTTATTAACTATTATTCTTATAAGATGGCATTTAACAGCTATGATTTTGGATATTCTGCTGCAATTGGCCTGGTCAGCGCCGTTATGATATGCGTATTTACATGTATGCAGTTTGCATTAAGTAAGAGAGGAGAAAAAGAGGCATGACAGGAACAGACAGAAAGAGAAAAAGTAAAGTAAAAAAAATCAGGACAACTGTCGGACGTTACCTGATACTTCTTATTATTGCATTAATATGTGCGGGACCTTTTTTATGGATGACCAGTTCTTCTTTTAAAGTGACAGAGAATATATACACGTTAAACCTGTTTCCTAAGGAGCCGTCCTTTGGCAATTATGAATCGGTGTTTTCTCTGCTGAACATTGGGAAGATGCTGTTAAACTCTCTCATTATTACTGTTGGAGGCATAACACTGGATGTTATCTTTGGTTCCCTGTGTGCATATCCACTGGCAAAACTTGATTTCTATGGTAGAAAAATGATTAATACATTACTGCTTGCCACGATGATAATCCCGGCTGCAGCAGGGCTTGTTGTCAATTATATAACAATTTCAAAGATGGGACTAAATGATAATTTCTGGGGCGTTATTCTTCCAAACTCGGTGACCGTGTTCAATATCATATTGCTGAAAACGGCATATGCAGATATTTCATCGGAACTGCTTGCAGCAGCTAGAATTGACGGCGCTTCGGAATTGAAAATATGGTGGAAAATTATGCTTCCCCAGATTGTACCAATGATCGCGACGGTTATCATTATGGATTTTATCAATAAATGGAATAATTTCTTATGGCCGCTGATTGTATTGAATGTAGACAAATATCCTGTGGCTGCAGGGTTGAAATATCTGAACGGGCAGTTTAACTATAAATTTGGCAGTGTAGCAGCAGGGACGGTGGTATCCGTAATACCGATTATTATCGTATTTCTTTTCTGCCAGAAGTATTATGTAAATACCACAGCAGGGGCTGTTAAGGGGTAAAAGAAAGGAGCAGAATATGAGTATGATTCAAGGAATCGATCACATATCAATGAATGTCCCCGATGTAGATGAAGCGGTGTATTTTTACTGCGATGGTCTGGGGCTTCTGTTGAAACGCAGAGATGATTATAATGCCATTGTTGCGACACCGGATGGAGTAATTATGGAAATTTGCCCGGAAGGTACGAAAGAGTGGGATAAATCCGGTATCACCCATATTTGTCTGAATACCTTTGATGTGGACCGGACATTCCGACGGGCATTGGAATATGGGGCAATGATCTCCAGACCAGAAGATCCCGAACCATATACTTACCAGAATCTTAGAATGGCGTTTGTAAGGACACCATCGGGTGAAGAAATAGAATTTTGGTATATTCAGAAAAACGGAGTTATGCAGGAGCCGATTGTCGATGGTAATTATATAAAGAATTTTGTGCATGTGGCATTGACTGTACCGGATATGAAGGCATGTATCCGCTTCTATGAAGGCTTAGGTGCAAAGCTGAAAGAAGACTGGGAGTGGGGTTGTTCCATACAGTTAAATGATATGAGGGAACTGGAGCTTTTTACAGGCGGAGAATACGCGGCCGCGCCCAGGGCGTATACCCATTACAGCCTGCTGACAGAAGATGTAGATGCGGCTGCACAGAAAGTTGTGGAGCTTGGGGGAAAAATCACCCATGAGGCTTATGACTGGTCTAATCTGAGAATTTGTTTTTGTCAGGGAATCGCAGGTGAAGTGATTGAGTTTTTCCAGATGTATACAGATGGAAGAACGGCAGATGTATTTGACCGCATCCCTGACCGGTTACCGGATCTGTTTCAATAGAAGAAAGTGAGGGAATTACAGAATGAACCGTTTAGATTATACAAAGCTGATGAAAGAGATCAACGAAGAAATTTCTGCTCCAAAGGGAACTTTTCAAAGTATATTTGGATCTAAGACAGAAAAAGATCTGGAAGAAATTCGCTATATTGCCGCGGTTGCGCTAGTTGCCGCAGACAGGTACTATTCAAATCTTACAAAACTGGAGTTTGAAATACGGGAAGAAGATGAGAAACCACGGAAAGAAGGGGAGAAGGAAGTATGTTGAAAATAGGATTTGCAGATTATTATCTGGACAACTGGCATGCAAATTATTATCCGGGATTTCTGCGGGAAGCTATTTATAAATACGGATATGACGCATCCCTGACCAGCGCCTATGCACTCCATGACTGTGAGCATGGAATGACTACAGAGCAGTGGTGCAGAAAAAATCACGTACATCAGGCTGACAGTATGGAGGAGATGATTGAATCCGTAGATGCGATTATGGTAATTGCCGCAGATAATTCCGCCTGGCATAAAGAAGTATGTAAACTGCCTCTGGCAAGTGGCAAACCGGTATTTGTGGATAAGACTTTCGCTCCGGATCTTAAAACAGGACAAGAGCTGTTCGCCTATGCAGAGGCACATAGGACGCCCGTCTTTTCTACTTCAGCACAGCGTTATTGCAAGAGTATTCTGGATTATATGGAGCGGGAAAATGGAAATACAAAATTTATGTCTACTGTGGGACCGCACGACTTGTCAAATTATGCAGTACATCAGTTTGAGCCCATTGTAACGGTTATGGGAACCGGTGTAAAACGAGTGAAAAGTTTCGCTGTGGGTAGCAGGGTCACGCAGTTAATCCTGGACTATGGAGATGGAAGAACGGCAAGTTTTACACAGACACCAAATCCATGGGCAGAATTTAATTTTATGGTGTCTGATGGTGAAAAGGGAGAACGCCTGGACAGTTCTGATTATTATGTTAATACCATGAAAGTGATTCTGGATTTCTTCGAGACGAAGGAAGTACCTGTGCAAAAGGAAGAAACGCTGGAAGTTCTGGCGTTGATAGATGCGGCCAGAACCGCCAGACAGCGTCCGGACCACTGGGTGGAAATGCCGCGAGCAGAAAGTTGACGGGATACGGCGGTAAGAAGACCGGAAGAAGGAGAAAAAGATGCACAAAATAAAATTACAGTATTTAATTGGAGACGTACACATGGGCGGACATGATGTTCACCGTGTAGCAGTGAATAATAAAATTATTCTGGATAAAACCGGGGCATTTGATATCCTTATGGTATGTGATGAACCGGGAATTGGGGATATGGGTTTTAATAAATACTTCGAGGGTAATCTTATGGAAGACTGTGATGTATTTGTCTTCAACTGTGGGAATTACCGGTTTAATGTAAAGGAAGAACAGGAACGTCTTGAAAAAGCGGTATTTAACGGAGCCGGATTTGTATTCCTGCATGGCGACCATCCCTGCTATTGGCCAGCAGTAGGAAATGCAGCATGGGAAGAAATCGAAAAAATGGCAGGGCTTTTGTGGAGGGAAGAAACATCTCACGGTGATTATGCAGAAGCACATGTCACGGTAGAGATGCCGGAACATCCAATTATGCAGGGACTTAAAGATTTTGACACAAAAGATGAGATCTTTTGCAATTGTGAAAATGTGCAGCAGGTAGCTTTTGAAGTGCTGGCAAGTGCCTATTCCGATCCGGAAGTGATTTCTCGCCACGGAGTACAGGGAACGGGTAACAGGGAACCTGTTGCCATTACCGGCAGTTATGGAAAAGGGCGCACATTTAATCAATTGTTAGGACATGTATGGCCTTATTATACAGGACATGGACTGGGTGAAAATACAATGCTCAGCTTTTGTCCCCGGGAGTTCCGGCAAATGTTTGTGCGCGCATGTGAATGGGCGGCGACAGGAAAGGTCGAGAAAACGCTTACATATGATGGCGAAGGAAAACTAAAGTAGATGTCTTATCAATTTGGAGGATAGAAATGTTAAAAGACTTAAGAGTGGCATTTATAAAAAAGAAAGAAGCGGCACTTATAGAGGTGGATTTTGACGAAACCCTGAAGCCGGATGAAATATTAGGGAAAAATGTGCTGTCCCTGATTTCAAGCGGTTCTGAAAGGGGTGGTTTTACACAGGAATTCCAGGCCGATAGCTATCCTATGGAGACGGGATCATCTTCCATAGCCAAGGTTGTGAAGGTGGGAGCAGAAGTAAAGGGGTTAAAGGAAGGTGATCTGTTTTATCACAATGAACATCATACTTTATACGTTAAACTCAAAGCAGATGACACCATTTCGGTACCCCGGGAGGTAAAGCCGGAACATGCCCTATTCGGCAGATATGCAGCAGTATCCATGACATCTATTTATCATTCTGCAGCAAAACCGGTGGAAAAAGTGGTGGTTACCGGTCTTGGGATGGTTGGGCTGATGTGTGCCCAGATTGCCGATAGTTTCGGCTATGAGGTTTATGCGGTAGATCCGTCAGAGGAACGGAGAAACATAGCAAGGAAAACAGGGCTGGTTCATGTAGGCAAATCTCTTGAAGAATGGCCCCGGCTAAAAAAACAGGTGGCAACCATGTATGAGTGCTCCGGTAATGAGAATGCACTGCACAGTGCAATCCCTTACATGCGCAAGCGGGGTGAGATCTTTCAGATTGGTGTGCCGTGGAAAAAAGGTTCTGACTGGGATGCACATACTCTGTTGTATGAATTATTTTACAGTTTTATCAGCATTCATGGAGGATGGGAGTGGTCTATACCCTTAAAATCAGACGAGCTGCATTCTCACAGTTCCTACGGACATATCCATTCCGCCATGGAATTTTTAGCGGCTGAAAGAATTAAGGTTATAGAAGAGATGTATGAACTGCGGAATCCAAAGGAATGTAATCAGGTATATCACGATATTACAGTCCCTAAGATGTGTCCAACAAGTATGATGCTGGATTGGAGGAATTTTTAGATGGAGAACAGAGCAAGGGGAATACATCATGTAGGTATGATTTCACATCATTTTGATGACACAATCCGTTTCTATCGGGACGGGTTGGGATTTACAGTTAAACATACCTGGGGAAAAGGGGAAAGAGTATATATGATGGATACCGGCGGCGGAAGCTGCATAGAAGTTTTCGACGGAGGATCAGATGAAGAAACAATGCCCGGAGGAAGCTGGCTTCATGTAGCACTGCATACGGATAATATCCATGAAAGCTATAGGCGGGCAATAGCGGCTGGCGGAAAGCCCAAACTGGAGCCTGCATTTGCTGATATTCTGGAAGCGACACCGAAGCCTGTATATATGTGGTTTGCTTACGTTATTGGTTATGACGGGGAAGAGATTGAGTTTATACAGGAAATTGAGGAGCCATAATGAGCTTTCCGGCAGCTTCGAAGTTAAAAGAACAGTTTTTTCCGGCAGCGCCACCAAAAGAGGATCAGATGCAAAGCAGCCGGAATATTCTTTGGATTCAGGGTGCCATGGCAAGCGTAATGCTGGCATTGAGCACAGGAAACTTTATGGCGGGGTATCTCGCCTATCTTGGAGCAAGTCCGGCAATGGTAGCACGGATTGCCATTATCCCCCAATTAGGTTGTGTGTTACAGATGATATCACCGGTTTTTTTCGAAAGATTGAGATATAGAAAGCTTTCCATCGTAGCAATTTGTTTTGGATTTCGTTTTTCTGTGGGGTTTGCGGTATTTGCCCCGGTATTGTTCCAAACCCGGGACGCAAGGCAGCACTTTGTATTTTTGCTTTATTTTGCAGCATTTCTGGCAGCCGGATTTGTAACGCCTGCTTTAAATCAATGGACACTGCAGATTGCACCGCGAAGCAGGCGTGGACGCTATTTTGCCATAAAGGATATTATGACAATGGTTATGAATTCAGGGATTTCATTTCTGATGGGAATGCAGTTGGATTATTTTATAGGGCAGGATCAGGCGTGGACAGGATATATGGCAGTATATATATTCTGCATCGTACTATCACTGGTGGATGTATTTTTGATGTGCAGGATGAAGGAGCCGGAAAACCAGGTAATGAAGGAATATAACCTGAAGGATATGTTCAGACCATTTCAGGATAAAAAATACCGTTCGGTTTTGACTTATAATATGCTTTCTTATTTTTCTAATCTATTTGCTATGGGGTTTTTGGCAACTTACCAGCTTCAGGAGCTGCATCTGAGTCATACTTCGATTTTAGGCATGGGAGTAATCAGTTCCATAATTGGAATTGGCGGTATTTGGATCTGGGGAAAGGTAGCGGATCATACAGACTGGGCAGTTGTTATTCTGGGGACCCAGATGGTGACCAGTCTTTGCAGTCTGGGGTGGTTTCTGGTCAGGCCGGATGCCCGAATAGCAGCAATGGTGTTGATTTGCGCAGCAGCTTTGGGAAATGCCTCATCCGGAATGGCGGGCCTCAATCTTCAGTATGCTAATGCCCCAGCCAGAGGTATCACTACTTATCTGGGAGTAACGGCAGCGGCAGCTAGCCTGGTAGGATATCTGGGAGCAATGGCGGCAACCTGGATTCAGGAGCAGCTGCAGGTGTATATAGGAACGGGAAGAAGTATTGCTTTTTTATTTCTTATCCAGAGTCTGTGCGGAGTAGGAACCGTAATGTATGGTTTTATAAGGCTGCCGCGCAAAAAAGGTGACCTGTGCTGAATTTGGAAATGGTGTGCTGAAAATATACCGGAGAGGATTGATATAACAATGGCAGAAAATAAGAACATGAGGAGGGACAGAACGTGGAAACATATTTAGGTTTGGACTTTGGCGGCACCAAAATGTTGATTGGAGAACTGGATAAAAACGGAAGAATCCTTAGCAGTAAGCGATACGTTACCGGGTTTGACGATCAGGAAGAAGCAACAAAGGCCATTCTGGGAAATCTGGAAGATTATAAGGAAACAATAGGGTTTCAGGGAGAAATAAAAGCAGCAGGCCTTGGAATCGTCGGAATTGTAGATAATAAAAGAGGTGAATGGGTAGCTATGGGCCATGAAATAACGGCACCGCCAGTACCTATGGCGGCTCTTATGGAATCAAATCTCCATGTGCCATGTGCCGTGGATAATGATGTGAGAAGTGCAACTACTGCGGAATTAATGCTGGGGCAGGGTAAAAGCACCTTGGATTTTATTTATCTGAATATAGGGACAGGCCTGGCGGCAGGTGTGGTTACGGGCGGTCATATTATACGGGGAGCAAACCATAATGCCGGTGAAATTGGTCATATGGTAGTTGATCTTCAAAGCCAGAGACCATGTATCTGCGGCAGAAAAGGCTGTGCGGAAAATGTGGTGTCCGGTATTGGATTTACAGGTCAGTTAAAACATTATGGTCTGAATGAACTGCTGAATGAGCAGGGACGGGCAGACGTGGTGCGGCTTTTTGAAAGAGCAGATGCGGGAGATGCTGTCTGCAAAAAAATCACCGAATATGCAGCAGAGACGTTGGCATGTGTGATTATGAATCTGGTTAGATACAGTGATCCGGATACCGTCATTCTTGGAGGAGGAGTGATTGGTGATGGGTGGCTTTTGGAAAAAGTGAAGATGCGTCTGGAACCAGGCACGATGCGGGGAGTGACAAATGGAATTGTTTTCTCCAGTTTTAGTCCAGCCAATGCAGGTCTCATCGGTGCCGCTTCACTTGGGATGCAGTTAACGGATAGGAGAAGCCGATATGAAAGATGCGTTTAAAAGAGAAATTGAGGAATCTTTATATATTCATTCCATGTTGCCTCTTCACAGGGAAAAATCCCTGGAAGCCTCTTTTCCCGGAAAAAAGGTTGTGAAGAGAAAAGAGCTGTGGAGCTGTGGAGGACAGGCAAGCGCTCCACTGGCAGGGGAAAAAGGAAAGCTCCGTATAGGTATGGAGCAGAATGAGGAATATGTAAGTATCACTGCGCCGGTTCGGAGCGATACCTGGCCCAAAGGAGCTCCGGCAGACGGGGATTACAGCAATTTTGGTATGGCTGAAGTGCATTTTGAACTGCCAGAGGAAGACTGGAGTGAATACAACCGTCTTCATTTCTGGGTAAAACCCCAGGTGCCTGGATCCGAGATAGTGCATCTGAATGTGGGTATTAAAAGCAATGGTACAGTAAAGATACCGGATCGCTTCTGCAGGGAAGGGTTTACGGTATTTGATTTGAATAACAATCAGTGGAATGAGTGCTTCTGGGAATTCTCTATGTTGCCAAGAGACAGGGTTACAGAACTGTATTTTTATACTTTTCTGAATGGACAGGATACAGCCATGGGGCCGGAGCTTACATATAGTTATAAAGATATTGGCATTGAAAAAGTGGAGAATCCTGAGAAAGAATGGGGCTGGGAGTGCGGCAGCAGCCGGATTGTGTTATCAAGTGCCGGATATTTCATAGAAGGCAGGAAAACAGCTGTAGCCAATATCATGGAGCCGGAATTTACCGTTTGTGATGAAAGGACGGGAAAAGCTGTCTATACGGGGACTGTGGAAACGGTATCGAATGAAAGAGGAGATTTTCAGGTACTGGATTTTAGTTCCGTCTATGAGGAGGGCAGCTACTATCTTCAGGCAGGCGGGGTAAAGAGTCCGGTATTTGAGATCAGTGATGATATCGTGGAAGAGAATGTATGGCGTGTTTTGAATTTTCTGTATGGAGAAAGGTGCGGGATGCCGATTACTGGAAAGCATGGGGCATGTCATTTTGATATTGTGGCAGAGCACCACGGATTAAAAATGCCCTTTGCAGGAGGATGGCATGATGCAGGTGATGCTTCACAGCAGAGTGCGCAGACCGGTGAGATTGTCCATGCACTTCTGGAAGTGGCCTCTAAATACAAAGATAAAAGTCCCAGATTATACCAACGGATTCTGGAAGAAGCACGCTGGGGACTGGATTTCATCTTAAGAACCCGTTTTGGTGACGGATACCGCGCTACGAGTGCAGGATCTACCAGATGGACTAATGGTTTGATTGGTGATATGGATGATGTAAATACCCGTGTTTATAATCATGCCTATGAAAATTTTCTGTTCTCGGGAATAGAAGCATATGCATATCAGCAATTAAAGGAGGAGGATGAACCATTGGCATGGGGAAGTCTGGAGGCCGCAAAAGAAGATTTTTTATTTGCAGAAAAAAGGTTTCGGGATCACGGTATGGAAATGGTTCAGATGTTTGAACATACATATAATTCAGGCTTATCACAACACTGTGCGGTTATTGTTTGGGCAGCTTCCACTTTGTACGCAGCCACCAGTGACGAAGGTTATGCAAAAAAGGCGGAGTACTGGTGCGACAAATTGATGGAGTGCCAGGAAACAGGAAAGGCCGGCATTAGGATCAGCGGATTTTTCTATCGTGATGAAAGCCATAAGATGATTGTACATTTTAATCATCAATCCCGGGTACAGCAATTCATGCAGGCGTTTGTCAGTATTTGCGAGACCCAGCCGGATGCACCGAAGAAAAGTCTATGGGTAGATGCTATGAAGCGCTATGCAGGGTACCTGAAGGCGATTGCGGCAAATACGGCACCTTATGGGATGCTTCCGGCCGGAGTACATAAAATGGATGAGTATAAGAATAGCGAGGTATTCCAATATCTGCATGTTACCTGTAACTATGAGGAAGAAAGAGAAAACTATAAAGAGCAGTTAAAAAATGGAGCACTAATCGGAAAAGACTATGTAATCCGGAATTTTCCAATCTGGTTTTCCTTTCGGGGAAATACAGTTGTTATGCTGTCTGAGGGTAAGGCAGCATCTCTTTTGGGGCATTATCTGCAGGATGAAGAACTGCTCCAGATGGGCAGAGAGCAGCTTTACTGGATATTTGGAAAAAATCCCTTTGGACACTCCCTTATGTACGGCGCTGGCAGCCGATATCCGGCACAGTATGCCATTTTTCCGGGAGAATGTGTGGGAGAACTTCCAGTGGGAATTGAAACCTTAGACAATGAAGATGTTCCATACTGGCCCCAGGGAAATAATGCCACATACCGCGAAGTGTGGACCTCATCTGCGTGCCGCTGGCTCTGGCTTGCTGCAGATTATGCAGGTGGAAAAAACTGTAATTAGTGAAAGGAAATAATAATTGAGATGAAAATAACAATAATGAAGACAGAACATGATTTTGATGTGGCAGCTGCCTGGAGAATCATTGGAGAGATGGTAACAAAGCCAAATGCAGTAATTGGTTTATCCACGGGACAAACGACAAAAAATATGCATCAGATTGTCAGCGATATCTATAAAAATTATCCTTTTGATACATCTGGTGTAACCGTTTTTAATGTAGATGAGCTGACGAACCTGGACCGCGCTTATCCGGGAAGTTGTTATACGATGATTTATGAACAGCTGGTAAAGAATCTGAACATCCCTGATGAGAATTTTATTATGCCGCCTACTTTTTCTAATGATTTTGATCAGGAATGCCGATTTTTTGAAGAGAGGATCAAGCAACGGGGCGGAGCAGACCTGCAGATGCTTGGCATTGGCTGGAATGGACATATCGGGATTAATCAACCGGGAACGCCTTTTGAACGTCAGACCTGGGTCTCACCTATGGACCCGGTATTTGAAGAACGGGTACGGAGGGAAACAAATGTGGCGCCGGATTATCCCCTGGGCGGATTGACCAGAGGGATTGTAAACATTATGCAGACCCGTAAAATTGTTTTAATTGCAAAAGGTGAGAGCAAAGCAGACATTATTGAGAAGGCAGTACTCGGGCCGGTTACTACAGATATTCCGGCGTCTGTTGTGCAGCTGCACCCGAATTGTGAGATTCTTTTGGATGAAGCTGCAGCACAGAAGATCGCAGGCCGAATTTGAGCAAGTAATATAAAAATGCTATCGTACTAACCCCTTGCGTATATCAATAGCCTTTACCGGGCACATTTCGTGGCAGCAGTAACAGCGGATACAATTCCGATATAGGATTTTTGCTTTCTTAGATTCAATCTGAATCGTCTTTTGCGGACAGCTTTCCGCGCATTTGCCGCAGCCGATACACTTGGCACTCAGGATTACCGGTTTGGATGAGAGGTAATGAAATACGAAAGCACGAACCGGACGGCGGATCAGCGGAGGTAAAAACGTTGTAAAATCCAGGGATGACTCCCGGGGAACCCGAAAAGGTTCAAGAATGGGTAATTCCCCTATCAGGTTAAGCCGGTCAAGATCACCGCAGCACAGCCCCCGGGAAATGGATTCCTTTACGGTAAGTATGCTTTTTGGGTTAACGCCGATGATTTTACACAGGCAGTAGTCCAGTTCATAGGGATTGTCGGATGCCAGAATAAGTCCCGTCTCTCTCATAGTGCCCCCGGAAGGTCCGTTTCCTTCCATTGCCTGTATGGCATCTACCAGAATAAAGTCCGGACGGATGGTTTCACAGAGATCCACCAGCATGGAACAAAAAGGGGCTTTTTCCGGGAATCTGGCATGATAGCCGGGCTTTGTAAGTCCGGGAATTGTTCCGAACAAATTTTTGACAGCTCCGCTTAAACCGGTCATTGCGTGGGTTTTTAATTTACAGATATCAATAATAAAGTCTGCATCGCAGACAGGTGTGATTATGGGAAACTGTTTTACCAGTTTCCCTTTTTTGTTGTCTAAATTCCGGGAAGAAGTATCCATATTCAGGGTAACGTTATGCCGTTGGCATACATCAGTCATGCCAGAAGCGTGATAGATTCCTTTTAAAGCGGAAACCGTATAGGGTCCGCCAGGGCTGTCAGCAACTGTAATTTTGGTGATACCATTTGCTTTCAGCCATATAATCACAGCTTCCACGATGGAAGGATGAGTGGTGGTAAATTCTCCGGGGGTCCTCTTCATTAGAAGGTTTGGTTTTATCAAAACTTTTGTATCCGATGAGAGCTTTGCAAGAAGGTTAAAACGTTCCAGATGTTCTTGTACCGCTTTATTTACAAGAGGCTGGTCATAAGAAGGGGTCTGTGTAATACTTATTTTGGTCATGAGGTGTTCCTTTCATCCATTGCCGCAAAGCTGATTTGCTCAGCAGGATGAGACATTGGAGTGTGATGGGCTGTTTTTTATTATTACCGCTATTATATAGGATAGTAGGGAGAATGAAAAGGGTTTTATAAAAAGGGGAGCTTCATTGGATGATATTGATAAATAATGAAAAATAGGAAACAAATAGGAAACAAATGAAACAAGATTGACTTTTGATTCAACTGGAATATAATAAACTTAACAGCAAAATCAAAAGAATAGAAGCTGTTTTTATAAGGAAACAGCAAATAGAACAATTAAACTAAAGGACACATATTTTTAGCAGTTTAGATGTAACAGAAGGAAACAATAGGAGGATATAAATGGCATTCACAGCGAGAGATGTAGCAAAAAAGGCAGGTGTTTCCCTGGCTACGGTATCCAGGTATTTCAGCGGGGGAAAAGTGGTGAGTACGGAGCTGGCTAGAAAGATTGAAGATGCTGCTGACCAGCTTGGGTATGAGCATAAAGGGAGGCGTCATCGCAATTGCGGTGTAATTGCAGTTTTAATTCCCGAGTTTCCTCTTGAGTTTTTTTCGGAAGTGATGCGGGAGATTGTAGATCAGATGCCGAGATACGATTATCGTGTGGTTTTTATTCCGATCTTAGAGGGGAAAGACGATTACAAACAGTATTTTAACGAAATGAATATAGAGGGCGTTATTTATCTGGATGAAAATATCAGCGAAGATATCCTGAATTACATTGCATCAAAGAATATCAGGACCGTAATGTGCGGCGGCGCAACTCTTGACAGGCGCCTGGGAATGGTACACATCAATGATCTTGCGGCTGGATATGAAGGAACCCGGTATTTGCTGGGATTGGGGCACGAAAAACTTTTGTTCCTGTCTGACCGCAACAGATCTATCAGCTCTGTCTTTCAGCGTCTGACCGGTGCAAAGCGGGCAATGGAAGAAAAAAATATACCTTTTGATGAAAGCAGTATGGTGCTGTTTGGTTCAGTGACCTATGATATGGGGTACCGCCTTGCCAAACAGGCGGTAGAATCAGGAAGGGAATTCACAGCAATTTTTGCATTCAGCGATGAGATGGCTGTGGGGGCAATGGCTGCGCTAAAGGCATGCGGCGTGGATGTTCCAAAGGATGTGTCTGTATTGGGATTTGATGATATCACAGCAGCGGGAAGGGCAGTGCCGCCCCTTACCACCATCCATCAGCCCATACGGCAGTTTGTAACCAAATCACTGAATATGTTCTTGAATCTCTATGGAGAAGAAGAAAATATGGATATCACGCTGCCTTTTGATATTGTACAGAGAAATACCTGCCAAAAGAGGCAGTAATTATAAAATGGAGGATACGAAGATGAGCAAATCAGGAGCGAAAAAAATTACGGTTATAGGAGGAGGCGGTGTCCGGTCGATGTTTCTGGCGAAAAGCCTGGTACAGCACGCCAAAAAACTGGGATTTACAGAGATTGTATTTATGGACAACAATGAAACAAAATTAAATATCTATGGAAAAATGGCGGCTCAGGTTGCCAGGCGGATTGATGATACGGTAAACTTTTCCCTGACATCGGACCCGGTGGAAGCTGTCAAGGATGCGGACTATATCATTACCACCATACGTGTGGGAGAAGATGAAATGCGAATTCAGGATGAGCGGACGGCACTGGCACTTGGAATTCTGGGACAGGAGACAACAGGAGCTGCAGGATTTTCCTTTGCTATGCGTTCCATTCCGGCACTGGTTCAGTATTGTGAGCTTGCGAAAAAATATGCAAATCCCCAGGTGAAGATTTTCAATTTTACAAATCCAGCCGGGGTAGTGTCACAGACACTGCGGGATATGGGATTCGATTTTACTTACGGAATCTGCGATGCACCCAGCAGTCTGCTTCATTCCTTTGCACAGATGTACGGTGTAAGCACAGACTTGATCACGGGAGAATGCTATGGCTTAAACCATCTTTCCTTTTTTAAAAGCATTAAGCTGGACGGAAAAGAAATTATGCCGGAACTGCTTCAGAAAGACGAGATTTATGAAAATACAGAAATGCGGTTTTTCCATAAAGAACTGGTAGAACACGTGGGATGTATTCTAAATGAATACCTCTACTATTTCTATTACCGGGAAGAGGCAGTGCAGAACATCTTAAATGCAAAAGTAACAAGAGGAGAAGTGATCCGGGATGTGAATATCCATATGACAGAAGAGCTTTCCAGGATGGATATCGAAAATAATTTTGACGAATGCCTGAAGGTATTTGAAAAGTGGTACGGCAAAAGGGAAGCGGCATATATGGCAAATGAGACAGGGATAGACAGTAAAAAGCCCCCTTATCATTTTGATATTTATACAAAGGACAGCGGCGGATATGCAGGTGTTGCGCTGAAATTTATTGAATCGGAACTGGGACAGGAAGAGAAAGAAATGATTCTCTGTGTGCCAAATAATGGGGCAATCAAAGGACTTGAGGATACCGATGTGGTAGAAATCAGCTGTACGATCAAAGACGGAAATTATTACCCCCATGAGATTGAACCGGACCGCATTCCCATGGAAATGATACGCAGAGTCAAGATGTATGAACGGCTGGCATCCGAGGCAATCAGGGAAAAGAGTATTGAAAAAGCAATCGACTGCCTGATGGTGCACCCACTGGTCAACTCTTATACCTTTGCAAAGAAGTTAGCATATGAATATATGAAAATAAATGAAGCATATATGAAAGGATGGAGCTGATATGGAATTTGCAGCAGGTGTGGGATATGTAAATCTGGATCTACTGTATCTGGGAGTGGGACATCTTCCAAAAGAGGGAGAAGAGGTTTATGCAAAAAGCCTGGATATTCAGCTGGGCGGCGGAGTCCCTGCAACCATGATTACACTGTCCAGACTGGGCGTTGCTTCTAAGATAGCAACTTTTCTGGGAGAAGATGTATTTTCCGGGTATGCAGCAAAGCTGCTGGATGCCTGCGGTATCTCTTATGCAAATCTCTACCGTGGGAACGGCATTCCGGTAGCTGTAACATCTGTTATGATCACGGAAAGGGACCGGACTTTTATGTCAGCCCTGGACCGGGTGGACATCACACCGGATATTCAGGAAGAAACATACCGGCAGCTGCGGGGAGCAAAAGTCATCGACATGCACGCAGGATTCCTGGATGCCTATAAACGGCTGAAAGCAGAAGGGGCTGTTCTGGTATTTGATGTGGGCTGGGATGAAGGACTTTCCATAGAGAAATACAGAGAGTATCTGGAGCTTGCGGACTTTTTTACACCGAACCAGAAAGAGGCATTAAAAATGACCGGAAAAGACAATGTAGAAGAAGCAGCTGTGGAACTGGGCAGATTTTTTCCGGAGGTTATAATCAAACTGGACAGTGCAGGATGCCTGTACTGGAAGAACGGGGAAAGCACGGTCATTCCACCAATGGAAAATGTAAATAAAATAGACTCCACAGGTGCCGGAGATGCATTTATGGCTGGTTTTATCTATGGGCTTTATCATGACTGCAGTGCAACAGACAGCATCATATTTGGTAACGTAACAGGCGGAACCTGTGTAAAAGGAGTGGGCTGCCTGACAAAATATGTAAATGAAAAGGAGCTGCTGGAGAAGGCAGAAGAGATCAAAAAACGCCTGTAACGGCTGATTATCATATATATTCTGGGGCATTAAAATTGTGTTAAGACTTTTTGTGCAAAAAAAATGGATAAAAAATGGCATTTTTTGTAGGAAAATCCCAAAAAGTCTGTTATAATAGTTGACATAAAAATCTTAACATGGGGGTGCACAAAATGAACAATTGGAAGAAACTGTTAAAGAACAACATCACCACTGCAAAGGAATTAAAAGAGGTCCTTAAATTGTCAAAGGAAGAAGTAATCAAAATGGAGGAAATACTGGAGCACTATCCAATGTCTGTGCCATTGTATTACTTTTCTCTTATCAATGCAGATGATCCGGATGACCCAGTTCGAAAGATGTGCATCCCCAATATCCGTGAAACGGATCTGGGAGGGAGTTTTGACACCAGCGGTGAAGCAAGCAATACCGTAATCGTAGGTATGCAGCATAAATACAGGGAAACCGCACTGATTCTTTCCACGAATCAATGTGCCATGTATTGCAGGCATTGTTTCCGGAAACGGATGGTGGGTCTGTCAGATGAAGAAATCGCCAGTCACTTTGACGAAATGATGCAGTACATACAGGAACATTCTCAGATCAGTAATGTCTTGGTCTCCGGTGGAGATGCCTTTTTAAACGATGATGAAGTAATCGAAAAATATCTGCACAGCCTGTGCAAAATCGAACATCTTGACTGTATCCGCTTTGGAACCAGAACGCCGGTAACATTTCCGGACAGGATCCTGGAAGATCCTGATTTGATTAATATCTTGCGCACTTATAGTGAAAAAAAGCAAATCTATGTGGTGACACATTTCAATCATCCCAATGAAATTACTGAGAAATCAAAAGCAGCAGTCAGAAGTTTAATTGCTGCGGGAATCATTGTCCGGAATCAAACCGTATTAATCAGGGGAGTAAACGATGATCCAATGACTCTTGGAACTCTTTTGAAATATCTGACACGTATCGGCATAGTGCCTTATTACGTATTCCAATGCCGCCCGGTGACCGGAGTGAAAACCCAGTTTCAGGTGCCTTTAAAGCGGGGCTGTGAAATTGTAGATCAGGCAAAAAATATGCAGAGTGGACTCGGAAAATGTATTCGTTACGTTTTATCCCATGAAACTGGAAAAATAGAGATTCTGGGCAGTCTATACGACGGGGAAATGCTGTTTAAATATCACCAGGCAAAGGATGAAGAGGATTCTGAACGAATCTTTACAAAAAGCATAGAAGATGGGCAGTGCTGGCTGGAAGATTAAAATAAATTTATAATGACAGGAAGGAAAACGGGAAATGGAAGTCCTGTTTTCTTTCCTGATATTTTCTTTCCTATCTAATATTTTGTTAATATCTGTTTGCATTCTTATAATTCTAAAAACACCCAATCATTTGTTTATTTAAAAAACTATATTGTTGTAAGCTTTTTTTCATGATGCTATAATGTTAGTACAACCCCGCTTTCGTCCTCTGCCTAGCAGGCTGAAAAACTATTCAGCACTGTCAGTCTGGTTTCTGTCAGGATGGACGACTGGTCTGTTTTTCAGTAAATAACAGAAGTTTTATGCTGGCGTGATTTGGCATCAGGTCCGCAGCGCAGCCTGCCGATTCTCATATTTTTTGAATTTTCGTATAATAGGAAAGGGGATTTAGTCATGAAACTACGTAATGTCTGTAAACGGGTCCGGGTATATTGCCGCTCCCATATGTGGTGTTCTTTTGCCGCTGCTATCTGCTTTGCAGTTTTGCTGGTGGTGGTTGTCATGCAGTATTATCTGAAAAATGAATATGTAAAGTACCTGGTTGACAGCACCTACGATACAGAAAAAATGTTATTGACCTCCGTTAACCAGAATATCAAGAATCAAATGGACGATTTTATTAAGATCGGTTCGGAAATAGCCGTGGATGATACAAATGCGGATCTGATCAACGAGTACAGCACCAATCCGGAAAATATTGCTCGCAACACCAAAGATCTGAAGAATCTCCTTGCGAATTATGCCAGATACTCCCAGTATATAGCGGCAATAGCCATTGCGTCGAAGGATGGGCTTGTCTATCAGTATGAACGCAATGAAAATACGATTAATGTGGTGAATATCTGGAATAAGGAGAATAATAACATACTGGTTGATACTTTCATAGAGGTTAATGAAATATCAAAAAGCATGGTTCTGCCCAGATATCAGGTAATCACCACCCCAAGCGAACATCCGGGAGATGCATCAAAGCAGTTTATACATATTGCTTATCCGGTGAGAGGAAAACACTTTTACCAGGATATTGAATACATCATGATTGTAACGTTTAAAAGGGGTGTATTGGACAACCTGATCGGGCAGCTGAGCGGGAGCAAGGATGATGTGGCACAGGGATTTATCTCTGCTAAGTCAGGAGAAATACTGTATCATACAAACAGCCAGAACAACGGAATGAAAATGGATGCGTATATAAATGACCAGCATCTGACGCACTTAAGTACGCAGGTTGGAGTATTTGACTGGAATTTAAACATTGCCATTAATAAGAATGCACTGCAGGCAAAGGTGAATGAGATGTATACCAAAGCAATTTTTCTTTATGCCCTGGTGATTATAGGCATTTTACTGATCCTGTTCTGGGTGACCCAAAGAATATTAAAGCCGGTGGATACTATTAACCGTTCCATTAAAAATGTAAAGCAGGGAAATATGCAGGAACGCATTGAGATTAAGGGGACCCATGAGATCTGGCAGCTTGCCAATGAATACAATGAAATGATGCATGCCATAAGGAAGATGAACCGCCAGGTGGAAGGACAGCATTTGGAAGTGGTGGAATCTCTGAAAATGAAACAGAGGGCGGAGCGGGAAGCGCTGGAGTCTCAGATCAATGCGCATTTTATCTGCAATACCTTGAATGCCATTAATTATGAGGCAATCGAAAGCGGGAACTATAAGGTCTCCACGCTGCTGAAAAAGCTGTCTAATATTTTACGTTATACCTTTGACCAAAAGCATCAGAATGTCTATATGTATCAGGAGATTACCTGGATTGAGCAATATCTGTATCTGCAGAAGGAACGGTTGGAAAATGTGTTTAATTACAGCATAGAGTTTGATCATGAATATGACCAGTGGCCTTGCAGGAAGCTGATGCTTCAGCCCTTTGTGGAAAATTCCATACTGCATGGATTCGAGGGGAGGGAAGAAGGAGGCTGGATTCATATAACAGGCACCGGAATGGGAGAGTACCTCTGCTTATCTATTGAAGATAATGGCATAGGGATGACAAGGGAAAGGGAGCAGATCATACAGGAGGTGCTGGCTAACCCGGTGGTATCAAAGGAAAAAGAGGTGGGTATTGGAATATCCAATGTGGTGACACGCATGAAAATGTACTATGGAAATAAGCTTCGGGTTTCCCTTGAGACGTCTTACCAAAAGGGATGCAGATTTACGTTTTACATTCCAAAACCACATAGCATACAGGAGGAGGTAACATATGAGAATTATGATTGTCGAGGATGAGCAAAGGGCAAGAAGAGGACTGCGGAATCTTATTACCACGATTTCGGATGAGTATGAGATTGTGGCGGAAGCATCCGACGGAAAACAGGCTCTGGAGCTGATACACATTCTAAAGCCGGAAATCGTATTTACCGATCTTAAAATGCCCTATATGGATGGACTATCTCTGATCAGAGCCGTACATGCAATGGAGATTTCCACACAGTTTGTAATTATAAGTGCCTATGAAGAATTTGATGTGGCAAGGCAGGCAATTTCACTGGAAGTACAGGATTATCTGATAAAACCGGTAACTTATGAGGAGGTGGAAGACCTGCTTGTTCGCCTCTCAAAAAAGGAGAAGCTGTATCTGGAAGACGGAATAAAGGATTTTCGGGAAAAATATCCCGGTGCCCATCCCCTGGTTATTAAAGCGTTAAATATAATTGAAAAGAGCTATGCTGCCAAAATAAGCCAAAAGGATCTGGCGGAAGACCTGGGAATGACCCAGGAGTATTTCTGCTACCTCTTCAATAAAGAAATCGGAGTGACATTTTCAAAATTCCTGAAGCACTACCGGATAGAGGTGGCAAAAGGACTGTTAATAAATAAGGGAATGCCAAAGGAAGAAGTACCCTATCATGTAGGCTTTTCAGATCCGAAATATTTCAATAAGGTATTTCGCGAGGTGGAGGGCGCCAGTGTTGCTGAATTTCTGAAAGCCCATGTCAAATAAATATGCGATCCTTAATTCTTAAAATTTTCCTCCAATCTTAAAATTGTATCTTAAAATCGTATCCCAATTCTTAAAATCTTAAGTTTATCATTTAAACTAATCTTATTATAATAAGAACATCTTAAATACGATAAAGGAGGAAACAAACTATGAAGAAGAGGTATCAGAGAGTGGCTGCGGCAGCGTTGGCTGGAATAATGATTACGGGTCTTGTGAGTGGCTGCGGCAGTTCTTCAGCGGAAAATTCCGCCGGGGGTAAAGGCACAGAAGCATCGTCAACTGCCCGAACCACAGAAGCAGCGGCGGACACAACAGCACAGGATACAGGGACACAGGATACCGCAGCCAGTGATAGTAAACCGGCATCTAACGGGGGCAAAGAGGTTACCTTGTGGCATTACTTTGAACATGAGGCGCCGATACTGGAAAAAATGGTGGAAGAGTACAACTCCATGCAGAGTGATATCAATATTGTGTGTACGTATATTTCACGTGAAGAACTGATGAAACAATACACAATAGGTGCCGTTTCCGGTGAGCTTCCCGATATCGGGATGGTGGATTCACCGGATATGGCTTCCTACATTTCTTTGGGCGTATTTGAGGATATTACCGATCAAATGAAAGGCTGGAAGGATCTGGAGCAATTTTATCCGGGGCCTCTTAGCAGCTGTAAGGATGCGGATGGTAATATTTATGGAATCCCCAATAACTCCAATTGTCTGGCGATCGCTTACAATGTGGATTTGTTAAAAGCGGCAGGATTTGATAAAGCACCGGAGACCTGGGACGAGTTTGAAGAGGTCTGTGCCAAAACTACAAACGCAGCAGATGGGGTATATGGTTTTGCAATGTCTGCAATTGGTACGGAAGAGGGAACCTTCCAGTTTATCCCGTGGCTGTATTCGGCAGGTGCTGATGTGGGATCTACAGATTCGCCGGAAGCCGCAAGGGCGCTTGACTATCTGGCAGGTCTGGTAAACAAAGGTTATATGAGTAAGGAAGTGGTAAACTGGTCCCAGTCGGATTCTTATAACGCATTTTGTGCCGGAAAAGCAGCTATGCTGGAATCCGGTACCTGGCAGCTCGCCCAGTTTGACGAAGGAATTAAGGGCGCATTTGAGTACAAGATCGCTTTGCTGCCAAAGGATAAGAAGTTTGCTTCCGTTATCGGCGGTGAGAACTTTGGCGTATGTGCCGGAAGTGAAGAAAAAGAAGCTTGCGTTGAATTTTTAAAATGGATGACCAGCGCACAGAATAATGCAACCTGGTGTGAAGGTGCAGGAAAGTTCCCGGTACGTGAGGATTCCGTGGCACTGAATACCACCTGGTCAGATGACGAAAGATTTGCTGTGTTCAGCGATGAAATGAATTATGCGGTAGCAAGAGGCCCTCACGAGTCCTGGCCTACTATTTCAGAAGCATTATATACGGCTGAACAATCAGCGCTCCTTGGAAATAAGACCGGCGAAGAAGCCATGAAAGAAGCAGCAGCAGTAATTAATCCAATCCTTCAGGAGACACCAATCGCCGCACAGGAATAATACGCGGCTATATATTGGGAAAGGACGGGAGTAAGGGCGTGTCTGAATTTCAAACACACTCTGGATCTCTCGTCCTGATGAAGAAAGGAAGTGGATGATTTATGAAAATGAACATGGCTAAGAAGAAACGTTTTGAAGGTTATACCTTTATAATGCCTGGATTTCTCTATATGATTCTCATTTTGGGATATCCCTTAATCTATAACTTTATACTCAGCTTTAAGAATACGAATATTAAAAATTTTAAATCCGGTGCTTCTGTATTTGTGGGACTGGAGAATTATATGCAGCTATTTAAGGATCCCACATTCCAGCTGGTTATCCGGAACACTTTTATTTTCACCATCGCCTGTCTGGTGGTACAGTTTACCATCGGTTTTCTGTTTGCAATGTTTTTTTCCAAAAAGTTTACTTTTGCGGGACCGATCCGCGGGCTTGTATTAATCGGCTATATGATGCCAATGTCTGTCACCGCACTGCTGGGTAAAAATATGTTTGGCGTGACAGAGGGAGTCATCAATAACCTGTTGATGAAGCTGGGTGTGATACATACTCCGGTAGAGTGGCTGGTCAGCACCAGTACGGCACTGATTGCAGTGATTGCAGTGAACTGTTGGGTTGGAATACCATTTAATATGCTTCTTTTAACCTCCGGTCTTACGGGGATATCGGATGATATCTATGAAAGTGCCTCAATGGACGGTGCCAACAAACTACAGCGGTTTCTGCATATTACACTGCCGCTTATGAAACCGGCTATACTATCCGTACTGATGCTGGGCTTTATCTATACATTTAAGGCGTTTGACTTAATGTTTGTTATGACTGCAGGAGGTCCTTTGAATTCTACCGATGTACTGGGTACTTATTCCTATACCCTGTCGTTTACACAGTATGAATTTTCTAAAGGGGCGGCATCGGCTATGATCCTGTTTGGCTGTTTATTTATCATCGGCCTGTTCTACCTGAGACTTACTGCAAAGGAGGACGATTAGAATGAATGAAAAGACGAAAACTTCAGGGTTTCATATGTTCCGGTATAAGTCAGTGAGGGTCAATGTCATTTACTGTATTATTTCTGTGCTGATCGCAATTGTTTTTCTATTTCCTATTTACTGGCTGATCAGTATGTCCTTTAAGACAGATATGGAGTCATTTGGAAAGCTGGTGACCTATTATCCACATCAGTTTACCTTTGATCCATGGCTTCAGAATTTACAGGATAAGGATTTTCTGACTTCTCTTAAAAACAGTGCATGTATTGCAGCTTGTGCCATGTGCATTTCACTGGTGTTCGGTGTTCCAGCAGCATATGGAATGGGCAGGTATAAGGTGCCGGGACAGAAAGGATTTTTGTTAACCTTTTTAGTAACTCAGATGCTTCCGGCATCCCTGATGCTGACTCCCATGTACCTGATCTTCAATAAAATCGGCTTACTGGGGACCTATATCGGACCCGCACTTGCCATCGCTTCCGGTACGGTTCCATTTATAATTGTTACGTTAAGACCCTATTTTAAATCCATCCCTACCTCTCTGGACGATGCGGCGCGTATAGACGGATGTGGAGTGTACAAATCCTTCTTCAAGATTATGCTGCCTGCAATCAAGACCGGAATCATCACAGTTGTGGTTATATCCTTCTTAAACGGGTGGAATGATCTGGCATACTCCATGACGTTTAATGTAAAACCTGAGATGAGGCCTCTGACGGCGAATATATATAAATTCCAGAGTAAATACGGAACAAAATGGAACTGTATTATGGCATACGGGGCGATACTCGTTCTGCCGGTAGTGATTATATTTGTATTTTTACAGAAGTATATTGTTGGCGGACTGACTGCAGGGGCTGTGAAAGAATAGTTGCAGGCAAGTTAAAAAAAAATAAGACAGATAAAAAAGGAGAAGACAATGATTAAATGTGAGAGAAATAAAATATGGAGGCGCTTTGATAAAGAACTGCTGTGTGTGGAACCCTGGGGGAAAAACAGTCTCCGTGTCCGTGCCACTCAGCGGCACGAATTATTGGCAGAAGACCATGGAGCACTACTGGAACCGGCAGAATGTGACAGCAGGATTTGCCAGGAAAATGGGGATACCATTCTCGTAAATGGGAAAATCAGGTGTGAAATAACGCCGACCGGCAAGCTGCGTTTCAAAAATGATAAAGGGGAACTTTTGCTGGAAGAATATGAACGTATCCGAGAGGAAATCCAGGGACGGAAGGAGTTCAACAGTGCCCTTGAAATTGTTCCGAGAACTTTTGAACCTCATCCCAATACCGATAATTACCGCCTGACGGTACGGTTTGAGCCTAACGAAGGAGAAAAACTTTATGGCTGCGGACAGTATCAGCAGCCTTATCTGGATGTGAAGGGCTGTACGCTGGAACTGGCACACCGCAATTCTCAGGCAAGCATCCCCTTTGTACTTTCCAACAAAGGTTATGGGATGCTATGGAACAATCCTGCAATCGGTTCTGTTACCTTTGGTAAGAATGTAACAGAATGGGCGGCGCACTCCACAAAGCAGATGGATTATTGGATCACAGCCGGGGATTCGCCCGGGGAGATAGAGGAAGCATATGCAGATGCAACGGGGAAAGTGCCGATGATGCCGGAATATGGAATGGGCTTCTGGCAGTGCAAACTGCGGTACCAGACCCAGGATGAGATCATGGAAGTAGCAAGGGAGTACAAGAAGCGGGGGCTGCCAATATCGGTGATCGTAGTGGATTTCTTCCACTGGCCTAATCAGGGTGACTGGAAGTTTGACCTGGACTATTGGCCCGAACCGAAGAAGATGGTGGACGAGCTAAAGGAAATGGGGATAGAATTGATGGTTTCTATCTGGCCCACGGTAGATGCACAGAGTGAGAATTATAAAGAGATGGAAGAACTGGGTTATCTGACCCGTTCAGAACATGGCAAACGGATCGGACAACTAGGTGACGCCTGTATCATTGATCCCACAAATCCGGAAGCCAGGGCCTATGTATGGAATAAAATTCGCCAGAACTATTATGATCTGGGCATTAAAATATTCTGGCTGGATGAGGCGGAACCGGAGTTTACCGGATATGAGTACAGCCATTACCGCTACTTTAAGGGGGCGGATATGGAAGTGGGTAACATTTATCCCAGGGAATATGCCAGAATGGCTTATGAAGGAATGGAAGCAGCCGGACAGGAAAATATCGTGAACCTGCTGCGCTGTGCCTGGGCAGGTTCCCAGAAATACGGAACGCTGGTATGGTCCGGGGACATTGATTCATCCTTCCGTTCCATGCGTAATCAGCTGGCAGCCGGACTGAATATGGGGCTATCCGGAATCCCCTGGTGGACAACAGATATCGGAGGCTTCCATGGAGGCAATATTAAGGATGATACATTTAAAGAGTGCCTTGTCCGTTGGTTTGAATTTGGAACATTTTGTCCGGTATTCCGGCTGCATGGTTTCCGTGAGCCTTTTAAAGAGGCACTTGGGACAACCGGAGGAGGAAAGCATATCAGCGGTGCAGAAAATGAAGTCTGGTCCTATGGGGAAGAGGTTCTTGCAATCTGCACAAAGTATATGGAATTGAGAGAGAAGATGAAACCCTATATTACGAAGATCATGAAAGAAGCCCATGAAAAAGGAACACCCGTCATGCGCCCGCTATTTTATGATTTCCCGGGGGACAAAAGGTGCTGGGAAACGGAGGATGCATACATGTTTGGACCAAACCTTCTGGTAGCGCCCGTACTTTATGAAAATGAGCGGCAGCGCAGGGTATATCTGCCTGAGGGAGTATGGCGTAACATTCATGATAACAGGGAGTATCAGGGCGGTCAGGAAATAGAAGTCAAGGCACCGATAGATGAGATACCGGTATTTGCCCGAAATGGGGAGCTTCTGGAAAAATAAATAGAAAAGTGAAAGAAGATCGCTTTCACACTGCAAATTTAGGGATGGCGCAAGCCGGCTTGTGCTATCCAGGGGGGATCAATATGGATAATCAACGGCTATTTGACTTTGGAGGCGGCTATACAGGAATGTTGGGAAAGATTTTCGATCTGCTGCTGGTGGGAATCCTTTGGATTATCTGCTGCCTGCCCATCCTTACAATTGGTGCATCCACAACAGCTCTTTACTACAGCGTCGTAAAATCAGTTAAGAAAGGAAACGGCTATACATTCCGGGAATTCTTTCATGCGTTCCGGGTAAACTTTGTGCCGGCAACCGGGATATGGGCGGCAGTAGCCGGAGTGACTTTTCTCGTCCAGCTAAACATGGGAATTCTAATGCAGAAAACCAGCGGTTATACCGGACTTTTCTTCATCTGCTTTTATTTTCTGGTATCTGTCTTTTTATTTGCAGCGGCTTGTTATGTCTTCCCGGCATTATCCCGGTTTGATATGAGTGCAGGGTGGATACTGAAGCTTGGAATGTATATGGCTGTACGGTACATTCTGACTACGCTGGCGGTATTTCTGGTAATCGGCTGTGTTCTGGCTCTATTTTGGGCGCTGCCAATGAGTATATTTTTTACTCCCGGTGCAGCGATATTTATTATTTCGGATTTTATGGAACGGGTATTAGAAAAGCATATGCCCGGCAAAATGGGTATAGTGTGAAAGAAGATCGCTTTCATACGGCCTATTTGGGAAAAGAAGAAGAATCTGTGGAAATACTCATAGAGGGTACCGGGAACCAGATTATAATAGAATGTTAAAAAACAGCCCGGGGCGTGTTTGAAAATTCATTACTGCCATCTGCACGCCCCGGGAAAATCCCGGGCTGTTTTTTTATTCTTTGCCATTCCAGCAATAAGTACACAGTTTACATGGTTCAATTCCGATTGAAGCCAGCATATCATCCAGACGGTGATAACGCAGGGTTGTGAAATTGAGCTGTTTTCTGATCTCATCTATCATTTCGATATAATTCTGGCTGTCCGGATTCGTATAGTCGTCCAGCATATTAATATCGTTTTCCCCTTCTCTTTCACGGATAATACGTCTTGTAATCAAATCCATTTCGGAATTTGAACGTGAAAAATTCAGATATTTGCATCCGAACATCAAAGGCGGGCATGCAGGACGGATATGTACTTCTTTTGCACCCTCCTGATAGAGAAACTCGGTAGTTTCCCGAAGCTGGGTACCGCGAACAATAGAATCGTCAATCAATAACAGTTTTTTGTCACGGATCAAAGCTTCTACCGGAACTAACTTCATTTTCGCGATCATATTACGCTGGCTCTGCTTCGTGGGCATAAAGGAACGGGGCCAGGTTGGTGTATATTTAATGAAAGGACGGGAATAAGGAATCCCGGTTGCATTTGCATATCCGATGGCATGGGCAACGCCGGAATCGGGAACACCGGCAACAACGTCAGGCTTAACGGTATCGCGGTTAGCCAGTAGACGTCCGCAATTGTAACGCATCTGTTCTACATTGACACCCTCATAGGAAGATGTTGGATATCCATAATACACCCAGAGGAAAGAACAGATTTTCATTTTTTCTCTTGGCTTGCTCAGGGTTTCCACACTTTCCGGTGTAATCTTTACAATCTCGCCGGGACCCAGTTCTTTATAATCCACATAGCCCAGGTTGATGTATGCAAAACATTCAAAAGATACGCAGTAAGAGTCCTCTTTTTTTCCAATGGCAAGAGGGGTTCTGCCCATTCGGTCTCTGGATGCATAAATTTCAGTTGGTGTCATGACCAGCATGGTCATGGAGCCTTCCACCATCTCCTGAACATATAACATGCCTTCTAATATAGAACTTTTCTGATTAATCAGAGAAGCCACAAGCTCTGTAGCGTTTATATGGCCTCCACTCATTTCCAGAAAATGAGTACAGCCATTGTCGTATGCATTTTGTACCAGCTGATCCATATTGTTGATTTTACCTACGGTTGTTATGGCAAAGCTGCCAAGATGGGACTGCACCAATAAAGGCTGAGGTTCATTATCAGAGATACATCCGATTCCCAGATTCCCTTCTAATTCATCAATGTCCCGTTCGAATTTAGTACGAAAAGGGGAATTTTCAATATTATGGATTGCCCTGTTAAATCCGTCTTTACCATATACTGCCATACCGCCTCTTCTGGTGCCCAAATGAGAATGATAGTCAATTCCAAAGAATAAATCCTGTACACAGCTTGTCTTTGAAGCTACGCCGAATATTCCACCCATGTATTCCACTCCTTCATGTTTGCGTTTTTTTGATACAGCTACATTCTAACATAAGATGACAGGAAATAACAAGGGGATTTATATAATCACATTTTGTCTGAAAGTGGACTACATAAAAAGGTCTTTCCCACTCATAGATTTTGTGATAGAATAGAGTAGTTAATACTATCCTTTTTTAAGTATGGGAGTACAATCTATGAAAAAGATAAATAGAAAGATAAAATATAGCGGGAAATTAAAGTCATATATGCAATGGCCGCTGGCTCTGGCAGTGTTTTTACTGCTGATGAATATTGCTGTATTTGCAGTGAATACCAAGGCCGGAATAGTAGCAGCGCTGTTCAGTGTGGTATATATCGTTATGATTATCGGCGTATTTGTATTGTACAAACCCCGTATTATGACCGAGCTTGTTTCATTTGCCACGCAGTATGGGCAGATACAGAAGAAAATGCTCCAGAAATTTACCATACCATATGGTCTGCTGGACACAGAGGGCAAGATCATCTGGATGAATGAGGCGTTTTGTAATGCGGTGGGAAAAGATCCGAAATATCATAAAAATATATTAAACCTGTTTCCTGAAATCAGTGTCAATGTCCTGCCTAAAAATGAGGAAATCCAGACCATAGAAGTTCATTTTGAAGGTGAGGATTACCGTGCGCAGCTCCAGAAGGTATCCATAGAGGAACTGACGGAGTCCGTTAATATCGTGGATGTGCCCGAGGACCAGAATTATTTAATTGCAGTATACCTGTTTGATACAACAGAATTAAATCAGTATATCAGAGAGAATAAAGAACAGAAACTGGTTGCAGGTCTTATTTATATTGATAATTATGATGAAGCTTTAGAGAGCGTGGAAGAAGTCCGCAGATCTCTTTTGATGGCATTGATAGATCGTAAAATTAACAAATACATGGCAAGCCTGGATGGGATTGTGAAGAAGATTGAAAAAGACAAGTATTTTGTCGTAATTAAACAGAGGTCGTTGACAACTCTGGAATCTAACCGGTTTTCCTTATTAGAGGAAGTAAAGTCCGTTAACATCGGCAATGATATGAGCGTTACCCTGAGTATAGGTATCGGTGTAAATGGAAATGGATATGTACAGAATTATGATTTTTCACGTATTGCAATAGAGCTGGCACTGGGCCGGGGCGGCGATCAGGCAGTCGTTAAGGATAATGAGAAAATTTCATATTATGGTGGAAAATCGCAGCAGATGGAGAAGAGTACCCGTGTGAAAGCAAGGGTAAAAGCACATGCCCTGCGGGAATTTATTGACAGCAAGGAAGATGTGGTGGTCATGGGCCACAAGATTACGGATATTGATTCTTTTGGAGCTTCCATCGGTGTATACCGTGCGGCAAGACTCATGAATAAAAAGGCTCATATTGTAATCGAAGATGGAAACAGTTCGATCCGTCCCTGGATGAATATGTTCCTGAATAATAAAGATTATGAAAGTGATATGTTTGTAAACCATGCCCAGGCGGAAGAAATCGTAGACAACAATACCGTTGTGGTTGTAGTGGATACCAACCGTCCAAGTATGGCGGAATGCTCGTCCATACTGGATCAGACGAAGACCATTGTTGTTCTGGACCATCACCGTCAGAGCAGTGAGGTTATTAAAAATGCAGTTCTGTCTTATATTGAGCCATATGCTTCTTCTACCTGTGAAATGGTGGCGGAGATCCTGCAGTATTTTGTGGATGGTATTAAGCTGAAGAATATTGAAGCGGATTGCATCTATGCAGGAATTATTATTGATACGAATAATTTTGTGGCTAAGACAGGAGTCCGTACTTTTGAAGCAGCAGCATTTTTAAGACGCTGCGGAGCGGATGTAACAAGAGTCCGTAAAATGCTGAGAAATGATATGGCTGCATATAAAGCGAGAGCAGAAGCGGTCCGGCATGCGGAGCTGTTCCTGAACTGCTATGCGTTTAGTATCTGCCCGAGTGAAAATATTGAAAGTCCTACAGTAGTAGGGGCTCAGGCAGCGAATGAATTATTGAATATTATCGGTGTGAAGGCATCTTTTGTGTTTACGCCGTTTAATAAACAGGTATATATCAGCGCCCGTTCGATCGATGAGGTCAATGTACAGATCATTACAGAACGCATGGGCGGTGGAGGCCATCTGAATATAGCCGGTGCACAGTTGAAAAATACAACGGTAGAAGAGGCTATCAGTAAATTAAAAGATGTAATTATTAAAATGACAGAAGAAGGAGCGATTTAAATGAAAGTTATATTATTGGAAGATGTAAAATCACTTGGGAACAAAGGCGCTATTGTAAATGTCAGTGATGGCTATGCCAGAAATTTATTCACGAAAAAATTAGGTATTGAAGCAACACCGAAGAATATCAATGACCTGAAGCTTCAGAAAGCACATGAGGAAAAAGTGGCACAGCAGATTCTGGACGAGGCAAAGGCATACGCGGCTGAAATTGCAGAAAAGCAGGTTACGGTATCTATCAAAGTGGGTGAGGGCGGAAGAACGTTTGGCTCTGTTTCATCCAAAGAAATTGCAGAAGCAGCGAAAGCGCAGCTGGGATATGACATTGATAAGAAAAAAATGCTGCTTACAAATCCTATAAAGGCGCTTGGCACTACAATTGTGCCGATTAAGCTGCATCCGAAAGTAACAGCAGAATTAAAGGTTGTAGTAAAGGAAGCTTAGGAGGAAGCCTGACATGGAAGAAGCACTCATAAAACGAGTATTGCCACATAGCGTCGAGGCAGAACAGTCTGTAATTGGCTCTATGATCATGGATAGAGAAGCGATTATGACTGCTTCCGAGATTATCAGCAGCGAAGATTTCTATCAGCACCAGTACGGGGTTTTATTTGAATCCATGCTGGAGTTGTACAATGAAGGCAAACCGGTAGATCTGATTACATTACAGGACAGGTTAAAGGAAAAGGAAGTACCTCCGGAAATCAGCAGCCTGGAATTTGTAAGAGATCTGTTGAACGCAGTGCCCACCTCGGCTAATGTAAAATATTATGCCAATATCGTCCAGGAAAAATCAATGCTCCGGAAACTGATCCGGACGACGGAAGATATTGCAAACACCTGTTATGTGGCAAAGGACAGGCTGGAAGATATTCTGGGTGATACCGAGAAGAAAATATTTGATATCGTGCAGTGCAATACTTCCGGTGATTATGTCCCGATTAAAGAAGTTGTGCTGAATGCATTGGATAAAATCGAACAGGCTGCCAAAAATAAAGGGAGCGTTACCGGAATCCCTACAGGCTTTATTGACCTGGATTATAAGACATCAGGATTCCAGCCTTCCGATCTTATTCTGATAGCAGCCCGTCCTTCTATGGGTAAAACGGCATTTGTATTAAACGTTGCACAGAATATGGCATTTAAAGAAAATAAAACAGTGGCGATATTCAGTTTGGAAATGTCAAAAGAGCAGCTGGTTAACCGTCTGCTCTCTCTGGAATCAAAGGTAGATTCCCAATCCATCCGAACCGGTAATCTGTCGGATGAAGACTGGTCCAAACTGATTGAAGGCGCAGGCATTATTGGAAAATCCCATTTGATTATTGATGATACGCCGGGTATCTCAATCAACGATCTTCGTTCCAAATGCCGTAAATATAAACTGGAACAGGATCTGGGAATCATAATTATTGACTACCTTCAGCTGATGACCGGAAGTAAAAAAACAGATTCCAGGCAGCAGGAAATCTCAGATATATCAAGATCCCTGAAAGAAGTTGCAAGGGAACTGCATGTACCTGTAGTTGCGTTATCCCAGCTGAGCCGTGCCGTAGAACAGCGTCCGGAACACCGGCCCATGTTATCTGACCTTCGTGAATCCGGAGCGATTGAGCAGGATGCCGATGTGGTTATGTTCCTGTATCGTGATGATTATTATAACAAAGATACCGACAGGCCCAATATTGCGGAAGTTATCATTGCAAAGCAGAGAAATGGACCTATTGGTACGATAGAACTTGTATGGCTGCCGAATTATACGAAATTTGCAAACATGCAGAAGTAGCAGGAAAAGCGTTCATCTTAAATCAGGGTGGGCGCTTTTTCGTGGAATATAGATAGGAAAAATAATATGTTGCAAAATATAAATAAAAAAATATAAATTTAATATTTGTGTTGACTTAATAATCGCTTTGTTCTATAATAAAATATATATTTCTAATTAAGCAGATCTGCTTTGACTTCCCATTATAAGAATATTTAAGTGAAATTTTAAAGAATATCCATGGCAAGGAATTTATTTGGTTGTTAAAGAGTTGTTAATCATTATTTTTATCAAGGATCTTTCGCTTCTGATCTTGAGGCATTCAATTACTGAGGGAATGGATCCATAGAAGGGAGTGGATTCATGACAAAGGAGATGTTACAATGGCATCCGGCATTTTATGCTGTACTTCAGATAGAACTGCAGGATGAATTTAAACATCTGGACTTTGAGAATGAACATATGCTGGGGACAAAACCAAAGCAAATTGATGTGTTGGTAATTAAGAATAAGGAGAATATCCGGATTAAAAAGAACATTGGTCGGATTTTTCGAAAGTATAATATTATTGAATATAAGAATCCTAAGGATTATTTAAGTATAGATGACTTTTATAAATGTTATGCTTATGCCTGCCTGTTCAAGCAGGAAGGAAGTGGCCGTGACCCAATTGATATCAGAGATATCACCCTTACATTTGTAAGCAGGCGTTTCCCTTTAAAATTAATAGATCATTGGAAGAAGGTAAGAGCATTTCAAATAGTAAAACATGAGGAAGGGATCTATTATATTATAGGGGATATTATACCAATACAATTACTCATAACCAGAATGCTTACAAAAGAGGAAAATCTATGGTTAAGAGGATTAGATGAAGGCATAAATGACAGAAGACTGATGGAACATTTATCAAGGGAGTATGAAAAGAATCAGAAAAACCAGCTATATCAGTCTGCGATGGATATGATAATAAGAACCAATAAGAAAGAGTTTCAGGAGGCGAAGAACGATATGTGTGAAGCAATCAGAGAATTATTTAAGACAGAACTGGAAGAGGCAGTTGAAGAGGCAGTGACCCATGCAACCGGTAAAGCCAGAAGTGACATATTGAATGCCTTAGAAGACATTCATAACAATATACCACTTAAAAAGGTGCAGGAAAAATATATTTTAACAAAGCAGGAAGTATCCCGTCTTGAGAAATTAGCTATGTATTAATCAGGTTAGATGGGAATTACGTCGAAGCCTGAATATTCCTGATGAATCGGGTATTTTCATGACATTATTTGCGATATCTCCATGTTTGAATCTAAGAATCAATATGATATAATAGCCATGTGCAGATTTACGTTTTGCTTATGGCCAAAATGCCTGTATAGATTCTATTTTATAATGGAGGGGACGTATGGAAATAATGGACGAGACGAGATATATGATCTCCGATGCTGCGAAGAAAGTCGCAGTAGAAGCGCATGTTCTGCGTTATTGGGAAGAGGAACTGGAACTCCCAATTGCGCGGACTGAACTGGGTCACCGATACTATACAGAAGAAAATATTCGTATATTTCAGAATATTAAAGAACTGAAAGAGAGAGGTTTTCAATTAAAGGCAATCAAAGTTTTAATACCGGAGATTGCTAAAAGGGAAATCAAAAATACAGATAATATTATTCACCTGGAAGAGAAACTAAACAGGAAATCACTTGATAAAGATCATGAAGCAGATAAACCGGTACAAGTACAGGCTGCTGCTTCAGAACCCGAGAAAGGCAAACAGAAAGAACAGACAGCAGAAGGTATGCAGAAGGCTCATAAAGAGATTTCAAATGAGAACTCTAAGGACAAGCCGCATCAAAATGGAAACAGTCAGGAAAGAGCAGTGAAGGACGGCAAAAAGGAAACAGCATCAGATAAAAAAGATTCTGAAAAATGTGTTGCGGATGTATTGGAAACACCACTGTCGGAACTGGAATTTGATGTGGATAAACTCCTTCAATTTGAAAAAATTGTGGGTAACATCGTCACGACTGCGCTAAAGGAAAATAACAAAGAGCTGAACGATCAGATCAGCGAAAGTGTTTCCAAAGAAATTGACTACCTGCTGAAGCTGCGTGAGGAAAAAGAGGAAGACAGATACAGACGATTGGATGAGACGATCCGGGCACATCAAAACCAGGGTTCTAAACGTCTTGTAGCCGCAACCCAGTCCGAGGATGTGAAACCCCAGAAAAAAGGATTCTTTTTTTGGAGGCATTGATTATAAGTCACAATTTTCCTCTATATACCTATGCTTCTTTCATGTCTGGTATTACAAAAGTTCTCACCTAACAATTCCAGGTGAGAACTTTTGTTAATACGGTGAGTCAGGATTCAAAATACACAGATCTAATCATATCTGAATCCTGTAATTTTTCCAGATCTTCTTTACTAAGCCAGCTTACAAAACCGTAGATAGATAAACCATTTTCTTCTATATAAGTACTACTGGACGCTATGGTTTCTCTTTCAATTCCAACCATTTTACAAAAAGTATTCTGATGGAAAAGATAGCGCAGCATACTGATCATATGGCTTTCCATAGTAGTTTCATCATTTGTTAATGCATCCAGTTCATTCATTGTCAGATCGGTGGAATCCAGCTTTAAATATGGATACCGGTCAGGATATGGGTTATGGAGAATGAGCCCTTCCGGCTGCGTCTGGAAACCGGTAACGTAGTCTGAATAGGAAGCTGTTTCACTGGTTCTGCATGCTGCCCATGACAGGTTTATAAGATGTTCCTTTTCAAATGATTTGTAATCTGAGAAGGATTGATAGTCTTTGAAAGAGACATAGGCCCGATACATTTGGTCATCCTGTAAAGCTGAGATTTTCTGCTCAATGTCTTCTTTGGGAATTTCGCTCCAGGTCCACTGTGCATAATGGTCTTCCGGCTTGAGAAGCAGATTGCCCACGGGTAAGTTTAATATATTGGCGTCATACATCGTTAAATGATTGCGTGTTATTTTGCCGGCATAAAGAGAAGGAAAGGAATTTCCCCTGGTAACGGAAGGCTGCAGGAAAATATCATAGGACCCGTATTCTGTTGAGGATACGGCGACGGAGTCCTGAATATCCAGCGGCATCATCAGCTCTGTAAATACGCTCATATCCAGGGTTATTTGATTCATGTTCTCATCCAAAGTTTTTGCAGGATTATAGAAAAAGCTTTCCATAAGCGGTGAAAGACCAAATTGTATAAAGAGAATGAGAATCAATGATATGGCAGTAAATACCGCACCCATTTTTAAGAATGCCCTTCGAATGGCTTTTTGGATCAGTGCTGAATCGGTGTCTTTATGAGCATGCGTTTTATTATTTTTGGCATCTTCATTATGATCTTCACGGTAAAGATGTTCCAGCTTAAGATCAATGGCTTCACTAAGATATTCTTCGATTAACTCATGTTTTTCGATTTCTTCTTCAATCCAGGCAATCTCTTCTTCAGTTGCTGTGTGGTTTCTATATTTTTCAAAAACAACTTCAAATTTCATGTTTTTCCACCTCTTTCTTAAGCTCTTTTTTTGCACGGTGCACAATAATGCGCACGTTACCGGGAGACAAATCCAGTATCTCAGCAATTTCACGCTGAGGCATTTCAAAAAAATACTGCATAACAAGCACTTCTCTGGACAGTATAGGAAGCTTCATTAATGCTTCCATTAGCAGACGGTTCTGTTCTTTTTGCAGAAAATCATCCAAGGGGGAGCCGCTTTCCTGATAATGTTCCATGTCAGCTTCTGAAACTGTTCTTTGCTGTCGCTTTAAGTAATTCAGGCTTTCGTTTTTCCCTACTTTATACAGCCATGCACGGAAATTCGGATGTGATTTGTCTAATGACAGAAAAGCCTTTAAAAATGTTTCCTGCAGGATATCTTCTGCTGCAGAGGTATCCCGAAGAAGGGTATAAAGGTATAAAAACAGCTCTCTGGAATAGCGCCGGTAGATCTCTTCCAGAATATTTGCTTCCATAAACATTCCTCCTCTCCTGACTATATAAAGTAATAGCGTAACTGTTCAGTACCATCGCAGTTAGGAGCAAAAATCCATTTGAAATCGCCTTTGGCAATAGAACTTTTTCCTGCTGTCCTACGAATCGATGGTTAGTGCAGCAAATGCTCAAACCTGCTGTGTAGTACGTATTATTTTCTTTCTTATTAAGTATAACAATTAAGATTTCATTTTGTTACAAAAATATTGGTTTTTTTTGATTCATCTTAAAAACCAATATGCCGCACAGCGAAACGCACATCTGGTAGAAAGCAATTTACAATCAAATTCTGGGGAATATTAATTTCAGGCATAAAAAAAACACGGGAGCATTACTCCCGTGTTCGAATACCTTAATTATTCTGCTGAGATAGCGCCTGTTGGGCATTCAGCTTCGCATGTTCCACAATCTAAGCAAGTATCTGCATCGATTACGTATTTTCCATCACCTTCGCTGATTGCTTCTGCTGGACATACTGGAGCGCATGATCCACAAGCTACACATTCGTCTGAAATTACATATGCCATGATAATATCCTCCTTAATTTATATACTGTTTTTTGACTTGTCTGCCAAGCCTTTCAATTTATTCTAATACATTTATTATGATTATACAAGTGAAATATTTGTTAATTTTTACGCCGTTTTTGTCGAATACCGTCTAAAATCAGGGATTTTGCCCATATAACTTTCTCCTTGGGACAATTCTCCAGATCTTTTAGCGGATAATCCATTCCCAGCTGTTCATACTTACTTTTTCCCATATTGTGATAGGGAAGTACATCCAGTGCCTTCAGGTTAGACAGCCCCCCTATATAATTGCCGAGCTCAGTCAGATACTTGGGGTCATCGGTAATCCCGGGTACCAGTACGTGGCGGATCCACACAGGAATTTTCTTCTTCTCCAGATATTCTGCGAATTGAAGAATGCGTTCATTTGAATGTCCGGTCAGCTTTTTATGGGCTTCCAGGTTAATATGCTTGATATCCAGCATAACCAGATCGGTCACAGCTAACAGACGGTCCAGTTTTTTTAGATACTCAGTATTTCCCGGTGCAAAGGTAATCCCAGAAGTATCAAGGCAGGTATGGATATTCTCTTTTTTAGATTTCTCAAATAGATCGGTAACAAATTCAATCTGGAGGAGAGGCTCACCGCCTGTAACGGTGATACCTCCATTTTTATAAAAGGCACGGTTCTTGTCGTAGCTGGACAGAATCTCTTCCGAATCCATCCAGGTGCCGGCATTTACCTCCCAGGTATCCGGGTTGTGGCAGTATTGACAGCGCATCGGACACCCCTGGGTAAATACAACATACCGGATTCCCGGTCCATCAACGGTACCAAAACTCTCTAAAGAATGAATACGTCCTTTCATAGTTTACGCCTCCTTTGATTGATGACAATCACGCAGTTTTACATTGCGCCATGGAATGTTCTTGAAATAACTTCATCCTGCTGAGCTTTTGTCAGTTTGTTGAAGTTTACAGCATAACCGGATACACGGATGGTAAGCTGTGGATATTTTTCAGGATGAGCCTGTGCGTCCAGTAATGTATCACGGGTGAATACGTTTACATTTAAGTGATGGCCGCCTTTTTCAACATAGCCGTCTAAAAGATTAATTAAGTTTTCAACCTGAGCATTATTTACTGTCATAGTATTGTCCTCCTTATAATAGATAATTGCCTGTGAGTCAATCGGTTACATCTATTTCGAATATATGGAGAGGATAAATCCCCGCCATATAATTAATTTAAAGATTTTAGTTTTCTTCGTCTTCTACGCCTTCAAAAAGTGTAGGTGCATTACAGCTTCCGCAGCCCAGATCTATATCTACGGAGATATCTCCTGCAAAGATCTGATCATCTTTACCAAGTGCTCCCGGAATAATAGAGAAGGTATTGGAAATACCATCCTGTGCTTCACGGAATGGAAGCTTGGATACTGAAGCGAGGGAAGCAACTGCTCCATGCTCATCACGGCCATGCATAGGGTTAGCACCCGGTGCAAATGGTTCTCCGGCTTTTCTTCCGTCCGGTGTGGATCCTGTATTTTTACCGTATACAACGTTTGAAGTAATTGTCAGGATAGAAGTTGTAGGGATACCGCCACGGTATGTGTGGTTTCCGCTGATATACTTCATAAATGTTCTTACAAGATCAGCTGCGATGCTGTCAACACGGTCATCATCGTTTCCGTATTTCGGGAAGTCTCCTTCTACCTGGTAATCTACAACGATTCCGTCTTCATCACGGATTGCTTTTACTTTCGCATATTTGATTGCGGACAGAGAGTCAGCAACTACAGAAAGACCAGCGATACCGGTTGCAAACCAGCGGGTTACTTTTTCATCATGCAGAGACATCTGTAATTTTTCATAGCAGTATTTATCATGCATATAATGAATGATATTTAAAGTATTTACATAAACTCTTGCAAGCCACTGCATCATGTCTTTGTATGCAGACATAACTTCATCGTAATCGAGGTATTCAGAAGTGATTGGTCTGTATTTTGGTCCAACCTGTTTCTTGGAAACTTCATCAACACCACCGTTAATTGCGTATAACAAGCATTTTGCAAGGTTTGCTCTGGCGCCAAAGAACTGCATTTCTTTACCTACACGCATGGAAGATACACAGCAGGCAATCGCATAATCATCACCATGAGTTACACGCATCAAGTCATCATTTTCATACTGGATAGCGGAAGACTTAATGGACATTTTAGCACAGAAAGCTTTGAAGTTATGAGGAAGTCTTGTGGACCACAGTACTGTCAGGTTCGGTTCCGGAGCCGGTCCTAAGTTATCTAAGGTATGGAGATAACGGAAGGACATTTTTGTTACCATAGGACGTCCGTCGATACCAACACCAGCGATAGATTCCGTTACCCAGGTCGGGTCACCTGAGAACAGGTCATTATATTCAGGTGTACGTGCAAATTTAACAAGACGAAGTTTCATAATAAAGTGATCTACGAATTCCTGAATTTCTTCTTCTGTAAATGTGCCGTTCTTTAAGTCGCGTTCTGCATAGATGTCGATGAAAGTAGAAGTACGTCCAAGGGACATGGCTGCACCATTTTGTTCTTTTACAGCTGCCAGATAACCAAAGTATAATGCCTGAATTGCTTCTTTGGTGTTAGTAGCCGGTTTAGAAATATCGCATCCGTAGATTTCGCCTAATTTTTTTAATTCTTCCAAAGCACGGACCTGTTCGGATAATTCTTCACGGTTACGGATAACATCAGAGTACATGATAGTACGTGTGCTGTCTTTCTGGTCTTTTTTGTCTTCGATCAGACGGTCAACACCATACAGAGCAACACGGCGGTAATCGCCGATGATACGTCCGCGTCCATAAGCATCCGGAAGCCCTGTGATGATATGGCTGGAACGGCATGCACGCATTTCCGGTGTATATGCATCAAATACACCTGCATTATGAGTTTTTCTGTGTTTGGTGAAAAATTCATCAACTTCAGGATCTAACTGATAACCATTGTCTTTACAAGCTTTTTCTGCCATACGGATACCGCCGTAAGGCTGTAAAGAACGTTTGAAAGGTTTGTCAGTCTGGAATCCAACTATTGTTTCTTTATCTTTATTCAAATATCCAGGACCATGGGAAGTAATGGTGGAGATAATCTTAGTATCCATATCCAGCACGCCGCCGGCTTCCAGTTCCTTTTTGTTCAGATCCATTACCTGAGCCCACAGTTCTTTCGTGTTTTCTGTTGCCTCAGCCAGGAAGGATTCATCACCTTCATAAACTGTATAGTTTTTTTGGATGAAATCGCGGACATTAATTTCTTTTGTCCAAACACCACTTTTAAAGTCATTCCATTCGCTTCTCATACATTACCTCCTACGATATGATATTCTTAATTTTCCCCAAAAAAGCAGGGGAATATTTATTGAAGTATTGTTAATTAATTGACAGGATCATCATAACATGTACATTGTATACACGTCAAGGGCACCGTTGCATTTTTTCGAATACAGTTGGGCTTAATGAAAAAGATTATTATATATTGACAAAATTGGTATGATATAAAATCAATATTTGTAAATAATGCGAAAGGATTGTTATAATATAGCATATTTGATGTTATATTGAAGCTGGAGTGTATAACACTCTGAGAAGAGGTTGCTTTTTGTGGAGAGTGAGATGTAAAATGTGGATAATACGAGGAAAATAAGGGGGAAATGTGGATTGGGGAAATTCAGAGATTTAACGCTTAAACGGAAATTATTTTCATCATTAGTGACCTTTGTTATTATACCGCTGTTGATAGCAGGGGGATGCTTTTCTATATGGCTCAACCATATTGATAAAAAAAGCAGCTGTGAGTCTGGCATAATTATTTTAAAAGAGGTACATAAAGATGTGGATAAAATTTTTTATGATGTAGAGGATGTTACCTCAAAGCTAAAGATTAACAGCTGGATGCAAAAAATATTGCTTGGTACGGCAACGAAAAAAGACTAAGCTTTTGGTCCGAACCTAGTATTCTGGATTTGTTTTCGGTATATAAAGAAGATAAAAAAGAAACAGTTGTTACATATTATAATGGGATACATCCACAGGATGATGTGGGCACAAGCGCTACTTTTTTAACGGATAAAGGCATTCCCATAACAGTAGGGTTACTAAACTTTCAGGGCATGTTCACCACAAATTGGCCAATGCTTACAGCAGCAATCTGTATTGTAATGCTTCCGCTATTTTTGATCTTTTTATTCCTGCAAAAGTATTTTGTTGCTGGACTGACAAACGGAGGAATCAAAGGATAAAATGCTAGAATGTTATTGGTAAATTTTTCAAATTCTATATAGAACAGGGTTCTAATATTTATAAACTTACTTATATAAAAATAGGCTTATGGTAGAAGTTATTAAGGGATAATCTTTTCGATAATATTTTTACATTCTCAAATTAGTCAGGTGTGTGGGGATCAGGTATCATTTTAGGCTTGACTCTGCATAATCTTTTAACAAAATTGTTTGATTTCTCTGCTCCTGGTGGCAACAAATTGAAACACAAGCACTTTAGTGGGAATCTATGGGATTTGCGGGGGAATGCGGTAAGTGGTGTTTAAAATATTTACAATCAGTTTCAGATAAAAATGAATTGATATTTACGGAAATGTTAAAAGCGGGCAGGCAATGTCCGCTTTTTATTGTAAAAAAGATATAGTAAAAAAGTAATCATTTCGAATAGTAAGGTAAAAAAGACGAAAATAAGGGGTTGTACAAAAAGGGGAAATCAGATTCTAAAAATGTAAAATAGTGTAGTAACATGGTACAAACCCTTGTTAAAATTGCGTTAATAATTGTGACTTAGTACTATGCAAATAGAAATTCATCTGTTACAATAGGGCAAGAGGCGATTCTATGAACGAAATCAAAGATTTTTTGAAATCCAGGGCTATAATGAATTTGGTTATAGTTCTGCTTAATATTGGTGTTTTTATTGTAATGGAATTAATAGGAGATACAGAAGATGTACAGTTCATGCTGACCCATGGTGCAAATTATACACCCTGGGTTTTAGAGCATGGAGAATATTACCGGATTTTCACCTGCATGTTTTTACATTTTGGAATAGAGCATCTGTTCAGCAATATGCTGGTGCTTATTTTTCTGGGAGATACACTGGAAAGAACAGTAGGGAAAATTCGATATCTTCTGATATATGTGATTGGTGGTCTTGGCGGCAATCTGTTGTCGATGTGGTATGATATGAAAACCGGTGATTTTGCAGTTTCAGCCGGAGCATCGGGAGCAGTATTTGCAGTAATCGGAGCACTTGTATTTATTATTGCAAGAAATAAGGGGAAACTGGAAGATCTGACTGGTAAAAGGCTGGGTCTTATGGCAGCACTCACCTTATTCCAGGGGTTCTCCAGTGCCGGAATAGATAATTCGGCGCATGTAGGAGGCCTGATAACAGGCGTACTTCTTGCGGTTTTGCTCTATCGCAAAAAGAAACGTGTTTCGATAGAGCAAGGTAATTATGATAGCATGCAATAATTAAATAAATATTCATGACTAAAAGAATGCAGCTATGTAGGCTAGCAACAAGGAAGGAGGATGGTAAAGCAGGTTCCTGTACCAAGGGTGGATTCCACTTTCAAAAACCCGTCATGCGCTTCCACTATGCGTTTGGTAATGGCAAGCCCAAGTCCGCTGCCACATTTTTTATGTGTTACAAAAGGGGCAAAGAGGGTATCCAGATCTTCTTCACGGATGCCACAGCCATCATCAACAACCTGGATGATCAGATCTTTTTCTTGCGTGTACGCCCGGAAGATAATATGACCGCAGTCATCTAATGCTTCTACGGCATTACGCAGCAGGTTATAGACTGCCTGGTGCAATTTTGTATCGTCAGCAGTGATATAAGGCAGTTCTTTTTGAAAGTCACAGGAAAAATCAATATCAGTATCTCGTAAATGGGTTGCAATAGACCCCGCAAGAGCCTCTAACCAGGACTTGACATTCATCTCCTGAAGAGCGAGGCGTTCTCCGTTATTGAATGAAGATAATTCGTCCAAAAGTTTTCTGAGGAACATCATATCTTCCATCGTTTGATTCCAAAAAGCAAAGCTTCTTACTTCCGGATGTTGTTTTTCAATCAATTGCAGAGAACTGTTTATTAAAGTAACAGGATTGCGTATCTCATGTGAAATCTGGGACACAGTAAATTGTTGATCTTCTTTCAGCTTTTCTATGATATAGCGGAAATCCTCACGCTCATTCATGAGGGCTTTCATCTGTTTTTCGTCATTTTTAGTTAACATATCGACACCTCCATGCATAGAATAGCATTGGTTTCGAAAAATAGCAAATACATATTATTGACATAATTTTACAAAATGTTTAACATATTGGTGAATAATTATAAGAAAAAGGAGAGAGTTTATGAAAGAAAATGATTGCATTTTTTGTAAAATAGCGAATGGCCAAATACCCTCAGCCGCAGTATTTGAAGATGAAGATTTTAAGGTAATACTTGATTTAGGACCGGCATCCAAAGGACATGCCCTGATTATACCCAAGGAACATTATGCGAATATTTTCGACATGCCGGATCCATTACTGCAAAAAGCTTACACTTTAGCTAAGAAAATGGCAGCTCAGTTAAAAGACACGCTGGAGTGCGACGGGATTAATATCCTGCAGAATAATGGGGAGGCAGCAGGACAGACAGTTTTTCATTTTCATATCCACCTCATACCGCGCAGAACAAAAGATCATGTCGGTATAACCTGGAAACCCGGAACCTTGACGGAGCAAGACAAAGAGGAGATACTTTCCAAATTTAAAGCATAAGCTGAGAAGAGGACACTACAAAAGATGAAGAATAAATTGTTTACAGACGTATATAACAGGTATCATCGTCTGGTCATAAAGGCGGCTTTGGATCAGACTGGAGATTTTGAGTTGGCACAAGAAATCTGCCAACATGTATTTTGGAAATATTATGACAATATGGATACAGTAGCGCCGGATTTTATCAAGGCGTGGCTTCTGATCACTGCGAAAAGGGCAATTATAGATAATTCCAGAAAAGCAAGTGTCAGGAGAGAAGTTATTATGCCAACTACGAGTATGAACACGGCAGTACAATACTCCATTGATGAGTTGGTAAACAGAACAGCAAATACACAATTGCTGTTTACAATTTTCGACGATTTAAAACAGATGAATGAGAGATGGTACGAAGTGATTTACCAAAGCTATGTGAATGGACTGACCCAGGAAGAAGCAGCGGCAAAACTTGGAATTGCAGTTACCGTATTTCGTGCGAGATTATGCAGGGCAAAGAAATACATAAGGCAGAAATATCTGAAAGATTATAAAGAAAAGTAGAGGCGCGCGCCTCTACTTTCCTTGTGTAACCTGGTCGATTAATGACACTATTTTTCCGATGGCATCGTTTTGCTGGCTTTTCTCCATAGCTGCAATATAGGTGCGCCGGGATTCGTAAAGTGTCTGAATTGTGTGAAGCAGAGCTTCCGGTGACAGGGTTTCTTCTTCCAACACCTCGCTGAACCCCTGGCGCTTGAAAGAAGCAGCATTTAAAATCTGATCTCCACGGCTGGCTGCGGCGGAGAGGGGTATTAAGAGATTTGGCTTGCGCAGTGCCAGTAATTCGCAGATGGCATTTGCGCCTGCTCTGGAAACAACTACATCTGCCAAGGCAAAGAGATCAGCCAATTCTTGTTTTATATATTCGTATTGTACATAGCCTTCCGTATTTATGAGAGATTCATCAATTTTATCCTTTCCACATAAATGAATTACCTGGAAAGTTTTCAAGAGTTGTGGTAAAATATTCCTTATAGCGGTATTAACTGCAGCGGAACCAAGACTGCCGCCAATAATGAGCAGGACTGGTTTATTTGCAGTAAATCCACAGAACTTCAGTGCCGCAAGTTTGTTACCGGATAAGAGCTCTTGACGTATGGGAGATCCGGTTAAAAAGGCTTTCCCTTCTGGAAGATGGGACAGTGTCTCCGGAAAATTACAGCATATTTTATTAGCAGACGGGATCGAGAGCTTGTTTGCCAGGCCGGGAGTCATGTCTGACTCATGTATGATAACCGGAATATGTCGGTGCTTAGCAGCTAGGACCACCGGTACAGCTACAAATCCGCCTTTGGAAAAGACAACATCCGGTTTCAGGCTTTTTAACAATTTTCGAGCCTGGAAGTAGCCCTTAATTACCTTAAAAGGATCTGAAAAGTTTTTTGGGTCAAAGTAACGTCTCAATTTACCGGAAGCGATTCCATAGTAGGGAACCGAAAGTTCTTCAATTAATTTTTTTTCAATTCCGTCCAAGGAACCAATGTACTGGACATCGTAGTCAAGTTCCTTAAGGCGTGGGAGTAGTGCAATATTAGGTGTAACATGGCCGGCAGTGCCGCCACCTGTAAGAATAATTCGTTTCATATTCATCCTCCAAAAAGTTCATCATAGATACATATTATACTGTTATGAAAAAAAGTCAAGACAGGACTGGGCGGGATGGGATATAATTATATGAAAAAGCTATCGGATATAAACGCAACGTTGCTCATGCAGAGGGGAGTAAATAGTGGAAGGAAAACTAAGAAAAAACAGTGATAAAATTGAGCCTTTTCCTATAGTCTCGGAGACTAACGAATCCGTGGATGATATGGATGAGGCTCTCCGACAGCAATTGATAAAAGCGGCAGATGAATACGAAAAAATATTAAATTCAGATCCGAGTTTGGATTACATAGATGAGATGGAGGAATCCCCGGAACTTTTTGCAGCAGTTATTCAGCAACTGAAAGACGAAAAGAAGTGGGTTGATGAGGACGAAGAAGACTCAGCCAGGAAACAAGAGGCTTCGGAAACTGCTATGGGAGAAGAAAAGAAGGATAATGTTCAAAGCGAAGAAAATCGTGAGAAGGTCTATGAGATGCTTTCGGATGAGGATCGGAAAGCGCTTGCGATTGGACGAAGAAAGATGGCTCAGCGCCGACGGGATAAGGTTTTAAAATATGCTGGGTTTGCGGCTATGATTTGCTTGAGTTTGTTTGGGGTTAGTATGACAAGCTCGGCTAATAGGGAATATTTAATGTCGATTATTAACACCATGGTAAATAAAAATTTACAAGTAAGGCTAAACGATGCCAACGAAGATCATGTATTAGGTGATTTATCGGAAAATGAAGCTTGGGATAAGATAGAAAAATTATTAGATGTAAAGATGCTGAAATTTGATTTCAAGCCAGATAATATGAAGTTCTTATCAGTAAATATTGATGATTTAACGTATAATGCAGTTATGCAGTATATATATAAAAATGATACTATAGTAAATATATACGTATATAAAAATAGAAAAAATGCATCATCTTCTCAGGTATTTGATGGTGAAATGAAAGATAATTTTGTAATTGAGTCGAGAGAAGGAGATTTAATTAATGTAACAGAATTAATGAACCCTAATAATGAAATATCTTATGCGGCATATTTTAATAAAGACGAATGTTATTATTCAGTAACTGCTATTATGGAAAAAGAAAATTTTACAAAAATGTTAAAAAATATTTATTTTTAGTTTTAGCGTTATATTTTTGGTTCTAATACGTTTATATATATGTAATGTAAATATTCTAAAGAAAAAGGAGGAAATATGAAAGTGAGTAAAAGAGTAATAAAAATAGTATCAATTATGTTAAGTTTGATGCTATGTTTAAGCTTTGTTCCCTTGAATGCAATGGCTGCCGAAGAATATAAAGCTGGTGATATTGTAGAGGGTACATTATTAACATCTGATTCAACATCTGAGGGATTTTATCGAGCTATTGCAAGAGGTTCCTATTTATCAAGTGCATCATGTAATATTACTAATGGCGGGGGAGGTGTCGTATACATTGGCGGCACTACTATAGCTAATCGTGTATGTGATTCTGTAGAAATATATATAGATATAGACAGACTGGTTAATGGCAGTTGGGTTAATGTAGATCATAGAGGTCAAGTAGTCAATAATACAGCTCAGTGTAATTACAGCACATCGTTATATGTTACCCCTGGTTATTATTATAGAGTTACCGCATCACATATTGTACGTAAAGGTGTTGTTAAAGAAACTGCAAGTAGTCATAGCGATGGCATACTTATAAAATAATTAAATATAATTCAATGAATGTTTAAATTACATTACCTTTCATTGTGTATTATAATTAATAATTTTAACGAGATGTTATCAGTAACATAATAAACGAATTAGACAAAGGGGAGTAAAAAAATCATGAATGCAAAGTACTATCGCTTTTTATTTCAAAACATTGAGTGTGGAATATGCCATACAGGAAGTATCGTGGACAACTATATTGATGAGAAATGCCAGTTTATTTACATTAGTGGAGTGTTGAATACGGCATGCAAGAAGACAGAACCAGACAAGAGATTTCATAAAGTGCCTGAGTATCATTTTATGATTTTGGCGGATTTATGCTCATATTCAATACATAAAGCTGTGGAAGTTCTGATGACATCAAAAGTCAGTAAGGTCATTATACCTGATTTTACTTTGGAGGAATTGAAAGGGCTTACAAATCAAGCACAAGAAGATAAGGTATTTGATGAAAATGAACTTAGCTTTATCAGAAATCCATATGATTTTATGAAACACATTGGTGTGGAGGAAATTTGCAGGGTTGAGAAAGATTTATCCTTTATTAGTAATGGATGGCGTTTCGAATTTGCTGTCTATGGTGAAGGGGATGAAAAAGGATTGGTTGTATACCATGGTTCAGATAAAATGGACAAGAAGATGGAAGATACAGTCATGGCGGTTAAGTATATCTCTGATGATACGCCTTGCAGTGTATGTATCAATCTTGGGGTGCCAAGCTGCGGTATGAGATGTGGCTTATATAATGATTTTGATTTATGTAAAAAGCACAATGGTGCCGGAGAGCAGGAATACATAGATGGAAGCCTGCTCTTGGGAACCGTCAATCTCCAGGAGAATCTGGAAGCAGTGAAAGAGCGCTTTGCAGATGTCTGGAGTAAGATCAGAATTGTCGCAATTCCAAACGGAGGGAGCGCGGCTGAGTGGAATCAGGGAATACTGGATATTGGAAGCAAAGGATATAAACAGTATTTTGTGGGACCGAAATCCGATGTCAGCAACGCAGAAGCAATCAGAGACATTGGGATGAGTAGTCCATATCAGCATTTTACAGTGACCTCAAAAGAATTCGGCTTATGCTGTTCTGGATTTTACAAGCATCGTGAGTACAATTAAATATTAATTAGAAAATGCCTATCTTAATAGCATCAAACAGAGTATAATATTCTTATAAGACTATGTTTGGGCGAAAGGAGAGGCATTTTTTATGAGACTGACATTTTTAGGGGCAACACATGAAGTAACGGGGAGCTGCTATTATCTGGAGGCATGCGGACAAAAGATTTTGATCGACTGTGGTATGGAGCAAGGTCCTGATTGTTTTGAAAATCAGGAAATACCCGTTCCGGCCAGTGATATTGATATGCTGCTGTTAACACATGCCCATATTGATCATTCCGGGAAGATTCCCCTTTTATACCAGAGAGGATTTCGGGGGCAGGTATTTTCTACCAGAGCTACCCAGGATTTATGCGAGATTATGCTGCGAGACAGTGCGCACATTCAGATGTTCGAGGCTGAATGGAAGAACAGAAAAGGAAAAAGAGCCGGGAAGGCAGAAGTTGCACCATTATATGATATGGAAGATGCAAACGGAGCAATCAGCTGCTTTATCGGGAATGAATATAATAAAATAATACCCATTGCAGACGGAATAAAAATACGTTTCATTGATGCGGGGCATCTGCTGGGTTCATCATCGATTGAAGTGTGGATCAATGAAAAGGGCTGCGAGAAAAAGATCGTATTTTCCGGTGATATTGGAAATGTAAATCAGCCGTTGATCCGGGATCCTCAATATATTCAGGATGCGGATTATGTTGTCATGGAGTCTACCTATGGAGACAGAAGCCATGGAGGGAGACCGGATTACGTTGGTGAGTTTGCCAAGATTATCCAGAGAACTTTTGACAGAGGCGGAAATGTGGTGGTACCCTCTTTTGCAGTAGGGAGAACCCAGGAACTTCTTTACTTTATCCGTAAAATAAAAGAAGACCGGATGGTTAAGAATCACGAAGGTTTTGAAGTGTATGTAGACAGCCCGCTGGCAGTGGAAGCTACCAGCATTTTCCGTGAACGGATGCGGGAAGATTTTGATGAAGAAGCCATTGCACTTCTGGATCAGGGGATTAACCCTATCGGTTTTCCGGGTTTAAAGACGGCAATTACCAGCGATGAATCGAAAAATATTAATTTTAATGACAGCCCGAAAGTGATTCTCTCCGCAAGCGGGATGTGTGATGCGGGAAGAATAAAGCATCATTTGAAGCATAATCTTTGGCGTAAAGACAGTACGATTGTATTTGCGGGTTATCAGGCAGTTGGAACATTAGGAAGGGCAATTTTAGAAGGTGCCAAGACGGTACGGTTATTTGGTGAAGAAATTGAAGTGCATGCTGAGATCTGCAGGCTTCAGGGGATCAGCGGACACGCAGATAATGAAGGACTGATCAAGTGGGTTTCCTCGCTCGAAAAGAAGCCGGCAAGAGTGTTTGTGACACATGGGGAAGACAGTGTCTGTGATATATTTAAAAATCGTTTGATTGACGAATTGCATTTAAAAGCAACGGCACCGTATAGCGGGACAATATTTGATATGGCTGAAAATGTGTTTATCAAAGAGGCACATCCGGTTCCAATCGTAAAAGATACTGAGAATATGACTGCTATGGGCGCTAGGGCGAATACAGTATTTGCAAGATTATTGGGTGCCGGTCAGAGGCTGATGACGGTTATTCGACATAATGAAGGCGGAGCGAATAAAGATTTGGCTAAATTTGCAGATCAGATTAATGCAATGTGTGATAAATGGGATCGATAGTAAGAGAGAAATGTAAAATATAAGAAAATAGAGGCAATTTGCCGGCTTATAAATATGAATGAGGCTGTTACCCGGTTCCTGCCAAGGAATTTATTCACACTGATGAATAAATAGAATCCTTTGGTATGGTAAACAGGTAACGGCCCCATATTTTATTTCCCGGTTGCTTCCTTTAAAGCTTTTGCAAGCTGATCGGGACAGGATGTAGGTCTTGGACCGCATTTAATGCCCTCCAGTTTTTTTATGGCTTCATCTACATTCATGCCTTCAACCAGGCGAGCTACGCCCTGGGTATTGCCGGAGCAGCCGCCAATAAAAGATACTTTTTTAATGGTATCCCCATCTAACTCAAAATCAATTGCCTGGGAACAGACCCCTTTTGTCTTATAAATCATTGTATTACACCTCCTTTTATACAGGTCAGTATAGCATAATCTACAGGAAAAGAAAACTGGTTTGCTGTACCAGAGCGTGTTTTCTCATTAATTTTTAATCGCCAGGTATTAGTTACAGATAATAAACTTAATATTCAGTCAGTGCAGATTGCAGGAATGAGATTTCAAACAGGGGCGCGGGGAATTCTGATTTGATACATACCGGATATATGACAGAATATCAGCAGATTGTGCCCAAAAACAAAATGATTGCATCTGTGAAACTTTGGTAGTAGAATAGGTTCATACATTAGAGGGGTATTGAGGTGTAATGTTATGAGAAAGAAAATGCTATTTATAATCAATCCCAAATCTGGCAAAGGTCTTATCAAAAATAAACTTCTGGAGATTATTGATATTTTTGTCAAAGGTGGATATGATGTACATTCCTATACGACACAGAGCTTCCTGGATGCCTGCAAAATGACTAAGGAACGTGCCTCGGAATATGACATGGTGGTCTGCAGCGGAGGAGACGGAACGCTGGACGAGATCATAACGGGAATGATGGAAAGCGGAGCGAATTGTCCGGTAGGGTATATTCCGGCAGGAAGTACCAATGATTTTGCCAATAGTCTGAAGCTTTCAAAAAATATGGTTAAGGCAGCGCAGGATATTATGGATGGCGTGCCTTATTTATGTGATGTCGGTTCTTTTAATGATGATTATTTTGTATATATTGCTGCATTTGGGATCTTTACAGATGTATCTTATCAGACGAGACAGGAATTAAAGAATATTTTAGGACATCTGGCATATGTGCTGGAAGGCGTGAAACGTCTTTATGGGATTAAATCGTATAAAATGAAAATTGAAGCGAATGATGAGACCATAGAAGGAGATTTTATTTACGGAATGATTACCAACTCAGATTCTGTTGGTGGATTCCGGAACATGACAGGAAAACATGTCAAGTTAAATGATGGAGTCTATGAGGTGACGTTGATCCGTACGCCCCAAAATCCGTTGGAGCTTCAGGAGATTATTGGGTCTCTGCTGATGAAGGAAGTAAATTCCAAATATATACATTCTTTTAAAACGGATCATATTGTTTTAGAGGCAGAGGAAGAAATTCCCTGGACTCTGGATGGTGAATTTGGCGGTGATCACAAGCATGTTGAGATCATCAACCACAAGCAGTCAATTCCCATTATTGTAAAATAATAGTTTATTTTTATTCTAAGATAGGTTATAATGGTCGCATAGACAATTTTTTAATAAGGCTTTAAATATATCATATGGAGGTAATAGAGATGTTAGTATCAGCAAAAGAAATGTTAGACAAAGCAAAAGCAGGCCACTACGCAGTAGGACAGTTTAATATCAATAACCTGGAGTGGACAAAGGCAGTTCTCGCTACAGCGCAGGAGTGTAATTCACCGGTTATCTTAGGTGTGTCAGAAGGCGCTGGTAAATATATGACAGGTTACAAGACTGTAGTTGGAATGGTAAACGGCATGATGGAAGAATTAAACATCACGGTTCCGGTTGCTCTTCACTTAGACCACGGCAGCTTCGAAGGCTGTATGAAATGTATCGAAGCTGGTTTCTCATCTATTATGTATGATGGTTCTCACAGCCCTATCGAAGAAAATGTTGCAAATACAAAGAAATTAGTTGAGATCTGTAAAGAAAAAGGAATGTCTCTGGAAGCAGAAGTTGGTTCAATCGGCGGCGAAGAAGACGGCGTTGTTGGAGCAGGCGAATGTGCAGATCCGGAAGAATGCAAGAGAATTGCAGATCTTGGTGTAGATATGTTAGCAGCAGGTATCGGAAATATTCATGGAAAATACCCTGCAAACTGGAAAGGCTTAAGCTTTGAAACATTAGATGCTGTTCAGAAATTAACAGGCGTTATGCCATTAGTTCTACACGGTGGTACAGGCATTCCGGAAGATATGATCAAAAAAGCAATCGATTTAGGTGTTGCTAAGATCAACGTAAACACAGAGTGCCAGCTTTCTTTTGCAGAAGCTACACGTAAATACATTGAAGAAGGTAAAGATTTACAGGGAAAAGGATTTGACCCACGTAAATTATTAGCTCCTGGAACAGATGCAATCAAAGCAACTGTAAAAGAAAAAATGGAATTATTCGGATCTGTAAACCAGGCTTAATTCGTTTTTTGTAAGCTCCCGAATAGCAAATTTAAAAAAATCTCAAATTTCGCTTGCATTTTTTCTCAAAGTAGGGTATTTTATATTCAGATTAAAAATTGATAGCGATTAAAGAGTGAACAAGGGTGTTCCACCATAGGTGGAGTGCCCTTTTTTGTGCTGCTTTTTAAGACCAGCTGGAATGAGGAGGATCAAATATGAGTAAACAAATAAACGTTACAGAGATATTTGGGGAAAATGTTTTTAGCGATAAGGTAATGCAGGAACGCCTGCCAAAGAAGATCTATAAAGAATTGAGAAAGACCATTGATGAGGGCAAGGAGTTAGATCCTGCAGTAGCAGATGTGGTTGCGGAAGCAATGAAGAACTGGGCTGTGGATAAGGGAGCAACCCATTATACTCATATTTTCCAGCCCCTTACCGGGGTTACCGCTGAGAAGCATGATTCCTTTATTACAGCGCCCAGGGGGGACGGAACAATTCTAATGGAGTTTTCCGGGAAAGAGCTGATTAAGGGAGAACCGGATGCTTCTTCCTTCCCGTCAGGCGGTCTGCGTGCCACATTTGAAGCAAGGGGATATACGGCATGGGATTGTACTTCGCCTGCATATGTCCGGGAAGATGCTGCTGGAGCAATTCTTTGCATTCCCACTGCATTTTGCTCCTACACAGGTGAAGCGCTGGATAAAAAAACCCCGCTGTTGAGATCCATGCAGGCGATCAACGATCAGGCAATCCGGCTTCTTAAACTGTTTGGAAATACTACGTCGAAGAAAGTAACCGCCTGTGTTGGACCGGAACAGGAATATTTTCTGGTAGATAAACAAAAATATCTGCAGAGAAAAGATCTGATATTTACAGGACGTACCTTATTTGGAGCGATGCCTCCAAAGGGGCAGGAACTGGATGACCATTATTTTGGAACGATTCGTCAAAGAGTAGCGTCTTATATGAAGGACGTAAATGAGGAACTGTGGAAATTAGGGGTTTCATCAAAGACCCAGCATAATGAAGTGGCACCGGCTCAGCACGAATTAGCGCCAATTTATGCAGAGGCGAATGTAGCAGTGGATCACAACCAAATAGTTATGAAAGTATTAAAGAAGGTAGCCTGCCAGCATGGACTCCAATGCCTTCTCCATGAGAAGCCTTTTGCAGGCGTAAATGGTTCCGGTAAGCATAATAACTGGTCGATTACCACAGATGACGGCATTAATCTGCTGGAGCCAGGGAAAACGCCTCATGAAAATATACAGTTCTTACTGGTGCTCACCTGCATTTTAAAAGCGGTAGATAAACATGCGGATCTCCTGCGGGAATCTGCGGCAGACGTGGGGAATGATCACAGACTGGGGGCAAATGAGGCACCGCCTGCTATTATCTCCGTATTTCTGGGTGAGCAGCTGGAAGATGTATTAGAGCAGCTGATCAGCACAGGTATGGCGACAAAGAGTATAAAAGGAGAAGTTCTGCACACTGGTGTTAAGACACTCCCCGATTTTACAAAAGATGCAACTGACCGTAACAGAACGTCACCCTTTGCATTCACCGGAAACAAATTTGAGTTTCGGATGGTTGGCTCAAGAGATTCCATTGCTTCACCAAATATCGTATTAAATACAATCGTAGCGGAAGCATTTGCCGAAGCATGTGAAGTTCTGGAAAACGCAAAAGATTTTGACATCGCAGTACATGATTTGATCAAAGAATATGCAACGAGACATCAGAGGATTGTCTTCAATGGGAACGGCTATTCAGATGAATGGGTAGAGGAAGCGAAACGCAGAGGTCTGCCAAATATCAAATCCATGGTAGATGCAATTCCTGCACTTGTTTCAGATAAGGCAATAGAATTATTTGCAAAGTTCAGTGTATTTACCAGGGCAGAACTGGAATCCCGTGTAGAGATCCAGTATGAGGCTTATGCAAAAGCCATCAATATAGAAGCCAAAACAATGATTGACATCGCCGGAAAGCAGATCTTGCCGGCAGTCATTCATTACACGAAAGAGCTTGCGGATACAATTATTTCAGTAAAAGAGGCAGGTTCTAAAGCAAATGTGCAATCCAGGTTATTGGATAAGACCAGTGATCTGCTGGAAGCCGCAGAGAATGCATTGGATAAACTTTCAGAGGTAACCCTGAATGCTGCACAAAAAGCAGAAGGTGAAGAACAGGCAAGATATTTTCATGATGCAGTAATGCCTGCTATGGATGCACTGCGAGCACCGGTAGACCAACTTGAAATGATAGTAAATAAAGAGTTATGGCCAATGCCATCCTATGGAGACTTAATCTTCGAGGTATGATAAATAATAAATTATATAGCTTCATAATGCTCCGTCTTTAAAGCGCCAATGGGGCGGAGCGTTGACTTAGAAATGAAGTCTCATTTCATTTCGCTATAGATATTGATACAAAGCCGGTAGAAAATCAAGTTTATTAAAGTTAACTAATTTCTCTAAAATCTGTATGGGTAAGATGTATGTAGTAATATTACTGGCTTTGTAAAATAAAGAAATAAAAAATGAAGAATTAAGAATCTGTGGTCTAACTAATTGATATAAACTATAAATATTAAGTTGCGTTATTATAAATTTAAAAAAATCTTGAAATAAGTAGGTGTGTGTGATAGACTTATTGTAGATCAAATCTTTTTCTAACGGCGTTTCTGCCAAAATTTTCATATAAGTAAGGATTAAGGAAGTATAGAAGAGGGTCATTATGTAACAACACGTAAACTAAAATGAAAAATAATCTATATAAATGATAAGATTGTATTATATGCTTAGTTTATAGGGCTGCTGTGGTATGACGTTGATGAGGTATAACTTGTACCTTATTAGTTATACTTGAATTGTAATAAATATTAATAAATCTCTGATGTTATGTTAGTTGTTTTATATATGTTATAGAAGAGTTATCAATCCTCTTTCCGGTATGGCACTGCGTGGAGGAGAAGGAGATATACAGGTCATAAAGCGCAACAGGGATATTGTAAAAAAGGTATCCAGTAAAACAGGTATTCGATTTATGATCTTAGGAATTGAAAATCAGATGAACGTACATTATGCAATGCCATTAAGATGCATGCTGTATGATGCTTTGACGTATAATGATCAGGTTAATGATTTGAGTAAAAAGCATAAAAAACATAAAGATAAAATGGATTCGGGAGAATATCTCTCCGGAATGATAAAAACAGATACCATCTCACCGGTTATGACACAAGTAATATATTACGGTGAAGAAGAGTGGGACGGACCAATGTCTTTGTACGACATGTTTGGATCTGAGGTAGATAAAGAGTTTTTAAAGCAGTATATTCCGGACTATCCAATACGTGTACTAAATATATGTAAGATCAAGGACAATAAAAAGTTTGAAACGGATTTAAAGGCGGTCATAGGCTTGATTCAAAATAAAGATTCCAGGCAGGGATTTAAGAATTATATAGAAGAAAATAAAGAGCTATATAAAAATTTGCCGGTAGATGCGTATGAAGCTGCAGCGGTATTCATACATAAAAAACAATTATTGGATCTTGAAAAATTATCAAGGACAGAAGAAGGAGGAGTGGATATGTGTAAGGCGATTGATGAGATGATATTGGAAGGAGAACATAGAGGGGAAGCAAGAGGAAAAGAAAAGGGTTTTGATCTAACGTGCAATCTGGCAATAAAGATGTTGGATGAAGGAAAGGTGAAGGAATTCTATGAGTTTGCGCGTTCGCAGGATAAAAGGGAAGAGTTGCTGGAAAAGTATCAAATCATATAAATAATGACCGAAAAGTAGATGATTTGCAGAACTTTAGCCGGAAGGATGGGTCTGTTACTGCATTCTGAAATGACTTGTACCCAAGCAAAATTCGTGCGATTTACTTGCAATTTTATTAAAAGTACGGTATTATGCGTATAGCAAATAATAAATTGATGCCATATTCCTGTGGCGAAGATAGAAAAGTGGAGGAACACGATGAGCGATAATATAAATGTAGCTGAATTGTTTGGCCAGAATGTATTCAATGATAAGGTAATGCAGGAACGTCTTCCAAAAAAGGTCTATAAAGAGTTACATAAGACAATTGATGAAGGAAAAGAGCTGGATCCAATGATAGCAGAAGTGGTTGCGGCAGCCATGAAAGATTGGGCTGTAGAAAAAGGTGCAACTCATTATACACACTGGTTTCAGCCATTGACGGGATTTACTGCAGAAAAACATGATTCATTTATTACTGCTCCAAACCAAGACGGTTCCATTTTAATGGAGTTTTCCGGAAAAGAGTTGATTAAAGGAGAACCGGATGCATCTTCTTTTCCCTCAGGCGGACTTCGCGCAACTTTTGAAGCCAGAGGGTATACAGCCTGGGATTGTACATCGCCAGCTTTTGTAAGAGAAGATGAGGGTGGCGCAATTCTATGTATTCCAACAGCTTTCTGCTCCTATACAGGGGAAGCGCTGGATCAGAAGACACCTCTACTACGCTCGATGCAGGCAGTACAGACACAGGCACTTCGTCTGATCAGGCTGTTTGGAAATACAACGTCTAAGAGAGTTACTCCATCTGTAGGCGTTGAACAGGAATATTTTATAGTTGATAGAAAAAATTATTTAAAAAGAAAAGATTTGATATTTACCGGAAGAACCTTGTTCGGAGCAATGCCCCCAAAAGGTCAGGAGTTGGATGACCACTATTTTGGAGTTATCAGACCAAGAATTGCGAAGTTTATGAAAGAGGTAAATATAGAACTGTGGAAGCTGGGTGTATCTTCTAAGACGCAGCATAATGAGGTTGCTCCGGCACAGCATGAACTTGCACCTATTTATGCACAGTGTAATGTGGCGGCAGACCATAATCAGATTATTATGGAGACTTTGAAGCATGTGGCTGAGAAGCAGGGGCTTCAGTGCCTGCTTCATGAAAAGCCTTTCGCGGGTGTGAATGGTTCCGGAAAGCATAACAATTGGTCCCTTACAACAGATGATGGGATTAATCTCTTAGAACCTGGGAAAACACCTCATGAAAATATACAGTTCTTATTGATTTTAACATGTATTCTTAAGGCAGTGGATATTCATGCCGATTTATTGCGTGAGTCTGCAGCAGATGTTGGAAATGATCATCGTTTAGGAGCAAATGAAGCGCCTCCTGCAATCATTTCTGTATTTTTAGGAGAACAGTTAGAGGATGTTTTAACACAGTTGATCAGTACCGGTACAGCAACTCACAGCCTGAAGGGTGGGAGACTTCATACAGGTGTTAAGACATTACCGGACTTTAATAAAGATGCAACAGACAGAAACAGAACTTCACCATTTGCTTTTACTGGTAATAAATTCGAATTTCGTATGGTGGGGTCAAGAGATTCTGTAGCTGAATGTAATGTTGTAATAAACACGATTGTAGCAGAAGCTTTTGCAGAAGCTTGTGAAGTGTTAGAAAAGGCAGAAGATTTTGATCTGGCTGTCCATGATTTGATAAAAGAATATGCCAGTGAACATGAAAGAATAGTATTTAATGGAAACGGATATTCGGAAGAGTGGGTGGAAGAAGCTGAAAGAAGGGGTCTGCCTAATATTAAATCAATGGTAGAAGCAATCCCAGCTCTCGTAACGGATAAAGCAATCGAGTTGTTCAGCAAATTCAATGTATTTACAAAGCCTGAACTGGAATCCAGGGTTGAGATCCAATATGAGGGTTATTCTAAGGCGATTAATATTGAGGCAAGAGCCATGATTGATATAGCCAGCAAACATATTATTCCAGCGGTGCTGCGTTATATTCGAAACTTAGCGGATACGGTAAACGCTGTAGTCCAGGCTGGATTAGAGGCTCAGGTTTCCATTGTCCTTTTGAAAGAGGCCACCGAATTACTAGCGGTTACGAAGAAGGAACTCACTCATTTGGAAGAAGTAACAGAAATAGCAGCCAATAAGCCGGCAGGGCAGGAACAGGCAATGTATTACTATGAAGAAGTAGATAAGGCAATGGCAAGACTTCGTATTCCGGTGGATCAGTTAGAGATGATTGTGGATAAAGGAGAATGGCCTATGCCATCTTATGGTGATTTGTTATTTGAAGTATAAAAAATTAGCTGATAACAGGATAAATTCCATCGGATCTAAATTATCCATGGAGTTGTTCTGTTACCAGCAGTATTTTTGTACTACATAAAAAAAGTCCCTGAAAAGGGAGGATGCCAGGTAGCTGTCCTACCTGGCATTATTATGAAAAAGTTTATTCAAAATAGTAACTTAATACTTAAGAAGTTGTCTTTTGTTTCTGTTGATAATAATATTATATGTAATAGAAATGAAGAAAGAATGTTAGTTAAGTAAAGGTTTTTTGAATGTTAAATGAATAAATTATGAACAGAATTTCTTGATCTGCCTACAAAACGACGTGATTTAAATGAATCGATACCCTTTTTAGGTTTACAGAGTCCCTAAATACAGGCATGGTGTCTCAATGTACCGTTAAGTTGCGAAGATCGTGTGCAATATTTTTGGAAATATAGTAGAAATTTGCAATTTATCATCAATATTCCTCCTTGCATAATAAAAAGAAAAGTATTATAATAAGGGACATCTGAAATGACGAAGGAGGTAATAGACATGGCAAAAGTAACAAAGGACATGCTGATTGGCGAAATCATTGGATTAGATCCCCAAATGCCTGTTGTGCTGATGGAAGGTGGAATGCATTGTGTTGGATGCCCGTCTTCACAGGCTGAATCTTTAGAAGAAGCAGCTATGGTTCATGGAATTGAACCAGATGTATTAGTAGCTAGACTGAATGCATATTTGGACAGCGTAAGTAAATAGATTTGATCATAAAAGAGCCGCATCGATTGATGCGGCTTTTGATTGCTAAAATGTGGATCAGCATACCCGATAAAGATGCATATGCCAGATATCTCATACCACTACATCCTTCCTACAGCAATGCCAGTTTCTGTAACGCATCTTCTGCAATAAGCTGTTCCATGTGCTCGGTATAAAATGCCTCTGTTGCTGCAGAATACTTACTACTCATACCATATTCTGAAAGAATATTACAAATTTTATTGAATTCTTCCGGAGTATGATCGGATTTGCTGATGATCAGGTGATAAGTTTTCGAATGATCATCTTTGTACAGTGAGTTATAACCATCATAGCTGCCATTTAAAACTCCGGCAACCCGGATTACGGAATCAAGCTGAGGGAATTTGTATAATTTTGTCAGGTTATAAGGTACTTCTAATATCGGTTCCTGCTTTTTGGATTTCTTCTTAGTGCTTGCGGCAGGCGATTTTTCATTCAGCGATTTTTTGGCTTCCTGAATTTTCTTAAATAAACTTAAAATATCATCGGCACCTTCCAATTTTGATGGAGAAGCAGGTGATGCTGCATCGGGTGTTTCGCTGCCGTCTGTGGGTGCAAATTTTGCGAACCTGGTATCCAGTTCTTCCGGATCTTCCACTTTGGTAATAATGAGGATAATCGAATCCTGAGAAACAGGAATTGCCTCTATCATCAGAGGAATGTCATTTGCCTCAAATCCAAACTCATAAGCAGCCTGCTGCATCATATCGCGAAACAGAGATTTTGCTTTATCTGTACCATATGCAAGTTCGCTTAATTTTAATTCGCGATCAATAAGATCTTCTTTTGTCAGCGTACAGCGTATCTGATTGTCGTTGATTTTTTCTATCTTCATATAATCACATCCTATCCAAATAAGATACGAACACATCGGGTTATTCTTACAGGCCGGTTAAGCAGCCGCAAGGTCGAAGCGCTTGTAAAACTTAATGTCTTCTTATATTTATATTATATACTGTTACATACAAATATGTAAAGTAAATCACTGGTTTATTTATTCTTTTTTGTACAATATCATTCATACCCATGGGACGCACAATACCTGAAAATGGCGGTAAATCGTATCATGACTGAGTAACCCATAGTATAAACAATCTTTGTATAGAAGTCAATACACTAGATTTTAAAAATTTTTAAAAATTACTTGATTTTTTATAACTTATTATATATAATAAACGTTAAGAGAAGATATAGGACATAAAAAGAGATAAAAAGGAGGGGAGGAGCCCGGAAATATTTTTATTCTTTTAGATTCTATATTTCGATATATCTGATCAGCGATATTCTTCGCAGATTTCGAGCAATTAATTCATTGCATTTTTCCAAATAAGTTCAATTGAATTCACCTGTTAAGATGATTTTATAAACTCTGGATTATGTCCCTGTTTTCTCTTAGATGTTATAGATTATTAAAAAGACAAAAGCTGTAAAAAGCCTGCGCATTTGAGAATAATATATCACATGCACCTAAGGAAATTTCAGATGCGTAAAGATGTCTAGGAAGTGAGTGATGAGGATGAAACCAGAAAAAAATAAAAAGCGTAAAAAGAATGTACCGCTTAATGCTCTGCTGTATCAGGAATTAGAGAGGTACGATGAAGCAGGGGTTTCTCTGTGGCTGGACGGAAAGCCCAGTGATCCCGAAAGCATCGCAAGAGCATGCACAGCGAGAGAGGAAAATAATTATATGAGAGATTATTACAGCAATGACCGTAATGAAATTTATGGCATTGGGTTCGATAAAATATAACGCTGTTGAAGACAAGGCCCCCTTTGCAATCAAATGGCAGCAATTGTATAAAAAATGTCGAATTATGTAATGACGAATCGTAAAAATGTGTTATACTAGACAGGTGGAGAGATAAATATAATAGGAGGTGCAATGAATGAAGAAAAAAATTGTACCGGTTATAGCCGCAGTTGTGATGATTGCGATCGTTGCTTTAATTGGTATAGCTACAAAGGTTGTAGAGAAGTACACGCCCACAAACGAAAGGATGAGCGTGGAAGAGTATTATGGAATTACAAATGAGAATGAAATGGCGCTGATCCTGCAGGATCAGGTGGTTGAATATAAGGGATTTTTATCTGGTGATATTGCGTATATCGATTATGAAGCGGTAAAGAATTATTTAAACAGCCGTTTCTACTGGGATGCAAGTGCCAATATTTGTATCTATACTACGCCTACGGATATCATTACGATACCGGCAGGAAAAAAAGAGTATACGGTTTCTGCGAATAAGCAGAGCGAAAACTATGAAATTGTAAAGGTAGATGGGGATAAGGTATATCTGGCAGCAGATTTTGTGCAGAAGTACACGAATATGGATTACAAACTTGAAAAAGAACCAAACCGCATGATTATTACATATAAATGGGGTAAGGTTACTTATGCAGATCTGAAAAAGTCAGAAAGTGTCCGCTATCAGGGCGGAATTAAAAGTCCGATCCTGACAGATGTAAAGAAAAATGATCAGGTAACGGTCCTGGAAGTAATGGACGACTGGACAAAGGTGATGACAAAAGACGGATATATTGGGTATGTACAAAATAAGCGTCTGGCAAATTCACGTGAAGAAGAGACAAGCAGAGATTTTGAAGAACCGGTATATACCAACATAGTCAGGGACCATAAGATTAATCTGGTCTGGCACCAGGTGACTAACGAAGACTCTAATGCAGCACTTGCGACCGATATTGCAGGGCTGAAAGGAGTAAATGTAATTTCACCAACCTGGTTTTCTATTTCTGATAATGATGGAAATATCACAAGTCTGGCTGATGCAGATTATGTTAAGACTGCACAGGCGAATGATCTTGAGGTATGGGCCTTGATTGACAATTTCAATGAACAGGTGGATACTACAAAGGTATTAAGTTCTACCGCATCCAGAGAGAAGATTACAAATCAGCTGATAGCATCTGCAATTCAAAATGGTTTTGAAGGTATTAACGTGGATTTTGAGTCAATACCCGAGGATGCTGCAGACGGATACATTCAGTTTATTCGTGAATTATCGGTAAAATGCCGTAAGAATGGAATTGTTTTATCCATAGATAACCCCGTTCCGAAGCCTTTTACAGCTCATTATAATCGAAAAGAGCAGGGAATTGTAGCTGACTATGTGATTATTATGGGATATGACGAGCACTACGTGGGCTCCGAAGAGGCCGGATCTGTGGCATCCATGCCGTTTGTAAAGGCTGGAATTACAGATACGATTGCCGAAGTGCCTGCGGAGAAGGTAATCAACGGTGTGCCTTTTTATACCAGATTGTGGAAGATCACAACGAATAAAAATGGCTCTACGGAGTTATCCAGCGAAGCGATTGGTATGGATCAGGCAGACGAAACACTTGCAAGCAATGGAGTAGAGGCTGCCTGGGACGAAGGAACTATGCAGGACTATGCTGAGTTTACCGGCGGAGACGGCAATAACTACAAGATCTGGCTGGAAAATGAAAAGTCCATTGAGGAAAAGGCCAAGTTGGTTAAGGAATACAATCTGGGTGGAATCGCCGCCTGGAAGCTTGGATTTGAGAGATCCAGCATCTGGGACGTCATTTTAAAATATGTAAGTTAAAAATAAGCATGATAAATAAAAGAGGTACTCAGGATAAATGTAAACTGTACTTCAGCCATGGGGCAGTTTTATAAACAAATAGAGAAGTCATAGAATGTAGCATATCCCTGCCGCATATACTGGTAATAAGTGTATGAGACAGGGATATTTTTATGAGAAAAAATATGATAGAACTGGGTATGGGAATAATGGTGCTGGTAGGCGCTTATTTCCTGGGAAGTATGGGCGGAAGCCTGGTGGCGGAAAGCAGGCAGGCAAACAGCATAGCGGTCACCGCAGAATCCGGAGCTGGAAAAACGCAGGAGAGTCAGGCGGGGACGGATAAAGTGATCGTTCTGGATCCTGGACACGGGGGTGATGATCCGGGTAAGGTTGGAATTAATAAAGCACTTGAGAAAGACCTGAATCTGGCTATTGCCAAGAAGCTTCAGAAGAAACTGATGGATAAAGGTGTTACGGTTGTAATGACCAGGGAGACACAGGATGGGTTATATGATTCAGGTGCGTCCAACAAAAAACAGCAGGATATGAGAAAAAGATGTGAACTTATTGACAAAGCCAATCCCAGATTTACGGTAAGTATCCATCAAAACAGCTATACTGCCGAGTCCGTGCACGGACCCCAGGTTTTTTACTACTCCCAGTCTGCTGATGGGCAGAAAATTGCAGCTTACATACAGGATTCACTGAATCAGGGACTTGCGGTGGACCGTCCCAGGGAGATCAAGGCCAATGACAGTTATTATCTGCTGAAAAAAACCAAGAGCCCGACGGTCATTGTGGAATGCGGCTTTCTGAGCAACCAGGCCGAGGCTTCGCTGCTGGTAACAGATGAATATCAGGATAAAGTGGCAGAGGCAGTATGTAATGGAATACTTAAAAGTCTGGAGGAATAAAATACCATATATATTACCTTGGATTTCAGGACATAATGAAAGCTTCTGCTTTGTGGTGAAAAAGCCAATAAAGCGGAAGTTTTTTTGCTTTATAATAACACTTCCGAATATTTCAAAATTCCCGGGAAACATTTAACATTGCCCTTTTATGTGACTGATGGTATAATATGGACGATAGTTATTTTTAAATTTAAGAAGAAATCTGAACAACTTCAGATTCAAGAGGCAGATTATGGATACAATCATAGAAGTGATGGATCAGCAATTAAATGACGGAGGTATCAGGAAAGCCGGGGAGATTTTAAAGAACGGTGGTCTGGTAGCATTTCCAACAGAGACGGTTTACGGACTGGGGGCAAATGCTTTGGATGAAAGGGCGGCAGCCAGGATTTATGAAGCCAAAGGACGTCCATCCGATAATCCGCTGATTGTACATATTGCAGAAATGGCAGATCTGTATGGCATAGCAGCAGAGGTTCCCCAAAAGGCAGAGGCGCTTGCAGAAGCATTTTGGCCGGGACCGCTTACCATGATCTTCAAAAAAAATGACATAGTCCCTTATGGGACAACCGGAGGATTAGATACAGTGGCGGTGCGTATGCCCCGTCATGAATTGGCATGCGCTCTGATCAGGGCAGGAGGCGGCTATATAGCAGCTCCCAGCGCGAATACTTCAGGACGGCCCAGTCCAACGAAGGCAAGCCATGTGGAAGAAGACCTTTCGGGGAAGATTGATATGATTATTGACGGCGGTAGTGTAGGAATTGGACTGGAATCTACAATCGTGGATATGAGTGAAGGGACACCTACGATATTAAGACCGGGATATATCAACCGGGAGATGCTGGAGGAAGTGATCGGACCGGTTCAGGTAGATCAGGCATTGTTAATAGACGATGCATCTATTCATCCAAAGGCACCGGGCATGAAGTATAAGCACTATGCACCCAAAGCAAATCTGGTTATTCTGGAAGGTGAGGAACAAAACGTCATTTCTAAAATCAATGAGTTGATTCAGCAGGAAATACAGTGTGGGGGAAGTCCGGGGGTTATTGCATCTGATGAAACAGCCGGGGCTTATAAAGGCGGTATGATTAAATCTATCGGAACCAGGAACGATGAACTTTCTATAGCACAGAATCTGTATGGGATTTTGCGGGAATTCGATGAGCTTGAGGTAACGCAGATTTTCTCAGAGGCTTTTGAGACACCAAAGATGGGACAGGCGATCATGAACCGTCTGATGAAAGCAGCAGGACATCAGATCATCAAAGTATAAGGAGCAAAACGATATGAAGCATTATGATAAGCTTATATTTGTAAGTAATAGCGACACATGTCGAAGTCCTATGGCAGAAGCGATTATGAAGAGTAAATTTTTGCTGGAAGATCTACTGATCGAATCTAAGGGACTGATCGTGCTTTTTCCGGAGCCGGTGAATCAGAAAGCGGAGGCGGTGCTGGTGAGCAACGGGCTGTCGATGAAAGATCATACGGCGACGCCGCTGGTCCAGGAGGATTTTGACAAGCGGACGCTGATTCTGACTATGGATGAATGGGAAAAGAATAAAATCTTTGAAGAACATGAAAATGCTTATAATGTACATCTATTGACTGAATATGCAGGCTCGAAAGGGGACATTCCCAATCCGGTTGGCGGAACGCTGGTGGAGTACGGGGAATGCTTTGAATATTTAAAAGAATTGATATCAAAATTAGTAGTAGTCTTAAATGAGGAGGAATTGTTATGTTAGGAATAGGCTGTGACCATGGCGGATACACATTGAAGCTGGAAATCATGGAACATTTAAAAAAACGGGGAATCGAATGTAAGGATTTTGGCTGTGACAGTGAAGCTGCTGTGGATTACCCGGTTTACGCAAGGGCAGTTGCCAATGCAGTTGTAAACGGTGAGTGTGACAGGGGAATTCTGATCTGCGGAACCGGCATTGGTATTTCCATTGCGGCAAATAAGATAAAGGGAATCCGTGCAGCACTTTGCTCAGACTGCTTCAGTGCAGAAGCAACAAGGCTTCATAATGATGCAAATATCCTGGCGATGGGCGCCAGAGTGGTAGGACCGGGATTGGCACTTAAAATAGTGGATACGTTCCTGGATACACCATTTTCGGAAGAAGAAAGACATAAGAATAGAATCTCTCTGATCGAAGAGTAATCTAAAAAAGTAATTTCTATTTTACTGTATAAAGCAGAAGATAAAAATAAAAAATAACAAAAAGAGAAACGTACATTATTTATGTGCGTAAGGAGGTAGGGCAATGTCAAAGGTGACAGTTATGGATCATCCACTGATCCAGCACAAGATTGGAATTATTCGCAGGAAAGAAGTAGGATCAAAGGATTTCAGGCAGATGATCAGCGAAATAGCAATGCTGATGTGCTATGAGGCAACTAGGGATTTAAAGTTAATAGATGTTGACATTGAAACCCCTATCTGTCCCATGACGGCGAAAGAACTTCAGGGAAAGAAACTGGCAGTAGTTCCGATTTTAAGGGCAGGACTTGGAATGGTAGATGGTATGCTGGCTATGATACCGGCAGCAAAGGTAGGTCATATCGGACTTTACCGTGATCCGGATACACTGGAACCTGTAGAATATTATTCAAAATTACCGGCAGATTCCTGGGACAGAGAAGTATTTGTAGTAGACCCGATGCTGGCAACAGGCGGATCTTCTTCAGCAGCAATTAATCTGCTGAAAGAAAAAGGAGTTAAAAATATACGGTTTATGTGTATCATCGCAGCACCGGAAGGTGTAAAACGCATGCAGAAGGAACATCCGGATGTGGATATCTATATCGGTGCGCTTGATGATCATTTGAACGACCATGGTTATATTGTACCCGGCCTTGGAGATGCCGGAGACCGTATCTTTGGTACAAAATAAGAGATATTGGAGGGATTTACAATGAGCGGTAAAAGGACTGATTATATTTCCTGGGATGAGTATTTTATGGGGGTTGCAAAACTTTCGGGAATGCGCTCAAAAGATCCGAATACACAGGTAGGAGCCTGTATCGTCAGCAATGATAATAAAATATTGTCTATGGGATATAATGGATTTCCAATGGGATGTTCGGATGACGAATTCCCCTGGTGCAGAGAAGGAGAGGCGCTGGACAGCAAGTATGTGTACACCACCCACAGTGAGTTAAACGCAATTCTTAACTACAGAGGCGGCAGCCTGGAAGGTGCCAAGCTTTATGTTTCCCTGTTCCCCTGTAATGAATGTGCAAAGGCAATTATACAGGCAGGCATCACTCATGTAATCTATGACTGTGATAAATATGCAGACACACCGGCGGTTATTGCATCTAAGAGAATGATGGATGCCGCAGGAGTCGGCTATCGTCAGTATCAGCATACGAATAGAAAGATTGAGATTGAACTTTAGAAACAGCGTCCTGGAGAGGGACGCTGTTTTTACGCATAAGCAGCACCGGATACGTTTGAGGGCAGGGAACTGTTGCATAAACCAGACAATTAAGGTTATTTTAAACAATAATATATGGTTTTCGTATTTCTTCTATGATAGTATAATAGAGAGAAAAGTTTACTGAAACGCACAGATGGCAGAAAGTAATTTTAAATGTGCTCAGAGCCGGCTGTAAAAACGATTAAATAAATAATGGAATATTGTCGCTATAATTTAAATACTAGTACTGCATTGCACAAATAACTATGAATATAGACACCCGATATCTCCGCCAGATGCACGTCTGCGAAGCTAATTGTAGCCCACTACGCCGTCGCTTCGCAGACGCACACCTGACGCAGATATCAGGCACTCTATTCACAGTTATTTACGCAATGCTGTACTAGGTCAAAAATATGGAATGCGGCATAGGAGGAAAGTATGTCTATATATGTACAAAAAGTAAGACAGATTATAGAAGAAGTAAAAAAAGCAGTGGTAGGAAAGGATGCCTGCGTAGAGAAAGTTATGATGGCAATGCTGGCAGGCGGGCATGTACTCCTGGAGGATATTCCGGGCGTGGGTAAGACTACCATGGCTTTGGCGTTTTCCAGGGCAATGGACCTGATTTGGCACAGGGTGCAGTTTACGCCGGATGTATTGCCTGCAGATATTACAGGATTTTCTATTTATCAAAAGGAGTTGAACCAGTTTTCTTTTCAGCCGGGTGCTATTATGTGCAACCTGTTTCTGGCAGATGAAATCAACCGTACTTCTCCAAAGACACAGTCTGCACTTCTGGAGGTAATGGAAGAAGGAAATGTTACCGTAGAGGGTGTGACCAGGGAAGTACCAAAGCCTTTTATTGTTATTGCAACCCAGAATCCCATTGGATCGGCTGGAACGCAGATGCTGCCCGAGTCACAGCTGGATCGGTTTATGGTCTGTATGACCATGGGGTATCCGGACGTGGAAAATGAAATTGCGATTTTGAAAGACAGGGGATCAGGTAATCCGATTGAAAATATTGTGCCTGTCATTCAGGCTCAGGAACTGGTTCAGATGCAAAAGGAAACGGAACAGGTCTTTATTCACGATGTGATTTATACGTATATAGCAAAATTGATTGCGGCGACCAGAGAAAACCCTTATCTGGAACTGGGGGTCAGCCCCAGAGGGACTATAGCGGTGACCCGTATGGCTAAGGCGGCCGCCTATCTGGAGGGCAGAAATTATGTGACTCCAAATGATGTATGCATGGTTTTGAAGGATGTGAGCATGCACCGGATTAAATTAAATGCCAGGGCGAGAGTGAATCACGTTACCACGGAAGGGATAATGGATGAGATACTGGAAAAGGTACCAAAGCCCACACCTAAGAGGAAGTAGGGTTAATGCATGAAAAATAAAATGATTTATATTCTGGTTCTGGCAGCTACGGTTTTCTTCGGCATTATGTATGACGGGGAATTTCTGATGATCCTGGTGCTTTTTGAGGTGCTGTTTGCTGTTGCTATGTATCTGATGTCATGGATGCTGGCATACGGAATAAGCATACGCCTGGAAGTGAAGGGACCGGTGGCATCCAGAGATGAAATGATTCCGGTGGAGATCTATGTAAAGAATAAATGCTGGATGCCGGTAAATCACCTGGTAATGAAGCTGGTTGTCAGTAACGGATTTTCCGGAAACGGAGAAAAGGAAACGGTAAAAGGTGCGGTGCAGGGATCCAGCGAGGTGCGTATCCAGTGCAGTATCAGTTCCAGGTATTGCGGACAGGTTCAGGTTGCGCTGGAGCGGATCAAAGTCTATGACTATCTGATGCTCTTTTCCAGAAAAAGAAAAATGCAGGAAAAGATTCAGGTGAATATACTTCCTGAAGTGCATCATATAGAAGCGGAGATCAGTGAACGCACAAGGCGGTTCCCTGTTGAGGGAGAAGAGTATGAGACTCACAGAAGCGGAGATGACCCGTCAGAGATCTACCAGGTGCGGGAATTCAGAAACGGAGATACGCTGCAGCGGGTACACTGGAAATTAAGTGCCCGGACAGATGAATTGATGACGAAGGAATTCAGTATGCCGAAGGGGTGTAAAATTCTGTTTCTGCTGGATTTTTACTGGGCGAGCAGCCAGGGGCGGATGCTGGATCAGATGAATGCATTTTTGGAAACGGCCGTTTCCCTATCTAATGCCCTTGCAAGAGAAGAATGTCCCCACTATGTGTCCTGGTATGATAAAGCCCACAATGAGCTTGTGAGAAAGCAGGTTGTGGATGAGGAATCTTTTTACGAGATGATGGAAGAACTGCTGACAGCAGTGTTTTATATGGAATCTTATGATATGGAGGCGGGGTACAGAGCCGAATATCCGGGAGGAAATTTCAGTACGGTCATGATGCTGGATGGGAACCTGGAGTTAATGATGAATGGAGAGGCCCGTGCGCAATTTGTGAAAGAAGATATTAAATCCCAGCTGGAGGGTTATTTCCTTCAGGTGTAGAAACGCTTCTTGGTCGATTCTGGACACATATCAGGAACTATGATTACAGATCAAATGGATGGAAAATAATAAACTATGAGTAGAGCAGATAAAAAGACAGGAATTAATTTAAAGGCCGAAAAGGTGACGGTGATTGCTCCCAGGACGAAAGTACATGGGCTTAGTTTTATTGTGCTGTTTTTATTCTTTCAGGCTGGCTTGTATGGGACGTTTTATTCTTTTATAACTTCATTTCGGGTAGAGTTTGGAGAGAATATACTGTTCTGGGGAATTCTCGTGATGGGACTGCTTCTATGGTTATTTTACTTTACGGGAAAATACATGAGGATGTTAATCCCCATATCCCTGATCTGTACCTGCGCCTGGGCATACTGGCATGCAGAGGAACTGAAGAATCAGTCTCTGATCGTAATGAATGCAATCCGGGAAGCGGCAAACAGGTATTTTGTCATGGAACTGGATCCCTATACGACGAATCCCCTTCTTGGAAATGATACAACCGAAATTCTGTTGTTGATTATGATTTTATTTGGTGTCACACTGTTTTTGGGGTTGGTGGCAGTAAAAAGCCGTATGCTGGTTCTGATGGGGACGATCCTTCCTACTGCCGGTGCGATGATGGTGGGGCTGGTCCCTTCCTTCTGGTCCCTGTGCCTGATTCTGTTTTGCTATGTAGGTGCATTTACCATGGGAAAAGGAGAGTTTTCTCTTCGAAAAAGTAAGGTAATGGTGCCAAAGTATTACCGGAATGGTGTGGTGGGCTACAGTGCTTTATTTATGGGCGTGGCAGCGGTGGTGCTCTTTGGAATTTCGTATCTGGTGCTGAACCCCCAGATGGAAAAACTGAATGTGCAGGTGAAAGAAGCCAGGGTATTCGTTCAGAATAATTCACTGGTAGAGACTGTGCGGAATATGTTTCCCAAACTTCGGATCAGTATGTCGGGAGCCGGGCAGATAGACAGCGGGCAATTAGGCGGAAATGTCTATTTTACCGGAGAAGAAGCTTTGAAGTTAACCTTATATGGTGAACCCGGAGAGACAATTTACTTAAAGGGATATACTGGGGATGAGTATACAGGAAGCCGCTGGTCAGAAGATGATGATCTTTCTTTTTTTGCAGATGCACAGATTGGCACAGCGGAAGAGGTACGGCGTGAGTATTTCGAACAGCCTTTTCAGTTGGCATCCATGCTGGAGGAAGAAGCCAGTGAATATTTAAAACAGACGATTTTGGTTGAAAAAACAGGCGCATCTTCTGAAGAGGAATATGCACCCTATATTTCCAGACAGGAATCTGGCTCCAAAAGTGAAACAGCCTATTCCTTTTATGAAAGAGGAAGCTATGAACAGCTGATAAATGCAAATGGTTATGCCAGTTTATACGATTTCAGCCCATTGTCCGGGAACTACCGGGACTATGTATATGGAAAATATCTGTCTTATCCGGCGGAGCGGCTGACCAATCTGGCTGCACTATGTGAATCACATCCCATGACGGATCTGAATGAAATAAAGGATTTTATTGTTACTACTCTGACCGGAAATGCGAAATATAATCTTCAGCCGGGAGCATGTCCGGCCAATAAAGACTTCGCAGAGTATTTTTTATTCGAACGAAAAGAAGGATACTGTGTCCATTTCGCAACAACCGCGGTACTGATGTTCCGCATGTATGGAATTCCTGCAAGGTATGCAGCGGGATATATCGCTCCTGCTTCTGAGTTCACCGTAAATGCTGACGGGGAATACGAAGGACATATCAAGGATGAAAAGGCCCATGCATGGGCGGAGATCTACGTAGACGGGGAAGGCTGGATGCCGGTAGAAGCAACACCGGGATATACGGGTGCCGTAAACCGGAATAATGAAGAACAGTCAGAGACTGCCAGGAAGGAAGCGCAGAGCGAACAGAAAAAACAGGTCCAGACGGAAGGCAGGCAGGAACTGAAAACGGAGGCTCAGACAGAGACAGCTGATAACAATCACTTTTTCCAGGACAGTATGGCTGGAAGGATCTCATTGATGATTATATTGGCTGCTGCTGCAGCGGCTCTGATCATTGCCATTATCATGATACGCAGAATCCTGATACTAAAGAGACGGGCAGCAGAAGATGTGAGAGGTATCTTTGCATCGATGTATGAAGTAATGGTGCTTGGCGGACTGCCTAAGAAATTAGATGGTACAGAGCCAGGATTTGTAAAGGAAGTGGTGCAGCGGTTTGATGGAATTGACCCAAATGAATTTGCGAGAGCTATGGATCTTGTAATGCAGGCCAATTATGGGGACGTTGTGATCAGTTCTGAAGACACCGGATTTGTCAGGGAAGTATATGAAAAGGTTTGTAAAATTGTGTATCAAAAACTTTCCGGAGCAGAAAAACTGGAATTTAAGTATTTAAAAGTATTTTAAAATAAATATCCGCATGTAGCCGGTGGATTCAAAAGACACCGGGACATGCGGATATTTTAGATGAAAGCGGACGCATAGCGTGCCATGTAAAACACTGGTACTTAACTGGTTACTACACCAGTGCCGGGCGGCACTAGTTAAACAAACCGGATAAATCACCATGCCAGAGGATATGCAGCTCATGAAGGGCGCGTGTAATTGCCACATACAGAAGCTTAGCATCACCCTCATTTTCCTGATAACTCTCCGTATCGGGATTCCAAAGTAAAACCGTGTCAAACTCCAGACCTTTGGTAAGTGCAATAGGGAGCACCATAACGCCCTTCTGGAAGTTCATCTCAGTTCCATTTTCAATGGCAATCTGCTCTGCCAAAAGCTGTTCCACAGCCTGCGCTTCTTCCTGGGTACGGCAGATAACTGCGGTGGTGTCAAAGCCCCGCTCCTGGATGCCTTTTATAGCCTCGACAGCCTGTCCCGCCATTTCTTCCGGTGAACATTGATACAGCTGAACGGGTGAACCATGACGGATAACGGGCTGTATCTTATAGGCGCCGGAAGATGCCTTATCTAAAACTTTTCCGGCATATTCGGAGATTTCAATTGTATTTCGGTAACTCTTCGCCAGAATCCGGAAATGTTCTTTTTCTGGATCAAACACTTCATTGCATAGTTCGTCCCAGCTGTTCATTCCGGTAGTATAATTGATATTCTGGGAAACATCTCCCATAATGGTAAAGTAACAATCCGGCAGTGCATTTCTTAAGACATAGTAAATCATAGGTCCAAAGTCCTGGGCTTCATCTATGATAATCTGCCCGAATTCATCTAATGCTTTTGCCTCTGTCATCCGTTTCCGGATAAATACCATAGCAGCGAGATCGTAGATATCGAAGGATTCCTTTTGAATATCCGCCAGGGTGCTGTCCACATCCAGGGAATTATGATCGGATTCGTAAGCCAGTAAAAAGTTAATGTAAATTGCCAGAGGCGTTTTTGCTTCAGCTTCCCATTTAAAATAATTGCGGTATTGGGACAGTTTCTTTGGACGGTAATCTTTTTTAGAACCGTCTGTGAGCAGGCGGATTCTGTTCTTGAGCCGTTCATTTAGCTGAGCCAGTTTTTGTTTCAGGGACAAACCGCGGCTGAGACTTAGCGCTGAGCGGATACTGTCAGCAGACAGGATTACTCCAAGCGCCGGATCCTTAATGCTTTTGCAGGGGATGGACTGATATTCAATTTTTTTCAGATAATCTCCCAGATGGTAGATAAAATCCAGTTTACTTTTAAATGCGGATTGGGGCTTCATCTGGATATATTTGAATTTTTTCTTCCAGTCTTTATCCAGAAGGTAAACCAGGAAAAGGTCCATTCGCTTCTGTCCGATGCCGGAGACATCCAGTTCGGGCAGGCCGCTTGTAATATAGCTTAAAAGCATATCATTGCTTCCGATAATGCAGAATTCTTCAGGGGAAAAACGGTGTGCATAGTTATATAAAATGTATGAGATCCGATGCATGGCAACTGTTGTTTTCCCGCTTCCGGCAACGCCCTGGACAATGATATCCGTAAATGGCGTATCACGGATGATCTCATTTTGTTCTTTTTGGATGGTGGAAATAATATCACCCAGTACAACATCTTTATTTTTGGCAAGGTATTTGACTAAAAGCTCATCATTGGATGCCACATCGCTGTCATAAAAGCCAGTCAACTTACCCTGGACGACATCAAAGGTTCTCTTTAACTTAAGATCGATTTCGATATCACCGACTTCCGGTACATGGTATTTTCCACGTCCTAATGTATTTTCGTAGTAGACGCTGGATATAGGAGCACGCCAATCCACAATGATAATCTCTGTTTTGTTGCGGCTGATACCATTTTTACCAATATAGATGCTTTCCGGTTTCGCAAATTCGATTTCTTCATAATCCACGCGTCCAAAATAAGGTTTTTCCAGTGCTGCCCGGTTCTTCCGCAGGGAATTTGCTGCGTGAGTGGTGATATCCTGGCTTACAATCAACTGGTCATAAAGCTCCGTGTCTCCCTGCTGAATGGCAATGTACAATTCATCGGTTTCCCGGCGGCTGTTTTGCACCTGTTTCTCATAGAAAGCGATATTCTCTCTGATAATCCCGGTACATTCCTCTAAATGCTGCTGTTCCTGATCCATCGTCTAACCTCCTCTTGTTATATCATGTATCTTGCATAACTCCCGGCAAACAGCCAAATCATCCTTACGGATCATCTGGCTGTTAACTGGGAGTTATACCCGTATCTTTTCATGACACTGAACAGATACGGCAGATCTTATTTTTAGCGACAGGTTACTATCATATCAAAGATCGTAATAAAATACCAGCATTATTGTGAAAATCTGGTAAGACGCTTTGTATAGGAAGAACGTGCAGGTCAAGAGAAGGTAGCGTTGTACTAGATATATCTGTTTTCGGCATCTTCTATATATTTCTGATATTTCTGGAAATCGCCCCGGTAGATTACGTGAAGCAGTGTATCCAGCTGCCTCAGAGCTTTTAACATCTCATCCTGTGTAATTAACGCCTGTTCCATGGCATCGGCAAGTTCATCCAGATCAATGACCTTGAGCTTACCGTCCGGATAGACGATGACATCAGCCAGAAGATCCGTAAATATATAAGTATCGGTGGATTCTTCGTAGTCATAGGTGATGATGTCGCAGTACCAGCTGATCAGCCGGCTTTCGTGGTCATAGAACTTGCTGACCTTTATTCCTTTGTCCAGAAGATAGCAGGAAAGCCCGTGATGCAGCGTTTTCTTAGGATGAAGGGTGTCCCATTTCGTAAGAATGATGTGATCATCCCGGTAGAGCAGTATATCGTCTTTTAATAAAACGCATTCCTCCGGGATCAGGCGTTTACGGTAAAGTATGGGGTTGGTCATGGCAGTACCTCCGATGGTATATTTTTTACAACGGTCAGGGAATCGTTTTCTACGAATTCCTGTTCCGAGGATTTACGCTTATAATAGGTAAGATTATAGGAATCCGGATCTGTCAGTTTTAAAAATTCGCTTGGAGTACAGCCCGTAATTTCCTTAAATACCCGGTTAAATGTTCGGATATTATTAAAACCGCAGTCGATTGCAATGTCGGTGACTTTGCTGCTGGTATTTTTCAGCTCGTTGGCAGCGTGTTCCACGCGTACCATATTCAGATAGGTGACGAAATTAATCCCGATCAGTTTTTTGAATACCTTGGAAAAATGGCTTTCGCTGAAACTCATCTGTTTTGCTGCAAATGACAGCGTAATATTGTCGGCATAGTGTTCTTCCATATAAGATAAGAGCTGCTGCATGTCGTATAGCATGTTGATGCGTTTACTGGTGCTCTGCAGGCCGCTGTCATTCTTTGGCAGCCTGCGTTTCAGCAGATACCAGAACTCCCTTAAGGCGGCTGTTATGATCTCTTTGTAATAAGCTTCCTTGTTCTTAAGCTCTTCACCCACCCGGTCCAGCAGTGACATCAGCATTTCATTCATCCCATAGGACTCCAGCATTTCTCTGGTTACGCAGGGGTGGGAAAACTGGGAATGGTGATAAAGAGAACTGATAATGCCTGGATCAAAGATAATAAATTCCAGTATATTTTCCATATTGGAAGAGTCACTGTAATGGAAATCACCTGTGTCCACAATGACCAGGTCACCGGCGTGGGCAGTAAAAATATCATCATTGATACTGAAATGGGCACTGCCCTGGCGGACATAGATAAATTCGATTTCCTGATGCCAGTGTGCCAGGAAGCTGATATTCTCATAGGATGAATGCCACACCATAAAATCGGAATCATAGGAACGGACCTCATGGAATGCTTTCATAGTATGTGTTTGACCTCATGTTCTTTCGGTTTCTGTTTTAAAACGTTTCACAGCGTTTTTGTGTTGATGATATAGTATAACAAAAATCACAAAAATTGTCCATATCCTAACATAATTTTACGTGCAAAATCAAAAAATATGTTGTATACTTAGTACATAAAATGCGGAAGGGATAAAACCGCATTGTGTAAAGTGTATAAACAAACCAAACAATTGATAAAAATGGAGGTAATTTCAAATGGCAGAAAGCAGATTGATCGGTGGATACCCAGTAATCGGAATCAGACCAACAATTGACGGACGTAGAGGCGCTTTGGATGTAAGAGGTTCTTTGGAAGAACAGACTATGAACATGGCGAAATCAGCAGCTAAATTATTCGAAGAGAATTTAAAATATTCAAATGGTGAACCGGTTAAAGTTGTAATTGCAGATACTACAATCGGACGTGTTGGTGAAACAGCAGCCTGTGCTGAAAAGTTCAGAAAAGAAGGCGTTGATATCACACTGACAGTTACTCCTTGCTGGTGCTATGGCGCTGAGACAATGGATATGGACAAGAACACCATTAAGGGTGTTTGGGGATTCAATGGAACAGAAAGACCGGGTGCTGTTTACCTTGCATCAGTTCTGGCTACACATGCTCAGAAAGGACTTCCTGCTTTTGGTATCTACGGACATGACGTTTGTGATGCAGACGACACAGAGATTCCTTGTGATGTAAAAGATAAATTATTAAGATTTGGCCGTGCAGCTGTAGCAGCAGCTTCTATGAGAGGAAAATCTTATTTACAGATCGGTTCCATCTGTATGGGAATCGGCGGATCTATCATTGATCCTGCATTTATCGAAGAATATTTAGGCATGAGAGTGGAATCTGTTGATGAAGTAGAAATCATCCGTCGTATGACAGAGGGTATCTATGATGAAGCAGAATTCAAGAAAGCTCTTGCATGGTCCAAAGAAAAATGCAAAATCGGATTCGACAAGAACCCACCTGAATTACAGGTATCTGAAGAGCAGAAAGAAAAAGATTTTGAATTCGTAGTTAAGATGATGTGTATCATCAAAGACTTAATGAATGGAAATAAAAACCTGGATCCGAAATTCTCAGAAGAAGCAATCGGACATAATGCGATCGCAGCAGGATTCCAGGGACAGAGACAGTGGACAGATTTCTATCCAAACTGTGACTTCCCGGAAGCAATGTTAAATACTTCCTTCGACTGGAACGGAGCAAGAGAGCCATATATCCTGGCTACAGAAAATGACGTATTAAACGGTCTTGGCATGATGTTCATGAAATTATTGACCAACAGAGCACAGATCTTTGCAGATGTTCGTACATACTGGAGCCCGGAAGCAGTTAAGAAAGCTACTGGATATGATATCGAAGGCGTTGCAAAAGACGCAGGCGGATTTATCCACTTAATCAACTCTGGTGCAGCTTGCCTTGATGCAAACGGGCAGGCAATAGATGAAAACGGCAACGGCGTTATGAAGCCATGGTATGATGTTACAGAAGCAGATCAGGATGCAATCATGAATGCAACTACCTGGAATCCTGCTGATAACGGATATTTCAGAGGAGGCGGATTCTCATCCCGTTTCTTAACAGAAGCTGAAATGCCGGTAACCATGATCCGTCTGAATCTTGTAAAAGGCTTAGGACCGGTTCTTCAGATCGCTGAAGGCCATACAGTAAAACTTCCGGATGAAGTATCTGATAAATTATGGAAGAGAACAGACTATACATGGCCATGTACCTGGTTCGCACCAAGAACAACAGGAGAAGGCGCATTCAAGACAGCTTATGATGTAATGAATAACTGGGGCGCTAACCATGGTGCAATCAGCTACGGACACATCGGAGCAGACTTAATCACAATGTGCTCTATGTTAAGAATTCCGGTTGCTATGCATAACGTACCGGAAGAAGAAATCTTCAGACCAGCTTCCTGGAATGCATTCGGACAGGATAAAGAGGGTCAGGATTACAGAGCTTGTGCAGCTTACGGACCATTATACAAATAAAAAAGTAAATAAATGAATGATTAGGATCATTGCATGTTTCAAGTGCAATGGTCCTTTTTTTATGATATACTAACAAACATAAAGTAAAAGTATAATCTCATTACTAATGAACTTGCCAGAGTTTTGATTTTATAGAGAGGGTTGTAAGAATGAAAATGAAAAAGAAAATAAAATTACAAAGCTCGCTGTATGGGCTTGCAGTTAAACAGGGATTGAGTCTGGCTATTCCGTTCCTTTTGATTGGATCGTTTGCTCTTTTGCTGAATACTTTTCCGTGGCAGGCATATCAGAATGTCGTTCAGGGATTTCTGGGTGGAAAGCTGTCGGAATTTTTTACAATTATCTATAATATTACCCTGGGATCATTAGCTTTGATCCTTATATTTACCATAAGCATATCCATAGGAAAGCTGGTGGGAAAGGAAGATCTGAATTTCTATCCGGCTATTGCAATCTGCTCGTACCTGGCATTTCTGGGTGGGCTGCAAAATCAAACGGAGCACATTTTTGGTGCGGAATGGGTTTTTACGGCAATGTTTATTACCGTGTTATCCTGTGCCATGTTCCGCCAGGGTATGAAATTTTACAATAAGTTTGAAAAACTGCATACAATTGGTGCGGATTATATTTTTAATCAGGCAATGCGCAGCCTGGTTCCTACCGTTGGAATTATTATTCTGTTTACGGTTCTTGGAATTGGACTGCGAACAGTAATAGGGGACGGGAATATTATGAACTTCGGTTCCTATCTGTTCCTGAAGCTGTTTGAAAAAATTGGGGGTAACATCCTGGGAGTGGTTTTGTATATTTTCTTTTCCCATCTGCTGTGGTTCTTTGGCATACATGGGACGAATACCCTGGATGCGGTAGCGAAGCGGTTCTTTGAGCAGGGAATTGATGTGAATCAGGCTTTAATTGCGTCCGGAAGCCAGCCCACGGAGATCTATTCCAAAACGTTTCTGGATGTATTTGTTTTTATTGGGGGCTGTGGTACGGCTCTGTGCCTGATTATTGCGTTGTTTATAGTTGCGAAGAAGAGCCACAATAAGCGGCTTGCACAATTTTCCTGCCTGCCTGTGTTGTTTAATATCAGCGAAATTGTTGTGTTTGGTTTCCCGGTTATATTTAACCCGGTTATGATCGTACCATTTATTTTAACACCGATTGTGATGGCAATTATCAGCAGTGCAGCCATGGCTGTGGGGCTGGTACCGCTGGTAACAAATTCGGTGGAATGGACTTCCCCTGTAATTTTAAGCGGCTATACGGCAACCGGCTCTTTTGCTGGCAGTCTTTTGCAGCTTTTTAATATTGCAGTGGGGATATTTATCTATATCCCGTTCGTGAAAAGGAGTGAAAAGAAACAGACGGAAGATTTCACCCAGGAGGTATCCATGATTCAGAAGGATATGCAGATGGGAGAAGAGAAAGGCAGAATTCCGGCGTTTCTGGATAATTCATATGAATACAACTATGCAGCCAAGACCCTGGCAGTGGATCTGAATAATGCTATGAAACGTAAACATCTGGAGTTGTTTTACCAGGTTCAGGTGCATAGGGATGGTTCGGTCTATGGCGGTGAGGCGCTTCTACGCTGGAAGCACCCGGTAGCGGGCTATATCTCCCCTCCGCTGCTTATATCTCTGGCGGCACAGTCGGGCTTTTTAAACAGCCTTGGATACTATATTATTGAAGAAGCATGCAGGCATATAGAAGAGATTCAGAAGGTTTATGATAATCCAATACATATTTCCGTTAATTTGTCGCCCTATCAGCTGGAGGAAGAGGACTTTGTGGATAAAGTAAGGGAAATCCTTGGAAAGTATTCATTTGGAAAGGTGATACTGGTATTTGAACTTACGGAGCGGGCACTTTTCAGTACAACGGACGTTATCATCAATCGTATTGAGCAGCTGCGGAAGATGGGCATTCAGATTAGCATGGATGACTTTGGTATGGGGCACAGTTCCCTTACTTACCTGCAGCAGAATGTTTTTGAAGAGGTAAAGCTGGATGGAAGCCTTGTTAAGCAGCTGGCCAATAAGCGATCTGAAAACATTGTTCTTGGCATTATGCAGCTGGCGGAGTCACTGCACTTTAAAGTTGTGGCGGAGTTCGTGGAGACGGAAGAGCAGCGGGATGTACTGGCACGGCTGGGATGTGATATTTATCAGGGATATCTGTATGGAAAGGCGGAACAGCTGGAGCTGTTTCTGGAATATTTGAAGTCTAAAAAAGTCTAAAAAGGATGAGTAGAAAGGAAATCCCCTTTCTCTCATCTTTTTTTGCGTTTGCTAAACCCCGATATAAAGTGCCCGCAGCACCAATGTTTTTGCCGGGGCCCTTAAAGCTGACAGAATAGTCAAGTAAGGTTGTATATATCTATGAAAAAAATGAAACATATGAAAGGATTATGAAACATATGAAACAATATTGACGGTCCTTTTACGGTAATATATAATGTATTTATCATAAAAAAAGGAAAATATTAATAAAAATTGTGCTATTTATACAAAGAAAAAAGAACGGGTGGTGATGAAATGGGGTCAACAATGCGGGAAGTTGCTCATGTAGCTGGGGTGTCACCGGCGACTGTATCACGATATTTTCATGGAACAAATGTTGTTTCGGATAATGCGGCGAGAAGAATTGAGGAAGCTGTAAAAGAGCTGGCTTATGTACCTGTTCACAAACATATAGACCCGGGGGTTATTGCAGTTTTAATACCGGATCTGAAGCTGGCATATTTTAGTGAAGTTTTAAAGGAGATACTGGAAGCTGCACCCAGATACCGTTATCGGCTGGTGTTTATTCCCACATCACCGGATGATGAAAGTTATAAACTGTTTTTCCGGGAATTGAATATCACAGGGGTTATCTATCTGGAAGAGAATATGAACAGCAGCATGATGAACTACATCGCCGCTAAGAACATCAAAATGGTGATGTTTGGGGGAATCAGCTCGGATGTCCGGTGCAAAATGATACATATAAATGATTTGTCGGCAGCGTATGAGGGGGCAAAATACCTCCTGGAATTAAGGCATGAGAAAATACTGATTCTATCTGATTATCCCAAAAGCATCAGCTCGGGATTTCAGAGAATTACAGGGTGTAAACGGGCTTATGAAGAGTTTGGGGTGCCATTTGAGGAGGCGCTTGCAAAGTATGGGGATCTTACTTATGAAAATGGATACTGGCTTACCAGGCAGGCATTGCAGAAGGGGTTGTCATTTAGCGCTGTGTTTGCTTTCAGCGATGAGGCTGCAATGGGAGCAATCAGTGCACTTTATGAAAATGGTTTGCATGTGCCGGAACATATCTCTGTACTGGGATTTGACGGAATCAGTATGTCAGAGCATATAGCGCCCAAGCTTTGTACCATTGCCCAGCCCATTAAGAAGATGGTTGAACTTACGCTGAACACCTTTTTGGATCTGGAAAAAGATGAAAATGTGGAGATTACAATTCCATATAAAATATTTAAGAGGGGAACCTGTAGAGAAAACAGAAAGAAAACGGAGGAAGGAAAATGAACAAAAAGAAAGTATTTGGGTTTACAATGGCGGCAGTAATGGCAGGGACAGTTATGCTGGCAGGATGCGGCGGCAGCACCGGAACGGGCGGGAACAATATTACCCCTAAATCAGAAAACGGAACATCTGAGGCGGACAGCAAGGAAGCGGGAAAAGTCAATATTTCGTTTTCTCTCTGGGACGAAGTGCAGAAACCGGTGTTTGATGAAATTGTTGCTAAGTTTGAGGAGGAGCATCCGGATATTCATGTAGATGTGCAGCTGACCCCCTGGTCTCAGTATTGGACGAAACTGGATGCAGCCATGGGCGCGGACAGTGCGGCAGATGTCTTCTGGATGAATACCTATCTGCCGAAATATGCAGAGGCAGGGGTTCTGGAACCGCTGGACAGCTATATTGAGAAAGACGGAATTCAGCTGAGTGACTATGTCGATGTGGTAGCCAGAGCTTACAATTATAATGAAGTGCAGTATTGTATGCCAAAGGGAATGGATACCGTTCAGGTATTCTACAATAAATCTATCTTTGATAAATACAAAGTGGAGCAGCCAAAGGAAGGCTGGACCTGGGAAGATATGAGGGCAGCAGCTGAACAGCTGAAGAATCAGATTACTAAACAGGGCTCTGATGAATACCCGATCTTAATGGAATTAGATCCCCAGCCCTCTTTCTTTAATTTTATTGTCCAAAACGGAGGTTATGTGCTGAGTGAAGATAATAAAACAGCCGGATTCGACCAGGCAGAAACGGTAAAAGCGTATCAGGATGTCATAGATCTGATGGATCAGCAGTTAATGCCGGGCAGTGAAGTGCTTTCTGATACGAAAGGTACAGATCTGTTTCTTTCTCAAAAGGGAGCTATCCTTTTTATGGGATCGTGGAAGGCAGCTGTACTGGATGAATCCAGTTTTGCATCCGATATTGGCACAATTTCCATGCCGAAAAAAGACGATAACAACCACAGTGTAATTGGCGGGCTGGGATTTGCCATGAATGCAGCCAGCAAAGAAAAAGATGCGGCATGGGAACTGATTAAATATCTCTCGGGAGAAGAGTCCAATAAAATGCAGGCAGAGGCAAAAATTGACATGCCCGCTCTGATCAGTGCTCAAAAATACTATACACCAAATTTTAAACATGTAGATGCAAATGTATTCTTTGAAGCTGCAAAGAGTGGAGAACTATTCCCTACATCACCAAGTGTGGCGGATTGGCTGCCTTCTGTAAATGAAATTTCAGCAAAAATATTTGCAAAAGAACTTACACCGCAGGAAGGATGCCAGCAGATGCAGGAAGTTACCCAGAAGGCGTTGGACAGCGAATCATAAATTAGTTTTGGGGCGGTTGGGGCAATAGCCCTTATGCCGCCCCAGATCAGGTTGGGGGAAATGCATGAAGACATATAAAAGTATCAAAAGGAAAGGAAAACGCAAGGAAATTTTAGCAGGATACCTGATGATTTTGCCATTGATGGCGGGAGTGGCTGTTTTCTTTATCGGAGCATTTTTTCAGAATATCTATTATAGCTTTACAAATAAATCCAGCTTCGGAGTGCCTAAATTTATCGGATTACAGAATTATATGCAGTTATTCCAGGATGCAGATTTTTACAGGGCACTTCTGAATACGCTGCTCTACGTGGTAATCTGTGTGCCACTGGTGGTAGTATTGTCCGTTTTGCTGGCTGTTCTGTTAAATACAAAAGTGAAAGGTATTGGGTTGTACAGAGTCTGTCTGTTTCTGCCAGCGGTTACGCTGCCGGCGGCAATTGGGCTTTTATGGAAATGGCTGCTGAACTATAAATTTGGACTGATCAATGAAATACTTGGGACAGTCGGAATAGGACCCGTTGCCTGGCTGTCGGATTCGGGTGTTGTATTGATTTCAATCTCTGTAGTGTTTATATGGGCAAGTGTTGCTTATCAGGTGATCATTCTGCTTGCAGGGCTTCAGGGCATACCGGGCTGCTACCAGGAGGCTGCTCGAATCGATGGGGCTAATGGAGTAAAGCGGTTTTTTAAAATTACCCTGCCGCTTTTGTCACCGTCCATTTTCTTCGTCTGCGTCACCACCATGATTAATGTATTTCAGATTTTTGACTTCATCTACCTGATGATACCCCAGGGAAGCAGTGGAACAGAAGCATCCAGGTCTCTTGTGACGTACTTCTTTGAGCAGTCATTTGTAAAGTTTCATAAGGGTTATGGCGCTGCGGTCAGCCTGATGCTGTTCCTGCTGATTCTGGTGATAACGGCAATACAGCTGGTATGCCAGAAAAAGATGGTATTTTACGATGACTGACATTCCTTGGAACAAGTAAATGTATGGAAAGGGGTAATACGGCATGAAAAGTAGAAAATGGCCGTTACATCTGCTTCTGGTTCTGTGTGTGGTTATTACAGTAGGACCGTTTTTGTGGATGATATTGACATCGTTTAAGACATATGAAGAAAGTATTCAGATCCCGCCGACTATTTTTCCGGAGATATTTACACTGGAGAGTTATGGAGAGGTGGTCCATAAATTTCCGTTTTTAGATTTTTACCGGAATACTTTTGTGGTTCTGTTTTTTACGATTGTAATTGAACTGACGATTTGTTCTATGGCGGCATACGCTTTTGCAAGGCTGGAGTTTCCGGGAAGGGATGCCATTTTTATCCTGTTACTGGCGCTGCTCATGGTTCCGGGCCAGATCTTCCTGGTTCCAAATTACGATATTATGGTGAAGCTGGGGCTTGCGGATACGGTGACGGCTTTGTGGATTCCCAAAGTATTCAGCGCATTTGGAACATTTATGCTGCGTGAGTTTTTTAAGGGGCTGCCGGGATCTCTGGATGAAGCCGCTAAATTGGATGGCTGCGGCTATTTTCAGATTTACTATAAAATTTTGCTTCCGTTAATCAAGCCGGCACTTTCTTCTCTGGCAATATTAACAGCCATCTCTACGTTTAAAGATCTGATGTGGCCGCTTATTGTTAATAATGCAATGGAAAAAATGACACTTTCCGCTGGTCTTGCCATGCTGATTGGAGAACACACAACGTATTATCCCCAGGTAATGGCAGGAGGAATCATTGCAATTCTGCCAATGATTCTGATATTCTTTTTGTTCCAAAAGCAGTTTGTGGAAGGAATAGCGGCGACAGGAGTGAAGCAATAACATCTGGAACTTGAAATTTGTGTTAAGCAAGTAAAAAAAGTTTGAAACAAAAATAGTTTCAAACTACTAATTAAGAAATAGCACAAGCAAGCTTGCGCTATTGAGGGGGTATAAATATGATTGATTTGTTAGCAGTCTGCGCTCATCCCGATGATCTGGAGGTGTGCGCCGGAGGAATCTTTGCCAAGGCAAAAAGAGAGGGATGTACCACAGGACTTGTGATCATGACCAGGGGAGAATCCGGTGGATATGCAGAGCAGAGCACCAGGGAAGCGGAAGCAAAAAAGGCAGCCTCTGTTCTGGGTCTGGATTATTTCGCCATGCTGGACTTTCCGGATGCGGGGGTGGAGTTTGGGCAAACTGCCATAAAGGCTTTGATCCCCCATCTGAGAACATGCTCTCCGCGTTATGTTTTAACCCTTCATGAGGATGATTATCATCCTGACCATGTGGCGGTATCCAGGATTACCAAAGCAGCCTGCTTCACCGCAGGACTTAAAAAATACTCCAGGGATGGAACCGACTGGCATTATGAGGCTATCTTTTATTTCAGTGCAGACAGGAGGACGAATAAAAGAAGACCGGATGTCTATGTGGACATTTCAGACGTACTGGATGTGAAGGAAGCTGCCTGTAATGCCCATCGTTCACAAAATATTCTGCCATATGCAATGCAGATGGCAAAAGAATATGGAGTATGCTCAGGATGTGATTGGGCGGAAGGGCTTTATCTGGAGCAGAGCATAACTTTAGACAGTATCACAGGCTTGATCAGGAAGCGGTTTTAAACACGTTTAAAAGAAATTTGCGAAAGAAGGTTTTTAGAAATGAAAAAAATCGAATTAGGCACCTGTCTTCAGCTTCTGAAGGAAGAAATTGTTCCGGCGCTGGGATGTACGGAACCAGGGGCTGTGGCTCTGGCGGCGGCATGCGCAAAAGAAGCATTGGGGTGCAGTTTTCAGCATATGGATATCCAGGTCAGCGGTAATATGCTGAAGAATGTAAAGAGTGTATCTATTCCCAATACAGGGGGACTAAAAGGCGTAGCTGCCGCAGCGCTCTGCGGTATTGCCGGGGGTTCTCCCGACAGGAAACTGGAGGTGTTAAGCACACTGACCAAAGAAGAGACATGCCAGGTGCGCAGCATGCTGGAGGAGAAAGACCGCTGTACGCTGTCTCTGGCTGAGACAGATGAGCCCCTGTACATTAAAGTGCGCCTTACAAGCGGCGATGACTGGTCTGAGGCGGAAATACAAAAAAGCCATATGAACATTACCAGGGTGGTGCGTAATGGAAAGGATCTTACCCGGGAATATCGTCAAAAAGAATGTCTGGGAGCAGAGGTGAAAAATGCAGATGCCTTAAAAATGCAGGACATTTATGAATTTGCCCAGGTGGTACCCTTAGAAGAACTGATCCCCATACTGGAGCCTCAGATCCGTTATAATGTGAGAATTGCAGAGGAAGGAATCAAAGAAAATTATGGAGCCAGTGTGGGGAGGCATCTGGTGGAGCTGGAAAGAGGAAACCGCTATGGAGTACTGGCGGGTTATGCCGCAGCAGGAAGCGATGCCAGGATGAGCGGCTGCAGCCTTCCCGTAGTTGTAAATTCTGGAAGCGGGAACCAGGGCATAACGGTATCCGTTCCGGTCGTTCTCTATGGACGGGAGATCGGTGCTTCCGAAGATGCGCTTTACCGGGCGCTGGCATTTGCAAATCTGGTCTCTATCCGCCTGAAATCGGGGATTGGTAAATTATCTGCTTACTGCGGTGCAGTCAGCGCAGGATGTGCTGCAGCCTGCGGGATTGCCTATCTGGATTATGCGCCGTTTCCGGTGATAGAAGATACGATTACCAATACATTGGCAGCCGTTTCCGGCGTGATCTGCGATGGGGCGAAGCCATCCTGTGCCGCAAAGATAGCCGCAGGTGTCCAGGCAGGACTGCTGGGATATGAAATGGCGAAGGACGGATGCCGATTCCGGGAGGGAGAAGGAATTGTAGGTAAGGATCTGGAAACGACCATTGCCTATGTAAGCCGTGTAGGAAGAGAAGGAATGCAGGATACCGACCATAAAATACTGGAAATTATGATGGCGGAATAGAGAGGAGACAAGATGAGACCGGCAGATCGTATTCAAATAATCAGTGCAAGACAGGGGGGATGGTTATGAAGAAAGGTGTGGCAGGATTTGGAATTGCAAATATCGATTTTATTTTTGGAAATTCACCCAGAATGCCGGGACTTGGAGAGGAAATTTACAGTGAAAGCTGTTCCAGGCAGTTAGGCGGAGGCCCGGTTGCTACGCTGATTCAGCTGGCGAGGCTGGGAGTGCCGGTGGAGCTGGCAACTTATGTGGGCACCGGACCGCTGAGCCAGTTTCTGGATCAGGAGCTTAAGAAGAACCGGGTGGAATATAAAAACATGCTGACAAGCCGTGAACCCGATCCGGTTACACTGAGCTGCATCGTTTCCTGCAGGGAAGACCGGGGGATTATCTCATATAAACCCAGAGAGGAATGTTTTGCGGTAGATGAGCAGCAGCTGTATCAATTCTACAGCGAGAGAAAAATTGCTTACGTAACCATTGAACAAAGACACCTGTGCCGGCGGCTGAAGGATGCCGGATGCGTCGTTGTGATGGATTCAGCCTGGAGTGATGCTCTTAGCCTGGAATGGTACCATGAGATTTTTCCATATGTTGATTATTTTATTCCCAATGAGTGTGAAGCAATGAAAATTACAGGTACAGGAAATCCCGGGGATGCGCTTATAGAGTTGTCTAAATATCTGAACACGGCAATTATCAAAACCGGACATCAGGGATGTCTTCTGCTGGACAATGGAAATGAGATTCGAATACCGGCGTCACCGGCAGAGCATGTGGATTCAACCGGTGCCGGTGATGCATTTGCAGCCGGTTTTATGTATGGACTGTATCAGAATTGCAATGTGATAGAGTGTATCTGCTATGGTAATATTACCGGAGGAAATGCGGTAACGAAAATAGGCTGCCTGACGGCTGAAATGAATGAAGAAAATCTGAGAGCAGAATTTAAAAAGATTTACGGCAAGTTACAGACTAAAGAGCCTGTAAAGAAGCAATTTTCAAGCAGGCTCTAAAAAGACGGATGATGAAGGTTTCCCCCTCATCATCCGTTTTCTGTCAGCATGCCAGTATATTCTGGGCATCCTTTACATAATTATCCACGTCTTCTCTTGTAATACAGGGATTGTGATTCCATTGGCTTGGATGGCTGATGCCAAGGGTCCTGCGCATTTTCTTATAATACTCTTCGGTTTCTTTGCTTTCAAAATTCAATTGTGTCATAGATTCCTTCTCCTTTCATGATACATATAAATCCCCAATAATCCTATGTGCGGCAGAGCCTGTTTGAAAATTCATTTCTGCCATCTGCACGCACTGCTTTTGGTATATCCGCTCCAAATTAAGGCTGCACAGCCCGCTATGTGCCCTATATTTGGAACGAATTTCCTATAAAGTGCGCTGCGCGCCGCACAGCAGTCAGGAAGCAATTTTCAAACAGGCTCTAATTTAAATATAGCACTTCCATAGGAAAGTTCAAGTGATAATATGCGGGATATCAGCAATCCCGGAAAAGTTCAATGATAAATGGTGGTTAGCTAGAGGCATGGGAATGTTTTTGATTAATTTATTGCACAAGCCAGTAGGGTGATATATAATAAATGTAATATAAATACGGAGAAATGAAAGTCAGTAAAGGAACGGGAAGAGAGGAAGAGATGGAGAAGAGGCTACGTAATCGTCGAATTCTTGACATTGTGCTGATTATTTTAGTAATCGCAGCTGCAGGCATCCTGTTTGCAAAGCTCTTTTATAATAGCTCTCAGAAAAAGGTGCTGAGTAATCTGGCAGAAATCTCAAATCAGAGTGCGAAAGTATTTCAACGGGAAGCAGAAAAAGGGAAGGATATCATCAGTAATCTGGCAATTTTGCTGGGGCAGCATGATACTTGTGAAATAGATGAACTGATTGAGGAAATGAAACCGGTAGATGAATCCAATGACTTTAAGAGAATGGGAATCATTATGCCAAACGGAGATGCATATACCACAGATGGCGTAGAAATGGAATTGGATGGACGGGATTACTTTAAAAGATCTATGGATGGCAGCGTTATGATGTCCGATACCTTAAACGATGTGGAAGGCGGCGATAAGATCAATGTTTACAGCGCTCCGGTCAATTTTAAGGATGGATTCCGCTGTGTTCTTTTTGCGACGCTTGAAACGAATAATTTTAAAAGTGCCCTGGCTGAAACGATCTATGCGGGAGACGGTTACAGCTATATTATCAAAGGAAACGGTGATTATATTGTAGGAGAAGGGGCGGACCATAAAGAAAAGCAGTTTGACAATATTTACAGTTTTATGGGAGAACGGTCGGGAAAAAATGGCGGTGCTGTAAAAGAACTGAAGCGTGGAGTAAGCAAAGGGGAAAATGGATATGTAATTTTCCGGGACGATATGGAATACTACATGTATTATCAGCCGTTGTCGGTCAACCAATGGTTTCTGCTGACCGTTGTTCCCGGAAAAGTAATCAAGCAGAGTATGGGGGAAATCTTAACCCTGGCATATCTGTTCATCTTCTTCTGCTCCTGCCTGATCATTATACTGATACTTCAGATCAACCGCATCAGACAGGTCAGCAGAAAAGATCTGGAGAGAATTGCTTTTACGGATGAAGCAACCGGGATGTCGAACTTTAATAAATTTAAGGTGGAGGCAAAGCAGATTCTGGAAGACAATCATGAACTGGAATATGCGGTGGTGTGTTTTAATATCCATAAATTCCAGTACATAAATGATCTGTTTGGCTATGCGGAAGGAGATCGGGCACTCACTTACGTGGCTGGTGTTATTGAGGGATATCTGAGAGATAAAGAAGCATTTGCCAGAATGCTTGCAGATCATTTTGTGGCACTGCTTCAGATTAAGGACAAAAAAGAGTTAAAGAGCCGTGTGGAAGATATTATAGCCCGCCTGCAAAGCAGGACAGATTTTGGCGGGAAGCATTATGAGATTAAAGCAACCGCGGGGATCTATCAGATTGAACCAGGGGTAGATGAAATTGATACTATGGTTGACAGAGCCAAGATGGCACTGAACCGTCCCGAAGGGGAACTGCTTCAGGTATGTTGTTATTACGATGATAAGATGCGGGATCGGAAGATTCGGACCAAGGATATTGAAGACTACTTTGAAACAGCCCTGGAAAAGCGGGAGTTTATTATTTATTATCAGCCAAAGTTCGATATTGAGAAGCAGTGCTTTGACGGTGCAGAAGCATTGGTCAGATGGCAGAGGCCGAATAAAGGCTTAATGCCGCCGGGAGAGTTTGTACCTGTTTTTGAAAATAATGGTACGATTGTACAACTGGATCAGTACATCTTCGAAGAAGTCTGCAGGCAGATTAAAAAATGGCAGCAGGAAGGTTACGAGGTACCCCCCGTTTCTGTGAATGTCTCAAGGCTCCACCTATACCGCCAGGATTTTGTGGATACGTATCTGGATATTATAAATAAATATAAAGTACCGGTACATCTGATTGAATTAGAACTGACGGAAACCGTTTTATTAGATAATGAAGAAATCCTGGTAGGGATTCTGGATAAATTCCATCAGAGTGGAATTCACATTTTAATGGATGACTTTGGATCGGGATATTCCTCTTTAAATACCCTTAAGAATATTCCCATTGACCTGCTGAAAATGGATAAGACGCTTATCGACGATTACGAAAATAACACCAGAAGCAAGAAAATTATAACCAGCGTTATCGCATTGGCGCGGGAACTGGGCATTAAAGTAGTTGCCGAGGGGGTGGAGACTAAGGAACAGTATGAGTTCCTGGAAAGCATCTCCTGTGATTATATCCAGGGATACTATTGTTCCAGACCGGTATCTCAGGCGGATTATGAGAAGATTTTAAGACAGCACAGCCTGGAAACAGTTCAGAAATAAGTATCCCGGAAGCATTGGGGAATCAACGCTGGGAGAGCACGACACCTCCTACGATAAGCAGGGCGCCCAGTAATCCCACAGGTGTGATCTGATCTTTCAGGATGAAAAACGCAGCAACCATCGTGATGAACGGATTTAAGTATATGTAATTATTCGTTTTAATTATCCCGATCTTTTTAATGGCAACATTCCAGGTTATATAGCAGATGGCGCTTCCCAGTATTCCCAAAAACAGCAGACAGATGACAATTTCTGTGTTAATTGCTGCAGGGGGCAGGAGGCGCTTTTCTGATACCACCATCATGATATAGGAGCTTGCAAGGCCATAGAATATCACTTTGCGGGTCAGGGAAAAGTTATCGTATTTGTTGATATATTTTTTCAGTAGTATGGAGTATATTGCCCAGCAAAGTGCTGCCAGAATTGCCATGCCATCCCCAAGGGGATTTAATTTCAGGACCACAGCTCCATTGAACACAACCATGACTACTCCAATGATTGCAATGATAAATCCAAAGATAATATTTTTTTTCAGTTTTTCGTCTTTGGTAAAAAAGTGAGCAAGAATTGCGGTGAAAATGGGGGCGAAGGCAACTAATATACTCACATTGGATGCCTGGGTAAAGGAAAGGGCGGTATTTTCAAAAAAGTAGTATATGGTCACACCGGACATGGAAAGCAGAAAGATTCCTGCTTCATCCTTCCAGTTGCGTTTCAGTGTGAATTGCCGGTTCATGATACAGATCAGGAGCAGGCCGATATAAGAAATAAAAAAGCGGAGAACCATAATCTGCGTAGCGCTGAAATAGTCTAACAGGATTTTAGTAGCAATAAAAGTGGTGCCCCATACAATGATGGTAAGCAGTGCCAGAATGTGGCCGGAGGTTTTTTGATCCGAATTTGTCATGAAATTTAGCTCCTTCGTTTGTCTTATGTAGTATAGAAACAGTCTATAGATAAAAGAAAAGGATGTCAAGAGGCGGACGATAGTTTAACTGGCAGATTGTGTGACAGAGAGGATACCGGGATATCGCCTTGCAGAAATCCCTGCTTGACAAATGATATTATTTATTTTAGAATGACCATATTAATATAACAATATAGCGAAGAAAAGGAATAGTACATTTTGGAAGCTTTTCAGAGAGAGAATCGGTTGGTGTGAGATTCTTATGCGGAGAAGATGGAACCTGCCTTGGAGCTTTGCATGAAAATGCAACGTGGTTCCGGCGTTAACGGGAGTTTGAGAGAATGGCCAGTGTTTTGGCTGTTAATTAGGGTGGTACCGCCGAAGCGTATGAGCTATCGGTCCCTTATGTATTGGCATAGGAGGATCCGGTAGTTTTTTTGTGCTCTAAAGCAAACACTTTAAAGCAAATAAGGGTCATCCCCAAAGCAGAATTTAATAGAAAAAGGAGAGTCAGAACAATGGCAAAGGACAAAAAATTAGTAGAAGCCATCACGTCGATGGAAGAAGATTTTGCGAGGTGGTATACCGATGTTGTAAAGAAGGCAGAATTGATTGATTATACAAGTGTAAAAGGATGTATGGTCATTAAGCCGGCTGGTTATGCGATCTGGGAGAATATCCAGCATGAACTGGACCGCCGTTTTAAAGAAACAGGGGTAGAAAATGTATATCTCCCTATGTTCATTCCGGAAAGCCTGCTGCAGAAAGAAAAAGACCATGTTGAAGGATTTGCTCCTGAAGTAGCATGGGTTACCCATGGGGGACTGGAGCCGTTACAGGAAAGAATGTGTGTACGCCCTACTTCAGAAACCTTATTCTGCGATTTTTATGCGAAGGATATCCATTCACACCGTGATCTTCCAAAGGTTTATAACCAATGGTGTTCCGTAGTGCGCTGGGAAAAGACAACAAGACCGTTCCTTCGTTCCAGAGAATTCTTATGGCAGGAGGGGCATACCGCTCATGCTACCGCAGAAGAGGCGGAAGAAAGAACAAAGCAGATGCTGAACCTCTATGCTGATTTCTGCGAAGAGACACTGGCAATCCCGGTAGTTCGCGGACAGAAGACAGATAAAGAAAAGTTTGCAGGTGCAGAAGCAACCTACACTATTGAATCATTGATGCATGACGGAAAAGCACTGCAGTCAGGAACCAGCCACAATTTTGGTGACGGATTTGCAAAGGCATTTGGTATCCAGTTTGCAGATAAAGATAATACTCTAAAATATGTTCACCAGACATCCTGGGGAATGACGACCCGTATGATTGGCGCCATCATCATGGTACATGGTGACAACAGCGGTCTGGTACTGCCTCCAAAGATCGCACCTGTACAGGTTATGGTAATACCCATCCAGCAGAAAAAAGAAGGTGTTCTGGATAAGGCTTTTGAAGTGAAGGACACTCTGGCAAAAGCGGGACTCCGTGTAAAAGCAGACGATTCGGATAAGAGTCCTGGATGGAAATTCTCTGAGCAGGAAATGCGCGGCGTTCCAATCCGTATTGAGCTGGGACCCAAAGATATCGAAGCAGGGCAGGCAGTTATTGTAAGACGTGACACCAGAGAGAAGACGGTTGTTGCATTGGATGAGATTGCAGGCAAAGCAGCAGAAATCCTGGAAACGATGCAGGCAGATATGCTGGAACGTGCCAGAGTCCACAGAGATACCCACACCTATACCGCTCATAATTTAGAAGAGATGAAACAAATCGCGGATGAAAAGCCGGGCTTTATCAAAGCGATGTGGTGCGGATGCCAGGAATGTGAAGATGCCATGAAAGAAGAAGTGGGAGTGACTTCACGTTGTATTCCATTTGTACAGGAAGAAATTTCAGGAGTATGCGTGCATTGCGGTAAACCGGCGAAGAAGATGGTATACTGGGGAAAGGCTTATTAAATGGATAACGCACTATATACAACCAGACCCCAGGCAACGGGGCGTCTGGAAAAGGAAATGGCGGTTTACGATGTACTGGAACAATTAGATATCCCGTATACAAGGATGGACCATGAAGTAACGCCTTCCATAGATGCATGCCATGACGTAGATAAAAAGCTGGGGATAGAGATCTGTAAAAATCTATTCCTGTGCAACAGTCAGAAGACACAATTTTATTTATTGTTAATGCCGGGGATGAAGAAATTCAAGACCAAGGATTTATCCAGTCAGTTACAGGTTGCGAGACTTTCCTTTGCAAACGAGACTTATATGGAAGAATTCTTAAATATTACTCCGGGCTCTGTCAGCATCATGGGACTTATGAATGACGGGGATCAGCGGGTACGTTTAGTGATTGACCGGGAAGTGGCAGAGTCAGAATATATGGGATGCCATCCCTGCATCAATACCTCCAGTCTGAAATTGAAGACAAAAGATATTCTGGAGAAATTCCTTCCTTTCACGGGGCATGATTATACGCTGGTAGATCTATAGCAATTCATAGCATATGCCTGCCCTCTACTGCTTTCGCTGTCTGTAGTGATTTTGAAGGCTTGAAATGGTAAAAAAGTAAGGCACCTGGTTTTCCAGGTGCCTTTGTCATGTTATTTTCGATATGCATAATTTGGCAGTCCGTTTTTCATTGGAATAGCCGAATTGCCCTGAATCAGCGGTAATGCATACTCCACAAACTCTGAGCTGATGTCCGTTCCATCGTTGATAATCCACTGGAGGGGAACGGTTTTTTCTTTGTTGCACACTTCATTTACATCTGCAAGTCCACAGGATATGTCGTAAGGTGTTCCGGCAGAGCGGTTAAAAGTAATCATTTTACCGGTTTCGCCATCCAGAGCGGCTGTCACTGCAAATGAACCGGCTGTAGCTGCTTCTCTTGCATCGGTCAGGGACTGGGTAAAGGTGGAACAACGCTGGTTCACGTTCAGTTCTACGGAGCGTACTTTTACGTTCAGACGATCTTTTACCAGATTTTCCAGGTACTTTCCGCTTCCGGTAAGCATTTTGTGACCAAAATTATCGGTACCGACGTCACTTGCATATTCACAGATAAACTTTCCGTCTTTGTCATGGATGCCTTCTGAGACGCAGACCACCAGATTATTCTTTTTCTCCAGTGCTTTTTTGAGCTGTTCCAGGAAGAGATCCTGATCAAAGGACACTTCCGGCAGGTAAATGAGCACAGGGTTGTCCTCTTCATATTTACGTGCCAATACTCCGGCAGCAGTGAGCCATCCGGCGTGACGTCCCATGATTTCCACAATGGTTACAGACTTTGTATCATATACTGAGGCATCGATACCTATTTCACAGACGGAAGATGCTACGTATTTTGCAGCGCTTCCAAAGCCGGGCGTGTGGTCCGTATGTACCAGGTCGTTATCGATAGTCTTGGGGATTCCCAGAATCCGAATGGTACTTTTATGCTTTGCGGCATAACGTGACAGTTTGCTTACGGTATCCATAGAGTCATTTCCTCCTATATAAAAGAAATAACCTATCTTCAGTGCCTTAAATTTTTTAAAGAGCTCCGGGTATACGGGATCTTCCAGATCCTCCGGAAGTTTATAACGGCAGGACCCCAGGAATGCACCGGGTGTGATGCGCAGGGACTGCAGGGCCTCTTGACTTACGTCAGTTTCTAAATCCATGTAATGGTCCTTTAAGAATCCTTCAATTCCATTTATCATACCATATACATGATCGATTTTATCCTTGTGTTGTAATCCTTCCTTTATAACTCCAAACAGGCTGCTGTTAATAACAGCTGTCGGTCCTCCGGATTGTCCAACGATTAAATTTTTCATGATAGATACCCCTTTCATTATTTCAGGAGGGCATGTACACTCCCATATACTGCCATCTCCATATATAGTTATTCTACAACAACCAGGTGCATTTTGTATATAGAAAAAATGAAGTTTTGGTAAAATAGATATTTTAATTTCATTTTAACGCAGGGTATCTCTACACTTACACCTATTTAATTTAGATCTTGCTATACTGGTACCATAGAAAGCAGGAAATGTATTGAATAAAGAGGCAGGTGCAGGATTATGAAAAAGTATTTAGCAGTGCAGGAAACATATATTTTTGAAGCGGTTGACCGTCATCCGTTCTTTACAATGATCTTTGGACAGATTGCAGTTGCATTATTATTAATTATATCCGTAGGAGGTATTGCTCTGGCAGGCGGTACTTTGATATGGCTGGTATACAGGGCACTGGGTATCATGTAAATGTAAGAATAAAATTTTAATGCCATTTTAATGCCATTTTAATGTCAGGCACCATATCTGTTATGCCTATTTAATATTTGGTCTGTTATAATCGGCAATATCATAGACGGAATTAGCCTTAAAACAGGATAATTCAAGTTGGTATTGGGATTAGCTGGAATTGCGAAATGGGAATAGATTTTTAGAACAGATGTGGTATACTGTTACCGAGGAAGGTGTGAGCCATGGCAGAAGAATACCGTAAACCAGAGGTGCTGTTAAAGAAGCTGGAAGAGGAAGCATCCAGGACAAAAGGAAGATTAAAGATATTTTTTGGATATGCGGCAGGCGTAGGGAAAACCTATGCCATGCTTGCGTCTGCCCATGAGGCAAAAAAGGCAGGTATGGATGTGGTTGCGGGATATATAGAGCCCCATGCCAGGCCGGCAACAGCGGCATTGGTGCAGGGGCTGGAAGTATTGCCTCAGCGGGAGATCCGCCATCAGAATATTACGCTGCATGAATTTGATCTGGATGGCGCCCTGGTTCGGAAACCCCAGCTGCTTCTGGTGGATGAGCTGGCTCACACCAATGGGTACGGATGCAGGCATAAGAAAAGGTATGAGGATATCCAGGAGTTGCTGAAAGAAGGAATTGATGTCTATACTACAATAAATGTACAGCATCTGGAAAGCCTGATTGATCTTGTTGCCGGCATTACCGGAATTGTAGTAAAGGAGCGGATTCCCGATTTTGTATTTGACCAGGCAAATCAGGTGGAGCTGGTGGATATTGAACCTGAGGATCTGCTGGACCGGTTAAGAGCCGGCAAGATCTATAAAGAAAGCCTTGCAGAGCAGGCTCTTAATCATTTTTTTACTGCAGACAATCTGGTGTCTCTGCGTGAAATTGCCCTGAGGCGTATGGCGGACCGGGTTAATCTGATGCAGGAAAAATCCTTTCAGACCGGAGAAGCAGGGGCAGCAGAGCATATTTTGATCTGTTTGTCTCCGGCGCCCTCCAATGAAAAAGTGATCCGACAGGCAGCCAGGATGGCATCGGCATTTCGGGGAAAGTTCACGGCATTTTTTGTAGAGAATTCTGATTTTACCCAGTATACAAAGGAAGATGTGGTGAGACTCCGCACGAATACCAGACTTGCAGAACAGCTGGGGGCTAAGACAGTGACCTCTTATGGGGAGGACATTGTGGAACAGATTGCGGAATATGCTAAAGTAGCAAGGGTTACGAAAATAGTGCTGGGGAGAACCAATACGAAAAGGGCGTGGTTCTCCATGAAGGAAAGCTTTTCTGAAAAGCTGACAAGACTGGCACCCCAGCTGGAAATATTCGTCATACCGGACGCTTATAAAAAGAAATACCGCAAAAAGAGATTCCGCTCACCAGTTTCACCGGAGACGCTTGGCGTTGACATTCTGATCTCGGCAGGAATATTAGCCATTTCCACGCTCATTGCCTATTTGTTTTCCTTTTGGAATTTCAGCGATGCAAACTTGATTATGGTTTATATTCTGGGAGTTCTGACGATTTCCCTTTTAACCAGGATTAAATGGTGCAGTCTCCTGTCCAGTATCTTAAGCGTTATGATATTTAATTTTTGCTTTACGGACCCCAAACAGACATTGTCCGTAAATGATCCGTCTTATATTGTGACATTTGGAATTATGTTTCTCTCAGCACTGATCGGAGCTACCCTCACACAAAAGGTTAAGGATCAGGCGAAGCAGGCAGTTAAGAAATCGTACCGGACTGAGATTTTGCTGGAAACAAGCCAGAAGCTGCAAAAAGCGGTGGATGCAAAAGAAATATCCTTAAGTACTGCCAGACAGCTGAGCAAGCTTTTGGAACGCAATGTGGTGTTTTATTTGGGGAATCCCCAGATGGATCCGCAGCCGATTGTTTTCAAATCAAGCCATGGGCAGAGTGATTTTTACTATGACCGGAAGGAAGAAAGGGCAGTAGCCCAGTGGGTTTTTAAGAATAATAAGCATGCCGGATTTTCTACAACGACTCTGCCTGGAGTAAAGTGCCTGTACCTGGCAGTCAGAAGCAGCGAACGGGTATTTGCGGTAGTGGGGATTGATATGGAAGGAAAAGAACTTCAGGCATTTGAAGCCGGAATTATGAGTGCAATATTAAATGAGTGTGCCTTGGCGATGGAGAAAGACCAGCTGGTTGCAGAGCGCAAGGAAGCTGCGGTAAAATTACAGCAGGAACAGCTGCGTGCCAATCTACTCCGTTCCATTTCCCATGATCTTCGGACACCCCTTACCAGCATTTCGGGGAATGCCAGCGTTCTGATTGGAAATGAAGACAAAATCAGTGAAGAACAGAGAAAAAAATTGTATGTTGATATTTATGATGATTCTATGTGGCTGATAAATCTGGTAGAAAATCTGCTTTCCGTGACCCGGATTGATAATGGGACTATGCGGCTGAATATGCAGGCAGAGCTTTTGGATGAGGCTATTACGGAAGCGCTGAACCATATCAGCAGAAAATCGGAGGAGCATCATATAGAGGTGAGGCAGGAGAATGACCTTCAGGTTGCCAGAATGGATATTAAGCTGGTTGTGCAGGTGTTTATCAATCTGGTGGATAACGCAATCAAGTATACCCCTTCTGGATCCCATATCACAATCACGACAAAGAGCCTGGACGACAGAGTTCAGGTAGAAATTGGGGATGACGGAAATGGCATTCCAAATGAAGATAAGAAACGCCTGTTTGACATGTTCTATACGGCTAATAATTCCGTTGCGGATGGAAGAAGAGGCATGGGGCTTGGGCTGGCATTGTGCAAATCCATTATTACTGCCCACGGCGGGGATCTTACCATACATGATAACATGCCCCATGGAACTATTTTCAGATTTACGCTAAAAGCGGAGGAGGTACACCTAACATGATTAATGGAAAACCACAGATACTGGTAGTTGAAGATGATGCGCCAGTTAGAAACCTGATTACCACAACCCTGGAGACCCAGAATTATAAATACCAGACAGCGGTTAACGGTACCCAGGCAATTATGAGCGCCGTATCAGCCAAACCGGACATTTTCCTGATGGATCTGGGACTGCCCGATATGGATGGTATCGAAGTAATTAAAAAAATACGTTCCTGGTCTGTGGCACCAATCATTGTGATCAGCGCCAGAAACGATGACAGAGATAAGATCAAGGCACTTGATGCGGGAGCAGATGACTATCTTACCAAGCCCTTTAGTGTAGAGGAACTGTTAGCCAGGCTGCGCTCTACGCTTCGGCGGATACAGTACCTGGAATCAAAGGGGAACGTAGAAGAAGCTGTGTTTCGCAATGGGGAGCTGGAAATCGACTACTCCTCGGCAACGGTAAAGGTGGGTGACCGGGAGATTCATCTCATGCCAATGGAGTATAACCTGCTCTGCCTGCTGGCTAAAAATGTGGGGAAGGTACTTACTCATCAGTATATACTGGATAAGGTCTGGACGAATGCCCTGGAAAGTGATCTGTCCTCCCTGCGGGTATACATGGCAACTCTTCGTAAAAAAATAGAACCGGATAAAGAACATGTGAAATATATACAGACCCATATCGGAATCGGGTATCGAATGGTAAAGGCGGATAATAAGGAAGCGTAGGGAGAAGTACGTTTCTTTTCGGAGAGGCATGTTAAGAGATGAAAGGTATGTTTCTATAAAACAGATATGATATGTGATGATAGATATGTGTCTATATGAAAGAAGGCAATGAAAGGTCTGCGGTAATAACCACATCTTCACTGCCTTCTTTCCATATTATAGGATTCTGAATTTACTTTTTAACGTAAAGAAAGTTATTGTTCCTCGTTTTGTTCCTCGCGTTTTTCCTCTGTTTCCGCTATTTGAAGAAAATCTGCATTTGCTTTTTTGCGGTGTGGGATGAAACGGCGGGCAAAGTTACCTTTGCCGCGGTTTTTCACGTAGAAGAAACCAATAATGGAGAAAACCACAGCCCCGATGAAGTTTACAAACATATCCTTCATGGTATCCAGCAGTCCGATATCCAGATATCCCCCCAGCCCTAAGTCTTTTCCGTTAATGACTACGCTGGTAATATTATCGATGGAGTATGGCGTATTTCCTCCGCTGGGGTCCAGCATAACCGAGGAGATACTGTTTACAATGGTATCCTTCTGCATGTCAAATCCAAGGAATAAATCCATGCCGCATTCAAAGAATTCCCAGAGCACGCCGATTGTCATGGAGAAACAAAAGGCAACCAGTGCCATAAATATAGGAGAAAGTTCAAACTTGACTTTTTCACTCCGGTTCAGAATATCCACAAGAGAAAAGCCGATTGCTGCAGCAAGGAAGCCGTTCATAGTATGGAGCAGGGTATCCCACATGGGATAGCGGATGTAGAAGGACTTGATTTCTCCAAGTATTTCAGCTGCAAAAATAAAGAGCAGAATAATGATCTCCAATGCAGTTGGGAGTTCAATCTTAAACTCCATCTGGACAAAACTTGGAATTACCAGAAGCAGCAGGGTTAGTACACATAAGAATACATTTTCATAGTTCTGGTTGAAGAGCTGCATGATCATCATAATGATTACCAGTGCCCGTAAAACAAAATAGACCAAAAATGAACTCTTGTGTTCCCTAAGCTCCATGCCAAGAGCTTTCCATATGCATTTCAGTTTTTTCTTCATCAGGGGAAGAATCTCCTTTCAGGGGTGGAATATTCATAAATTTTTTGTATGTAAATGAATTATAACATAAAAAGAAAAATAAGAAAGTGGAATTATGAGGTATTACAAAAAAATCGTGATCCGGGGCTGCGTGGATGAATTATAAATCGCGCTCGAGAGCGTGTTTTAAAATTGCTTTCTGGCAGCGGTGAGTCACACTTTGTGGGAGATTTGTCCCGGATGAAGGGCGCGTAGCGGGCTACGTAACCTGAATTCGGGGCAAATATGCCGCTAAGTGGGGCGTGCAGATGGCAGGAATGAATTTTCAAACACGCTCTAGGTAAAATGGGGATTGACAAAGATTTTATTAGGCGGTATTATTATACGCAAAGTCCCCTGATTTTTTCGGGGGTATTGTCTACCGGAATGTATGATTCGGTATCAATTATAAGGAGGAAGGTATAATTATGAAAAAGGTTAGACAGTTTTTGAGTGCAATTGCAATTGCATCTGTGGTAGTTGCATCTCTGGCAGGCTGCGGCGGCGGTGACACAAAGACAACGGAAGCGGGAACTACAGGAACAACAGAAGCAGCAGGAAGTGAGGCTGCAGGCAGTGAGGCAGCGAATGACACGGCAGCTGCTGATACAGGCGATGCGGAGACATTTTTAATCGGAGGAATCGGACCTCTTACCGGAGCAGCAGCATCATATGGAACCAGCGTAAAACAGGGTGCTGAAATTGCGATTAAGGAAATAAATGATGCCGGCGGAGTAAAAGCTGGCGATAAAACTTATAAATTTGCATTAGAATTTGCAGATGACGAAGCAACAGAAGATAAAGCTACACAGGCTTACAATTCCTTAATGGACAAGGGAATTAATGCAGTTATGGGCGGTGTAACAAGCGGAGCATGTATGGCGATTGTTGACCAGACTTTAGCGGATGGTATTCTTCAGATCACACCTTCCGGTTCAGCAGACGGCTGTATTGCCAATGACAATGCTTTCCGTATCTGTTTCTCAGACCAGGCACAGGGTGTAGCTATGGCTGACTACGCAGTAGACACACTTGGATTAAAGAAGATTGCAGTGATCTACAATGCAGCAGATGAATACAGTACCGGACTGCAGACAGCATTTGAAGAAGAAGTAAAGGCTAAAGGGGCAGAAATCGTTGCCAGCGAAGCATTCCAGACAAATGATGTTGAATTTAACACACAGCTTACGAAAATCAAAGGAACAGATGCAGATGCAATCTATGTTCCGGCTTATTATCAGGATGTAACTTATATTACAAAACAGGCAGCAGATATGGGAATTGATGTTCAGTTTATTGGTTCTGACGGATGGGACGGTGTCTTAGACACAGTAACCGATAAAGCTACGGTAGAAGGATGTATCTTCTCCAGCCCATTCTGTGCAACCGTTGATGATTCCAGAGTACAGAACTTTGTAAAAGCTTACCAGGATGCTTATAAAGCAACACCTGACCAGTTTGCAGCAGATGCATACGATACGGTATACACATTCAAAGCAGCAATGGAAAAAGCAGGAAGTATTGAAAGCGCAGATTTAATTGCAGCTATGCCGGAAATCTCTGTTGACGGACTGACTGGTGAAGGCATGACCTTTGAAGCAACCGGTTCTGCTGTAAAGGCAGTTAAGTTTGTGGAAGTAAAAGACGGAGCTTATAAGTATACAGATAACTAAAATACGGCTGCATCAAAGAATGGTTCAGATTTTCAAGAAAAAAAGAAGACAGTGAAAAAGAGCTGTCTTCTTTTTTTAGCAGATGACTGTTTGCTGTGGGAAGACATTTGTTCGACAGCTGAAATTCGATGTGATCTGGAGGAAATATCCCTTTAGGGGGTGAAAATGCATATTTATTACGACAAATTATGGGTAAATTTCATTTTTTTCTCGATAATTCTTGCAAGCACATCTTAATTATATTACAATAAAAAAAGTTAGTTTATATAACTAATGAATTGAGAAAGGTGGAGAGAAATGGACCTGATTAACAATATTTTAGAACAATTAATTAATGGTTTGAGAACAGGAAGTATCTATGCCTTAATTGCTCTGGGTTATACGATGGTTTATGGTATTGCAAAAATGATCAACTTTGCCCATGGCGATATTATTATGGTAGGAGCTTACTCTCTGTATGTATTCGTGGCACTGCTGCATTTAAACCCGGTGGTAGCGATTTTACTGACGATTTTAGTATGTGCCGTCTTAGGAGTTGTAATTGAAAAAGTGGCTTATAAGCCATTGAGAAATGCACAGCCGCTGGCTGTACTGATCACAGCGATTGGTGTCAGTTATCTGCTTCAGAATCTGGCATTGCTGATTTTCAAAGCAACACCGATTCCGTTTGGTTCGATTATTAAAGTTCCATCTATTAAGATTGGTTCTCTTAACATTTCCGGTATTACCATTGTCACACTGGTTGTTACTACGGTTTGTATGATTGCCCTCACAACATTTATCAACAAGACGAAGGCAGGCAGGGCGATGCGTGCGGTATCGGAAGATAAAGGCGCTGCGGAACTGATGGGAATCAGTGTTAATAAGACCATTTCCATGACGTTTGCAATCGGCTCTGGGCTTGCAGCCGTTGCCGGTATTTTATTTATCGCGCAGTATGAGACACTGCTTCCAACACTTGGTGCGCTTCCCGGAATCAAGGCATTCGTGGCAGCAGTCCTGGGCGGCATCGGAAGCATCCCCGGTGCAATGCTTGGAGGGATTCTTCTGGGCGTGATTGAAAGTCTTTCCAAAGCGTATATTTCCACACAGCTGGCAGATGCAATTGTATTCGGCGTTCTGGTCATCGTACTTCTTGTGAAGCCCTCAGGTTTGCTTGGCAAGTTGAAGATTGAGAAAGTGTAGGTGGGATCATGAAAGACAAGAAGAAATTAATAATAAATGCAGTAATTGCTGTTGCAGTTTATGCCATTGTTATGGTATTGGTTAATACAGGCGTATTAAGCCGCCAGATGATGTCTCTGATCATCCCGATCTGTACCTACGTCATGCTGGCTGTGTCCCTGTGCCTGGTAGTTGGATTTTTAGGAGAGTTAAGCCTTGGTCATGCAGGATTTATGTCAATTGGGGCATATACCGGAGCGCTTGTTATGATAGGAACAAAGGATCTGCCATCTATAGTAAGCCTTATTCTGGGACTGCTGGTGGGTGGTATCTGTGCAGCGCTTTTTGGATTATTGATTGGTATTCCGGTTCTCAGACTGAGAGGGGATTACCTGGCTATCGTAACCCTGGGATTTGGGGAGATTATCAAGTCTATCATTAACTCCATGACAGGAATCACAGGCGGTGCAAAGGGACTTTCCAAGATACCTTTAAACACTACCTACCGTAATTTTACATTTGTGTTTATTCTGACAATAATCGTAATTGTTGTAGTTGCTCATCTGGTAAATTCCAGACATGGCCGTGCAATCTGTGCAGTCCGTGATAATTATGTGGCTGCCCAGGCGGTTGGTATCCCGGTGAGCAAATTTAAAATAATGGCATTTGTTGTGGCGGCATTCCTGGCAGGTATGGCTGGCGTAGTTTATGCGGGAAATATCGGTATTCTAAAGCCGGGTAATTTTGATTATAATACATCCATTGAGATTCTGGTTATGGTAGTACTTGGCGGCATGGGAAATATTAAAGGCTCGATTATTGCAGCTGTGATACTGACGGCACTTCCCGAATTACTCCGTGGCGCTGCAGATTACAGAATGCTCATCTATTCGATTGTACTGATCGCCCTTATGCTGTTCAATAATTCTTCTGTTAAACAAATGATGATGGAAAAGCGAAACATGCGGCGTTCTGAAAAAGTCCGGAAGGAGGGAGTATAAGTATGGCACTATTAGAAGTAAAAAGCTTGGGCATCTCCTTCGGAGGCCTGCGTGCGGTAGATAACCTGAATATGAGTATTGAAGAGGGGAGCCTGGTTGGACTGATCGGACCTAACGGAGCCGGCAAGACAACGGCATTTAACCTGCTCACCGGAGTGTATCTTCCCACAGACGGTACGATTACCCTGGACGGAAAAAGCCTTGTAGGGTTAAAACCGGACCAGATCTGTCAGTCTGGCGTGGCCAGAACATTTCAGAATATCCGTCTCTTTTCTCAGATGTCGGTGCTTGACAATGTAAAGGCAGCCCTTCATAATGAAATTAAATATACCCTTGCAGAGAGTATCCTGCATCTGGGATCCTTTGCAAAAAAAGAAAAAGAAATGGATGAACATGCCATGGACATCCTGAAGGTATTTGAACTGGAACAATACGCAGATGTGCTGGCATCCAATTTACCCTACGGCAAACAGCGGAAGCTGGAGATCGCCAGGGCGCTGGCTACAAAGCCCAAACTCCTTCTGCTGGATGAGCCGGCAGCCGGCATGAACCCCAATGAGACTGCAGAGTTAATGCATACCATAGAACTGATCCGCAAGAAGTTTCATGTGACAATTCTTCTGATTGAACATGATATGAAGCTGGTTGCCGGTATCTGTGAATATCTGTATGTATTAAATTTTGGTACGGAACTTGCAAATGGAAAGCCGGAAGATGTGCTGAATGATTCTAAAGTAATTACAGCATATCTGGGCGAATAGGAGGATTACAATGGCTATGTTAAGTGTTACTGACCTGAAGGTTAATTACGGTGTAATCCAGGCGATTAAGGGGATTTCCTTTGAAGTAAATGAGGGTGAGGTCATTGCACTGATCGGTGCTAACGGCGCAGGCAAAACCACAATTCTTCATACCATTACGGGGTTGATTCCCTCTAAAGCAGGTAAGATTGAATTTGAAGGCAGGGATATTACGAAGCTGCCGGGACATAAGATTGTAACCCTGGGGATGGCACATGTGCCGGAAGGCCGTCGTGTATTTGCAGACCTGAGCGTTTATGAAAACCTGATTCTGGGAGCTTATACGAGAAAAGATAAGGAAGAGATTGCATCTACCCTGAAGATGGTATATAAGAGATTCCCCCGTCTGGAGGAGAGAAAGAATCAGCTGTCCGGAACCCTTAGCGGTGGAGAACAGCAGATGCTTGCAATGGGACGGGCGTTAATGTCTCATCCCAGAATTATTTTAATGGATGAGCCGTCTATGGGTCTTTCCCCGATTTTTGTAAATGAGATCTTTGACATCATCAAAGAAGTCAGTGCAGGCGGAACAACGGTACTGCTGGTTGAGCAGAATGCGAAAAAGGCATTGTCCATCGCTGACCGGGCATATGTACTGGAGACCGGAAATATTGTAAAAGAAGCAGAAGCATCTGTATTAATGATGGATGATTCGATCAAGAAAGCATATCTGGGAGAATAACAGGAAAAGGAGGTTCTTATGGAGAAGGTAATCGTAACGATTGCGAGGCAGTATGGAAGCGGCGGTAAAACAATCGGAGAGATGTTTGCAGAGAAAAACAGTATCAACTGCTATAACAGGGAGATTTTAAGAATGGCTTCCGACGAAAGCGGGATTGACGAAAAACTGTTTAACCAGGCTGATGAAAAATTAAAGAGCAGCCCTTTGTTTGGAATTACAAAGAGGGTTTATAAGGGAGAACTGATTCCGCCGGAAAGTGATGATTTCGTATCCAATGACAATCTATTTAACTATCAGGCAAAGGTAATCAAAGAACTGGCACAGGAAGAGTCCTGCGTGATCATCGGACGGTGTGCGGATTTCGTTCTGAGGGATAATCCCAATGTTGTCAGCGTATTCGTACATGCGCCAAAGACCTATTGCATGGCAAGAGCTCTGGAGCGTTCCTCTCTCGGATGGAAGGAAATGGAGAAGTTCATCGCTAAAACGGATAAATACCGTGGGGACTACTATCGCTATTACACCGGAAGAGAATGGAATGATGCAAGAAACTATGACTTGTGTCTGGACAGCAGCAAGCTGGGATTCGATAAGTGTGTGGAAGAAATTGAAGCATATATTAAAATACGTTTCCGGGAAATGCTGGAAAGCGAATAAAATTAATATCAGGCGCAGTGCCATAGGGTAAGAAAACAAAACTGTTTTCGTAAGATACCCGTTGGCACTGCGCCGAATTTATTGTCACAATCATTATTGTCTGGATGGAGAATCAGGACCCTCCAGATAATTCCAGGCGTTGTCAATTAAGATCTTCATGATGCGTTCTACTTCTCCTGCATCGGAATCTGTAAGATGCTCGGTAAGTATACGGTTCCATTTTTTCCGGACTTCATAGAGCTTCTGTATTGCTTCCCTGCCATGGGAGGTGATAAACAGACGGCTGATTCTTTTGTCGTATTTATCCTTTTCCCGGACAACATATCGAAGGGTTTCCAGTTTCCGGATGGCTCTGGCAGTGGTTCCTTTGTCAAAGTGTTCGGTTCCGGCAAGATCTAATATGCTGATACCTTCATGGTCCGCAATGTGCAGCAGGAAAAACTGTTGGCCGCCGCTGATTCCCACTTCTTCCAGCTCGCGGTCATAATACCGCTGGCTCAAGCGGTAAAGAGAAGATGCGAGCCGGCTGATAGGGTAAATAATGTCATCATCGGTATGCATTTTATTTTCGCTCGCTCATCGGGATGAATTCTCCGTCATCCAATACACTCTTGTATGCAGGACGGATAATTTTTCCCATGTTCATCAACTCTTCCAAGCGGTGAGCGCTCCAGCCTACAATTCTGGCAATGGCAAAAATAGGGGTAAAGAGCTGTTCCGGAATATCCAGCATGCTGTACACGAAGCCGCTGTAGAAATCCACGTTGGCGCTTACACCTTTGTAGATGGCGCGTTCTCCTGCGATGATACGAGGAGCCATGGTCTCGATCATGGAGTATAATTTATAGTCATCTTCCCGGTGTTTATCTTCTGACAGCTGCTTTACAAAGGATTTTAACACCTGGGCTCTTGGATCGGAAATGGAATATACAGCATGTCCCATACCATAGATCAGGCCCTTGCGGTCAAATGCTTCGCCGCGCATTAATTTCTCAAGGTATTCATGAACCTGGGTTTCGTCGGTCCAGTCGCTGACTGTTTCTTTTAAGTTCTGAATCATTTCCACTACTTTTATATTGGCACCGCCGTGTTTTGGTCCTTTCAGGGAAGCCAGGGCAGCTGCTACTGCAGAATAAGTATCGGTTCCGGAAGAGGTAACTACATGTGTGGTAAATGTAGAGTTATTACCGCCGCCGTGTTCCATGTGGAGAATCAGAGCGAGATCCAGTACACGTGCCTCCAGGTCAGAATAGTTTTTGTCTGGACGGAGAAGTCTTAAAAGGTTTTCCGCAGTGGAAAGGGATGGGTCCGGCTTATGTATGTATAAACTTTCATCGCACTCATTATGATTGAAGGCATGGTATCCATATACCGCAAGCATCGGCATCACGCTGATAATCTTCAGGGACTGCTGCAGTACATTTTCCACAGAAATGTCGTCTGAGTTGGGATCATAATAGGACAGTGTCAGAATACTCTTTGCAAGGGAATTCATCATATCCTTATTTGGCGCCTTCATAACAACGTCTCTGACAAAATTGTTAGGAAGTGTACGGTAACTGCCCAGTAATTCCTTAAAATCATCCAATTCTTTCTGGTTTGGAAGATTTCCGAAGATCAGAAGATAAGTGGTTTCTTCATATCCATAAGTATTTGTTGTAATGAAGCCCTTAACCAGGTCCTGTACGTCTATGCCACGATACAAAAGTTTTCCTTCACAAGGGTAACTCTTTCCGTCTTTTTCAATAGAAGACTGAATATTGGATATTTTAGTGAGTCCGGTCAGGACACCTTTGCCGTTGATATCTCGAAGGCCTCTTTTAACGTTGTATTTCTCATAGAGTCCAAGGTCGATTTTACCATTTTCTTTGCATAGGTCGGTTAATTTCTGTAATTCCTGCTGTTCTTTATCATAGTTCATATAAATCAATCTCCTTTTCTTATAAATATTTCAGAAACTCATTAAGGATTTCTTTGAAAACCATTGCAGCCAGTCACAGGTATTTTCAAAGCGCCTGGTTCTGATAAGCAGGTGCAAAATGATTGCACGTGCAACTAAAAAAAGAATACCATAAAATGATTGCATATGCAACTATTTTAAAAAAATTTAATATTTTATTTTACAAACCCATAAGTTTTGCGTGGGAATTCACAAATCCCCATGTATTAGCGTGAAAACTCCATTCAATTCAGCAAATATATATGATAAGATTAAAAAAATTATAAAATGCTCTTAACAGGTGTTTGAAATATAAATGCAGTTGGATGCATATTCCAAATTAAAGTGCGCATTTATATACAGACTGTTTTCAATCACAGGTTAGCGGAAAAGGAGATCATAAATGGGAATTGTAGTAAAGGAACAACAGAAGTTATTTACGTTAACGACAGATAATGCCGCCTATCAGATGAAAGTAAATTCATGGGGGATACTGCTTCATCAGTATTATGGCGGTAAGATTGATGGGGATGACATGGGATATCTTACCCAGATGTGGGACGTGTCCTTTTCGGGAAATCCACATGAGGCGGGAAGGGACCGTACTTTTTCGCTGGATGTACTGCCGCAGGAATATACCAGCAATGGAATTGGTGATTACCGCATTAACAGCATTGAGGTGGAGAATGCAGACGGAACCAGGGGAACAGACCTACGCTATGTATCTTATCGCATTGTGCGCGGAAAATATGCCCTTCAGGGGCTTCCAGCCATGTATGGTGAAGAAGAAGATGCAGACACGCTGGAAATTGTGTTAAAGGACACGGTAACGGATCTGGAGGTTACTTTATGCTATAGTGTCTGGGAAAAGATTGATATTATTACAAGAGCAGTTAAAATTAAAAATGGTAATCCGGAGCCGGTTGTTTTGCAGAAAGCAGCTTCTGTCTGCCTGGACCTGCCTTATGGGGACTGGGAAATGATGCATTTCCACGGCCGCCACGCCATGGAGCGCCAGATGGAGCGGGTTCCTCTGTTTCATGGAACTCAGTCGGTGGGAAGTACAAGAGGGTCGTCCAGCCACCATCACAATCCCTTTGTGATTCTCTGCGATAAAGATGCTACGGAAGATTACGGAAACTGTTATGGAATTTCACTGGTGTACAGCGGCAATTTTGAAGCCCAGATTGAACTGGACCAGTTGAACCAGGTACGTGCGGTGATGGGTATTCACAGCCAGAAGTTCGCCTATACACTGGAACCCGGAGATGAGTTTATCACTCCTGAAGTTGTGATGGTTTACAGCGGTGAAGGATTAGGCGCCATGTCAAGAAAACTCCACAAAGCATTCCAGAATCATCTGTGCAGAGGAAAATATAAAAAGCAGAGAAGACCGGTCCTTTTAAATAACTGGGAAGCAACTTATTTTGATTTTAACGAAGAAAAGATGTTAGATATTGCAAAAGGAGCCGCAAATCTGGGCGTGGAAATGCTGGTAATGGATGACGGCTGGTTTGGCAAGCGAAACGATGATAATACCGGTCTGGGAGACTGGGATGTGAATACAGAGAAATTAAAAGGCGGTCTGGAACCTCTTGTGAAACAGGTAAATGATCTTGGGTTAAAATTCGGCATCTGGCTGGAACCGGAAATGGTAAGCGAGGACAGTGATTTATACCGGGCGCATCCGGACTGGGCGTTTACCATGCCGGGCAGAAAGCCTAACCGCTCCCGCTTCCAGCTGGTTCTGGATATGACCAGAGAAGATGTAAGGGATTATCTGTTCCAAAAGATCAGCAATGTTTTGGACAGCGCCAATATCGAATATGTAAAATGGGATATGAACCGCAGTATTTGTGACCTGTACAGCGCCCAGCTTCCTAAAGACCGCCAGATGGAGATCCCTCACCGTTATGTACTGGGACTTTATGATCTTCTGGAGAAGCTGACAGCTAAATATCCGGATGTGCTTTTTGAAGGATGCAGCGGCGGAGGCGGACGGTTTGATCCGGGAATGCTTTATTACTCACCACAGTACTGGTGCAGCGATGATACGGATGCCATCGAGAGAGTCAAGATACAGTACGGGACATCCTTTGCATACCCTATTTCTTCGGTAGGCTCCCATGTTTCAGCAGTTCCAAACCACCAGACCGGAAGGATTACACCTTTTGATACAAGAGGTATTGTGGCTATGGCAGGAAGCTTCGGTTATGAATTGGATCTGAACAAACTTTCCGATGAAGAAAAAGGAATGGTAACAGAGCAGATCGAGAGATTTAAAAAATATTACAATGTCATTCATTATGGAGATTACTACCGCCTTTCCAATCCGTTTGAACGTGATGACTATGCAGCCTGGGAATATGTTTCCGGGGATAAATCAGAGGCACTTCTGCATGGCGTGGTACTCCAGGCAATCGCAAATATGGCAAGAATCCATGTGAAGTTAAAGGGATTGGATCCAGATAAAAAATACCGTGTAAATGGAACGGATGAAATCCATAGCGGGAAAGCCCTTATGAACGGGGGAATCCTATTCCCGCGTACAGCCGGCGACTATCAGGCGGTGGAGTTTTCATTTACGGAAGTATAACTATGAGATATCAAAATTATTAGACACAGTTACAATGAGTGTACAAGATTCTTTTTATAAGATTAAGAAGTAACAGGTATAAAAACTGCCCTCTCTGTTTAACAGGGGGCAGTTTTTATATTCTGATATGTCAGAGTTTTGCAGTTTCTGTATTGTCTCGTCCTACATGTGAGCTGCGGTTTCTGTTTCTTCCTCCTCAGCTGGAAGGTATTTCTTAAAAATCCGATATAAAAACCAGGAACAGATCAGTACAAGCAGAGCAAAGCCAAAGAAAAACCAGCAGAACAGATATAAAGGTGCCAGCTTTAAATCAGTAAAAGTCAGGCTTAATGGTATTACCCACAGCAGAGCCATCACTAAGGTTGATGGAATATGCATGTAGGTGAACAGGAAGGCATTTTTCAGCAGGTTTTTAGTGGTGTTGGCAAATGCTCCAATTACCGGGAAAATGTACAGCAATTCGAAAACGACAATTGCTGAGATGCCATAGGAAAGATATTTCAGCATATTTCCATAGGATGACTCTTGTGTAACTAAAAACTGTATATTGAAGATCAGTATAACGGCAATCACTACAAATACCAGCCAAACGATGGTGGATTGTTTGAAGTTTTCTTTAAAGGATTTTATAAAATCCTTTCTGGCAATGGTTTCATCACCTTTTATCATTTTCATGGAGGCGTAGTAAAGAGCAGTAGCCGATGCCCCTATGGTAAATAGTGGTATGGAACAGAGGATGAATAAGATATTCAACGTTATAACATCGCCTACTTTACCGAAAAATCTGTTTAAAAAATTGTCTGGATTTAAGAATCCCATAAATGGTCCCACCTTTCTGGTATCTTATACAGTATGTCTGTATGATAATAAGAAATACATTCTGAAACAGTATAGCAGATGATACAAATCATTGTCAAAAATTATAGGTATTATTCCGTTAAATAGCAATGGCATAGTGTAAACAATCTATGTCAAATTTGTCAAATCAGTAATCTTATGCTACTCTATAATATCCCCGGTCTGCAATTCATAATTGAGTTTGCTGGAGGGAATATGAGGAAAAATGTTATTTTGCAGTATGATATTTGTGTTTTGGGCTAAAATAGTGAGCAGACAGTGTATGTGATTGTCTAAATATATTGATGTATTGCGCAAAATCTAAAGATTTTTCATAAATATGCAATGGAGAAATGTCGGATAAACATGGAATACCGCAAAAAATATGGAAAAATGTGATATATACATGGTGCTATGAAATAATAATGCACAAAAAAATAAATAAAACATGGATATAATGTGCAAAAAATAAATGATCAATTTTTGATATTTTAAAGAAAAAACCTTAAAGTGGTCAATGTGCACATAAAAATTAGCTTTGTTTATATATAAATAACATTTTGACATAAAAACACTACGATTAACCATTTAACATTTTACCATATTTGATATAATAGGGACAAGTTAGAAAACACCGATTGAAAAAATGGTGAGAAATTTGGAACTTTAGACAATATTTATTTTAAAGGAGGAAATAAGTATGAAATTGAAAAAGGTAGTAACTTTGACTATGGCAGCAGCAATGGCGTTATCACTTACCGCATGCGGTGGTGGATCCGGCAGTACGGAAGGAACAAAAGCACCGGAAACGCAGGCAGCCGGAGATACACAGGCTGCAGATGAGACGCAGGCAGCAGGAAGTGAATCAGCAGAGAATACTGCTTCCGGGGATACCTTATCTGTAATGATCTGGGATGCAAACCAGGAGCCGGGTATTAATGAAATTCTGGGTGACTTTACCACCAAAACCGGCATCAAGACTAATCTTCAGGTAGTAACCTGGGATGAGTATTGGACATTGCTAGAGGCAGGTGCCCAGGGCGGAACGCTGCCGGATGTATTCTGGATGCACTCTAACGAAAGTGCCAGATATATGTCAAACGATATGTTATTAGATTTAACAGATAAGATTTCCAGCAGTGATGTGATTGACCCGGCAAACTATCCGGAAGATATCTGGGGCCTGTACACTTACGATGATAAGTATTATTCAGTGCCAAAGGATGTGGATACTGTAGCATTGGTATATAATAAGAAAATGTTTGATGACGCCGGAGTTGCTTATCCGGATGATACCTGGACATGGGATACCTTTGTGGAAACTGCTAAGAAACTGACAAAAGAGGATGGCAGCCAGTATGGAAGCGCAATCCGCAATACCAATAACCAGGATGGTTATTACAATATGATTTATGATATGGGCGGTAAGGTTATCAGCGATGATAAGAAAACTTCTGGCTATGACGATCCAAATACAATCAAAGGAATGCAGATTATCGAGCAGATGATTAAAGACGGCTCCATGCCAAGCCAGGAGACAATGTCTGAGACAAATCCGGAAGCATTATTTACTTCAGGAAAAGTTGCAATGATTCCCCAGGGTTCCTGGATGGTTGCTTACTATCGTGACAATGAATATTCCAAAGAAAACGCAAGCTTTGCAGTAATTCCAAGCGCACCGGACGGAACAAGAAAAACGATCTATAACGGACTGGGCTGGGCAGCTGCAGCAAATGGTTCCCATACGGATGAAGCATGGCAGTTAATCGAATATTTAGGTTCAAAAGAAGCACAGGAAAAACAGGCACAGTTAGGTGTTACCATGTCAGCTTATAACGGAACCTCAGATGCATGGGCACAGTCAGTACCGGAATTTAATCTCCAGTCTTTCCTGGATGTTATGAAACCGGAAAACATGGTGATCAGACCATATTCTACAAAGACAGTTACCTGGGAAAACAAGGTTAACGAAGTTTTAAAGAATGCATGGACCGGTGATAAGAGCATGGAAGATGCTTGTAAAGAAGCAGCAACAGAAATGAATGCAATTCTTGCAGAAGAGTAATGCTTCTAATAAATGAATTAACAGCTTAGAAAAGGTGCCAGAGTCTGTTTGAAATGTAAGCCAAAAAGCTATTTCAGACATGCTCTGGCGTAATGGTGAAGATTGGTACCTTTACGTTTCTTCCAATGATTTGCAATACATAAAAAGAGGAGTGAGAATATGGCAAAACCAAGAGCAAAAGGAACTGCACGTGCCCGCAACGAGTTTCTCTGGGGCTGGGCGTTTATATTACCGACTATGATAGGTTTGATTGTCTTGAATATTATCCCGATCATTCAGACGATTTACCAGAGTTTTTTCAAGACCGGAGATTTTGGCAAAGGAAATATTTTTGTTGGCGCAGCTAATTATACCAAGTTATTCAATGATGGCCAGGTATGGCAGGCGCTTTTAAATACCTTTAAATACGCAATTGTGGAAGTACCTTTTTCAATCGTAATTGCACTAGTATTAGCCGTTCTTCTGAATCGCAAGATGAAGGGACGCGGCATATACAGAACGATTTTTTTCCTGCCGATGGTTGCCGCTCCTGCAGCGATTGCCATGGTCTGGAGATGGTTGTATAACTCTGATTTTGGTTTGATCAATAATCTGCTCCATACAAAAACAAACTGGATTTCCAATCCAAAGATTGCAGTATTCGCCATTGCAGTTATCGGGGTATGGTCAATTATCGGTTACAATATGGTATTGTTCCTGTCTGGGTTACAGGAGGTTCCGCATGATTATTATGAAGCTGCGGAAATTGATGGAGCCACCGGAATCAAGCAGTTTTTCCACATTACCATTCCGCTGATCTCCCCTACGATTTTCTTTGTATTAGTTACAAGAGTGATCGGTGCCTTACAGGTATTTGACTTGATCTTCATGGTGATGGATAAATCCAATCCGGCGCTGGAAAAGACGCAGTCTCTGGTATATTTGTTCTACCGTTATTCCTTTACGGAGAAAAATCTCGGTTACGGTTCAACAATCGTTGTGCTGCTTCTGGTAGTAATCATGATTATTACCGTATTCCAGATGATCGGGCAGAAAAAATGGGTTCACTATAATTAGAAGGAGGGAAAGCTATGGAAACAAAGAGAAAAGCTGTTTCAGTATTGATTCATGTCATATTGATTTTAATTTCTATTACCATGCTTGTGCCTTTCCTCTGGATGATATTAACGGCATTTAAATCGGTAACAGAAGCGACGCAGGTAGACCCGTTTGTAATTTTTCCCCAGGTGTGGAGAACAGACGCGTTTAAAGCGGTTTGGAGTAATATGAACTTCCTGCTGCTTTATAAAAATACATTATTGTTAATTGTTGGAAGAGTTTTGTGTGCGGTTATCACAGCTACCATGGCAGGTTATGCCTTTGGACGTCTGAATTTCAAAGGAAAAAACCTGATGTTTTCACTGGTGTTATTTCAGATGATGATACCGGCACAGATTTTTATCATTCCTCAGTACTTAATGATCAGTAAAATGGGTATGATGAATACCATTTTTGCGCTGGTCTTCCCGGGTCTTGTTACAGCATTTGGAACCTTCCTGCTGAGACAGGGATACATGGGACTGCCAAATGATCTGGAAGAGGCAGCGAGACTGGACGGCTGTAATATCGGACAGACATTTCTGTTTATTATGGCACCGCTCACAAGATCAGCAATGGTGGCACTGGGTATCTTTACAGCGGTTTTCGCATTTAAAGACCTGATGTGGCCGATGATTGTAAATACAGACAAGAATATGCTTACCCTGTCAGCGGCACTGGCTAAAATGCAGGGGCAGTATGTAACGAAGTTCCCGGAACTGATGGCAGCTTCTCTGATCGCCTGTCTTCCGATGATCATTATTTATGTAATCTTTCAAAAACAATTCATCGAAGGTATTGCTACCTCAGGTGGTAAATTATAATGAGAATTACAAAAGGGGACGCTTAAAACGCCCCCTTTTACACTCAGAAGCTTTATGTTTAACAGCTTACAATGAGCGTACATTTACGTAATCATTTTTTTTCCCCAGTGTCACAAGCTGTTCCGGCATTTCCCGGAATCCTTTTGGACTGACACTGTATTTTTGTTTAAATATCTTGGAAAAAGCCAATGGGTCGTCATAGCCAACCTGGATCGCAATCGTACTGATTGGTAAAGCCGTTTTTTGTAGGAGAGAAGCCGCTTTATTCATACGAAGATTTACCAGGAATTCCTGTGGTGAGACACCCATTGCTTTTTTAAAGCTATTGGTAAGATAGCTTCGGTTAATGCCGATATAATTAGCAAGGTCATTAATTTTTATCTTTTTCGAGTAGTTGTGGGACATAAAATTAATTGCATGCTTTACATAGATTGCTCCGGAATAATCGTAGTTAATATGTTCCTGATCCCGAAGGGAATAGTCTTCAATGATGAAAGCCATAAATTGCATTAATAAACTGCCACGCTTTAGTTCATTTGCGTAAGTAAGCTGTCGTGCCTCCAGCATTTGAGAAATACAGGAAATCAGCTTGTCCGTACAATTAAGTGAAATAGTAGGTTCTTCTTTTGAAAAACCGGCATTTGAAATGCATTCATAGGACTTCAGACCATTAAATCCTATCCAAACATATGACCAGGGATCTTCTTTATCAGCCTCGTAATAGCTCTCTACGCCAGGTGTAATTAAAAAAGCCTGATCCTTTTCCAGAGGATATATTTCTTTGCCTACTTGAAAAAAGCCTCTGCCTTTCGTTATGACATGTATCACATATTCCGTTCTGGTCTGGGGCCCAAAGCCAAATCCGGCTTCACAATTTTCAATCCCACAATAGCTCAGGTACAAATCCACATAGTCACGCTGCAGGTCTTCCAGACACTTGTAGTTGGCAGAGTCGGTATAACCAACCTGTAATTCCATGTAATCCCCTCCTCTATTTAACTGTATGTTTATTATAATATAGCGGGGGAAATGCGTCAACTTAAAGAGGGTGTGGGGATTGCAGAGAAACTGGCATTTTCTGACTCGATATAAAAGTATACTCTGAATACATATTGACAGCAAAGAATTAGTTTGCTATTATTTTTAATAAGATAGTGGTTTGATGCGAAAATTTATCTATTTTATAAGCATTAAGCACTAAATTCTAATTTCTGGTTTTATTCTACGCTTTATTTCAAAGCGAAATTCAATTAAAAATAAAAATATAAATTCAGCCATTATCTTATATGTGGAGCAATTTCTGATTTGCTCTGTTTTTGAAATAGGTAAATTTCTGCATTAGTATATGGAAAGTGAGGTTATATGCAGGAAGTGAAACAAAAGCAGACCGGAGCTAATCAGATTGAAGATTCGGTCATGAAAACTATGGTACGTTTTTTTGCAGATGAGATGCTCCCTTATTTAGGGATCAAAGGGAAGGTAAAGATGATTGCCCCGACGGAAGAGATTCATATGGAAATAAAAAGGCTGTATGAAGATATGAATCTGATTATGGAGGACGGAACCTGGAAACATTTTGAGTTTCAGTCTACCAATGGAGGGATTACGGATCTAAAAAGGTTTCGGGTGTACGAGGCAATAACCAGCCAGGAAAATAAGGTGCCGGTTGTGACCTACGTATTATTTTCCGGGAAGATTAAAAATCCGCAATATCAATTTACAGAAGGAATTAATACATATCGGGTAATCCCTATCATTATGCAGGATAAAAATGCAGACCGTATCATAAACAAACTTTTGAAAAAGCAGGCACGCGGAAAATCCATTGAAAGGCAGGAAATGGTTGCCCTGGCACTGACTCCGCTGATGCAGGGAAAAATACCAATGAAAGACAGGATAAAAAATGCACTTCAGATTGTCGGCAGAGAAATTTGTTTAAAAGCAGAAGAAGCCCAAAAGATACAAGCCGTAATTTACGCGCTTGCAGAAAAGTTTTTAAAATATGAAGAAATGAATGAAGTAAAGGAGGTAATGAATATGACAAGATTAGGTCAAATGCTGGTAGATGATGGGATTTCGCAGGGAATAGTTCAGGGATTATCTCAGGGGCTATCTCAGGGAAAGGCAGAAGCTATCGTAGAATTTCTGGGTATGAAAGGTACTGTATCAGATGATTTGAGGCAGAAAATTATATCTGAAAAGGATGTGGACAAATTGTCGGGGTGGATAAGAATAGCGGCAGCTTCTAATTCAGTTGATGACTTTCAGAAATTGATGTAGAAAATCTGCAACTGCGTTTATTTTTATTTATTTATGTACTGGATAAATATAAAGCATTAAGAGTTGAAGGATAAAAAAGGGGGCGCCCTAATTACTGCATTTAGGGCGCCCCTGCTATAACATGTTTACTGAATTATTATTGGAAATCTTTCATGTAATCCCCATGTGCTTCGATTAATTCATCACACATTTTTTTGATGTCAGTGATATTAAGTTCAGCTCCGGTATGAGGATCCATCATAGCTGCCTGGTAGATATGGCTGCGGTCCTTGGTAATGGCCGCTTCTATGGTAAGCAGCTGAGGATTAATATTGGTCATATTCATAGCAGCTAACTGTACCGGAAGACGTCCTACGTGGCATGGCGTAACTCCGCTGCCGTCTACAAGGCATGGAACTTCTACACAGGCATCTGCAGGCAGGTTGTCAATCAAACCTGTATTCAATACGTTACCGCCTATTTTATAAGGTTTATTGGTAACTACGGCTTCCATAATGTAAGAAGCGTATTCCAGGGAACGTTCATGGGTGATCTTGCCATCCTTTAGAATAGAGGCCTTTTCACTTTCCCACTCAGCGATCTGTTTGATACATCTTCTTGGATATTCATCTAAAGGAATATTGTATGTTTCAATCAGTTCCGGATATTTGGATTTAATGAAGAAAGAATTATATTCGGAATTATGTTCACTGGATTCTGTACAGTAATATCCCAATGTATTAATATATTCGTAACGAACCATGTCGTCATGTTTTTCTTCCGCATTTTTCTTTGCAGCACGTTCCCGGATTTCGGGATATAAATCATTTCCGTCCTGATCACGGAGATCCAGAAGCCATCCCATATGATTGATTCCGGCGATGAGTTCCCGTCTGCCATCCAGTTTATCTTCCATGCCAAGGGCTTTCATCAGATCTTCGGAACATTTCTGAACGCTGTGGCACAGACCTACGGTTTTAATTTTGGTATAGCGCTGCATATAACCGGTTAACATAGCCATAGGGTTGGTATAATTCATAAAAAGAGTGTCTGGGCATACTTCTTCCATGTCTTTTGCAAAATCAGCCATAACCGGTATGGTACGCAGGGCTCTCATAATACCGCCGATTCCCAGGGTATCTGCAATTGTCTGTCTTAAGCCATATTTTTTAGGGATTTCAAAATCAGTAATCGTGCAGGGATCATAGCCGCCCACCTGAATTGCATTAACAACAAAATTCGCATTACGGAGTGCATCTTTACGATTTTCTACTCCTAAATAAGTCTTAATGGTAGCTCGTCCTTCATTTACGTTTTTGTTGATTGCCTGTAAAATAATTTCAGAATCTTCAAGGCGCTGCCTGTCAATATCGTAGAGTGCGATTTCACTTTCGCATAAAGCTGGGGTGCACATACAGTCACCCAGTACATTTCTTGCAAATATAGTGCTTCCGGCACCCATAAATGTTATTTTAATCATATAGGACCTCCTGGTTTTGAGTGGATTATATTTGTTATCTGTTGTAAATTATTATATAATATATCCAATGGAGAGACTATCCAAATTGTTTCGTAAAAATTGTTGATTTGTTGAAAAGTAATGGAAAGGAGGTACTATGGAAAGCAGGTATTCAAAGTCTCTGTCGGTGTACTATGCGGGGAGGGAGAAATGTGAATCCGGTCATTTTTTTGGACCGGCACTGCGTCCTCATTACCTGATGCATGTGGTATTGAAAGGGAAAGGGACCTATGAAACAGGAGGCCGAAAATTTTATTTGCAGCAGGGAGAGGCTTTTTTAATTTATCCAAATGAGATGACCCTGTACAGAGCAGATGATCAGGAACCCTGGGAGTATGCCTGGGTTGCTTTTGACGGTTATGAGGCAAAGCGGATATTAAAACGAACCGGGTTCCGGGAACATAAACTGACTTACCGCCCGGAACAGACAGATTTGTTTATAAAAAGAATGGAAAAACTTGCTCAGATATTTTTGGAGCATGAAGAAGATGAATTTGAACTGACCGGAATGTTCTATCAGGTCATGGCACTTATGGTAAGAGAATCGGATGAACCAAAAGAAAGTTATGAACAGCAGTATTTCCAAAAGGCGGTTGACTATATCTGCCATAACTATGGATACCCTATTAAAATCAGCGATATTGCAAAATATGTGGGAATTGACAGGACGTATCTGTATAAAATCTTTATGGATGTGGAGCAGTGTGCGCCAAAGCAGTTTTTAATTCAATTTCGCTTAAAAACAGCGATGAATATGCTGGAAACGAGGAAGTACAGCATCACAGAGACTGCGTATTCCTGTGGATTTAAGGACGCAGCCTCATTTTGCAATCATTTTAAGAAGTTTACAGATATGACGCCGAAACAGTATCAGCGATATCAGAATAGTGTCAGGTAGGCTGTAAAGGGCTAAAGTTTCCGCTGTATCATATCTGGCTTCACTGCGTATTCCATGGCGGTCTTAGCTGTTATCAGGCCTTTTTTGCAGAGGCTTACCAGACTGGCATCCATGGAGAACATGGTATCCGAAGAGGAGGAGTATAAGGTCCCGTCTATCTGTGGGATTTTGTTCTCCCGGATCATATTCCGGATTGCAGGGGTCAGTGTCAATACTTCAAAGGCTGGAATCAGTTTTCCGTCAACGGAGGGTACCAATTGCTGGGAAACGACTGCCTGTAATGCCATGGACAACTGGACGGTGATCTGAGTCTGCTGGCTTGGAGGGAAGACATCGATTATCCTCCCTACGGTATTCACAGCCCCGATGGTGTGGAGGGTGGAGAATACCAGATGGCCTGTTTCTGCAGCGGTCATTGCGACCTGGATTGTCTCAAAGTCACGCATTTCACCAAGCAGAATGACATCCGGGCTTTGCCGGAGGGCTGCGCGCAGAGCGATGAGATAGCTTTCCGTATCCGTATTAATCTCACGCTGGCTGACGATACTTTTTTTATGGCGGTGCAAATGCTCCAGCGGGTCTTCCAGTGTGATGATATGCCGTTCTTTGGTGGAATTAATAGCATCGATCAGGCAGGCGAGGGTTGTGGACTTTCCGCTTCCTGCAGGACCGGTTACTAAAACAAGCCCTTTGTTAAAGTCTGCAAGCCGCAGAATATTATCACCAATGCCGAATTCCTTTGGATCAGGCAGGTTAAAACGAACGATTCTGATTACCGCAGACAGGGAACCACGCTGGCGGTATGCATTAATTCGGAATCTGGACAGACCGGTGATGGAAAATGAAAAATCATCATCCCCTTTTTCCAGTAGAATCTGCATAGATCTGTTTCCGGCCAGCTGGTATATTTCTGTTATAATGTTTTCCGTGTCGTTTGGCATAAGCCTGTCTGAGTCGTCGTGTACCATAGTGCCGTTGACTTTATAGGACAGCGGAAGTCCGGCTACAATAAAAACATCCGATGCCAGGGCTTTAACCGCATGATCCAATAATTCATTTATTTCCATGAAAAATCCTCCTAAAATTCAGATTCAAAAGATCCGTTGAATACAGGTACGTTACTTTCCGGTTCCCAGCTGCTGTCTGACTGGCTGTTCCAGGTGATAATACGATAGAAGTGTTCTCCGGTTTGTGTTGGGAAATGCAGTTCAAGAGTGACGTTCAATATCTGATTTTCCGCAATTGGCACCTCATAGTACATTCTGGGGGATGAGAGATCCCGGTCAAAGGTATAGGTCCCCGCATCTGACAGCACTTTTATAACGTGAGTATAATAAGATTCGGCGTCGGAAAAAGACTGCGATTTATATTCACTGTATAAAATGTCATCAATTTCAGCCAGTTCCTGCTTGGCTTTTAGGTCCGCCTGATAATAGGCACTGGTATGTTCGGCATTCTTCTTGCTCAATTGATAATCCATGTTGGCATTTACAATAGAAAGAATGGCAAAGGTAACCAGACATAATAGTACGAATACAAGCAGGATGGAAGAAGTTCCGATATTTAAAAAAGTGTGTTTCTTTTTCTTTTTCATCATAAACGGCCTTTCTGTCACTCAAGTGTATGAGGAATATTTATTTGGGTTGCAAGGGAATACAGCAGTTTTTCCGGTTTTTTTGTTTCATAGGATGAGATGGAGACGCTTTTTGCTGAAGCATCCCCCGTTACGGTAGCGATCAGCGTAAACTTGCCATCTGCTTCACTGCATTTCTCCCAGGAGGCATTATAATAGAAGAGTATGGAATCTCCGTCAGTCACACTTTCGGGAAAAAGAGACTGCGTTTCTTCCAGGGAACCGCCGCAGCTTTCCAGCACCTCAGCCGTATTTGATACCAGCCGGGATGCCGTACTCAAATTTTTAGAACTCTGGCTGAGCAAAAAAGATTTTGAAAATAGCTGAATGCAGATGCCGCTTGCTATTGTGAAAAACAATATGGCAATAATTAATTCGATTAAAAATAAACTGGATTTGGAAGGAGTGTTTTTTTTCATATGGGTCCTTCTTTCTTATTCGATGTGTTCCGAGTCACTTCCGAAGCGTGCTAATAAATTGCTTTCCGGCAGCTGTCAGGATTGAATTTGCGATTCTGCTCGGGGGTGGATATAGAGGTCGATGCGATCACCATCCTCCGTAGAAACAGCAAAATGATAAAGTCCATCCCGTACTTCTTCCATATTAAGTGAGGTAATATCCGTAAGGGACTGGCCGGAGGATGCGGATACGGCAGAGTCCGCCTTGGCAAACAGCTCCTTCAATTCACTCTGATCCTCATATATATAAGTAATATAGTCCTGCCCCTCATATTGGGTCTTAAGAGCAAGGGCATCGGTGCCGGACAGACTTGTAATGGATATATCTCCGGTACCGTCAGCCTGACGGATCTTTTCTGAAATATAGGATAAAGCGGTATGGGAAGAATTATTTTCTGCCATCTGCCCGGCGGTGGAGCGATAAACGTTAGAACCGATCAGAACCACAAATAGCGCTGAAGCTGCGAAAACGCAGAACAGGGACAGAGTAAATACAATATCAATAACGTGTTCCTTTGACCGGAAATTCTTCATAAGGCAGCCTCCTATTTTTTGATAATGGTTATGTCGGGCATAATATTAGAACCAAAAGGCTCGTAATGGATAATAAATTTATTCTCATCATATGCCACAGCATAATGTGCCAGCAGGTCTTCCAGGGTATCCGGATAAGAACCTGTGAGCGCGTAGTTCTGTACGGCACAGCGCCTAAGGGCATCGGCAAGGGTTCTCTGCTGTTCGGCATCAGTTGTAGAGGATATATTGCCAATTCCATATAAAAATAAAATCATGACAAGTCCAAAGGTACAAATCGGTACCAGGAAACCGGCTCTTATTCTGCGGTGAAAAGGTAACTGGTGAAAACGGTTCATAGAAATACCTCCTAAAACGGTCCGATGCTGGACATGATACCCATAAGCGGCAGCATAACAGAGAGCAGGATCACACCTACTATGATAGAAAGGGCAACTACCAGAGAAGGCTCCAGGACAGCAATCAGTTTTTCGATTCGGTTGTCAACCTCTTCTTCATACTGGTCAGCTACTTTTCTCATTACTTCATCTACATTACCGGTTTTAAAGCCCACCGCAATCATACGTGCATAGACTCCTGAGAAAAGTTCGGAACGTGTCACAGCGTGGGAAAAGCTTTCCCCTTCTTCCAGGGCAGTCTGGCACTTTTTGATCTTTTCCTGCAATTCCTGGTTATCAACCAGCTTGGAGGTCATGGTCAGACTCTGGTCGATGTCCAGACCGCTGCTCAGCGTAAGGAACATACCGCTGGCAAACCGTCCCAGGGCAATCTTATGCTGCAGAGTTTTGGAAAAACGCAGCTTGGAACCGTTGAAGAATAAAAACGCAGCAAAAGCTACAAAAATAACGATTACCGGAACCGCATAACGGCTCAGGGCGCTGCCCAGATTTAACAGGCTTTTGGAAAATCCTGTAAGCTGGCTGCCCAGTTCAATATAAACCTGATTAAAGATAGGAAGTACTTTGACAATCAGGATCACAACGATAAACAGGAGAAGACCAATCATAATACAGGGGTATGTAATGGCGCCTTTGATCCCTTTTGCAATATTTTCTTCCCGCTCATAATATTCAGCCAAAGAAGACATTACATCGTCCAGACGGCCGGATTGTTCACCGATTTCAACCATATCTATAAAATATTTGGGAAACACGCCGCAGTCAGTTACAGCTGCGTGAAAATTTCCCGTTTCTTCCAGGGTGTGATAAATAGATTCCAGAACAGCTTTTCCATCGGAACTGACGTTGTCTTCCATCATAATAGAGATCCCTTCAATAGAAGAAATACCGGATTGGAGGATCATTGCCATTTGATTACAGAAAAAGGATATTTCAGTATTGGATAACGGTTTATTGGCTTGTTTTGCCATAAGAACTCCTTTCGAAACGCAAATTTGTACTGAACGGTTAATAGGTATGTTTAGTGGTATAGTTCTTTGCGTCTCCAATGTATTTTTGGATTTTCTTGCTGTCTTTTCCACTTGCTGCGAAGGTGGGGTCCATCAGTGCCCAGTTCTTACCATCGAACTGAATCAGATCATCTATCCAGCCTTCCTCTTTCGTATAGACGCTGATCCAGGCGTGGACCACTTCACCGGAATATCCGGTTTCGATCTTGGTGGGAATGCCCTGGGACCGCAGCATACTGCCCATAAGAGAGGCATAGTCAAAGCAGATTCCCTTTTTGGTCTTCAAAGTATCATCCACATTTGGAATATAATCAAATTGCACGTTTTCCGCCTTATCCGTATCATAAGTAATGTTATCGATGACAAAATTATATACAGAGGTAATGGCATCCAGGTCTGTAGAAGCTCCCTTCACAAGTTCTTCTGCTTTTTTTACAGACTGGGAATCAGCTGTAAAATTGACATACTGGTTCGGGTACAGAAAAGGACCAAATTCATTTGTCAGCTTCACCTCTGCTGATAAAGAACTTACGATAGCGTATTTATCGTTGGCAAGTTGTTCACAGACCATAATTTCATAGTTTCCGCTGCCCTGTGAAAGGGGAAATACTTCATAGTTTCCGGTATTTTTAATATTATAGTCATTTATAGAATTATCAGAAGCTTTTACGCGGAGCTTCACTTTCGATGCATTGCCCAGGTACTTTACCATAAAATAGCCTTCTGAAAGGTTGGAGGTATCTATGGAAGCATACTCATCTGTCTGAACCGCTGTTCCCCCAGCCTCGGGAGTCAGAACCTTAGGCGTATTGGGACGGGAGCCGGTACCTGTACTTGTCCCGGAAGTATTTTCTGATAGGACAGGTGCCGGATCGTCCGAATTGCCGCAGCCTGATAAAATGATACTGAATAAAAGCAGTATCATGAGAAAGGCATATTTATGAAGTTTGCAGGGATACATAGTGATACCTCCCTCTCTGAGCATTTTCAAACACCCTTTAGTTTGCTGTAATAATGCTTATTATAGCAATGCTCTGAAGTAAATACAATATATTTTATGAAAATGATTCCGTGTGACTAGAGTGTGACATAAAACCATTATAATCAAATTATAAAGTGCATCAGTATTATTAAATGCCAGTACTGCTTTACCTTAATTACTGTGGATTACAGCTGTTAATTCACAGTTTTATGCACGGCAGTCCTGATCGATACGAGGAAGGAAAAAAGCTATGAAAAAGAAAAATTTCATAATAATAGGCGCGGCAGCAGTGCTTTTAGCGGCGACTTTGATAAGCGGGACGGTGGCATCCTTTCAGGCGGAAACAACTTCTAAAAATAAAATCAGTGCCGGAAATATAGGAATTCAGCTTATGGAAGAAACGGCAAAGGGCGGAAAAGAAATAAAAGAGGGCGATATTAAGAGCATTACCGGAATGCCGGGCGATAAAATACCGGAAGCGATTTATGTAAATAATATAAAAGACAATCCATTGTATTTAAGAGTGACACTGCATAAGAGCTGGGAGGACCGCAATGGTGAGAAAAATCCGGAAGCCGACGCAAATTATATCTCCATTTTAACCGATCAGAAGTCAGACTGGATTATCCAGGATGATGACGAAAATGGTGAAGAAATGTATTTTTACTACCGCAAGCCCCTGAATGCAAAGGAGTCTACCTCAAAAATAATGGATTTTATACAAATTGGGAACATCCCGAGTAAAGAACAAAATCTATATACAGGACTTTCCATCGCTTTTGATGTAGAAGCAGATGCGATCCAGGTAATCGGCGCAGAAGATGCCATGCTTTCGGAATGGGGACTGGAAGTCAAAATCGATGCTAACGGAGTTCTTCAGGAAGTTGAGGAAGAATAAATATGAAGAAGAAAATAATTAGTTTTTGCATAATATTGACCTTGCTTTTACAAATGAATATGGTGGTATTTGCTGACAGTGATACCAATGTTACCTTTGATGGTGATGCCAAGGAATTTATTTTTTTAAACGGAAGCAATGATCTTTTTGATAATTTTAAAAATATGATGCCTGGGGAAACAAGAACCCAGAAGATTACATTGACGAATGATGACTATGAGCAGATGAAATTCTACATGAGTGCCCAGGTTCTTCGTGAAATGGGCGCAGGCGGTGCAGTATTTGAAATTACCCTGAAAAGAGACGGGGAACAGTTTTATAAAGGAAAGATCGGTGGACTGGAAAGCTTTGGAGAAGGCTATATGGGAGAAAATTTCCTGCTGGAAAGCCTGGGAAAAGGGGAATCCACTGACATTGATATGGAAGTCTATGTAGACGGCGACTCTATGGATAACAGCTATCAGGAAACAGAAGGTATAATCCAGTTTACGTTCCGTGTGGCACATGATGATGATGCAGACCAGACGGAGCCGGACACAAATAAAAATCAGGGAAACACAAATAATAACAATTCTAACAACAATAACAATAATAACAATGGAAATACTAATGGCGGCAGCGGTACGAATCAGACAACAAGTAAAGTAAAAACAGGTGATAATTCGCCGATTTTGCTTCTTGCCGGTATGATGGGTGCCTGCGTATGCGTAGTCATATTTATAGCAGCAGGTCGTAAAAGAAAACAGAAGGGAGAGGAGTCATAAATGAAAAAAATAAGTATGCTGATGATATGCTTCTTGATGATTTTTTTGGCAGTACCTGTACTTTCTGCAGAAGCGGCAAAAAGTTATGAGATCGTGTTTCGCGGAGGTTCCCATGGAACTTTAAGCGAGGGTGACGGTAAGAAAGTGGTTTATAATATCCCGTATGGTGAGGGATTTCCCAATAGTCCTTATGCGATACCGGAAAGCGGATATATCTTTAAGGAATGGAGTGAGGAACCCCAGGAAGCCGGAACTGAGGTAACCGGGAAAAAAATATATGTTGCCAAATATGTTCCTGTAGTAAATGGATTAGAGTATGCAGTAAAATATGTAGATACAAATGGAAATCAGCTTGTCACAACTAAAGTTACAATGGGCGAGAGCGGAAATAAAATTACAGAGTCTGCATTGCTGATCAGCGGCTACACCGTAGACCAGAAGTCGAAATCGGTTGTATTGTCAGACTCAAGTTCTGAGATTCAGTTTATCTATACCGCAAACCAATCCGACGTACAGCAGACGGAGCCGCAGACAAACCCGCCGGCTACAGAAGCACCGAATAACACGCCGGATAATAATACACCGACTACACCGTCAACCCCGGCTGCAAATAATACGCCGGCAACGACACCAGCCAATACACCGGCAAATACCACGCCAAATAATACCACACCAAATAATACTGCGGATAACAATGCCAACAACACGCCGAATAATGCCGACAACAATCAGCAGGCAGCTCCTGATAACAATACTCAGCCGGGAGCAGATGAGAATACGGTAAATATTCCGGATGAACAGGTTCCGCTGGCAGATTCTCCTGAGACTGATTCGGAACAGGAAACGGTTAGCATAGAAGACGAAGATGTACCTCTTGCAAAGGCTCCTGAGGTAAAAAATGATTATACGGTTGTATATGTTATACTTGGAATCCTGCTTGCAGCAGCGGCAGCATTTGGAATAAAGACAGTAGTTTCCAGAAGGCGCAGATAATGGAAGCAAATTATTAAGATTTATGAAAGATGTAAATATATTGGGCCGTGAAGATTGCATGATGAGAATATTAGTGCTATGATAGGCATAGATAACTTGCAGATACCCCATATCATTGTTCTGATGATATGGGGCATTGGCATAAAATAATCACAATGACAGGAATAATGTCTTATGGCTAATATGGAGAATAAATTGAACAAATTACATGTGAAGATGTTTGGCGATTTTCAGGTGACCGATGGAAAGAATATTCTGAATGATGATAATATTCGTTCTGTTATGGTAACAAGGCTTTTAACTTATTTTTTAAATAACAGAAACAGAATGATCCAGGTTCAGGAACTCGGGGATCTGCTTTGGAATGAAGATGAGACCGATAATCAGGTGGGGGCATTAAAAAATCTGATGTACCGTCTCAGGAATATTATGAAAAAGGTTCTGGGCAGTTCTGATTATATTCTGACGGGACGGGGATCCTACTACTGGAATCCGGATGTGACGGTTAAGGTTGATTGTGAAGAATTTGAATTGTGCTGTAAAAATGCGAAAAGCATAAAAGACGATGCAGAAGCACAAATGATTCAGTACAGGCGTGCGGTTGATCTGTACACCGGCATGTATCTGCCGAAGATCTCATCGGAGCACTGGGTGATTTCACTGTCGGCATATTATCATTCAATGTTTTTATCGGCAGCAAAAAGCCTTGCGGAATTATATGAAGAAGCCGGCAGTTATGAAGAGATGGAAAATGTCTGCAGCAAAGCAATTTCTATGGATTCACTGGATGAATATCTGTACTATCTGCTGATAAAGTCTTTTATTGGCCAGCACAAAGAGAAGATTGCCCAGGAGTACTATACCAGGGCTGTTGAACATTTGTATGAAAATCTGGGTGTAAAACCCTCCAGTCAGCTGGAAGAAATCTATCAATCGCTGTTAAATGAAATGAACAGTCAGGAACTGGATATTAAGAGAATACAGGCGGATCTGTGTGAAGCGGCTAAACCCCAGGGGGTATTTCTCTGCAAGTACGGGATATTCCGCGAAATATACAGGCTGCAGGCGAGGCAGGCACAGCGGTTTGGAATGGCGGTTCATGTGGCGTTGATCACAATTAACCCGCCTCAGTATATTGAAAAAGGGACGGAGACTTATCTTTCCATGTTGAAACGGGCTATGGACCATGTAAAAGATGCTTTTGGATGTCTTCGGGCAGGAGATGTAGCAGCCAGATACAGCGGGTCACAATATGTGGTGCTGCTGCCAACATGTACATATGAATCTGGGAAGATGGTATTAAAAAGAATTGAAGACAATTTTTATAATTCAGGAAAGTGGAAGAAGTTTAGCATAAGAAGCAGTCTGGAAGAAATCAATTTTGGGGATATAAGTAACGAATAGGAGGAGCATTTGTGGAAAAGATACAGTCTTATTACTTGATGAATGCTCTTAGAATCTGCATAGACGAAAAGAAAGATATTTATTTTCAGGGAAGGGCTTACACCAGGTTGTCAAAGGATGAAATAAAGTTTCAGGATCTCTCCAGTCTCTTAATTGAGGTGGATAAGATTTTTGACGCAGCGGGTTATCCTCAGGCATTTCAGGAAAAAAGGAGTTTTCTAAAAGAGCATTCACGTTCTTTTTTTTCTATGAATCCCAACAGTGAAAAGGATATTGAGGAAATTTTAAAGCAAAAAGGCACGATGGCAACCTTTGACGTTATCGTAACCAGCAGAAGGCATTCTACCTGGCAGGGTGAGGTACATAACCTGCAGGGACAAAAGTTGGACAGCTTTGAAGGTGCCATTCAGATGATACAAATAGTAACAGACCATGTGGTGATATCAGATTAATGATATCGCCATATTTTTTTGATTAATTTGTTTGCTGTGACCAGTCTGTGACTTGCTTTTGGTATAGTAAATCTATAAAACGAAGAATTAACGGGATAAGTTGATATCTGAAAGAGAATAGATAGTATATCAGAGGAGGATCCACATGAAAATAAGAATGAAAAAAAGATTAACCGCAATCCTTTTATGTATGGCCATGATCGTGTCTGCTTTAGGTTCCAATGGAGTAGTATTGGCGGCGGATAAATCGGATAACACAGAAATCCCGGGGACGGCAGCAGAGGCTGAAATGCTCAATGAAGCCAGCCAGGCTGAGGCAGCAGCTCCAGTGGAAAGTGAAACGGCTGATGCACAGACAGAACCAGTTGTAATGACTGAGGTACAAACAGAAGCTGCTGCATTACCGGAAACAGAAACAAATACGGAGCCAGCTACAGAAAATATTCCTGAGACAGAGGCTGTCAGCGAAGTACAGAGCGAAAGTCAGGAAGAAATGCAGACCGAAATGACATCAGAGACAAGCGAAACGGCTTTGACAGAGACAGAAAGCAATTCGGAAGAAATGCAGTCACAATATCTATTTGAAAATGAAGAGATGACAGTTGAAGTATCATTAAAGAATGTGGATACCATTCCGGCAGACGCAGCGTTAGTGGTTAAACCTATCTTAAATAAAACAATTTCAGATAACAGCCCGGAAACAGATAAAGCGGAAAAAGCATCATTTGACAAGATTGATACCCTGATAAATGAAAAAGCAGAAAAAGATGCGGCACCAATTGATGGATTTAACGCTTATGAAATTCATTTTGAAAAAGATGGTGTGATCTATCAGGTAAATGATGAAATGAAAGTTTCCATCAATTTTAAAAATGCAGTCCTTCCTGAAATCTTCAAAACCGAAGGAATGAATATAAAAGCAATTCAGGCACAGGTATTACAGTTCACAGCAGATGAAAATGAAGCCGGAAAGACAAATATAACAGACCTGAAAGATAAAACGACTGTTTTAAATTGCGATACAGATTTAGCGGTTGGCGCGGTTGCTTTTGAATCAGATCATGTAAGCCAGTTCGCAATCGCATGGAATGGAGCGGATACAACAACTGAATATACATACGATGATGACCAGGTAACGGTGAAGGCAGTTTTAAGCGAAGCAGGGATTCTTCCAAGAGGAGTTGAACTGAAAGTTATGCCGGTTGTGGAAAAAGAGGAATTAGACAGAGTAGAGAACCTGTTAAACGCCAATGTTAAAGAAGAGGATGATACAATTACAGGATTTCTGGCATATGATATTAGTTTTGTAAAAGATGGTGTTGAGGTGGAACCTTCTGGAGAAGTAGCAGTGACTATGGATTTTAAGCAGGGAGTAAAGCCGGAAAATGCAGCAAAGACAACGGATGACAAAGCAGAAAACGATACAGAACAGAATGTTGCATTATACCATTTTAATGAAAGTGGAGATAAGGATGTCGTTGTTGAAGAAGTGAAGCATGCATCCGTAGATGTAAATAAAAAAGAAGAAGTGGTTACTACTAATTTTCAAGTTAATAGTTTTTCCATTTTTACACTGGTTTGGACAAATAAGAGCGGAACGAGTCAATCGAATACAACTCAGAGCTTAAATATCCACATTGTTGATAAAAGTGGAAATGATTTAATGAAGAAAGCCATTAGTTTGGATAAGTTGACTTCGGGATCATGGCCGCAGGCATCCCCCAGTCAGATAAGTGAATGGATTCAAAGCAAAGACGACGAAAATGAAAAAGCACTGGAAAATAAATCCTTTGCACGAGCATATATGACATCCAAAACTTGGAATGCACCGAAAGAAATCAATAATGTCATGCTTTGGAAAAATGAAAATAACAATGGCTTCCAAGTGAAGCTGAGTGAAAACGGCAATACCTATAATGTGCAGGCTGGAGATGAATTATATTTCGAATACATTGATAATCTGGAAACTGTTGATACAGTTGATAGTGCAGGTAAAGGTATTGAACTGAATATGTTTAACTATCCTAACGATGTTTACCAGTTTACTGGTGGGGAATGGAACGGTACTAATTCGGGACGCGGTGTGAAACAGGGCATGGTACAGAACAAATTAGATAAAGATGGTTATCCGGTGTTTAGTAATTCGTTTGGGCAGGCAATTAAAAAGCCAGGCAGCAATGCGGATCTCAGAGGCTCTACATTGCAGGAATGGTTCAATCCACAAGGAAGCTATACCACTCAGGCAAATGCAAACCACTTGTTTTTGCAAAGTGTATACGATGACAGTAAGTATTTTTACTACAGTAGTTTTGATAACTACGCTTATTTAAATTCTACAGGAGATTTTACTGTTTATAAGCAGATTGGAACACCAAATAATGCTAAGGAACTATATTTCCAGCGTGGTAATTTTATGCCGTACAATAAGATAGAGAATGGAAAACTTAGTACAAACAAAAATTATTATGACGAACAGGGAAATGCATTAAGCCAAAATGATGCCAGATATGGCGAAGAGTTATATCTTACCCAGGGTACAACATACCATTTTGGGATGAGTATGAGTGCATCCTTTGCACAGCCGAAAGACGGCATCGTTGACGGAAGCCCTATGGTTTTTGAATTTAACGGTGATGACGATATGTGGGTTTTCATTGACGGAGTTCTGGTATTGGATATTGGCGGATGTCATGACGCCCGCAGCGGAAGCATTGATTTCCAAACAGGAGATGTAAATGTTCAGGGGGTTACTCCTACAAATATAAAGAGTTTATTCAAAGCAGCAAATGCAGATATGTCTAAATTTGCCGAAGGAAAGAACTATTTTAAAAACTATACGGCTCATGAAATTAAAGTATTCTACATGGAGCGTGGTGCCGGGGCATCTAACTGCAAACTGAAATTTAATATTCCGACAGTTCCTAAGGGAAGTGTTAATATTACAAAAGAAATTGGAAATATAAATGAAGGGTCTTTCAGTGATGTAAACTTTAATTTTAAACTTTATGTAGAAGACGAGAATGGAGAAGTAATCCGTAATAATGATTCTACAAAATATAGTTTAGTAAAGAATGGAGCATATACACTTATCGATGGCAGCAAGACAAAAGAAATGCTGACAGAAAAAGATGGAAGTTTTTCTTTAAAACATGGTCAGACAGCCCAATTTACACAATTCGATATGGGGAAAAAGTATTTTGTTGAAGAGACAGATGTTGTTCAGAACCAGTATGATGAATTTATAGTAAATGATGTACAATTAACAACAGCAAATGGTTCAATTATTGAGGGTGAGGACGGAGTTAGTTTTATCATCAGAAGCCAGGCGCTTGTAGTCGGTACAGATCTCACTGTTAACTTTCAAAATTTCTGTACCGGAGATAATTTGCAGGATCTGGTAATTGAAAAGGTATTAACTTCTGGTTCCTCGGATGATAATTATGAATTAACAGTCACGGTTGGCGGTCATTTATTTGAAGGCGAGTTCATTCGTAATGATGCAAAAGAAGATGAAAATCGCGAGCACGCAGTAAAAGGAAAGATATATGTAAAAGCAGGTGATCAAATTAGAATTCCTAAGATTCCGTCAGGAACAAGTTTTGAAGTAAAGGAATCTAATCTGGATGAATTAAATAAGAACTTTACCAAATACGATAAAGAAACTTACGAAGTAAAAAATGCGGATATTTTAAGTACAGATGGAAAAGCTTCCGGTAAATTATTATTTAAAAAGAATGCAGAGGTCATCGTTACAAATACTTTGCTATTAGGAAATTTAACGATTAAAAAGACAATTGATACTGCAAATTATGAAAATGGTGATCCGATTTTTACTTTCCAGATTCGTCATGTGGAAACCGGAAAAATGTTTGAATATACCATGCGTTTTGAAAGTGGTAATCCAATGACTCAGGAAAAAACTTTTGAACTTTTACCTCTGGGAACTTATGAAGTTACAGAGTTAGAAACCATCAGATATGAATGCGAAGACGGCAATGTAAAAGAAGCAGAGTTAACAAAAGATGCATCTGAGCAGACGGTAGCATTTAAAAATATTCGCACTAACCCTGATAATTATTCCCATACAGATGTTGTAATTAACAAATTTACCATGGATGAGAATGGGAACATTGTAATTACGCCGGATCGTGTAAAGCAGACAGGAAATAAAGAAAATTAAGGAGTGGATAAAATGAATGGATTTATAAAAAATAAAAAAGCATTGATGGCCACTCTGGTGCTGGTATGTGTGGCTGCAATAGGTATTACTGGTATGACAATTGCGTTATATTCAGATGTTTCTACGGTAAAAGAAAATACTTTTACCGTAGGAAATGTGACAACAGATATAGAAGAAAATATTGTTGCTTCAGAAGGTATAAAGGAGCCGTCTGTAAGAAATACAGGAAAAAACGCCTGTATTATCCGTATGAGAATGACCATATCTCCGCAAAGTGCAGAAAGTAATGTTGGCATTTCCGGTGGAAACCAGAATAATTTGTGGATTTATAATGAAAAAGATGGATTTTATTATTATAATGCGGTTGTTCAACCAGGAGAAAGTACAGGGTCATTATTCAGTAAATATGAAATAAAGGATAAGGATAAGTTTGAACCATTTGATATGACACTATATCAGGAAGCGGTGCAGGCAGAAGCCGTTAATACTGCAGGAGAAGTGATATCTGCATTAGACGAAAACGGAGATTTTAATGTGAAATCAGCAAATAAAATATGGAAGATTTATAGTGCACAATAGAGGATATTTATGGTAGAAAAGAAATATTTATGACACGAAACAAGAGAAGCTTGGAGGAGAAAAGATGTTAAAAAAAGTATGTGGGATATTAAGTTCTTTATTATTAATTATATTAGCATTTATTGCAGCAGCCTTAATTTTACCACACTTTTTTGGATATCAAACGATGGCAGTTTTAAGCGGAAGTATGGAACCCAACATAGGTGTGGGTTCCATTGCTTATGTAAAGGAAGCTCCGTTTGATGAATTAAAAGTGGGCGATGTAATTAGCTTTCATATGGGAAGCGATACGGTGGTAACACATAGAATAAAAGATGTGGATCAGGAGAAACAGTTAATCACAACAAAGGGTGATGCAAATGAAGTAGAAGATGCGGAACCGGTAGCAGCATCCAGTGTGATTGGTAAGGTTGGATTTCATATTCCGCTGCTGGGATACATCAGTATTTATGCCAAAACTCCCCTTGGAATTGCAGGGATTTGCGGTATATTTATTGTACTGATTTTACTTGTTTTTTTGCCTGAAATATTTAGTAAAGAAGAGAAAAAAGACACGAAAAAAGAAATAAAAAAAGAATAAAAGAATATCATTTTATTATCTCTGTATGACCAGTGTGTGACTGGACTGTTATATACTGGATACATAAGATAGGAAAACATAAAGAGCAAATAAATAAGAAAAGGAATAGGAGATAATAGGATGAAGAAAAAAAGTTTGATTACAATGGTAGCAGCAGTTTGTTTGACAGGTGTGGTAATGGTTGGAGCAACTTTAGCGTACTTAACAAGCACAACAGATGTGGCACAAAATACATTTACGGTTGGTAAAGTTAATATTGATTTAGATGAAAAAACTGGTAATACAGATCCAGATTTTACAAAAGAAACAGATTGGAATGATGGAGTTGATGGTAAAAATATGTATCCTGGACAGAAAGTTGCTAAGAGACCGGTAGTTACGGTTAAGGCTGATTCAGCTGATTGCTGGGTATTTGTACAGGTTAGCGGAGCAGACGAATTAGTAAGTAACAACTTTATAATTGAGGGTTGGGATAATACTAACTGGGTTAAGACAGATTCTTCTAAAAATTTAAATGGAATCTACAAATATAATACAAAAGTAGAAAAAAAGAACGCAGATCAATTACTTCCGCCAGTATTTACAAGCGTTCAATATAATGAAAAAGCAGAAGGTAAGATCGAAGGTACTGCAGGTACAGTAAAAGTTGTGGCAGCTGCAATTCAGGCAGATGGTATAGATGAAGCAACTGCACTTACAGAAGCAGCTAAACAATTAAATGTGGCATTAACTCCTGAGACAAATCCTGTTACAGATTAATCAGTATTTCCGTTAATTAAGATTTAAAACCCTGAATAGTGTACCACAAATAAAGTATTATAAACAAAGCATTCAAAATTAAGTACCATAAATGAAGTACAATAATTACAGTACACCAAATATAAACTGAGAGGATAGGTAAATATAATTATGAAAAAGAAAAAAATATTAACAATGGTAGCAGCAGTAGCATTAGTAGCAGTAATCGGAGTAGGCGCGACTTTAGCATATTTCACAGATAAAGACAGTAAGACAAACGTTGTAACAATGGGGAAAGTTGACATCGATTTAGAAGAGCCGGAGTTTAGTAAAAATCCGGATGATACAATTACAGATGTGAAGCCAAACCAGAGTATTGTAAAAGACCCTAAAATCACAGTAGCAGACGGTTCTTTAGATGCATATGTTCGTGCGAAAATTGAATTTGTAGGTTTGAATGAAGATCAAATTAAAGATATTTTACCATTAATCGATATTGATACAGAGAAATGGTTCTTATCAACAGACGGATACTATTATTATCAGGCACCGATGACAGCGGGCGCATCAGATTATCTGTTCCAGAGTGTTAAAATACCGGAGAACTGGGGCAATGAAGTATCTGGTCTGACATTTAAGATTAACGTATTTGCCGAAGCAATTCAGGCTGATAGCTTTACACCATATTCAGAACGCGGCGTAATTATGGGATGGCATGATTCAGACGGAAATGATATCCAGGCAGAAACAAATAAAACAGAAACACCAGAAACACCAGCATCAGAACAATAATAATCAATAAAGTTTACCAGAGCGTGTTTGAAAATTCATAGCCTGGTCCGGCAGTTCCATGAAACAGGCAGCGGCCGTGCAAATTAAGAACGTAACCCCACTACGCCACCAATTTTGCACTGACGTTTCCTGTGAATCGGAGCAACCAGCCAGATACAGGCAGTTTAAAAACACGCTTGTAGTATATAAAGGTTCATACTACAGAAATATATTAGCGTAGAAAACAGCTTGGTTAATAACAGCCTGTTGAAATGCTCTGGCAGAGGAAAGGAATGGATTCAGATCGTATGGATGGTTCAAATAAAAACGAAGAAAAGACGTTTATTGTTACAGTGAAAAGCAGAAAAAATCAAACATGGCAGGGAACGGTAAACTGGGTGGAAGAAAAAAGAATACAGCCATTTCGTAGTACATTAGAGTTAATCCGTTTGATGGATTCTGCCATAGGAGTAGAGGAGGAAGAGTAATGGTTAAGAAAAAAATAGCGCTGTTGGTTACGACAGCTGCACTTATTGGTCTTGTGACCGTGGGAGCTACATTAGCCTGGTTCACAGATAAAGATACAGTGAATAATAAACTGGCAGTTGGTTTTGTCAGCGTAGAGATCAAAGAGCCTAATTATATAGAAGAAAACTATCAGTCATTATTGCCGGGTGATCCTATTAGGAAAGACCCTACAATTAATTTAGCGGCAGACAGTCAGGATTCCTATATTCGAATAGCAGCACCGAAAGTAACCGTAAATGATGTGGATTACCCGCTGTTTAATGCAGATGGATCTTCTGAATTTGGAGCAGTTTTAAGTGAAAACTGGGTACTGAAAGGTGATTATATCTATTATAAAGAGATTGTAACCGGAAATAATAAGATTCCCCTGTTAAAAGATCAGGGAAGCGCAGATAATATCTATACCATGCAGATCCCAACTTCATGGACGAATGCATTTAATTCAGCAAAGATAGAAATTGTCTTTAATGTAGAAGCAATTCAGGCAAGAAATGTAACACCAGACTTTGGGAAAGATGCACCCTGGCCAGTTAGCAGTCCGGATGAAATTATAGAATATCAGGCAAAGTAAAATCATATAGTGTAATAATAATTGTTAAGGACGGAAGATTGTTTAATCTTCCGTCCTTAATTGCAGATTAAGGGTGAGAACAGGTTATGGCAAATGATCAAAAAATAGAAAATCTTCTGAATCTGGCACTGGATGCTACGCCGGAAGAGCGGGAAAAATCCCTGACGCTGGATGTGGGATATGATCCTGTAGACCAAAAATGGGAAATTATCGTAAAGTACTCAGGAGACATTTCAAGACTTGAGAGCGAAGACATTCAGGTTGTGGAATTAATCAATGAATATGCAATTATAACATTACCGGAATCAAAAATTGATTTTCTGGCTGCACAGCCGGAAGTTGAATTTATTGAAAAGCCAAAGCGTTTATTTTTTTCCGTCAATCAGGGGAGGGCGGCTTCTTGTATGAATGTGCTGCAGACGCCGGCATTTAATTTGAACGGTGAGGGAATTATTGTTGCAGTCATAGATTCGGGGGTGGATTATACCCATCCTGATTTTCGAAATCCCAATGGAAGTACCCGCATATTAAATATCTGGGATCAGACACTGCCGGGAAACCCTCCCGCCGGATTTAAAATCGGAACAGAATTTGACCAGGCACAGATCAATGCCGCCTTAAACCCTGAGACAGAAGGAGAAGTTCAGGCTGTCCAGGTTGTGCCATCCAGGGACTTAAGCGGTCACGGTACCCAGGTACTTGGTATAGCGGCAGGTAATGGCAGGGCATCTAATGGGAGATACAGAGGGGTTGCTTATGAAAGTGATATTATTGTTGTAAAACTGGGCCTGGCACGCCCGAATTCATTTCCCAGGACAACGGAGCTGATGCAGGCACTGGATTATGTAATAAGGAAGGCGATCGAATACCAGAAGCCCGTGGCAATTAATCTCAGCTTTGGAACTGTGTATGGATCACATGATGGAAGCGGGCTTCTGGAGACATATATCGATGATATTTCGAATCTGTGGAAATCTACAATATCAGTGGGAACTGGAAATGAGGGGAGTACCGGGGGGCATACTTCCGGAATCCTGCGGAACAATGAGCCTGTGGAAATACAATTTGGGATTGTAAATAATGAACTGAGTATAAATCTGCAGATCTGGAAGTCTTATGTGGATGAATTTGACATCAGCATTGTACATCCGTCAGGGCAGGTGATCGGACCATTGCAGGAGGTGCTGGGACCGCAGCGGTATATTGCAGGTGGGACACAGCTGCTGATTTACTATGGAGAACCCAGCCCCAGCAGTGTCTCCCAGGAGATTTATATTGATTTCATTCCCAGGGATACTTATATTGACAGCGGAATCTGGAGGCTGGTCTTTACACCGAAACGAATTGTAGAAGGCAGATATGATGTCTGGCTTCCGGCATCAGCGGCGTTGGGAATTGGTACGAGATTTTATCAGCCTACGGTAGAGACAACGCTGACTATCCCTTCCACTGCAAGGAAAGTTATTGCAGTAGGCGCCTATGATTCCAGGCTTTTAACCTATGCACCTTTCTCAGGAAGAGGATATAACAGGGATAACAGCCAGATTAAACCGGATTTGTCAGCGCCCGGAGTAGATATCACAACAGCGACACCGGGAGGGGGGTATGCCACTGTTTCCGGAACATCTTTTGCAACTCCTTTTGTGACAGGGGCGGCGGCAATGTTAATGCAGTGGGGAATGGTAATGGGTAATGATCCTTATTTATATGGTGAAAAAGTGAAAGCTTATCTGATCCGGGGAGCGAGGCCTTTAAATGTAGAGCGGGTCTACCCAAATCCAACGTTGGGGTATGGGACTTTATGTGTGAAAGACAGCCTGCCGGGATAAAAACTAAATTTTATATGTATTTTAACTTGACAATACAGTAGAAAGAAAACGTAATATACAAAAGATATAAAACAATGAATTTTCAATAGAAAGCGGTGGTTAAATTTAAGGTGCACTTGTGTAATCGAGGTCTCTTTTTGTGGAATATTGCTTATTTGCATAGAAGATATTGCTAAAAATTAGTATATAATTTATCCTGTGGGTAACAGGAAAAGGTTTCTGTAATAATAAGTATCAGGAGGAAAAAAGTTATGAGGAACAAGAGGCATCTGGCGGCGAGAATAATCAGCTTTACATTATCTCTATGTCTGGTATTCTCCAGTGCCGAAGGTATTTTCTCATCTGTGGTTGTGCATGCGGCAGAACTGCAGGAGAATGGATCTGAGGTAATGGAGACACCCATAGAAACAGAGGTTGTAAAGGAAACAGAGGTGCAAAGTGAGACAACGGATATAGAGGAGCCTGAATCAACAAGCGAAACAGAAGGCATCCCATCGGAAGGGGATGCAACCGAGGCAGTTGAGACAGAGAGTGAATTGCAGGAGAAGAATGCTGCAAATGCGGCAGAAGGGGAAGCAAGTGCGGATGAAGCATTTGCCAGTCTTTTAAATGAGATGTATGCAGCTATACCGGCAGGACAGGAAAAAGTCTCATACGGCAATAACTATCAGTCCAATCAGCCGGAACCATTCACTTATAAATCCGGTAAAGGAACAGCGACCGTAGATAACGGGTTGACTATGAAAATTGAATCTCTTACAGGCAATGAATTTGCAGCGACCTGGGATAATACACCATATCTTACCTCCGGTGTTATTTCCACCGTTTTTAAATATCAGTCTGAGGGAGAAAGAATTGGCTTTTTAATTAAGGCTAATGATGATTCCAACGGTATTTCCGTAAGATATGATATAAAAGGAAGCTGGGGTATTCAAAGTCAGAATGAAGGCGGGACATGGAAAACATTTTCAGGACCTGTTTTAGAGCAAAATACGGAATATAGACTTCGAATAGGTTTCTATGGAGATAAAGTGATTATTGCTTTGGATGATACTGTTATCTTTAATGAATCTGTTCCCAACGTATTGACAGAGGAACTTATAAATCAAAGAGGACAGATAGGAATTTTTAAATGGTTTAGTGCACCTGCAACAATATCTATCAGCGATTTCAAAGTAGAAGGTGTTGGAACAAAGGACAAGCCATCCAACGTTGTGGAATATGTTCAGGATTATGAAGATTCGGAATATACCCCAAACTGGAGTAATAGTGCTGCAACAATCGAAACAACAGATACTGGAAACAGGGTATTGAAGATTGCAGCTGGCAAAGGAAGAGTGGTAGATCTGGATTCACCGGATATCAAAGAGGGAACCTTATCTCTTCGTTACAAAGCAGTTGCACCAGCTAACAGCACACCGAAGCAGTTTGGATTCCGTTTTGGTGCTAAGGATAATAAGTTCCGTGAGTTAAACTGGGATGGAGGACAATGGGTTGTAGAAAATCAGTCAGGTTATCCTACCATTGAAATGCAAAAACCGGTTAACGGAACCTGGAATGATTTAATTATTAACTTCCAGGAAGGATCCATGACTGTTTATTTAAATAAAGAGCCGGTAGGAACCTTTGCACTGGATGTATTAAAAAATGGTGTGGCAGGTCAGTTCGGTATCCGTACCTGGGGAAATACTGCCGTATTAATTGATGATGTTACCTACACAAATAAAATTATTGAGCCGGAAGCTATCGTGAAATATGAAAATGATTTCCAGGATGGTATCGCCGGAAAGTGGAGCCAGGGCTCCCCTGCAATTGTAAAGGAAGGATCCAATAAGGTTCTGAGTTTAACAAATGTCAGCGGCATGGCTGAATTAACAGATGCCGTAGAATTATCACAGGGTACCTATGGGGTAAAAGTAAAGACTGAAAATGCGGACCTTGGTCTTAAGATCGGCACTGGAATTGTGCAGTACAATGAAAATAAATGGGAGTTTGTCTTAGGCGATCAGAAGTATCCATTAACAGGCGAAGCAGAATCACCAAAGTTAAAGTCCTGGAATGATCTGGCGGTTTCATTTACCGGAGACAAAGTAACACTCAGCATCAATGGAAAAAAATCGGCTGCTGATATTCCGACAGGAATTTCTATTGGAATGGGATATCCCGGAATAGCAGGAAGCGGTAAAATTTATGTGGATGATCTGCTTTATACGGAAAAGTTCGAGGATATCTCAACAGCTCCGCTGGATAAAGTTTATTATGAAGAGTACTATGATACAATTGCAGCGGTTAACTGGGAAGACCTGGAAACACCTCAGATTAATAATGGCTATCTGGAAGGTGAAGTTGCAGGAAAAGCGGCGGCTGTCAACAGCGATATCAGAATGCCGGAACATGGCGTATTCCAGGTGAAAATGCAGGCAGACCAGCTGGCAAGCGGAATTCAGATCGGAAATGTAAAAGTTTACAATACCTCCGATTCCGAATGGGTTTTGGATAATGGATCAGAGGTCACAACGATTGGAAGCAGCAAAGCAATTGCAGCTAATGCAGATTATATTCTCAGAGTGGAAATAGTAAAAGGAAATCTGACCTTAAAGGTGAATAACCAGACGGTTGGAACTGTAAAAGAAGTTCCTTATGATAAAACACAGGGCGGATTTGGTATCTACAATCCAAATGCCGGGAAGATGAATGTAAAAATCGATGCTATGGGTGCAGAGGAACTAAGCGTATATGAAGAAACCTTTGGGGACTTATATACTCCTAACTGGGAGTCCAGCAAATCTCTTGATGGCAGCAATAATGCAATACATAATACAGAAGCAGGTACTCTGACCATAAAAGTACCGGGTGTCACCAGATTCTTAAATAAAGATTCAATTCCGATGAAAGATGTGCATACCACATTTGATTTCACACCAAGCGTTGGAGATGATATGCAGGGTGGACGTTATGGTTTCGTCTTCCGCGACACAGACTTTACCGGAGGATTGTCGGTAGAGGTTGATATCAATGGAAACTGGCGTGTAAATGTAGATGACAGTACCAAGGGATTTGGCAAGACATTTTCCTTAAAAGCAGGTGAGACTTATAAGGTAGCAATCGACCTGATTGGGAACACCGTACAGTTGAAATTTACCGATAAAGATGAATTAGTAACAGATATGGGTTCCGTTACCATGGAATCTATGAAAAATACTCCCGGGCTCTTTGGAATAAAGTCCTGGTATGGAAGTAAAGAACTGACATTTGACAATTTTGAAATGATAGAGGAAGCTTCTCTTCCGTTATTCTCTGCAAATGAGAAAACAGTTGAAATTCAAAAAGACGGACTGACAGCTGTAATTGATGAATCATTCCCTCGTATCCTTTCCTATAAGCTGAATGAGAAGACCATGAGAGGTCAGGAAGATCAGCTGGGAACCGTAGTTCTCAACGGAGAAAAAGTATCTCCGGCTGTAACCGGAACAAAGAAAGATGACAGTACTTACGAGTATGTAATGGATTTTGTGGATAAAGGTGTAACGATCAAAGCTACACTTTCTGTAGCAGACAATCATGTGGTAGAATTCAAAATCACAGATATTGCAGAAAACGGCAGCTTTAAAGTGAAAACATTTTCACTGGGAGAAAACACCTGGGCTTATGCAGATGACAAGATGGAAGGCGCATCTTATGCCTGGACAAAATCAAATGGACAATGGCATGGTGTATCCGAAGAATTAGCGGATGATATGTCACAAATGGAAAAGAGCGGTGCGGAAGGAACCACTATGGCTATGATCAGCGGAAACGGTCTGGCTGCTTCCATTGAAAACAATGTAATGTCCGGCGGAAATAAAGTGGTAATGGAAAAATCCGTAAAATCTCTGGTGAAAAAAGCGCAGATCCGAAATGGAGAATGGACTTACCGTTATAACGACACCACCGATAAAGAAGAATTGCCCTGGGCAAAAATTGTGATTACAGAAGATGCAAATGCAGACGAGAATGTTGACTGGCAGGACGCAGCAGTAGCACATCGGAAATACATCCTGGAAGAAGCATTTGGCGCCAAAGACATGGCAAACAATATGATGTATATTGCATTTAACTTTGCAAGTCAGGCAAATGATCCATTCCTCAATTCCTTAGAAACAGGTAAGGTATTGTATAATTACATGGATGGTTTCGGACAGATGGTATTGCATAAAGGTTACCAGGCAGAAGGTCATGATGATGACATTCCTTCCTATTCCAATGTAGGGGTAAGACAGGGTGGAGTGGAAGACATGAAGTACCTTATCGACAAAGGCGATAAATATAACATGAGCATCGGTGTACATCTCAATGCTACCGAATATCATCTGGATGCAAATGAATTATATTATAATAATTTAAGCGGAGCTACAGCAGCCGGATATGAGAGTGACAGACTTGCAAAAGGCTGGGACTGGATCGATACTGCATACTACGTAGACCAGACGAAAGATGTTGTAACAGGACAGCTTCAGAAACGGTTCAAAGACCTTTATGATTTAACAAAAGTAGGAGATAAAGGACTGGATTTCTACTATATTGATGTATATACAGGAAATGATTATAATGCTTACAAATTAGTAGATTATATCAATGACCTTGGGGTTAAAGTAGGTACGGAGTTCTCAGGACCGATTGAGCCTGGTGTTACCTTTACCCATTGGGGTACCGACCTTGGATACCCAAATAAAGGAAACAAGAGCACTCTATACAGAATGGTTAAAAATGATTTGGATATCTTTGTTGGAAATGCCTTATTCAAAGGACAGAAAATCCCGGTTGTAACTACCTGGGGAGATTCGAAGACCGATGTACAGCAGGGTGTAACCGTATTCTACAACGAAGTACTGCCAACAAAATTCATGCAGCATTTTGGTGTATTAAAATCAGAAACAGACCAAATTACGTTTGAAGGAAATGTTACCTCCATAAGAAATAAAGAAACAAAGATGGTGGAATTACGTCAGGACGGAAAATTAATCTCATCCTGGGCTGACACAGGAACCACAACAGATGAAGGCGAACGCCATGCAGGAGAGGCAACTTCCCTGATTCCATGGAGCTGGGATATCAAAACAGGCGACAAGTTAGATATTAACGGAGGCGCAAAACTGTATCATTGGAATACAACAGGCAATCCTACAACCTGGGAACTGACAGATGAATTTAAGAAAGTTGCTTCCTTTGATTTATATGAGACCACACAGCAGGGAAAAGTAAAAGTTAGCACAATCTCGAATAATGGTGGCACAATCACCATCGACAGCGAGAAAAATACACCATATGTATTATATCCTTCTACAAGCACTCAGGTACTGGAAGCAGCAGGAGACTGGGGCGAAGGAAGTCCTGCAAAAGATTTTGCATTTAATGCAGAAAAATTTGCAGATGAAGGCGGCGTATGGGAAAAATCCGGGGATGCATCCATTGAAATCGTACCGGGTAAAGAAAACTATGATATTTCAAAAGAAATGAGCGAAAACCGTTGGGACCGCTATGCGCAGTTTAAGAGCGAGGGTGGAACACTCACCCAGGAAATGACAGGTCTGAAGCCGGGTCAGGACTACACCGTAGGTGTCTGGACAGAAACTCAGAACGGACGTAAATCTTCTATTGAAGTGACCATAGGAGGTAAGCCTTATACAAACTTCGTTACCGGAAAAGACGGTGTACACCGTTCTTCCTTCAAATATGTAGGAACCAGATGGCAGAGAATGGATGTTGAGTTTACCGTTCCGGAAGGGGTAACCACGGCACAGATTAAGCTGACCGCAGAAAAAGGCGATGGAGTGGTTAACTTTGACGACGTAAAAGTATGGCAGCATACAACAACAGAAAAAGATGTAAACAATTCAGATTATGTGCTCTATGAAGACTTCGAAAACACCTATGAAGGCTGGGGACCGTTAGAATATGGCGGCGGATCCAGAAAAATTCATATCGCATCCGACAGAAGCAATGCAAATGACAATAATGAAATTGTAAAACCGGGTGAAGACAAAGTCGGACCAGTAATGACCTGGGTATTAGATGGAGAAAACTCCTTAAAACTCAACGAAAATGAAGTGGGCAGATATGTGGTTACAAATGAAAGCGGTTTAAAACTCCAGCCAAACACTTCTTATGATTTAAACTTCGATTATACATTAGAAGATGGCTGTGATTATGTAGTCTATGTGAAACCGGTTAGCCAGGGAGCAGAAGGAAAACTGGCATTCAAAGACCATGAAAATGCCACAGAAGTAAAACTGATCCATACCCCAACTACCGGAGATAAGAATACAAAGTCAACATTTAAAGGAACTTTTACAACGGGAGATGCTGAGGATTATCAGATTTACTTCTATGAAAAAGCGATTTTAAAACCAACAGATTCCAATCCAACATCTGCATATGCATTGATCTTAGATAATATCGGTGTGAAATATAGCACAGATATGAAAGACCAGTTACAGCAGCTGTATGATGCAAACAAGGACTTAAAGGAAGCAGATTACACAGCACAATCCTGGAAAGTATTTAAAGAAGCACTGGATGCAGCAAAAGAAGCATTAGACAGTCAGGACACAACAGCTGCAGAGATGAAAGAAGCTTATGATGCTTTGGAGAAAGCAGCAGCAGATCTGATTAAATACGGTGCCCTGGATGAATTGATTGAACAGGCGGAAGCTAAGAATCCGGTTGAGTACACGGCAAACAGCTATGCAAGACTGACAGCAGCGCTGGAAAATGCCAAGAAGGTTGACCGTAAGGACCAGGAAGCGGTAGATGCAGCAACAAAGAACCTGAATGATGCAGTCAACGGACTTGTTAAAATCGTAGAAGCCCAAAAAGCATTGACAGAAGCAAAGAAAGTAGTACAGGGCAATTACACAAAAGACTCCTTTACAACTTTACAAAATGCAATCAAAGAAGTAGAGAACTTAATTGCCAACAGTGTCGACTTAACACAGGCGAAATTGGACGCAGCCGTTGTCAGAATGACAGCTGCACAGAAATCACTGGTAAAAGTAGTACAAAAGAATGTAGTTGATAGCCTGAGAACCATCTACAATACTTATAACGGAAAAGATGCTGCATATACATCCAACAGTTTCGCCGCTATGAAGCAGGTTCTGTCAAGAATCGAAACGGTTCTGGCAGATACATCTAATGTATCTGAAAAAGAAGGTACAGACTTACTTGCACAGGCAAAAGCTGCAGAAAGCCAGCTGGTAAAACGTGCGGATAAGACAAAATTAAACAGTGCTTATCAAAGTGCAAAGGCAATTTCATTCAGCAAGTACACAGATAAAACAGTGAAAGCCGTAAAAGATCTGTTCTCACAGATTGATGCAGTAATGGCAAATGTAAATGCAGACCAGAAAACAGTAGATGCACTTTATAACAAACTGAATCAGGCAGTAAAAGGTTTAGCAAAAAAGACCGTTTCTTCAATTAAGCTAAATGTGAAGAAAAAAACGCTTGGAGAAAAAGAGAAATTTAAGTTAACTGTGAACCTGAAGCCATCCGGTGTCAGCGCAGGAACCCTTAAATGGAAAAGCAGTGACAAAAAGATAGTTACAGTTGATAAAAAAGGCAAGATTACGGCTAAGAAGCCAGGTACCGCAACCATAACAGTAACAACACCAAACAATAAAAGTGCAAGATGTACCATAACCGTAAAGAAAAAACCAAAAAGTGTTTCATTGAAAGGGAATCCAGAAAGGTTAAAAGTAAAGAAAACCATGAAACTGAAGACGACCCTTTCAAAGGGAAGCGCAGGTAAAGTAACCTACACCTCCAAAAACCCTAAAGTTGCAACGGTCAGTGCAAGTGGAAAAGTAAAGGCACTGAAAAAAGGTACAGTTACAATTATAGTCAAAACTTATAATAACAAAACTGATAGAATTAAGCTTAAGATTGTAAAGTAATGATTGTAAAGTAATCAGTAAATGTAAGTTTAGGAATGTAAAGCAATATGATAGTAATATCGGCTAGACATTTTAAACCGAATAATTCAAAAAAAGGAGGCAGCTGTTTCCGGTTAAGTATAACCGGAGCAGCTGCCTTCTTTTTTGCAATGATTTCTTAATAGAATAATACTTTATTTCAATTTGCAATATTCCAATTTTTATAGTATTCTAGAATAATAAATCACTAAAGATGAAAAAGTTATTATTATGCATTATAAAACACAACATATAATATGAAAAATCACAGTTTTCCCTAATTTTTGAATTTGTAATTCAATGACTTCCTCATTCTAATCATCTATGATGAAATAGCAAACAATTATACGCATAAATGAGGAGGTAACCTATGGGGATTCATATTTCACTGGACGTAGTTCCGGAAAAAATTGCAAAAGAGGAATGGGAAAAAGTATATAAAGAAAGTCTGGTTCTGATTCGGAACTATCCTTTTTTAAACCGTGTAACTGCCAAGAAATACGGACAGGTTTTTTCGTTTTATGTGAAAACGCGGGAAATCACGAATCAATATGGTCATTCGGGCTGGTTTACCAGTGGTGACCTGGTGAGTAAAAAGAGGGGCGAGTCCTTCCATTTTCCCAAAGAGCTGAAGTATTACGGAGAAGGATTCCGGGATCAGCTGGATCAGGATGTGTTCTGGTCAATTTTATCTGACAGCGGGTGTATTGAGGACGAAGATAAACGGATTCCGGATATTAAAAAACTATGGGGAGGAAAAACACAGGGAGAGCCATATCACCTGTATCTATTGGCTGTGGGCTGTCTGGTAGAAGCAAGGCTGCCGGGAGCGGCTGTTGTCTATGGCGATATATCACTGGGACAGTGTAAGCGTGCCATCCGCTGGGCAAACCAATATCTGGAGATACCCATAGAATTAACAGACAGGGCATGTATGATCCAGCTTTATAAGCGTGTTTTAAAAATGAACCTGGATGACGAGGAGCGATTGGAAGCATTTCTTTCCCTTAGCATGGAAAAGAAAGATGAAAAGATGGGGGATTTTATCCGGGAACATTTTGATGAAGATACCATAAAAACATATTTTCAGAAGGCATTCGGCGGGTTCACCCCGGACCAGGTAGGGTTTATCCATGAAATGAAAAAATATTTTGCCCTGGGATTCGACCTGGAAATGTTCTGTATGCTGGTTAAAGAAAATCATAAGTGGAGAAAAGTACTTACCGCTGAAAGCATTATCCGGCGAGTCGTAAAGTCAAAATTATATGTAAAAGAGAAAAATACTTATGACTATACGGAGCATATACAGGACAGGCCTGACAGCGAAGAAATTGAGACGATTAAAGACCAGATGTCAAAGGTATTTGCCTTAATGTCCGGAGCGGTAAATGAAAACGTCAGCGCATACCTCTCTTATGATGATATGATGTCCGTTCTGGAAAAAAGCTTTAAAGAAGAGTGTGATGTGAAGAAGATTGCAGAACAGTTTCGAAAAGAAAATGAAGAAGAACAGGAAAGTTTTCAGAGTTTGTTTTACGACAATGATGAAATCATGCTTAAGATGGGGAAAATGCTGGAAGAGGAAGAGAAGGATAAAGAGGTATATAATATTGCGGATTTTGATGCTCTTATGCAGTATGAAGAAGGAGATACCCTGGAACCCCAGCTGGAGAAGTGCGTGATAAAGCTGATCCAATTTATGAAAAAAGTCAGCAATGAAGAGTATGACAAAAAGTTTTTACCTCTGAAGGTAAGGGAGCGGTGCAGGATGTTAATATGCAATAATGAGCAGTTCTTATTGAGTAAAAGATCCTGGAACCAGATTTTCAACCATATACTGGATGATGAGTATATGAAGAAATATTATCCTTTTTTCAGAGTGAAAGCGGTTAATGATGAGAGCTATCAAATTTATTATGCGTTAATATCCAATGAGGGACTGCTGGATCACTATTATGAATGATATCGAAACATACAGTCAAAAAACCGCCGCAAGCAGTGGAATATCAAATATGCAGCGCTGCGGTTAAAGGGTATTTGATCCTACCGGCAGCCGCCGGATGGATCAGCAAGCGCATCCATCCGGCTCGTTGCCCGCGGGAATAAAGATATGTCTCAGCATAAATGAAAGAAAGGGGATAAAGTGGTAATATATCCGGTTATAGACATGCCGAAGACAGGAGAGAACATAAAATGTTTATGCGAAGAAAAAAATATATCGGTAAAGGAATTGCAGGAATATATGGGATTTGCCTGTCCGCAGACCATATACCGGTGGTTTTGTGGACTGGCACTGCCAAGTGTGGATAACTTGTTAGCGCTGAGTATTCTTCTGGGGATAACAATGAATGAAATACTGGTGGAACGCAATTATGAGGAAGTGGAGCAAAGTATCAAGAACAGGGATGACCTTACGGACATCTTATATAGAAGGGTAATTAAGTATATGTTCAGCCTTTGCCGCGACTGCGGTGATGCCGGCCAATGAGGGGGATTGTAATGGGGAATAAGTGTATTTCCCTATAGAATTATCATAAATCCTATGCTAAAATTGAAATATGGGTTTGCTATAAAAGTAAATTGGAGGACAGTATGGGTAAAAGTGAAAAGGTAAAGCAGTTATGTGCAGAAAATGGAATCAGGATGATTGATTTTAAAATGACAGATTTGGATGGCAGATGGCGCCATATCACGATTCCGGCAGAAAGATTTGACGATAATATATTTGAATATGGGATTGGCTTTGACGGGTCTAATTATGGGTATGCGCCCATAGAAAAAAGTGATATGGTTTTTATTCCGGATCCGGCAACTGCAGTAGTAGATCCGTTTGTTTCGATTCCTACATTATCGATGACAGGTGATGTATGCGTAATTGGTAAAGAGGACAATACTCCATTTGATCAATATCCCCGCAATGTCAGCCTTCGTGCGGCAGAGTATATGAGGCGGACAGGGGTAGCGGATAAGATGATTATCGGTCCGGAATTTGAGTTTCATATTTTTGATGATGTGCGGTTTGCCGTATCTCCGGAGGAATCGTTTTATGCGGTGGATACCAGGCAGGCGCAGTGGAATACCGGCATTGATGACGGATTTAACAATGGTTATCAGGTCCCGGGAAAGGGTGGCTACCATATTGCAGCTCCCAATGATATTAATTATAACCTTCGAAGCAAAATGTGCATGATTCTGGAAGACTGGGGAGTTAAAGTGAAATATCACCATCATGAGGTTGGCGGTTCCGGACAGATGGAAATAGAAGTGGAACTGGGAGAAATGGTGGATATGGCGGATAAAACCATGATTACAAAATATGTGGTTAAGAATGCGGCAGTTTCAGAAGGAAAGACGGTAACCTTTATGCCAAAGCCCGTATACCGGGAAGCCGGGAATGGAATGCATGTGCATATGCTGCTGCAAAAGGACGGCGCACCGGTATTCTATGATGAAGAAGGATATTCGGGTCTCAGTAAAACAGCCCATTATTTTATAGGCGGGTTGCTTAAACATGCAGCTTCTCTCTGTGCCTGGACGAATCCATCTACCAACTCCTTTAAACGCCTGGTACCGGGATATGAAGCGCCTGTTACAATCGGTTATGCCACTTCTAACAGAAGTGCGGTAGTGCGTATACCGGCATATGCAAAGTCACCGGAGACAAAGCGTTTTGAACTTCGCTGCCCGGATGCTACGGCGAATCCGTATTATGCGTATGCTGCTATTTTAATGGCCGGACTGGATGGTGTACAGAACCAGATTGATCCATCGGAAAATGGCTGGGGTCCCTATGATTTCAATCTTTACGACCTGGATTGGGAACAGCAGGCAAAAATACAGTCATTGCCTAAAAATCTGGACGAAGCACTTGATGCACTGGAAAAGGATCATGAATACCTGACAAAATCAGGGGTATTTCCGGAGCGTCTGATTGAAATCTGGATAAAACGGAAAAGAGCAGAAAGCAAAGATATCAGCCAGGTTCCCCACCCAGCAGAATTCCAGAGATACTACGATTTATAAATACGAAAATAGATCTATAAACGAACAGAGATCTATAAATACGAACAGAAGAAGATAAGGGTATGATGCGCATTCCTTATCTTCTTCTGCATTAAAACTGATATGATTCTAATTTTTTACGAAGTCTGCGGCAGAGTCACAATGAAGGTTGCTCCGCCTCCCGGTGTATCTTCCACCGCTATTTTCCCTTTGTGTAACTTTACAATTTCTTTTGCAATACACAGTCCAAGTCCAAAATGAGCCTTGTCCTTGTGAGCCTTATCAACCCGGTAGAACCGGTCGAATATAGACTTTTTGGATTCATCCGGAACACCCGGTCCGTTGTCGGCAACGTAGAGCTGAATGCGGGAGGATTCCGTCTTTAGTCCAAGTTTTATTTTTCCGCCTTTTGGTGTATAACTCATGGCATTGTCAATGAGTATGGAAAGTACCTGGGCAACCCGTTCACCATCACAGGGATAGGTAGGCGGGATGTCTTCCGGTAGGTCCACATCAAGGGTCAGACCTTTATCCCGGGCAATTCGTTCATATTTCTCGTAGGTTTGCAAGAGCAGCGTATCCAGTTCAATATCAGAGGGATGGATACTCCAGGTTCTGTTATCGGCATTTGCAAGAGTCAGCATGTCATCGATCAGGCGGGACATTCGCTGTCCTTCCGACTGAATAGAGTCCGCAAATTGTTCGGATTGCTTTTTATCCGCTACTTTCATGGCGGATAAACTGGTTAATATTACGGTTAAAGGGGAACGGAGTTCATGGGAGGCTGCGGCAATAAACTGCACCTGGCGCTCCCTGCTTTCCTTGATCGGATGGATCATTCGTTTGGTAAAATGCCAGCTAAAAATGGTGAGCAGTCCCACTGCAAGCAGGTCCAGCAATCCAAAGAGTGTCCTTTGTACCATAATGTCATGTTCCAGGCTGTCCAGTGGATATAAAACCGTAACATTCAGATAACCATTATCTTTTGGAATCAAAGCTACGGAGGCATAATATTTCTGACCATTGCTGCCTTTCATCTTAAATTCTATATGGCGGGCAAGAATATTTGCAGGGCTGATTCCGGCGTCATTAAAATCATAGTCTGTTCTGGCTTTTTCCGCTGCCTCTTCAAAAATAACGGATATCTCTTCATCGTTATTAAGCTGCTGAGAGAAAAGTGGGGTGTCATTATCCAGAATATTTAGTTTGATATGATAATTTGCTTCCATCTGGAGAATCCACTGATGTGAAATTGTAGACTGGCTTTCAAAATGAGCCAGCATGGTATTCAGGTTATCCAGAAAAGAGGTATAACTCCGGTCATTCATTCCGCTTTCTACTATATAAAGGCAAAGGGTGGTCATACTCACTAGAATTAAACCTGTTACCAGAGTACAAAAAAATGTCAGCTGCAGGTGTAATTTTTTAAACATTGGTTTCCTCCAGGCAATAACCTACGCCACGGACTGTTTTCAGCTTCAGACTGCTTCCAACTCCCTTTAGTCGCCTTCTTAAAAAATGTATGTAGTTATCAAGGTTTCCCTCCTCCACATCTGCATCCGGTCCCCAGACCTTAGTCAGAATGGTAAGTCTTGGAAGCGTCTGACCCGGATTGCGAAGAAATAACTCCAGCAGATCCCCTTCCCGTTTTGAAAGGGAGCAGGAAGAATCGGTTTTTACTAATTTTTTCAGTGATGCATCGTATGAAATATCTCCAAAATTCAATAAATCACTGCTTTCCCACTTTTGAGGCCGCCGCACGATGCAGCGGATTCTCGCCATAAGTTCACCAAAGGCAAATGGTTTTACAATATAATCATCGGCTCCGCAATCTAATCCCTCAATTTTATCATCCAATTCACCAAGGGCTGTTACCAGAATTACCGGTGTGGAAATATGTTCACCACGCATTAAACGCAGTACCTCCAGACCATCCATCAGCGGCATCATGCGATCCAAGAGGATAATATCATGGGCCTTATCACGAATAAGATGTAACCCGTCTTCTCCATTATGGCAGAGATCAACGCTGATATTCTCCTGCTCCAGCTGAACCTTAAGAGATTCGCATAATTTGACATCATCTTCTACAATTAAAATTCTCATGATAGCTCCTTTACTGCTTTACTCGTTTTATTCTTTTTTATTATAGCATAAAAACCCCCCTGGACAGACTATAAATTGTGAAGTAATTGTGAAAGTTATTTTTTTTCATAAATCTATAAATTTTAGAGATAACTTAGAGAAAGAGATGCTATGATGAACAGGAAATCATGAAAAGGGTAAATAGATCAACAGGAGGAAATATGAAAGAAATCATAAAAAAGGTACTGGGGCTGTCACTGGCGGCGGCGCTATCCATAAGTACTCTTGCCGGGTGCACAATTGGAAATAGTGATAATTCCGGAGGTGGCGCGAAAGGTACCAATACTTCTGCAATGGGCAGGTACCTGGAAGAGGAGATGAAGCTTCCCCAGGGAATGAGCAAACTTATTAATATGAATACATTGACAGATGGCAGAGTTAGAATGCTGGCTGCAGACGATGAAAATAAATCCGTTATCTGGGATTCTAAGGATGCAGGAAGCACCTGGTCAAAGGTGAGCAGCCTGCCGGAAGAAATGGAAAAAAATCAGTCTCAGATAATAGCTTCCGCAGTATCTTCATCCGGTGAAGTGGCTTTAACCGTTATGGGCAGGACAGCCGATACGGGGGAGGCATCCACGGATTATTGGATAACTGATAAGAATGGAACAACAGCTGAACTGAAATTAGAATTACCTCAAGCGAGTAATCTAAATGCAGGAACAGAAGAGTCAACCGCAGGCGCATACATGTCATACGAAAATGCTGTTTCTAAATTTTCTTTTACAGATGACGGCAGTCTGGTTGGACTGGACTTTGAGAATAATATCCATGTGATAGACCCAAAGACCGGGGAAATAACAAAGAGTTTCAACAGTGTGGATAAGAAGGGGTATGTAATTACTTTTGAAGCGGTGGGGAATACCCTGATTGTGGTAACCGATACGGAAGTACAGTTATATAATCTGGATACCGGAGATCAAATGGAAAAGGACGCAGCCCTTGATGAACAACTGTTAAAAGGGAAAGACGAAACAGAAATAATGCAGATGTCAGGCGGCATGGGAGAAGCCTTTAAATTTACAAAAGGAAAAGATGATAAATCGGTGTTCTTTAGTACAAACGGTGGTTTATACAGCCATACAATCGGCGGAAATCTGGTAGAACAGGTAATCAATGGTGCGCTAACCTCCATGGGGAATCCGAAATTTTCGTTTATTTCGCTGGCGGCGCTGGAAGACGGATCGTTTTTAGTTGCCGGAGCGGAAGGGACGGATACCTACAAACTCTTTAAATATACTTACTCCAAAGACACACCGTCCACGCCCAGCAAAGAGGTGAAAGTATACAGTCTGGAAGACAATGGGGAAATTCGTCAGGCAATTGCATTCTTTCAGAAAAAGAATCCGGATATCTTTGTTACCTTGGAAGTAGGGACGGCAGGAAATGATGCTGTTACTGTCTCGGATGCACTTCGTACATTAAATACAAATATCATGGCAGGTAAAGGACCGGATATATTAGTATTGGATGGCATGCCGGTGAAATCCTATCTGGAAAAAGGATTGCTGACGGATCTGACAGAAATATTAAATAAAGTAGAAAATGCGGAGGGAATCATCCCAAGCATTAAAAACACGTATGCAAACGGGGATGTGATACAGGCAATTCCAACCAGGTTTAAGATGCCGCTGCTTCAGGGAAGAAAAGGAGATATAGAGGATATCAAGGATCTATCTACGATGGTGGAGCAGTTAAAGAAATTGAAAAAAGAAAATCCTGATAAAGGAATGCTGGGTAACGATGAACCTGGAGATTTAGTTGAAAAACTATATGCGAGTAATTCAGCGGCATGGTTAAAAGAAGATGGCACCTTAAATGAGGATGCCTTAAAAGATTTCTATACACAGTTAAAACAAATATATGACAGTGATCAGCATCCGGAGGCAGCTGAAAATGAGAAGGTTATGGGTGAATACGGGAAATCTTCATTCTATAATATAAATGGGGGTATTGGACAATTGGTGGGAGGAGAGAACATTCTAAATGCCGGGCTGCTATCCGATTTTTCCCAGTATGTCCAGATGGTCTCAGCCAATAAGGCAATGGGAGACGGGGCAGTAAGGCTTTTAAATGGGCAGACCTCCAATGCATTTGTTCCAATGGCAACTATTGGAATCAGCAGTAAAAGTGCTGATACGGAAACGGCAGGTACATTCGTGGAATTTTTACTTTCCAAAGAAGCTCAGAGTATTAATCAGGGCGGCGGGCTGCCCGTGAATAAAACAGCATTTGATGAAGGAATTAAAGCCGGAAGTGAAGGTTTGGGAAAAACAGTACCATATCTGACAGCCAGCGGTGAAAATAAAGAGTTCAAGATGGAACAGCCCTCGGAAACTGATATCAAGGAGCTTAATGCGATGGTTGAGTCTCTGACCACACCCGCGGTAGTAGACAATGTTATCAAAGACAACATCAAAGAGCAGGCGGAACAATGTGTAAAGGGTAACATTACCAGCCAGGAGGCTGTGAAAAATGTAATGCAGAAAATAAATCTGTACTTGTCAGAATAACAGGTCAAATAGTTCGATAGAAGGGAAATACCGGCAGGGGCGTCATATGAAAATAAATAGGAAGATTAAAGACAGAAGTAAAATAAGAAAAAAAACAAAATATGAATGGTCGGGCTTGCTCTTTATCCTTCCCAGTTTTATCGGCGTTAGTATATTTGTATTAATTCCGTTTCTGGATGTAATACGAAGGTCATTTTCGGAGGCGATCAATGGTAAATGGGTTGGATTGAATAATTATATAACCATATTTACCAATCCCGCCTTCAAGCAGGCAGCAGGCAATACGGTAAGATTTGTGGCGATATGTATTCCGATACTCATTATATTATCGTTACTGATCGCAGTATTTTTACATAGGCAGAAGAGGTTTGGAAGTCTGTTAAAAAGCAGTTTTCTGATTCCAATGGCAATTCCGGTAGCATCCATCGTACTGTTATGGAGGCTCTTGTTCGATAATCATGGAATGTTAAATGGTATTATAGAAAAGTTTGGCGGTACAACCGTAGACTGGATGAATACAGGATATGCATTCTGGATACTGGTATTCAGTTATGTGTGGAAAAACCTGGGATATGATATCGTTCTATGGGTAGCCGGACTTTCGGGCATATCTGAGAGTGTATATGAAGCTGCTAAAGTAGATGGAGCAGGAGAATGGAAATGTTTCTGGAAGATTACATTACCCAATCTCCTTCCGTCGCTCTTTACCATTGCAGTACTGTCCTTCCTGAACTCCTTTAAGGTCTTCCGGGAGGCGTATCTGGTAGCGGGGGATTACCCGGATACCAGCATCTATCTCATTCAGCATCTGCTGAGCAATTGGTTCCGGAATCTGGAACTGGATAAGATGGCAGCGGCAGCTGTTGTAAATTCACTGGTTATATTTATATTAATTATGTTACTGCAAAAAGCATGGGATACAAAGGAGTAGAAAAGGATGAAGAAAAAAATTGTTTTCGTTTTTTTATGTCTGTTGGCATTTGTTGCCTGCTATCCCATTCTCTTTTTGTTTACCGGATCATTTATGAGTGCTTCGGAACTAAAGGAAAACCTAAAGCCGGTGCTTGCCGGTACCAGCGGATATGTGGAATGGCGTTTGATACCTATGTCGCCTACCCTGCGGTCTTATGTGGAACTGCTGATAGATTCACCGGAATTTTTCAAGATGTTCTGGAATTCCGTAAAACTGGTAGTAGGTATCTTACTGGGACAGCTGTTGATCGGTGTGCCGGCAGCATGGGGATTTGCCAAATTTAAATTCCCGTTTAGGAAAGCGCTGTTTACGCTGTATATTATGCTAATGATGATGCCATTCCAGGTATTGATGCTTTCAAATTACCTGGTTTTAGATAAACTGCATCTGATAGATACCCACCTCGGGATTATACTTCCGGCAGTTTTCTCCACTTTCCCGGTATTCATTATGTACCGTTTTTTTGAGAGTGTACCAGATGCGGTAATCGAATCGGCGAAGATCGATGGAGCCGGAAATATACAGATCTTTGTCTGGCTGGGGATACCACTGGGATCGGCAGGAATTATATCGGCTATGGTATTGGGGTTCCTGGAATACTGGAATCTGATAGAGCAGCCGCTTACATTTTTAAAAGATAAGACATTGTGGCCGTTATCATTGTTCCTGCCCAATATAGGGCTGGAACAGGCGGGGATTGCGTTTACAACTTCAATTATAACATTAATCCCGGCAATCCTGGTCTTCATGGGAGGACAGGATTATCTGGAACAGGGAATCGTAGCAGCGGCGGTAAAGGAGTAGGTGACATGGACAGGAAAAAAATAATTAAAATATTAGCTTCATTTTTAGTGCTGATGCTGCTGTTTACAGTATTATCCAGAGCAGCAGACAGTGCAAGTCTGGCAAACGTGCAGACAAAAACAGCTCAGAACATGACAATTGACCATACGGTAACCGGAAGCGGAAAAGTAATGCAGAACCGGGAACAGGCGGTATCCACAATTGGAGACCAGAAAGTGCAGACTATATACGTAAGTGAAGGCCAGTCTGTAGAAGCAGGGGATCTGCTGTTTGATCTGGATATTGCCAACCTGAAGGAACAGATCCTTCTTAAAAAGCAGGAAATAGAAAAAATGGATCTTACAGAAGGGGATAACCAGAGTAAGTCAAGTGCAGAGGAACAGAAAAAATCAAGTACGAAAAACAGGGCGGAGCAGGATGTGAATCTGGCTGCGGGAAAGGGAAACGAAGCAATAACCAGAGCGGCGGATGCTTTGCAGAAAGCGCAGCAGAAGCTGCAGGATTACCGGAACCAGCAGGGTATTCCCACAGATGGGAACGATGCGGTATATGCGGAACTGAATAAAACCCTGAAAGCAAAAGAAAAAGCGCTTCAGCAGGCACAGGATGAACTTAAGGAACTGGAACGGAAAATTGAGCGGGAAGTAAATAAGGCATTAGACGCAGCGGAAAAGAAAAATCAGGAAGCTCAGGCGCAGGCTGCAAAAGCCCAGGCTCAGGCAGCAGCGTTTACAGAGGCGCAGAAAGAAACCCCTGCTGAGCCAGCCAGTGATGAGAACGGAGCAGCACCCCAGACCGTGTCACAGCCAGAGACCCAGCCCCAAACCCAGCCCCAGCCAGAGACCCAGCCCCAGACTAAGGCTCCGGAAACGGAAGACCTGGCTAAGGTTGAGAAGGAAGTCCGGAACCAGTATAAGAGTGAACTGGAGAAAGCAAATAAAAAAGTTGAAAAAGCGCAGAGTGAAAAAGCTTCTGCCGAACAGGCGATCCAGCAGTATCAGCAGGATCAGGCGTCAAACCAGTCAAAAGAATCACAGGAGCAGGAACAGCTGCTGATAGATGATGTGAATGCAAAGCAGCAGGCTTACGATGATGCGGTAAATGCAAGAGACGATGGTATACGTACAGCCCAGCGGGCATTAGAAGATGCAAATGCCCCGGAAGGAACGGACAGTACGGGTAAAATCAGCAAACTGGATAAAGAAAAACTTCAGATGGAATTACAGAAACTGGAGGCACTTCTGGCGGCAGGGGGCCAGGTAAAAGCCCCGATTAAAGGAATTGTAACAAAAATAGCGGTCACAACCGGAGATAAGACCATGGATGGAACAGCTATGCTGCTTGCAGATACGACCAATGGAAGCAAATTTGTGGCACAGGTACCGGTTGACCAGGAAAAATATCTCGCGAAAAACGATCCGGTTGTAATAAAACCCGGTAATAATGGAAATCCGGTGGAAGGCCTGAAGGTGGAATCCGTAAAGGCAAACGAAGAAAACAAAGAAATGCTGGACGTTACCGTAAAATTACCGGCAGATACATTAGAGATCGGGACTGCGGCAGAGTTTGAGGTAACAAGAATGTCCAAGACCTACCGCACCTGTGTACCAATTTCTGCTCTTCATGAGGATAGCAATGAAAAATTCGTATATGTAATCCAGGAAACAGAATCTGTCCTTGGAAATGAATTAAAGGCGCAGAAGGTAGTGGTAAAAGTATTAGACCAGAATGAGAACTATGCAGCTCTTTCAGATGGAACAATTACAAGTGACCAGAAAATTATTACAGGAACAGATAAGAATATTTCAGGAGGCAGCCGTGTGCGGCTGGCAGAGGAATGATGTTAAAAAAGTATTGGGCGAGAATAGCAGGCGCGCTTCTTATGATTTTATGTTATGGTTTGTCAGTTTTCTATAACGGTAAAATGATGAGTGATAATCCGGGGACAGCTACGGCTGTCCTGACAGATAACCGGTTAGATGCAAAATCTGCTTCTGAAGTACAAAAAGCAGAACAAAAGCAGGATAGCCCGCTGCTGTTTACGATTTGGGGCGAAAAAGAAAATGCCAGGCTGTCAAATAAAAAGTATCAGCGAAGCAGTTCGGCAACCGCTGTGTTGGTGTGCAATAATCCCCAGCTTCTTTTTAACGGGACAGCAGCACTTGCGCCGGATGATAAAACGGGTTGTTTAATTGATGAAAAAACTGCTGGCGAATTATTTGGCAGTACCGATGTGGTTGGAAAACAACTGGAGTATATGGACAGGAAACTGACTATTAGGGGCATCTTAAAAGGGGTTGACGACGAAAGACAGCTGGTGGTAATGCAGGCAGACGGAGAAGATCAGAATCTGGACAGTATTACCATAAGGATTCCGGAAGGAAGTGAAACGGAGACCACCGTCAATGAATTCCTCATGCGTCATTCCCTGGAAGGAAAAATCATGGATCTGGATCTTTTAAAAGGCATTACCAGAATATTGATACTGCTGCTTCCGGTATTTTTTGCATTTGGAATTATGATTAATCTGCTGCGCTATGCCAGAGAAGAAAAAGGCCAGGGGGTCTCTTCCTATATCTGGTGGGGCGCCGTGGCCGTAATATTGATTATAACCATACTGGGAATTTCACGGTTTATCACAATCCCAAAAGAAATGATACCCACTAAATGGTCTGATTTTGACTTTTGGACAAATCTGTGGAAAAAGAAGGAGGAGGCGTTTCTCTTTCTCATACAAACTGCAAAGCATCAGCCCCAGATTGATATGATACTGGCATTTTTCCATTCCGTATTCTTCAGTATGCTGTCCATCATTCTGTATTTTATTAGTTTTCGTAAAAGACGGGAGGCATGATAAGATCAGATAAATTACAAAATACATCAGAAATTTACAACAGGGCTGATAATTTGCGGATTATCGGCCTTTTGCGGTACTTTTAAAAACCCGAATTAATAAAAAACCACTATATTTCTGGAGGGATATCTGATATACTGGTACTGCATTTACGCAATGATGTACTAGAATATTTTGTAATGGAGGCAATACCATGAGATATAAAAAACTACTGTTAGTGATTCTAGCCGCATGTACACTAAGTGGATGTCAGCCTAAGAGCGATCCTGACAGTCCTCTTAATCTGGGGATGGCGGCAATGGAACAGCAGAAATATGATGCAGCGTTGAAAAGCTTTGAAAGTTCCATTGCAGAAGAAAAAGATGTGGTTCTGGCATACCGCGGAGAAGGTATGGCATATATTGGACTTGGTGAATATGATAAGGCAGTAACGGCATTTAACTCGGCGCTTGATCATGCAGGTGAGAAAATGGTGAAGACTATTAAAGACATCCGGCTTTATAAAGCATCCGCACAGTTAAAATCCGAAGATTATGATGGTACCATAGAGACCTGCAGTCAGATTTTATCTGCAGATGAAGACGGGGATGCATACTATATGCGGGGAACCTGTTATCTGCAAAAAGAGGATGAAGCGAAAGCAAAAGCAGACTTCGATAAAGCATCTGCCATGTCCCCTGAAGATTATGATCTGTTCTGGAATATCTATGAAGCATATAAAGAAAAAAATCTTTCTGCAAAAGGAGACGAATATCTGCAGAAGGCATTGAACATCGGCGGAGAAAAAACAGAGGATTATTATCAGCGGGGACGCATATACTATTATCTGGAGAACTATGAAAAATCAAAAGAAGAGCTGATAAAGCCGGTTGAGGATAAGGACAAGGCATCTGCACTGCTGCTTGGAAAAGTATATCTGAAACTGGAGGATTCCAAGCTTGCCAGAAATATTTATCAGCAGTATCTAAATGACTTCGGAGAAGCACCAGAGGCATATAACGGAATAGCACTGTGTGATCTGGCAGACAATGCCCCGGATGCAGCCATTGCAACGATACAAAAGGGTCTGGCACTGAATGGAGAGACCGGGAAGCAGGATCTGTTCTATAATGAGATTGTGGCATATGAGCGGAAGAAAGATTTCCAGACTGCAAAGGAAAAGGCGGAAGCTTATATTGCAAAATACCCAAATGATGCGGCAGGCAAGAAAGAATATGACTTCCTGTCCACACGTTAACAGGAGAGAAAATGACAGATTTATATGAAATGGAAGAATTAGAAGAAAAAGTAATTCTGGTAGGCGTCAGCACATCCGATAGTGACGATACACAGGAATCCCTGGATGAATTAAAAGACCTGGTTTCCACGGCAGGAGCCGTAACGGTGGGGCGAATCATCCAGAACAGGGAAGAGGTTCATCCGGGAACCTATATCGGGAAAGGTAAAATCCAGGAACTGCGTGAGATGGCATATGAGCTTTCGGCAACCGGAGTGATCTGCGACGATGAACTGTCACCGGCGCAGCTTCGGAATCTGGAGCAGGAACTGGATATAAAGGTGATGGACAGGACCCTGATCATTCTGGATATCTTCGCTGCAAGGGCATCTACAAGCGAAGGAAAGATCCAGGTGGAGCTGGCACAGTTAAAGTACCGTCTGGCGCGCCTGGTGGGGCTTAGAAGCTCCCTGTCCCGTCTTGGCGGCGGTATTGGTACCAGAGGACCCGGTGAAAAGAAGCTGGAGATGGACCGGCGTCTGATCAAAGACAGAATCGCCCAGCTGGGCCGTGAGCTTGCGGATGTGAAGCGGCATCGTGAAGTGGTGCGCATGAAGCGGAGCAAGAACCAGACTTTGGTAGCGGCGATTGTGGGATACACCAATGCAGGGAAATCAACCCTCTTAAATCATCTTACAGATGCACAGGTACTGGAAGAGGACAAGCTGTTTGCAACTCTTGATCCCACCACCAGGATGCTGGCACTAAATGGAGGCCAGGAGATTCTGCTGACGGATACGGTAGGATTCATACGTAAGCTGCCCCATCATCTGATCGAGGCGTTTCGCAGTACACTGGAGGAGGCAAAATATGCCGATATTATCCTTCATGTGGTAGATGCATCAAATCCACAGATGGAAAAGCAGATGTATGTTGTTTATGAAACACTGGCGAATCTTGGTGTCACAGATAAAACTGTGGTGACACTTTTTAATAAACAGGATAAGGTTACGGAAAAAGAAACCCTGCGTGATTTTAAGGCAGATAAAACTTTGTGCATTTCTGCCAAAACAGGAGAAGGTCTGGATGAGCTGAAAAATATCCTGGAACAGATTCTCCAGGAAAAAAATATTTTGATCGAGCGGGTCTATCCCTATGCTGATGCGGGTTTGATCCAGTTAATACGGAAATACGGCCAGCTTCTGGAAGAAGATTATCGTGCAGAGGGTATATATGTGAAGGCATATGTGCCCATGGAAATTTATGGAAACGTGACGGACTGAGGGACAGGCTAAATACTGTAAAATAAAGAGAAAGTACTATATCTAGTGTTATGTGCCAAAAATAATACATAGATATGGTACTTTTTTGGCTTGACGGTAAATAATTTATTTGCTACAATAATTGCAGTCGCTCTTAAACGGGAGGACGAATGGAGCTTTTTTTGACTGAAAATATGTCATTTCCAGTTAGAACAATAGATGAGCTTATGTATGAGAATTGGAAGGAGCATGGGTATGTTTAGAGTAGTAAAGCGTGACGGGGAAGTAGCAGATTTTAATTTAGGGAAGATAAGCGATGCCATCACAAAGGCATTTGAAGCTTCACAAAAGGAATTTAATGAGGATATGACAAATCTTCTGGGTCTTCGTGTGACAGCTGATTTTCAGGGGAAGATTAAAGAAGGGGTCATCGATGTGGAAAGCATTCAGGACAGCGTGGAAAACGTGCTTGTCCAGGCTGGCTACGGAGATGTGGCGAAGGCTTATATCTTATACCGCAAACAGCGGGAAAAAATCCGCAATATGAAATCTACGATCCTGGATTACAAGGAAATTGTGAACAGCTACGTAAAAGTAGAGGATTGGCGTGTAAAAGAGAATTCTACAGTTACATATTCCGTCGGAGGCCTGATCCTGAGCAACTCAGGTGCCGTTACGGCAAATTACTGGCTGTCTGAGATCTATGATGAAGAAATAGCGGATGCACATAGAAATGCAGATGTCCACATTCATGACTTGTCAATGCTGACCGGATATTGTGCAGGCTGGTCCTTAAAACAGCTGATACAGGAAGGCCTGGGAGGAATCAAGGGCAAAATTACTTCGGCACCGGCAAAGCATTTATCCGTACTCTGTAACCAGATGGTGAATTTCCTTGGGATCATGCAGAACGAGTGGGCAGGAGCACAGGCATTTTCCTCATTTGATACCTATCTGGCGCCATTTGCAAAGGTAGATAACCTGAATTACCGGGAAGTGAAAAAATGTATCGAGTCCTTCATCTACGGTGTAAATACGCCCAGCAGATGGGGAACCCAGGCACCATTTTCCAATATTACGCTAGACTGGACCGTACCCGGGGATCTGGCGGAGCTTCCGGCAATTGTTGGCGGAAAAGAAATGGATTTCTGCTATAAAGACTGTAAAAAAGAGATGGATATGATCAATAAGGCATTTATTGAGACTATGATTGAAGGAGATGCAAACGGAAGGGGATTCCAGTATCCGATTCCAACATACTCCATCACCAATGATTTTGACTGGTCCGATACCGAAAACAATAAATTGTTATTTGAGATGACATCCAAATATGGAACACCTTATTTTTCAAATTACATTAACAGCGACATGGAACCAAGTGACGTTAGAAGTATGTGCTGCCGCCTGCGTCTGGATCTTCGGGAGCTGCGCAAAAAGACCGGCGGATTCTTCGGCTCGGGAGAAAGTACAGGCAGCGTAGGGGTAGTTACGATTAACATGCCTCGTATTGCTTATCTGGCAAGCAACAAAGAAGACTTTTATAAACGTTTGGACCGTATGATGGATATTTCCGCACGCTCCTTAAAGATTAAGCGGGATGTCATAACGAAGCTTCTGGACGAAGGCCTGTACCCATATACAAAACGTTATTTGGGCGATTTCAGCAATCATTTCTCAACCATCGGATTAATCGGAATGAATGAAGTCGGTTTAAATGCAAGATGGCTTGGCAGTGATCTGTCTGATGATAAGACACAGCAGTTTACAAAAGATGTGCTAAACTATATGAGAAACCGTCTGATCATTTATCAGGAGGAATATGGCGATTTATATAACCTGGAGGCTACTCCGGCTGAATCTACAACATACCGCCTTGCAAAGCATGACAGAAAGCGCTGGCCGGATATAAAAACGGCAGGCAAAGACGGAGATACTCCGTACTACACCAACAGCTCCCATCTGCCGGTAGATTATACAGCTGATATCTTTGAAGCGTTAGACATCCAGGATGAACTTCAGACCTTATATACATCAGGAACAGTATTCCATGCATTCCTGGGCGAGAAACTGCCGGACTGGAAAGCAGCAGCTGCATTGGTACGCAAGATCGCAGAAAATTATAAGCTTCCTTATTATACGCTTTCACCGACTTATTCCGTATGTAAGAATCATGGATATATCGCAGGGGAACACTTTGTTTGTCCGGAGTGCGGAGAGACAGCAGAAGTATACAGCCGTATCACAGGGTATTACCGTCCGGTTCAGAACTGGAATGACGGAAAGACCCAGGAATACAAAAACCGCCAGTTATACGATGTAGACCAATCCTGTCTGCATAAGGTTCACAGCAGCATTGTTACCATATCGAAAGACGATGTAAAAGTTGAACCGGGCAAAGGAATCAAATATCTGTTTACAACTAAGACCTGTCCGAACTGTAAGATCGCAAAGGAAATGCTGGGAAGTGAGCATTACGTCGTGATCGATGCGGAAGAGAATCAGGAACTGGTACAGAAATTCGGAGTTATGCAGGCACCTACGCTGGTTGTGGTAGAAGGTGATAAAGCTAAGAAATATGTAAATGCATCTAATATTAAAAAGTATGTAGATACGAATCACTAAAACAGCGATTAAAAAATTTATGGAAATAACGAAAAGCGCAGATAGGATAAACGCCCTGTTTCATACAGGTGCCGATATCCCGTCTGCGCTTTTATATGGATAAAAGGAAACGAAAAAGAATAAGGTTGCTATACTAAATACATAGTATAACAACCCTATTCCGGTTTCGCAAGATTAATCAAAATTACATTTTTTCAACGTTAGCTGCCTGCATTCCGCGAGCGCCTTCAGTTAAATCATAAGAAACTGCCTGACCTTCTTCAAGAGATTTGAAGCCGTCTCCCTGGATAGCTGAGAAATGTACAAATACATCTGCTCCGTCTTCTCCTGTGATAAATCCGTAACCTTTTTCTGCGTTAAACCATTTCACTGTACCTTTGTTCATTTTGTGGTACCTCCATTAGAATATTGTGCTCTTGAAAATAAAAAATTCACCAGCTATTACAGATTATATAGGTGTTAAATATAATCTCTAATAACTAGTGAATTACTTTACATCCAATAAATCTTTGATACAAGTCAAATTATAGTCGTTTAAGGGGAAAATGTCAAGCAAAAAATAAGGAATTTAAGGGCATTCTGATAGGAAAATATTTTAAGGAAAATCCTCTGATTTTTCTGGGTTAGAACCTCTATCTATTCGTTAATAATTGTGATAAAATAAAACAAGAAACAGGTACTTTCTGGAAATAAAGGAGTTTAACGGTTATGACAAATTATGAAGAGAATGAAATTATAACTTTTGCCGATAATTTATTGAAGAAATATTTTTGTGAAGGAGATATTGATTATTTAATTTCTGCGTTGAGCCAGGACATTATCTGGCTGGGAGCGGGGGAGAAACAGCGCGCTGAAGGTAAGGAAGAAGTTAGCCGTCACTTTCTGGAGGGAAAAGATGATCTGATTCTTTGTCATATGTGGGATGAGCGTTACGTAGTATCCAAACTGGGACCTGATTATTACCTCTGTGAGGGGGAAAGTATGCTTGAAGCAAAACCTAATACCGGAATGAACATGCATACCAGGCAAAGAGTTACCTTTATATTCAGAAGAACGGAAACTGGTCTTGAAGCTATGCATATACATAATTCAGTTCCACTGTCAGCTTTGGGAGATGATGAGTTGTTTCCGGTTGAGGCTGCAAAGGAAGCCTATGAGAAGATGCAGGAAAAGGTGATCGAGCAGAACCGCCAGATTGAACTGATGATGTCACAGCTTCCGGGAGGGATGGCAGTCTGCAAAATGGATGAGTACTTTACTGTCAGCTGGATCAGCACCGGGCTCTGCCAGGTGTTAGGATGTGAAAGTGATAACGGATATGATGATAAAACCCAGATTTGTTTCCGGGACTTTATATTTCCGGAAGATTATGAAAAAGTAAGGCAGCGGGTCGAACAAGCTTTTAAAGAAGGAGATCATTATTCAATAGAATACCGGATTCTGCGTCCTGATGGAAAAGTTTTGTGGATCCTGGATATTGGCAAGAGAGTTGAGGATGGAGATAAACCCTCTATATCCTGCTTTATCACAGATATATCCGATCGTAAAAACCAGGAGTTCAAGCTTTTGAAAGCAAACCGGGATGTGAAAAGGCAGGCTGATTTCCTGACACAGCTCTATAATACCATTCCCAGCGGAATTATTCAGCTCAGTACAGAGCCAAGTCATAAAATATATTATGCAAACCGCTGTGCATGGGAAATTTATGGATATAATGAAGAGGATTTTCTACAGAACAAAAGGGATACTTTTGATTTAATATTAAAAGAAGAAAACCAGTATTACCGGTTCATATTTGACGGCTTAAAGTGCACCGGTGACAAAGCGTCTTATGAAAGAGAAGGAATCCGCAAAGATGGGACCAGGTATTGGATCAGTGTATATATGGAACGGCTTATCAATGCCAATGGCGTTGAGGTGATTCAGGCTGTATTGAATGATATTACTGAGAACAAGCAGCTTTCCAGGGAGCGGGAACAGGGACAGCTGCTGGAAAATCAGATCTTGAGAGCTGCCATTTTTACCGCATATCCATTAATCATGAAAATCAACTTAACCCAAAATACATATGACTGTCTGACTACAGGGCACTTTATTATGCAGCATGATGTCCAGGGAGCTTATAATGAGATGGTAGATAAAGTTCATACTCTGATCTATCCGTCCTACCGGGAAGAGTACCGGCGGACATTTGAGAGAGCGGGCATGTTAAAGAGAGTTGAAAGCGGCAGCCATGACATTTATTCGGAATTAAGGCAGATGGGAGATGACGGAAAGTATCATTGGATCGCAACCCATGTTATATTTGTGGACAATCCATACGATGACGACGTCCTTGCAATCATGCTGTTCCGGGTTCTGGATGAACAAAGGGCAGAGAAGGCACGCCAGGAGCAGCTCTTGCGGGATACGCTGGCGGCTGCGGAATCAGCCAATAATGCCAAATCTGATTTCTTATCCAGGATGAGTCATGATATCCGCACGCCAATGAATGCAATTATAGGAATGAGTACAATCGGGCAGTTAAAAATAGATGATAAAAGCAGAATGCTGGATTGCTTTCAGAAAATTGATGCATCATCCCGATATCTGCTTGCCCTGATCAATGATATTTTAGATATGTCCAAGATCGAACGCGGAAAAATGGTTCTTGCCAATTCGCGGTTTGATTTCACCGCATTTATAAAGAATTTAACCGAAGTTATTTATCCCCAGTCAGTAATGCGCGGGATTGATTTTGAAGTTCACCATGTGGAACCGCTGGAGCATTTCTATATAGGAGATTCCCTCCGCCTGAACCAGATATTAATGAATCTGATTTCCAATGCGCTTAAGTTCACCCGTTCGGGAGGAAATATTCTCCTGGGCGTACAGGAAGTCAGACGATCTGAAGGATCGGCTGTTTTGGAATTTACCGTTTCAGATACCGGTGTGGGCATGTCAGATGACTTTCTGAAAAAATTATATCAGCCATTTGAGCAGGAAAATACCGATATGGCCAGAAATCAAACGGGAAGCGGGCTGGGGCTGTCCATTGTGCAGAATCTGGTTCAGCTGATGAGAGGCAGCATTCAGGTGGAAAGTACTTTAGGAAAAGGAACTTCCTTTAAAGTGGAAATCCCGCTTGGTGTGACAGATAACGATGCTCATGAGGATAGTGACCGCAAATCAAAAGAACTTTTAAAAGGGATTAGTGTCCTGATCGTAGATGATGACAGTATAGTAGGGGAACAGGCGTCCATGATTCTTTCCAATATCGGCGCCAGGTCAGTCTGGGTTGATTCCGGGCAGCGGGCAGTTGAAGAAGTGGAGACGGCGCTGGCAAATGAATGTCTGTTTGACATTGCGTTAATAGACTGGAAGATGCCGGATATGGATGGTGTGGCGACCACCAGAAAAATACGTGAGTTAACCGGGGAAAATACGATGATTATCATCATCTCTGCATATGACTGGAGCACAATAGAGACAGAAGCAAAAGCGGCAGGTGCTGATTATTTTATACCGAAACCGTTATTTAAGTCCACATTGTGTGATACTCTGTTACAGCTTCAGATTACGAATAAGGAGCCGGAAGTAAAAAAAGGTTATCACCTGAACGGCCAGCATGTTCTTCTCGTAGAGGACAATGCACTTAACATGGAAATAGCAAAGTCCCTGCTGGAGCTGCATAAGATCGTGGTAGACACAGCAGAGAATGGGACAGAGGCACTGGAAAAGTTTCAGAGTATGCCGGAAAATTATTATCTGGCTGTTCTTATGGATATTCGGATGCCCGTGATGAATGGGCTGGATGCCGCCAGAGCCATCAGAAGCGTGCAAAAGAAAGATGCAGGGACCATTCCCATAATAGCAATGTCCGCAAATGCATTTGATGAAGATAAAACCCTGGCTTTTGAAGCGGGAATGAACGGGTATCTGGTAAAACCGGTAGATGTGGATAAATTATTTCATACCCTGGAGAAATATTTATAGAGCAACAGAATAACGAGCAGCGGTAGTATGGGGATATTGTTCATTCAATATCTCCATTTTATTGCATAAAAATAAAAAAGTACTTTACGTGATGGAGTAATTGTGTTATTATTACTTCATCAGATAAAGTAATTACTCTACGTGATGAAGAACAGGGGGCGGGGATTTGATCAGCAGCGATGTTTTAAGGGGTTATAATGACTCAATTCTTCTAAGTATCCTGTCAAAGGGGGATTCCTATGGGTATGAAATTTCCAAGGAAATCAAGCGGATCTCAGATGAAAAATACGTAATGAAGGAAACAACACTCTATTCCGCATTTAACCGTTTGGAGAAGAATGGATATATTGAATCTTATTTTGGAGATGAGACCTACGGAAAAAGAAGGACTTATTTTCGAATTACGGAAACCGGAAAGAAATACCTCAGTGAAAAATGCGAAGAATGGAAATTGACAAAGGAAGTAATTAATAAATTTTTAAAGGAGATGAGCTGATGGATACGATTAGAACATATGTGGATACCATGTTTCGGGGACTTATGATGTCCAGGGAGATGGAACATCTGAAGGAAGAAATTCTGTGTAATATGGAAGAAAAATACCAGGAATTAAAAAGGGATGGTAAGACCGAAAATGAAGCGGTAGGGATTGTAATCTCTGAATTCGGCAATATTGATGAGCTGATAAAAGAATTTGGAATTGATCCGCAGAGTGCAGGCAGCCGCAGTGATTATAACCAGATGACCAGTGCAGAAGTAGACGAATATCTGAAAAAGAGTAAGAAAAGTGCAAAGCTGGTGGCAGTCGGAGTGGACATCATTCTGCTGGGAGTGGCCTACATGGTGCTTATGTTCGGGCTTTTGGATGACCGTGGGATGAACGAAAATCTGTTGGTCAGCATCACACTGTTTCCACTGCTTTTCGTAATCATTATTTCGGTAGGATTATTTATATATTCCGGTTTTTCCCTGGAAAAATATAAGAATATTGAAAAAGGGGAATTTCAGATATCATATGAAACAAAGGCATTTTTGGAAAGATTAATCGAACAGGAAAGACCCACAATGGTTGTTTCTATAATTGTAGGTGTAAGCCTGTGTATTGCATCTCCGATTCCGGTCATATTGGGCAGATTCATGAATAACAAAGCATCTGTTGCAGGAGTCAGTCTTTTACTGATTATGATTGCAGCGGCAGTATACCTGTTTATTGTATTTGGAACAAGGTCTGAATGCTGCAAACGTCTTCTGAAAATTGAAGAATTTGCCGTAGAAGAGCAGCGGAAAAACAAAGTAATCGGAGCAGTGGCAGCAGTTGTATTTCCTATTGCAGCTTTGGTTTTTCTCGTTTGGGGAATTGGCTTTGAAGGATGGAAAATATGCTGGATTGTCTTTCCGGCAGCCGGTATTTTGTTCGGAATCTTTGCATCGGCTTATTCCAGCCTTAAAGGAAATGCTTAAGCAGAGCAGCATCGGAATAGCATAGAACAGTATCGGAATAGCACAGAACAGCATCAGCAAAGGAGTTTGAAAGGCAGTCTTATATGGGGTTAAAACCCTGATATAAGGCTGCATTTTGATTGTAAGCTTGCAACAACGGAGTTTCTATGTTAAGATGTAACAACAATCAGATACCCCAGCCGTAATCGTTTGGAGATCTGATCCTCGCAGCCGCAGCTGGATGGATTTGCAAGTGTGCTAATACGGAACGCTGTCAGCGGAAATAAGTGAATGAGGTATACAAATGAGTAACGTGGTTTTAATCGGAATGCCGGGCGTAGGCAAAAGTACTGTCGGGGTAATTCTGGCTAAAGTGCTGGGATATCATTTCGTAGATGCGGATATATTGATTCAGGAGCAGGAAGACAGACTGCTTCGGGAGATTATTGAAGAAGACGGCGTAGATGGGTTTATTGAAATAGAAAACAGGGTGAACAGCCGGATTCAGGAAGAAAATGCCGTAATCGCTACCGGAGGCAGCGTGGTATACGGAAAAGAGGCAATGGAGAACTTAAGCCGCATTGGAACTGTAATTTATTTACAATTAGATTACGAACCTTTGTCAGAGCGTCTGGGAGATCTGAAAGGACGCGGTGTAGTTCTGAGAGAGGGTCAGACCCTTTGGAATCTGTTTGATGAGCGGACGCCGCTTTATGATAAATATGCAGATATTGTTGTCAATGAGGCCGGAATGACGGTGGAAGAGACACTGGATGCAGTTGTGGAAGGTTTGAAAAAACTGGGAATTGCACCTGGAGACAGATCGAAGCGCAGAAAAAAATAGACAAATAGAAATACATAATTTTGTAACATTTTGCCATATTTTAGGGGTAATAGTGCACAGGAAATGCTTTTTGATTGTATTTTTTTTGAAAGATATATGGAAAAAATTACTTAAATTTTAATTTTTGTTTACAAAAGTAAAGAATGTGATATAATATAGTTTAGATATTTTAAAGGGGTAACAGTGAGACAAAATTCGAGGGGTCGTTTTTGTCTGTAGATTTGAAGAGAGTATAAATAAGTATAGAGGTGTCCTATGGAACAATATATTATTAAAGGCGGTAACCCACTGGTAGGTGATGTTGAAATCGGTGGGGCTAAGAATGCAGCGCTTGGAATCCTTGCGGCCGCAATTATGACAGATGAGACCATACTAGTAGAAAATTTACCAGATGTACAGGACGTGAATGTACTGTTAGAAGCTATCAGTGTAATTGGCGCCAAGGTGGAACGAGTAAGCAGGAGCGCAGTTTTAATTAATGGCTCCATGATTGGCAGTGTCAGCGTGGATTATGAGTTCATAAAGAAGATAAGAGCCTCTTACTATTTATTAGGAGCGTTATTAGGAAAATACAAGAAGGCAGAAGTACCTCTGCCGGGCGGATGCAATATTGGCAGCAGGCCGATTGATTTGCATTTGAAAGGTTTTAAGGCATTAGGAGCAAAGGTGAGTATCCAGCATGGCGCAATTGTTGCCCAGGCGGACAGACTCGTTGGCAAGCATATATTTTTAGATACTGTTTCCGTTGGTGCTACAATTAATATTATGATGGCGGCTACCATGGCGGAAGGATATACCATTATTGAAAATTCAGCAAGAGAGCCTCATGTAGTTGACGTGGCAAACTTCCTGAACAGTATGGGAGCAAATATCAAAGGCGCAGGTACCGATGTAATTCGTATCCGCGGTGTTGAGAAGCTTCATAAAACAGAATATTCCATTATTCCGGATCAGATAGAAGCAGGAACCTTCATGTTTGCAGCAGCTGCAACGAAGGGTGATGTTATGGTGAGAAATGTGATTCCAAAGCATTTAGAAGCCACAACAGCAAAATTAATTGAAATTGGCTGTGAAGTAGAAGAATTTGATGATGCGGTACGCGTTGTCGCGTCAAAACAGTTACGCAATACCAATGTTAAGACATTACCATATCCCGGATATCCTACGGATATGCAGCCCCAGATCGGAGTTACCCTGGCACTGGCAACAGGAACCAGTATTGTAACTGAGAGCATCTTTGAGAATCGTTTTAAGTATGTGGATGAGCTTGCGAGAATGGGAGCAACAGTTAAGGTAGAAGGCAATACGGCAGTTATCTACGGAGTGGACAAACTGACAGGTGCACAGGTGAGCGCACCGGATTTGAGAGCAGGGGCAGCCCTTGTAATTGCAGGACTTGCAGCAGAAGGAATTACGATTGTAGATGATATCGTTTATATTCAGCGTGGCTATGAGAGTTTTGAAGATAAACTCCGTGGACTTGGAGCTGAAATAGAAAAGGTTTCCAGCGAAAAGGAAATTCAGAAATTTAAATTGAGAATTGGTTGAAACACCATATAGCAGTCAGGGACGGAGGATTTTTATAAATCCTTTGTCCTTTCTTTGTTTATTTTCGGGGAAAATGAGCCAAAAGGTTGTACACAAAGAATTATTTCTTTGGATTTTAATAAAATATGGGAGGAATTCATGATGGAACAGGAGAAAATATTTCGTTTTGCAATTATGGGAGCAGGAGGGATTGCTGAAAAATTTTGTGACGCGGTTAACCGGATTTCGAATATGGAAGTTGTGGCGGGAGGCCGGAAAAAACTGGGCCCGGGAGCGAAAAACTT